>Ga0075370_10001380_pt1 | contig 10473 bp, 5 predicted proteins | sample EndMethybrTD3035_FD_71398 | JGI IMG/M metagenome (GOLD analysis project Ga0075370, IMG submission 71398) | Populus endosphere microbial communities from Tennessee, USA - Endosphere MetaG P. TD hybrid TD303-5 | ecosystem: Host-associated > Plants > Roots > Endosphere | place: USA: Tennessee... | reverse complement strand
CGCGCTTCCGACCCTGCGCCGCAGCACCGCTGCAGCGATCGATCTCTTCTCGGTCGGCTTAAGCCGACCGAGAAGAGATCGATCGCTGCAGCGGTGCTGCGGCGCAGGGTCGGAAGCGCGAACGCGGCCAGCATGGCGAGCGGCGGCAGCACGAGCAGCAGCGCTCGCTCCGACCCGCCCATCGTGATGCTCGCCAGCAGGCTCACGATGACGCAGCCGAGCGGCACCAGGAGGTGACGGTCCGACAGATGGCCGCGCCAGCGCCAGACGGTCCACAGCGCGAGCAGCCAGGCCGGCCACATGAACCATGCGAACAGACGCAGCACCTCCCACACCTGGCTGGGGCCGATCGGCGCGAGTCCGACACGCCAGCCCCACGCGCCGATGACGGTGGCGACGAGCACGCCGAGCAAGGTCGCGCTGCCGATCCACGGCGTCAGGCGGCGAGACAGCGCATCGCCGGCGAGCTGGCAGGTCGCGGCGCCGACCAGTCCGAGCGCGAGCGCGATGCTCGGTGCGCCGCTCGCTGCCAGCGCGGGCAGCGAAAACAGCAGCGCCGCTTTTGCGCGCCAGTGCTGCGCCGGCCCGGCGGCGAGCGCGTAGATGTACAGCGCAACGCTTGCAAGCTGAGCGAGTTCCGGCGTCGTTTCATGCCCGAGCTGCAGCAAGCCGAGCGAAGCGACAAGAGCGAGCAGCGCTCCGTCGGCGATTGCGCGGGCATAGTCGACCGGATTGGCCTCCCCCCCGAAGGCCAGCGGCAGCGGTTGCGCGGCTTCGGTGCGTGCGAGGTGATAGGCGCTGTACCAGGTCATCACGAGCGCGGCCACGAGCAGCAAAGCGAACGGAATCCGCGCGGCAACGGCCGGGTCGAGCCAGCCGCCCAGCGCCTTGATGAACACGGCTCCGATCCAGTACGGCAGCAACGCAGCGTCGGCCGGCAGCCCTCCGACGGAGGGCGCGATCCAGCCCGTGCGACCCTGCGCCATGTTCACCATGTAGCCGAACGCCGTGATGTCGGCGCTCTTCCACGGACCACGGCCGAACACGCCGGGGATCACGTATGCCGCGCAGAACAGCAACAGTGCCAGGCGCGGAAGGCGTTGTGCAGCGCGCTGGGTGACGAGGGCAGGGTTGGGAGCGTTCAATGGCGTGCGGGCTGGTGTCCGGGCGGGTCAGCCGCGCATCATGCAGCAAGTCGGGGCCGCCAAAGCAGAGCAACAAAAAAGGCAGCCGAGGCTGCCTTCCTGCGGGTCCCGCTGAATTACTTCTTCGCGCCGAGGTGGGCGAACTTGTTGCGGAACTTCTCGACGCGGCCGCCGAGGGAGTCGACGCTCTTTTGCGTGCCGGTGTAGAAAGGGTGCGATTCGCTCGTGCTTTCGACCTTGTACAGCGGCAGTTCGCGGCCGTCGTCCATCTTGATGGTTTCCTTGGTCTGCGCGGTCGAACGCGTGACGAATTTGAAGCCGTTGGACAGGTCGACGAAGCAGACGTCGCGGTACTCGGGGTGGATGCCTGGTTTCATGAGAAGCCTCGCTTGCGTTGCGGGAGCCACGCCGAACCATTCGGCGCACTTTCCATGTCGCGGAAAACCCGGAAGTATAGCCGAGAGGGTCAGCCCCCGCGACGCATCATGTCGAAGAAATCCAGGTTGTTCTTCGCCGACTTCATCTTGTCGAGCACGAACTCCATCGCTTCGATCTCGTCCATCGCGTAGAGCAGCTTGCGAAGAATCCAGGTCTTCTGCAGTATCTCAGGCTTCAGCAGCAGCTCTTCGCGGCGCGTGCCGCTCTTGTTGATCAGGATCGATGGATAGACGCGCTTTTCGGCCATCCGGCGGTCGAGATGGATTTCGCAATTGCCGGTGCCCTTGAACTCTTCGTAGATCACCTCGTCCATGCGGCTGCCGGTGTCGATCAGTGCGGTGCCGATGATGGTCAGCGAGCCGCCTTCCTCGACGTTGCGCGCCGCGCCGAAAAAGCGCTTCGGCCGCTGCAGTGCGTTTGCGTCGACGCCGCCGGTAAGTACCTTGCCGGACGACGGCAGCACGTTGTTGTAGGCGCGGGCCAGGCGGGTGATCGAGTCGAGCAGGATCACGACGTCCTTCTTCAGCTCGACCAGGCGCTTTGCCCGTTCGATCACCATCTCGGCCACCTGCACGTGGCGCGCGGCCGGCTCGTCGAAGGTGGAGCTGATGACCTCGCCGCGCACCGTGCGCACCATCTCGGTCACTTCCTCGGGACGCTCGTCCACGAGCAGCACGATCAGGTACACCTCGGGGTGATTGGCCACCAGCGCGTGCGCGAGCTGCTGCATCATCACGGTCTTGCCGGTCTTCGGCTGCGCGACCAGCAGCGCTCGCTGGCCCTTGCCGATCGGGGCGACCAGATCGACGATCCGGCAGGTGATGTTCTCGTCGGTCTTGATATCGCGCTCGAGCTTGAACTGTTCCTTCGGGAACAGCGGAGTCAAGTTCTCGAACATGATCTTGTGCTTGCTCTCCTCAGGCGTCAGGTCGTTGACCTTGTCGACCTTCACGAGCGCGAAATAGCGTTCACCGTCCTTGGGGACCCGAACTTCGCCTTCGACCGCGTCGCCGGTGTGCAGGTTGAAGCGCCGAATCTGGCTCGGCGACAGGTAGATGTCGTCGGTCGATGCCATGTAGCTCGCGTCCGGCGATCGCAGGAAGCCGAAGCCGTCGGGCAGCACTTCGAGCACGCCGTCACCGAACACCTGCTCGCCGGCCTTCGCGCGCTTCTTCATGATCGCGAACATCAGCTCCTGCTTGCGCATGCGGGCGACGTTTTCGATCTCCAGCGCCTCGCCCATCTTGATGAGCTCCGAGACGTGGATCAGCTTCAGTTCGGAAAGATGCATAGGGCTACACCGTGGGATGTGAGCCGGGCCTCGCACAGCCCGTACCGACCGGCGCGCGCGAGCGCGTTCGGCCTACTGGATGACCGCGCGAAAACAAGGCCGCGCGGGCGACAAACTAAAACGTTGGAGTTGGGAGCCGAACCGCGCGCCAGGACTCAGGGCGGGGTGGCGTATCTCTGGTGACCCACTGCGGTACCGGGTAAGGCACCGCAGCGATCACGTTTGAGCGGGATTATAGATGACCGTCGAGGAACGCAGTCAACTGGGCTTTCGACAGGGCGCCCACCTTGGTCGCAGCGAGCTCGCCGCCCTTGAACAGCATCAGCGTCGGGATGCCGCGAATTCCGAACTTCGCCGGCACGTCGCGGTTCTCGTCGACATTCATCTTGGCGATCTTGAGGCGGCCGTCGTAGTCCTTCGACACCTCGTCGAGGATCGGCGCGATCATCTTGCACGGGCCGCACCACTCGGCCCAGTAGTCGACCAGCACCGGCTTGTCGGACTTCAGGACATCGCTGTCGAACGACGCGTCGGAAGTGTGTTTGATCAGTTCGCTGCTCATGGGCTGTCTGTCCTTGGAAGTGCGCCCGTCGAGGGACGGGCGCAAGGCACAATGATTTCGAACTGATTCTGACACAAAGGCCCCGCGCGCGTTCCCCCGCGGTGCAGCCCTTCTTCCTATGACGGTGATAGACCGCGCGACCCTTGAAACGACCACCGATGTCGCCAGCACGTGGCGGCACGTGGCTGCCACCACGCTCGCGTGGGCGGCATCGAAAGAAGTGCCGGTGCGCGACTTGATCGTGCTGCTGCCGTTTGCTGCGTTGCTTGCGCATGCCCGTGCCGCGTTCGCTGCTGCCTCCATCTGGATGCCGCGGGTCGAAACGCCGCTGACCTTGGCGGCTGCACTGGGGCCGCCGCTGTCGGCCGGCGCCCGCCAGCTCAGCTTCGACCCGACCGCCGACCGCTTGACGGTGGCGCAGCTGCTGCGCATGCAGCCCTGGGGCCAGGCCTGGGCCCGCGGCGACCCGCGCGCTTTCGAGCAGGCCGTTGCTGCCGTTGTCGATACCGCACAGGCGCTTGCGCGCGCGGCCGCACTGCATCCGCCCGACGAACGCGCCGAGCTCTGGGCCGAGTGGCGCGCGCTGCTGGCGCCGTTCAGTGGGCCGGGCGGACGCCAGCGGGCGCTGGCGCAGCTCGCTCTCGAATGGGCGAGCCAGTCGCCCAGCCCGGCCACCGATCGGCTCTATGCGCTGCGCCCGGCCGCCTGGGTGATCGTGCAGGCGGGCGGTCCGGATCCGATGGCCACGCGCCTGCTCCACGGCGCAGCGGCACCCGGCCTCTGTCTGGATCTCGACCCGACCGACGCCGCGCGTTTCGATGTGCATGGCCAGGCTCCGTCATTTGCCGTGTGCGATGACTTCGAGCATGAGGCTCAGTGCAGCGCGGCGCAGGTGCTCGCGCACGTGCGTTGCGGCGAGGTACCGGTCGCGCTGATCTCGCAAGACCGCGTGCTGGTGCGGCGCGTGCGCGCGCTGCTCGAACGCCAGCACGTTGCACTTCACGATGAGACGGGGTGGAAGCTCTCCACCACCCGCGCGGCTGCCCGGCTGATGAGTCTCCTGAAGGCGGCGCGTCCGAACGCCACGACCGATGCGGTGCTCGACTGGCTGAAGTCGGGCACGCTCTGGTCGGCGCCGAACGGCGGCGCACTTGCGCGGTTCGAGGCCGACTGCCGACGCCATCAGCGCGTGCGCGTGTCGGAGCTCGTTCCCGAGACGCTCGCCGAGCCGGCGCGCAGCCTGTGGGCCGACGCATCGCGCGTGCTCGCGGCGCTCCATGCCGCGGGCCGCTTCCCGCTTGCCGACTGGCTGCAGCGCACTGTCGAGGCGCTCCAGGCGGCTGGCATGTGGAACGCGCTGCAGGCCGACGATGCGGGCCGCCAGGTGCTGAGCCAGCTGCACCTTGAAGCCGATGGCGGCTCGAACGCCTGGGCACAGAGGCTCGATGCGACGATGACACATCACGAGTTTGTCGCCTGGGTCGACAGCGTGCTGGAGCAGGCGAGCTTCCAGCCGGCGAGCGACCGGACGCGGCGTCCCGATGTGATCATCACACCATTGGCGCGCGCGATGCTGCGGCCTTTCAGCGCGGTCGTCTGTCCAGGGGCGGATGCGCGGCGGCTGGGTGCCGGCGTCGCCCCGCACATGCTGCTGCCTGAAGCGACGCTCGCCGAACTCGGCTTGCCGGACGCGGCGCAGCGGCACGCCGATGAGGCGCGCGCCTTCGCTCAGCTGCTGCGCCTGCCCAGATTGACGCTGCTGCGCCGCCGTCGCGACGGCGATGAGACGCTCGCCGACAGCCCGCTCGTCGAGCGCTTGCGTCTGGCGCTGGTGCGGCGGGGCGGTGCACTGCGCGAGTGGGCCGATCCGCGCATCGATTCTGTCGTCGCCGCGACGCCCGTCACGCCGAGCACCGGAGTCGCGCCTGCATTACTGCCGCGTGAGCTGTCGGCCAGTGCCTGCGAAGCCCTGCGAGCCTGCCCGTACCGCTTCTTTGCGCTCAATGTGCTGCGCGCGCGCGAGGCCGACGAACTCGACGAAGAGGTCGAGAAGCGCGACTACGGCACCTGGCTGCACGCCGTGCTGCACGCCTTCCATGCGGGCCGCCGCGAAGACACGAGCGCCGCCGAAGACATCGCGAGCTTGAATCGCCTTGCCGAGGAGAAGCGCGCAGAGCACGGGCTGGCGGCTGCCGACTTCGTACCGTTCGGTGCCTCTTTCGAAGCCTTCGTCCCACGCTATGTTGCCTGGCAGCGCGCGCGCGACGCGGCCGGAGCGCGTTGGCAGCAGGGCGAGCAGCGCCTTCGCATGCAGCTGCCGCTGGCCGAACCGTTCGTGCTCGACGGCATCATCGATCGGATCGACCGGCTCGGGCGCGATCAAGCCGGTTGGCTGCAATTGATCGACTACAAGACCGGCAGCGCCTCGGGTCTGAAAGAGAAGGTCCGCGAGCCGCTCGAAGACACCCAACTTGCGTTCTACGCGGCACTGATGCGCGCGCAGCGCGACGAGCCGCTGCGCGCCGCCTACCTGGCGCTCGATGGACGGGACATCGAAGAGATCGAGCACAAGGGCGTCGAGGCGAGCGCTGCGCGACTTCTCGATGGGCTGGCTGCAGATCTGCGCAGATTGCAGGCGGGCGAGGGCATGGCGCCGCTTGGCGAAGCGTCGGCCTGTGACTACTGCGCGGCACGCGGCGTCTGCCGGCGAGACCACTGGACGACTCCGCCTGACACCGTCGACGTCGGCGGGAGCGGTGTCGAATGAGCGCCGCCGCCTACCAGGCCGACGGCCGCAGCGTCAGCCGCGCGGCGTTCTACGCGATCGCCTGCGACCCCCGCCGCAGCGTCGTCGTCGAAGCCTGCGCCGGCGCGGGCAAGACCTGGATGCTCGTCTCTCGCATCCTGCGCGCGCTGCTCGACGGCGCGCAGCCGAACGAGATCCTCGCGATCACATTCACTCGCAAAGCTGCCGGCGAAATGCGCGAGCGCCTGGACGAATGGCTGCGCGAATTCGCCGCCCCGGGCATTGCGCACGACCGGCTGGTCGGGGCGCTGCTCGAGCGAGGCGTGCCGGCTCGACAGGCCGAGCAACTGGCGCCGCAGCTCGCGGGCCTGCATGAGCGCATCCTCGACACAGGGCGCGGCGTCGAGATCCGCACGTTTCACGGCTGGTTCTCGCAGCTGCTGCGGGCGGCGCCGCTCGAGGTGCTCGACGAGGTCGGGTTGCAGAACGATGTCGAGCTGATCGAGGACCCGCAGGATCACCGCGCCGAAGTGTTCCGCCGTTTTCATACAGCGCTGCTCGACGATGCGACCCTGCGCCGCGACCATGCCCAGCTGATTGCGCGCCGCGGCCGTTCGCAGGTGCGCAAGTGGCTGGAGGCGGCGTGGAACCGGCGGGTCGAGATCGAACTGGCGGATGCGGCCGGCACGCTGGCCGAGAGCGTGGTGGCGGCGGCGCGCCACTGGCCCGAGCTCTCGGCGTTTTCGCATCCGGCCGAGCAGCTGCTGACGCCGCCGTGGCGCGCCGAGCTGCGTTCGCTCGCGAGCACGCTCGGCAGCATGAGCGGCGTCAAGGCGCAGACGGCGGCGCGCGGCCTCGACGATGCATTGACGCACGGCAACGCCGAGATCGCGTTCGAGGCCGCCTGGACGGCGCTTTTCACCAAAGACGACAAGCCCCGCCAGCTCGGCGACGTGCCCGGGCTCGACGCGCTTCGCGCCCGATTGCAGACCGTCGCAGAGCAGCGGCATCAGCACGAGTCGCACCTCGAACATCAGTGCATGGCGCGTCTCTCGCGGCTGCTGCTGGTGGAGTTCGCGGCCTACAAGCGCGCGAACGGTCTGGCCGACATGCCCGATCTCGAACGCTGCGCGCTGCTGCTCCTGCGCGACGCGACGCTTTCGGCCTGGGTGCAGGAGCGGCTCGATTCGCGTGTTCGGCACGTGTTGATCGACGAGTTCCAGGACACCAGCCCGCTGCAATGGCAGGCGCTGCATGCATGGCTCGCCGGCTATGCCGGCGCCGGCGGCGGCGCGAGCGGCCAGCGGCCGCCGGCGCTTTTCATCGTCGGCGATCCGAAGCAGAGCATTTATCGCTTCCGCGGTGCCGAGCCGAAAGTGTTTGCCCAGGCAGCGCAGTTCGTCGCCGAGACGTTCGGCGGCACGCGCCTCGCCTGCGACCATACCCGGCGCAACGCACCCGAAGTGCTGGCGGTGCTGAACGGCGTGTTCAGCGCCGCGAGCGCGGGCGGCGAGTTCGACGGTTTTCGCCTTCACACGACCGAGCAGGCCGCGATGTCGGGCAATGGAACCGGCCGCGGCGTGGCGATGCTGCCGATCGTGGCGCGGCCACGCCAGCCAGCCGCTTCGACGGCTGTGCCGGCAGCCTGGCGCGATTCGCTGACGATGCCGCGCCACGAGCCCGAGACCGTGCTGCGAGAGCGGGAAGCAGCGTGGGTGGCGGCGGCGATCCACGAGCTGGTGCATCGCGACGGCGTCGCGCCCGGCGAGATCATGGTGCTGAGCCGCAAGCGCGAATCGCTGCGCCTCGTCGCGCCGGCGCTGCAGCGGCTGCACTTGCCGTTCGCGGCGGTCGAGGAGCTCGCGTTGATCGCAGCACCCGAAGCGCGCGACCTGGTCGCGCTGCTCGACCTGCTGGCGTCGCCGCGCCATCGCTTGTCATTGCTGCAGGTGCTGCGCTGCCCGCTGTTCGGGGCGAGCGAGGCAGAGCTGGTCGAGCTTGCCAGCCGCGCCGAGGCGCTCGGCATCGACTGGTGGCCGGCGCTGTGCCGCGAGGCGTGGACAGGGCCGGCGCTGCAGCGCGCGGCCGAATGGCTGCCGCGCTGGGAGGCCGCCGCGCAGCAGCTGCCGCCGCACGATCTGCTCGACCGGATCGTGCACGAAGGCGCGTTACGCGAGCGGGTGGCCGCCACAGTGGCGCCCGAACGCCGCCTTGCCGCGCTCGATTCGATCGACGCGGTGCTGGGCCAGGCGCTGCTGCTCGACGGTGCGCGGTACGCCACGCCGTACAACTTCGTGCGCGCGCTGCGGCGCCGCGCGATCAGCGTCGCCCCGCCGAGCCAGTCGGATGCCGTGCAACTGCTCACGATCCATGGTGCAAAGGGGCTGGAAGCGCGCGTCGTGTTCGTCATGGACGCCGACCCGCAGGCGAGCAACCCCGAGACGACGACGCTGCTGGTCGACTGGCCGGTCGAATTGCCGGCGCCGTTGCGTTGTGCGTTTGTCTACACCGAATCCGCGTGCCCGGCGTCGTTGCAGGCCTTGCTGGACGCCGAGCGTGCGGCGCGCGAGCGTGAGGAGCTGAACGGGCTGTATGTCGCGATGTCGCGCGCCCGCGAACGGCTGGTGTTCAGCGCCACGGAACCGCTGCGTCCGTCCCCCGGAGTGTCGTGGCGGCAGCGTCTTCAGCCGTGGGCGCAGCAATGGACGCCGGCAGAGCCGCGCGCCGGCGCCCCGGCGGCAGCTGGCGATGCCGGGTTCGCGCGGCTCAAGACGCTGCCGCTGCTCGACGCCGTCGCGGCTGCCGCAGTTCCCGATCGGCGTGCGCCTGCGAGCGCGGATCCGGTCGGTGACACCGACGAAACGCGGCTCGGCAAGGCAGTGCACCGCGTGCTCGAGTGGGCGAGCGGCGCGGCGCTCGACGCTGCTGCGCTCGACCTGCGTGAACTGGCCCGTGCCGCGGCGCTTGAGTTCGGGAGCGTGCCGGCGCGCGTGGAGCCGCTTGCCCGCACGATCCTCGAGAGTCCGGCCGCCCGCCGGTTCTTCGGCGGACCGGCGCTGCGCTGGAGCGGCAACGAAGTGCCGCTCGGTGATGGCGGCGATCTGCTGCGCATCGACCGGCTCGTGCTGCTCGACGAGCCCGGTCGCGATGCTGGCGGCGGGCCGACCTGGTGGGTCCTCGACTACAAGCTGCAGCATGCGCCGCAGCAACTCGGGGCCTATCGGGAGCAATTGCTGCGCTACCGCGACGCCGTTCGACGCGCGCAGCCCGGCGCGCTGGTGCGCTGCGCATTCCTGAGCGGTGCCGGCGAAGTGATCGAGATCGAGTGAAACGCGCAAAAGGACGGTGTTGCGAGTGCTGATTGCGGCATGAGCGGTGCCCGGCAGGTGTCCAATCGGGAGAGTCACTGAACCGTCACGATGGCCGCTCACGCCTTGTCTCCCTCCGCCAGCACGCCCGCCAGCGCGGCCGCGTCGACCGCTGCCCGGCAACCTCACCCGACCCGGGCTTTCGGGCGGTTCGAGCTGCGCCGCCTGCTCGGCAAGAGCGCGGCGACGATGGTGTGGCTGGCGTTCGAACCGCGCGGCAATCGCGAACTGATGCTCACTCTGCCGCGCGTCCAGCCGGTCAACGCCGGTGCACTCGAGGCGTGGCAGCGCGATGTGCGTATCGCGACGCGCCTGGACCACCCGAACCTTGCGCCAGCCGCCGAGATCGGCGTGCAGGACCAGTGGCCGTTTGTCGCAGTCGACCGCAGCCTGGGCGTCACGCTCGACGAGTGGCTCGGCGCGCGCCCGGGCCACCCGGCGGCGGCCGACGCGGTGGCCTGGATCGGCGACGCGCTGCAGGGGCTCGCCTTCGGGCACGACGCCGGCATCGCGCACCATGACCTGCAACGTCACAGCCTGATCGTCGACGAGCGCGGCAAGGTGCGCTTGATGGGGCTCGGGGTGGCCGCCGAGGGCGTGCGCGCCGCAGAGCAGAAGCCTGCGAACGAAAGAGCAAACGAACGCGCGATGGCGCTCGACCCGAGCGACCTGCGCGCCCAGCGTGCTTCCGCCGCCCGAGACGTGCTGGCCGCCGGGCTCCTGCTGCACGGCTTGCTGGCCGGCCAACCGGCCCTCGAACAGGCCGACACCGCGCTCGTGATCGCGCGCATGGCGCCGCACGGCCGTGAACTGGTGCGCCTGCCGTGGGCGATGCCGCTGCCGGTGCCGGAGGCGCTGCGCGCGATCACGAGCGCGGTGTCGGCCTGTTCGAGGGCCGGTTGGCCGGCCAGCAAGCCGTGCAG
>Ga0075370_10001379_pt1 | contig 10478 bp, 7 predicted proteins | sample EndMethybrTD3035_FD_71398 | JGI IMG/M metagenome (GOLD analysis project Ga0075370, IMG submission 71398) | Populus endosphere microbial communities from Tennessee, USA - Endosphere MetaG P. TD hybrid TD303-5 | ecosystem: Host-associated > Plants > Roots > Endosphere | place: USA: Tennessee... | reverse complement strand
TTCGTTCGCAGCGGCGTGCCCTGCGCGCCGAATGCGCTGATCCAGTCGGACGCGGATCTCAACCTTGCAGCCCAGACGCTGCTGCCCGGCATCCTGAAGACCAACCGCCTCGGCTACGACGGCAAGGGCCAGGCCAGTGTCACCACGCGCGCCGAGCTCGCCGACGCCTGGGCGGCGCTCGAGCGCGTTCCCTGCCTGCTCGAGAAGATGCTCCCGCTGGAGCGCGAGCTGAGCGTGATCGTCGCGCGCGGGGCTGATGGCTCGATCGTCCACTTCCCGGTGCAGCAGAACCTGCATCGCGACGGCATCCTGGCGGTCACGCAGGTCCCGGCGCCCGACATCGCTTCCACTACGCAGCAGCAGGCCGTCGAATCGGCGCGCCAGATCGCTGCGGCGCTCCGGTACGTGGGCGTGCTTTGCGTCGAGTTCTTCGTGCTGCGCGACGGCTCGCTCGTGGCCAACGAGATGGCGCCGCGCCCGCACAACTCGGGGCACTACAGCATCGATGCGTGCGACGTCTCGCAGTTCGACTTGCAGGTGCGCACGCTGACGGGCGCGCCGCTCGTCGCCCCCCGCCTGCATTCGCCGTGCGTGATGCTGAATCTGCTCGGCGACCTCTGGTGGCAAGGCGGACGCGAAGCCGAACCCGATTGGGCCGGTGTGCTCGCGCTGCCCGGCGTGCATCTGCATCTGTACGGCAAGACGACTGCTCGGCCCGGCCGCAAGATGGGCCACCTGACCGTCACGGCGCCGAGCGCGCACGAAGCCAACGCAACGGCACTCGCTGCCGCACGCGTACTCGGGCTCGCTGCCTGGTAAGCGGCCGGCGCGATCGGAAGATGCTGCTCGACGGTAACGACCCCGCCGCGATCGATCGCGCGGCCGCCTTGCTTGCCGACGGCGAGCTGGTCGCATTCGCCACCGAGACGGTCTACGGTCTCGGCGCACGCGCCGACGACGATGCGGCCGTCGCGAAGATCTTCGCCGCGAAGGGCCGGCCGAGCGACCACCCGCTCATCGTGCACGTGCCCGATGCCGCCGATGCCGAACGCTTCTGCGGTGAGCTGCCGCCGCTCGCACGCCGCCTGGTCGACGCGTTCTGGCCCGGGCCGCTGACGATCATCGTGCCGCGCCGGCCCGAGGTGGGCGCGGCGGCGGCCGGCGGACAGGCGACGATCGGCTTGCGCTGTCCGAGCCATCCGGTCGCTCGCTCGCTGTTGCAGGCGGCGCATGCGCGCGGCGTGTATGGCGTGGCGGCGCCGAGCGCCAATCGTTTCGGACGCATCAGCCCGACGCTCGCTTCCCACGTCGTCGAGGAGTTCGGCCCCGAGCTCGCGGTGCTCGATGGCGGGGCCTGCCCGGTCGGCATCGAATCGAGCATCGTCGACTGCTCGCGCGGCCACCCCGTGCTGCTGCGGCCCGGCCAGTTGACGCGAGAGCGCATCGAGGCAGCGGCTGGCGAGGCGCTGCGCGACCCCGACGCCGATGCCCCGCGCGCCAGCGGAACGCTCGAAGCGCACTACGCGCCGCGTGCCAAGCTGCGCCTGATGGCCGGCCCGATGCTGAACACAGCTTTGCAATTGCTCGGTTCGGACCCTTTGAAGCTGGCGGTATATTCGCGCAGCGTGCCGCTGAATGCGGCGCCCGGCGTTCGCCACCGGCGCATGCCGGCGCGGCCCGAAGCTGCTGCCCACGAACTGTTCTCGGTGTTGCGCGAGCTGGACGCCGAAGGCGCGCAGCTCATCTGGGTGGAAGAGCCTCCGGCCGATCCCGAATGGGACGGCGTGCGCGACCGCCTGCGGCGCGCCGCGGCGTCTTGAATCCTCGTCCGCTGCAACGCGATCCCTGGTGATGGTTTTCGGAGTGTCTGAATGAATTTGAACGTGAAGGGTTGGCGCGCTGCGCTGTTGGGCGCCGGTGCGGCGATGGCCGTGCTGCTCGCCTCGTGCGGCGGCGGCGAGCAGGTGCAGCAGTTCCACGCGACGCGGGTGTTCGCGTTCGGCGACGAGACGAGCGTGATCAATTCCGACGGCACCAAGTACTCGATCAACGCGCTCACCACGACAGGCACGACCGACTGCGCGAGCAACCCGCTGTGGGTGCAGAGCATCGCGGCGCTCTATGGCCTCGTGTTCCCGCAGTGCAACGTGAATGCCGTTCCGGGGCCGACGAGCCGCATCTACGCGACGGTCGGCGCGCGGGTCGCCAATCTCTCGTTGCAGATCGACCAGCAGATCAACGCCGGCGGCTTTGCGGACGGCGATCTCGCGACGGTGCTGATAGGCGCCAACGACATCATCGATCAGTTCCAGCAGTATCCCGGCGTCAGCGAAGATCAGCTCAACGCCAACCTCGAGCAGGCAGCGAGCGATCTCGCAGCGCAGGTCAACCGGCTGGCCGACCTCGGGGTCAAGGTGATCGTTGTCACCGCGCCCGACATGGGCCTGACGCCGTTCGCGGGCGACCCGGCAGGGACGAACGCCGCGCTGCTGACGCGCCTGTCGTCGCAGTTCAACATCAAGATGCGCCGTGGCATCTACAACGACGGCCGGCGCATCGGCCTCGTCCTGCTCGACGAGTACCTCGGCACCGTGCGCAAGTACGGCCTCGGCTTCGTCAACTCGACGCTCGCGGCGTGCCTGCCGTCGGCTCCGCTGCCCAACTGCAACACCAACACGCTCGGCACCGATGCCGCAGCGGTGCCAGCGCCGGCGACACCTGCATCGGCCAGCGCCTCCACATGGGTGTGGGCCGACGACCGGCACCTCACGCCAGGCGCACAGAACAGCCTCGCTTCGCTCGCAGCGCAGCGCGCGCAGAACAATCCGTTCTAGCGCGAACCTGTCCTGAACCTATCGAAATTGCAGCGGGTTTCCCCCGCTGCTTTCGCTTTGTCGGCAGACCTATAGTGGCCGCCCAGAAAAGCGAACGACCGTTCGCTTTTCTTTACAAAGCGGCTTCGGCCGCAGGGTTTCACCACAAGAGGTCTGCATGAGAAAAATTCGCTCCTGGGTGCCGCTCGCGCTCGCATCGCTGCTGGTGGCAGCTTGCGGCGGCGGCGGCAATGACGGTTCCACGCGGGTCCAGATCACCTCGGTCAAGGTGATGGGCGACAGCCTGGCCGACAGCGGCACCTTCGGCTTCAAGTTCACGGTCCAGGGCGCGCAGTCGTTCATCTATCCGGAGCGCATCGCAACCAACTACAGCGTCTCCACGCTGTGCCCGTTCTACCTGTTCAACGGCACGACCTTCGTCGCCAACCCGACCGCCGGCTGCACGAACTATGCGATCGGCGGCGGGCGCATCAACAACTACACCGCGCCGACGGCACCGCTGTCGGTCGTTCAGCAACTCGTCACCGCGGGCGGCGTGGCTGGCACATACAAGGCGACCGACCTGCTCGTGATCGACGGCGGCGGCAACGACGCGGCCGATCTGGTCGGCGCCTATCTGCGCGTGCCGAGCGACAGTGGCGCCGCGTATTCGGCGCTGTTGCAGACCCTGCTGCCGCCTGCCACCGTGCAGGCCGCACTGGCGCAGGGCGCGGCGGGCTTTGCAAGCATCGGCGGCACCTACATGACGGCGCTGGCCGACATGTTCTACAACGCGATCAAGGCCAACGCGCTCGACAAGGGCGCGCAGCACGTCGTCGTGCTGAACATGCCCGGCATCACGAACACGCCGCGCTTCCAGATGGTGCTCGACAGCATCGCCGCTGCGAACGGTGGCGGCACCGCAGGCGCCACGGCGCGCGCGAACGCCGAGGGCCTCTTCACGAGCTGGATCAGCGCGTTCAACAGCGAGCTCGCCGTGAAGTTCAACGGCAACAGCAGCGTTGTGCTGGTCGACTTCTACACGTCTTTCAATGACCAGGTCGCGTCTCCCGCGCAGTACTTGCTGAGCAACGTGAAGACGCCGGCGTGCCCGATCACCGGCGTCGGCAGCGACGGCCTCCCGACCTACACCTTCGCCACCTGCACCGACGCCGCGCTGAGCGCGATGACGCCGCCGGCCGGCTCCGACGGCACCGCGAACTGGTGGAAGAGCTACGCGTTCTCCGACAGCTTCCACCCGACGCCGTTCGGGCACGACCTGCTCTCGCGCCGAATCATGAAGTCGCTGGCCGACGCCGGCTGGTATTGATGCGACCGAACGAAGAACTTCCCATGAACCACAACAAAGTCTTTCACAGCGCTGCATGGCTCATCGCGCTCGGCGCCGCGTTCAGCGCGGTGCCGGCGGCAGCACAGACCGCCGGCAGCGTCATGCTTCGCGCCGGCGTGACGCAGATCAAGCCGAACGTCACCAGCGGCGACCTGAGCCCTCCGAGCCTGCCCGGCACGACCGCAAGCGTGCGCGCCGACACCCAGCCCAGTGGCGGCCTCACCTACATGGTGACGAACAACTTCGCGATCGACTTGCCGCTGGCGCTGCCGTTCACGCATGAGATCAACGGCGACGGCGCGATCAACGGCGTCGGCAAGATCGCCGAGGTGAAGGCGCTGCCGATCACGGTGCTCGGACAGTACCGCTTCCTCGAGCCTGACGCGATGCTGCGGCCGTACGTGGGCGCAGGCGTGACCTACGCCAAGTTCTACAAGGCACAGAGCACGGCGGCCCTGAGCGTGTTGACCGGCGGCACGCCGGCGAACCCGACGACGATCGAGGTCAAGTCGAAGTTCGCCGCCACCGTTCAGCTCGGCGCCAGCTACGCGATCGACAAGCGCTGGTTCGTCGATGCGTTCGTCGCGCGCACGTTCTTGAAGACACGCGCGACGCTCTCGACCGGGCAGACGCTCGACATGAAGCTCGACCCGAACTCGTACAGCGTCTCGGTGGGCTACACGTTCTAGCGGTAGCGGGCGAGGATCGTCTCGATCGTTCCATCCAGCAGCAGCGCGTCGGCGCTGCGCTGGAGATCCTCTGCCGGGACATTGCCCTTGAGCGAGAAGGCGCAGGCTGCGACGAAGCTCGCCACCGTCAACGACGGACCGGGCTTGAAATCGCGCAGCGTTCGACGGGTTTCATACTGAAGCGTGAGCTGGTCCACGATGGCGTAGCGCACGCGCCCGGCGGCCAGCTTGCGCAGATTCGACAGCATGTCGGGCGCGTCATCGCGGCGAAAACGATCGCCGAGCCGATTCTCCAGGTCGGGATAGCGGTAGCCGAGCACGGCACCGATCGACTCGCCAGCCAGATCTTCGACGGATGCGAGCGGTGCCGCATCCGAACGAGCGGCGACCAGATCGCGATTCGGGATGAGCGGGCGGCTCCAGCGCAGCGGGGCGTTGTCGAGCCACGCGGGCATCGCATAGCAGCTGCCGTCGGCCCTCCCGTCGACGAGCGTGCTCACCAGACGGTTGCGTGACACCGTGACGAAGCGCGCGGTCCGCCCCAGGCGCTGCGCGATGGCGTTGCCCACGTCCATGACGATCCCTGCCTTGAGCAGATCGCCCTCGAAGGCCGCCAATGGCATGGCGTTGCTATCGGTGACGGCAAAGACGACCTCGCGACCAGCCTGCTGTGCATGGGTGCAGATGCTCGCCACCAGCAATCCGGCGATCAAGAGGCGTTTCAGCATGGATGGCGGCTTGGCGAACGACGCAGGAGGGCACCGTAGCAGCTTGCGAGTGTTCCCTGCATCCCCCGTTCTCGCGAGGCGTGCATATGTGCCGACCGTGGCCCGAATTTTTGAGCGAAAAATTGCGTCATTGTTTCGTCGGAACTTGCCGCGCTCTGCGCCTAGGCGCTGGCGTCGACGTTCGGTAGATTCGACCGCATGCGCGTTCTCCCGCGACGAAGCGTTTCGATCGCCACCCTCCTGAGTCTGACTCTCGCGATCGTGGTGGCGGCGCTTCTCGCCGTGTTCGGCGTGCTGACCTACACCTACGAGCGCGAGGAGCGTCGCGACGATCTGCTCGGCGCGCTCCAGGTCAGCGTCGACCAACTGGCTACGGGCCTGGTCCTCCCGCTGTGGAACCTGGACGACAAGAACATGCAGGCCGTGCTCGTCAGCGCGATGAGCCACCGCGAGGTGTTCGCGATCATCGTCAAGAGCTCGGAAGGCAAGACCTACGGCTTGGGGCGCAATGCCGATTGGGCGGTCGGCCCGCTCGCCGCAGAACCCACCGACTCCGCACTGCTCTCGAAGCAGCGCACGATCTCGCACAACGGCCGCGAGATCGGCCGTGTGCGCGTGCTGGCATCGACCCGCTTTCTCGAGGAAGACCTGCAGCACCGTCGTCGCTCGATCGTGCTCATCATCGCGGCCTTGGCCGTGGCGCTGATCGCGACCCTCTACCTGCTGCTCTGGCACTTCCTCGTGAAGCCGCTGCGCGAGGTGGAACGCTTCGCGTCTTCGGTCAAGGACAGCAAGCCGGAAGATCAGGCGCGGCCGGCTGCCCCGGACAGCAACCGGTTCGTGGGCGAACTGCAAACGCTCGCGACGGCCGTCAGCGACATGACGAAGATGCTGGACAGCCGCTATCACGCGCTGCGCGACAGCGAAGAGCAGCTGCGGCTCGCGACGCGGGCGGCCAACGTCGGCATCTGGGACTGGGACGCCGTGCGCGACGAGCTTGTCTGGGACGACCAGATGTACGCGCTGTACGGCGTCGAGAGGGGCCAGCATGCCAATGCCGTCGATGCCTGGCGCAGCGCGATCGCGCCGCAAGACTTCAACAACGCACGAGACACGCTGAGAGCTGCGTTGCGTGGCGAGCGGCCGTATGCACTCGAGTTCGACATTCATCGGCCCGACGGCACTCTGCGTACCCTGCGCGGCGAGGCCGTGACGCTGCGCGATGCGCAAGGGCGCGTGTTCCGCATGGTCGGCGTCAACTTCGACATCACCGAGCGGCGCATGGCGCAGCAGACGCTCGAGCGCTCGAACGCAGAGCTCGAGCTGCGGGTCCGCGAGCGCACGTCGCAGCTCGAGGCTGCCACTCTCGCGAAGAGCGAGTTCCTCGCGAACATGAGCCACGAGATCCGCACGCCGATGAATGCGATCCTCGGCATGAACGAGCTGGCGCTGCGCACGAACCTCACCGACAAGCAGCGCGGCTACCTCAGCAGGGTGAAGATCGCGGCGAACTCGCTGCTGGCCATCATCAACGACATCCTCGACTTCTCGAAGGTCGAGGCCGGCAAGCTCGAGATGGAGTCGCGCGAGTTCAACCTGCAAGACGTCATGGATCGGGTGACCGCGGTGGTGGGGCTCAGGGCGCAGCAGAAGGGCCTGGACCTGCTGCTCAACACCGCGCCCGACCTGCCCGCCGTGCTGGTGGGCGATCCGCTGCGCCTCGAGCAGGTGCTGATCAACCTGTGCAGCAACGCCGTCAAGTTCACGGACGACGGCGAGATCGTCGTCGTCACCGTGGCATCCCTGGTCGAGAAGAGCGGGAGCGTCACGCTGCGTTTCTCGGTGCGCGACACCGGCGTGGGCATCAGCGAAGACCAGGTCGGCAGGCTGTTCCAGCCTTTCAACCAGCTCGACGCATCCACGACCCGCAAGTACGGCGGCACCGGGCTCGGGCTCGCGATCTGCCGACAACTGGTGACGATGATGGGGGGCGAGATCGGCGTCACGAGCAAGCCAGGCAAGGGCAGCACGTTCTTCTTCACCGCGGTGTTCGGCACCATCGAGGCGCAGCAGCCCCCTCCCGCGATGACGTCGGCCAGCCTGCGCGACCTGCGGATCCTGGTCGTCGACGACAGTGCCGATTCGTGCCAGATATTCCGGGACCTGCTGCACGGCCTCGGTTGCCAACCAGTCATCGCGAGCTCGGCAATGGCCGGGCTGGGCGAACTCGAAGCCGCCGATGCACACCCTTTCGACCTCGTGCTGCTCGATTGGAAGATGCCCGGCGTGGACGGGTTCGACCTCGTCGAGCTGATCCGGCGTTCTGCGCATATCGGGCGCATCCCGCGCATGGTCATGGTCACGGCGTATGGAGACGAGGTGCTGGCCCGTCGCGCGGTGGCGCAACGACTGGACGGCTGCCTGGCCAAGCCCGTCAGCGCCTCGACGCTGCTCGACGCCATCATGGATGTCTTCGGTCCGCGCGAGGTTGGCTCGCTCGCGGCGGCTCCGCCGCCGGGCGAAGAGATCGGCATTGCCGCGCCGCCGCACCTTCGCGGGCGGCGCGTCCTGCTGGTCGAGGACAACGAATTCAACCAGCTCGTCGCCACCGACTGGTTGTCCGACGTCGCCGGCATGCAGGTGTCGGTGGCGATGAACGGAGAGCAGGCCGTCGAGAAGATTCGCACCGAGCAATTCGACGTGGTGTTGATGGACGTGCAGATGCCTGTGATGGATGGCTGCCAGGCTACATCGCTGGTGCGCAAAGACGCCGCGTTCGCAAACCTGCCGATCATCGCGATGACCGCCCACGCCATGGTGCGCGACCGCGACAGATGTCTGGCCGCCGGCATGAACGACTACGTGTGCAAGCCTTTCGATTCAAAGGCGCTGTTCGCGGTGCTGGCGAAGTGGCTCGGTGGCCAGCCGGTCGCTTCGATCGGCGTCGAGGAAGCCCCGGCGCCGGTTTCGGTCGCGGTGGACTTCGATCGCGGGCTGCAACTCTGCCTGGGGCGCAAGGCACTGTACGAGGAAGTCATCGACCGCTTCCTGAAGGGCCTTGCCGGCGAGGCCGGAAAGCTGCAAGCGGCCGTCGCCGCCAACGAGGTGCTGCGCATCAAGCAGATCGCGCACTCGATGGTGAGCAGCGCCAGCGTCCTCGGTGCAGCACCGCTGTTCGCGGCTGCGCGCGAACTCGAGCAAGGGGCGGGCGCGGCCGATCAGGAGAAGCTCTCCCGGCTCGCACAGGCGTTCTTGACTTGTCACGCGGATGTCGTCGTGGCGCTGCGCACTCATGTCGCCGCGCGCGAAGCGCCCGGAAGCAGCGACTGACGGCCTACCCGCCGCCGGCACCCACAGATGCCGCTGCAGTTGCAGCAGGGCCGTCACTTGCCACCCAGCGCAGCAGCGCGGCAAGAGGCGCACGTGCTGCGTCGCCGCCCGCGCTCGGGTGGTTCAGGATGGCGACGATCACGTATCGCCGGCCCGAGTCGCCGAGCACGTAGCCGGCGATGCCGCGCACATCGCGCAGCGAGCCGGTCTTGACATGCGCCCGCACCGACGGCGATCGCGAACGCCGCGCCGTGCCGTCCAGCCCGTTGACGGGCAACGAGGCGAGCATCTCCGGCATCACGGGTCCGGCCCACGCCGATTGCAGCGCCCGCGCGAGCAGGCGTGCGCTGACTCGCGTGTCACGTGAGAGGCCGGAGCCGTTGTCGATCACGAACTCGTTCGCGGATGGCCAGCCCAGGCGCTCCGCGATCCATTGGCGAAGCACCGCACGCGCGTTCTCCGGAGTGCCCGAGCCGCGCTGCACGAGGCCCAGCGTGAGGAACAGCTGCTGCGCCATCACGTTGTTGCTGAACTTGTTGATGTCGCGCACGACCTCCGCAAGCGGCGGCGAGCTGAGCACGAAGCTCGGCGCGCTCGCGGGCGCCAGCCCGTCGCGTACCGTGCCTCCGAGCGAGCCGCCCATCTCGATCCAGATGCCGAGAAGCGCGCGCGCGTTGTAGGTCTTCGGATCGACATACGCGATCGGCCAGCTCTTCTCGCCGCAGGCAGGGTTGAACGTGCCGGTCAGCCGGATCAGCGACGGGTCGCCAAGCTGCGCGCCAAGCTCGGCACGCCAGTCGCCGCAGCCGCTCGGCGGGCCGGCCGCAAGCGGCACGCTGGCGTCGACCCGCACGCCGGCCAGCGGCGGCTCGACGCTGATGAGCGCGCCGGCGCGCGCCGGGTCGGGCGTGACGCCGATCGTCACGGTCTTGTAGTTCAGCAGCAGCGCGTCGGCGCTCACGTTGTAGGGCCGCAGCGGCTCGCCATCGAAGTCGGCCGGGTTCTGCTCGGGCACGACGAAGCTGCTGCGGTCCAGGACGATGTCGCCGCGGATCTGGCGCACGCCCAGCTGCCGCACGTTGCGCAGCATCAGCCAGAGGCGTTCGAGCACGAGCTTCGGATCGCCGTTGCCCTTGATCACGAGGTTGCCTTCGAGCACGCCGTCATGGATGGGGCCGTTGAGCCAGACCGGTGTCGACCACGTCCAGGCGGGGCCGAGCAGGTCGAGTGCCGCGTAGGTCGTCAGCAGCTTGGCGAGCGATGCCGGATTGACCGGCGCGTCGGCGCGCCAGCTCAGCCGCGCCCGGCTCGCGCTGACGTCCTGCACCCATACGGCCAGTGCCTCGCGCGGCAGCTCGGCCTGTTCGAGCGCCTCGCGAACTTCCAGCGGCAGCGTGGCGCCGGGGGCGTTCTGGGCGAGTGCTGCGCGCCCCGGCATCAGCATCGCCGCGGCCGCGAGCAGCACCAGGGAGCGGCGGATGCGGGCCAGGCGCGAGAGCATGGCCGATGATCGCATGGGCCTGCTCAGCGTCGGCGCGTGAGCGCGCAGCTAAACTTCTCCGATGGC
>Ga0075370_10001378_pt1 | contig 10483 bp, 7 predicted proteins | sample EndMethybrTD3035_FD_71398 | JGI IMG/M metagenome (GOLD analysis project Ga0075370, IMG submission 71398) | Populus endosphere microbial communities from Tennessee, USA - Endosphere MetaG P. TD hybrid TD303-5 | ecosystem: Host-associated > Plants > Roots > Endosphere | place: USA: Tennessee... | reverse complement strand
ACCTTCAGGCCGTCGGCGGTGTGCGGGTCGATCACCACGCCGAAGCGCTGGTGCGTATCGCGGATCGTCGAGATGCGATCGGCATGCGTGCTCTTTCCCGAGACGAAGCCGAAGCGCGGATCAAGCTCCAGCGAGAACCGCCCCCTCCCAGACAATTCATCGGCGAACAGCCGCCTCACCGTGGCCGTATCGCGCCCGACGAGGTCGAACACGAAGCGCTCGAAGTTGCTCGCCTTGCTGATGTCCATCGATGGGCTGGAGGTCTCGAACGTGTCGGCGCTGGACCGCACCCGATAGACCCCCGTGCGGAAGAACTCGTCGAGCACGTCGTTCTCGTTGGTGGCGAGCACGAGCTTGTCGATCGGCAGGCCCATCATGCGCGCCACATGACCGGCGCAGATGTTGCCGAAATTGCCCGACGGCACGGCGAAGCTCACCCTTTCGTCGCTGCTTCGCGTCGCCTGGAAATAGCCAGCGAAATAGTAGATAACTTGAGCAACCAGCCGCGCCCAGTTGATCGAATTGACTGTGCCGATCCGGTGCGTGCGCTTGAACTCCAGGTCGTTGGACACCGCCTTCACGATGTCCTGGCAATCGTCGAACACGCCCTCAATCGCGAGGTTGTGGATGTTCTCGTCCTGCAGGCTGAACATCTGCGCCTGCTGGAACGGGCTCATGCGCCCGTGCGGCGAGGTCATGAACACGCGCACGTTCCGCTTGCCGCGCATCGCGTACTCGGCCGCGCTGCCGGTGTCGCCCGAGGTGGCGCCCAGGATGTTCAGCTGCTCGCCGCGTCGCGCCAGCTCATGCTCGAACAGGTGGCCCAGTAACTGCATCGCCATGTCCTTGAAGGCCAGCGTCGGACCGTTGGAAAGCGCCTGCAGGTAGACCCCATCTTCGAGCTTCTTCAGCGGCACGATCTCCTTCGTGCCGAAGACTTCCAGCGTGTACGTCTTCGCGCAAATCGCTTTGAGGTCCGTGTCGGGGACGTCGTCCACATACAGGGACAGCACCTCGAACGCCAGCTCGGGGTAGGAGAGCTGGCGCCATCTGTCGAGCGTCGTAGCATCGACCCGCGGATACCGCTCGGGCAGGTAGAGGCCGCCGTCCGGCGCAAGGCCTTCCAGCAGGATCTCGCAGAAGCGCTTGCGGGCCGGATCGCCGCGGGTCGAGAGGTAGAGCATTGGAGGCCTTATTCCGTTCACGGCTTCGCATTCAGGTCGTGCAGTGCCAGCCGGGCCATCGCCACGAACCAGCGCACGCCGAATGCCAGCACGTCGTCGTTGAAGTCGTAGGAAGGGTGGTGAAGCGACGCCGCGTGGACATCGCCCCGTTGGCCCAGCCACAGGTATGCCCCCGGCCGCTGCTGGAGCATGAGCGCGAAGTCCTCCGAGGTGAAGGCCGGCGTCGCGGCCACCTGCGCTTCCAGTCCCGCACTGCGTGCCGCGTCCAGCGCAAGTTGCGCGTGCTCGGCGTGGTTGATCGTGGCCGGGCAGTAGCGCGTGTACTCGACCTCGATGGCGGCGCCGCTGGCGCGCGCCACGCCAGCCGCGATGTCGCGCATCGCTTGTTCGATCGTGTCCTGCACGGTGGTGTCAAAGCTGCGGACCGTGCCTGTCAACGCCACCGCCGCGGGCAGCACGTTGTGCGACTGGCCGCCGCTGATGCGCGTGACAGAGAGCACCGCGCTCTGCGTGGGCGGAATGCGGCGCGACACGATGGTGTGCAGCTGCGCGACCAGTTCGCTGGCCGCCAGCACAACGTCGGGCGTGCGGTCCGGCTGCGCCGCGTGGCCACCGCGGCCACGCACGACGATGTCGAAGCGATCGGCCGCGGCCATGATCGGTCCCGGCCGGGTCGCGACGGTGCCGGCCGGCAGGTCCGGCCAGTTGTGCAGCGCGTACACGGCGTCGCAGGGAAAGCGATCGAAGAGGCCCTGCTTCACCATCTCGCGCGCACCGCCCTGGCCCTCTTCGGCGGGTTGGAAGATGAATGCGATGCTGCCGTCGAAGCCGCCGGCGCGCGCTAGATGCCGCGCCGCACCCAGCAGCATGGCGGTGTGGCCGTCGTGGCCGCAACCGTGGTGCACGCCGGGGTGTCGGCTGACGTGCGGGCGCTCGGCCTGCTCGCGCATCGGCAGCGCGTCCATGTCGGCCCGAAGGCCCACCATGCGCGTCGAAGTGCCGCGGCGCAGCACGCCCACCACGCCCGTGGCGGCCAGGCCTTCGTGAACCTCCAGGCCGGTCTCGCGCAGCGCAGCGGCCACGATGCCGGATGTGCGCCGCTCTTCGTAGGCCAGTTCGGGATGCGCGTGGATGTCGCGCCGCAGCGCGATCAGATCCGGCAGCAGGTCGTCGATGGTCTCGCTCATGGGATCAGTAGCCTCGTGTGCGGTCGACCAACCCGACCAGCGGCGCGCCGGTCCGGTGGCGGCGGATGTTGTCGAGCACCTGCTCCACCGCTGTCTCCGGCTGGGTCATGCTCGCGATGTGCGGCGTGAGCAGCACCTTCGGATGGGACCAGATTGGATGGTTCGCCGGCAGCGGCTCCGGGTCGGTGACATCGAGCACTGCCTCCGACAGCCAGCCGCTCTCCAGCGCTTCCAGCAGCGCATGGTGATCGAGCTGCGCCCCGCGGCCGGCATGCACCAGCGATGCACCACGCGGCAGTTGGTGGAACAAGGCGGTGCCGAGGAAGCCGCGTGTTTCCGCCGTTAGCGGCAGCAGGCACACGAGGATGTCGGTGGCCGCTAGCATCGCGCTCAGTTCCGCCGTGCCGGCGTAGCAGGCCACGCCGTCCATCTGGCGCCGCGTGCGGCTCCAGCCCGCCAGCTGGAAGCCGAACGTGCGGAGCTGCTGCAGCACCGCGCAGCCGAGCACACCGAGGCCGACCACGCTGACGCGGCGCTTGGCCGCGGGGTGGACACGGTGAGCGGTCCAGCAGGCTTCGCGCTGCTGGCGGATGTAGGTCGGCAGCTGGCGGTGCAGCGTCAGCACGGCCATGGTCGCGTACTCGACCATGCCCGCGACAATCCCGGGTTCCGCCAAGCGCACGACAGGCAGCTCGGGGGGCAGCGCCTTCAGGTCGATCTGGTCGACGCCGGCCCCGGTTGAGAAGAGGACCTCCAGATTCGGGAACCGCTGCTCGATGTCCGCTGGCGGCAACCACGCGGCCAGGTAGCGCACGTGCTGCGCGTCTCCGGTGTCGGGCCAGATGTGGAACGGGATGTACGGTGCTTTCGCAGCGAACAGGCGTGCCCACTCCGCCCCGCGCACGGGATCCGCCTTGTAGACGAACGTCATCGTGCTCACGCCCTGAGCGCCACTTCCTGCACGACGTAGAACTTGGCCACGCGCTCGCTGCTTTCCCAGCCCACGGGCACGCCTTGTGGCACGAAGATCGCATCACCGATCTGGGTCGCGAGCACGCTGCCGTCGGGACTGGCGAAACGCACGCCGCCGTCGAGCAGGTACATGAACTCGTTCTGGCGGTGCGCACGCACGATGCGGTGGTACGGCGTCGAGTCCCAGGTGCCGGCCTGCACCCCCGACAACTCGTCCTTGAAGACGTTGTCGCTGCGGCACTGCGGGGCGGGACCCAGCAGCACCTCGGGAGGAAGCGACCGGGATGGCTTGAAATCGGCGTCGGCGCGCAGCGGCGTGATGCCGGGCTGGATGGGGAGCTCGGCGGCGGCCGCGCAGAAGACGAACTGCGCGCGCGACGCCGCCCGGATGCGCAGCGCCGTCCCGCGCGCGATGACGGCACCATCGCCGCGTCGCAGCACGAGCGGAGCGGCGCCGCTCGCGACGAGGTCGATCTCGCCGTCCACGACGACGATCGCCTCGGTGTGGGGATAGTGCGCGACCTCGACCGCGCCGACGAAGCCGATGCGGCCGACGCTCATCGCGCCCGGCCCTTCCCAGGCGATCTCGCGCTCGCGCGCGAACGGATCGGCCTTGCCGAAGGCGGCCAGGCGAAATGCGGTGGACAGCGGGGCGCCATCGGCGCGGTGAAGCAGCAGGGCTGTGGTCATGATCGGTTGTCCTTTGCTGTGGTCGATGTTCATGGAGCAGGCACACCACCCCCACGGCCGGGCATGGCTGTGGCGTTGACGTCTTCGATGAGACTGCGGGCCGTCGGTCTCAACGCAAGTGGCCCTGGCAGACGTACTTCAGGCTCATGTAGTCGTCGAGCCCGTGAACCGAGCCCTCGCGGCCGTAGCCCGATTCCTTCACGCCGCCGAAGGGCGCGGCCTCGGCGGCCACCGCGCCTTCGTTGACACCGACCAGTCCGCTGTTCAGCGCGTCGGTCACGCGCCAGATGCGGTTCACGTCGCTCGAGTAGAAGTACGACGCGAGGCCGAACGGCGTGCCGTTCGCGACCGCGATCACCTCGTCTTCGGTCTTGAAGCGCGTCACCGGAACGACCGGCCCGAAGGTTTCCTCGCAGGAACAGGCCATCGTTGCGTCCACGCCGACCAGCAGGGTCGGCGCAATGAAGTTGCGGCCGAGTTCGGGGAGTCGGTGGCCCCCGACGACGAGGCGCGCGCCACCGTCGACGGCATCCTTGACGTGGCGCTCGATCTTCTCGACCGCCTTCGCGTTGATCATCGGCCCGATCTGCGAGCCCTCGTCGCTTGCCGGCCCCACCTTCAGCGCCGCGATGCGCGCAGCGAGCTTCTCGACGAAGCGGTCGTGTACGGCATCCTGAACGAACACGCGGTTCGGGCTCACGCAGGTCTGGCCGCCGTTGCGGAACTTCGCGGCCATGAGCCCTTCGACCGCCGCGTCCAGATCGGCGTCGTCGAAGACGATGAAAGGCGCGTTGCCGCCGAGCTCGAGCGAAAGCTTCTTCAGCGTGCCCGCGCTGCGCCTCGCGAGGTGCTTACCCACCGGGGTCGACCCGGTGAAGCTGATCTTGCGCACTCTCGCATCGTCGAGCCAGACATCGACGACCTCAGCCGCCCGCTCGCGCGACGCGGTCACGATGTTCAGCACGCCGGCGGGCACGCCGGCCTCCTCGGCGAGCTTGACGAGTGCCAGCGATGTGAGCGGCGTGTCCTCCGCGGGCTTGCACACCACCGTGCAACCGGCGGCCAGCGCGGGCGCGATCTTGCGCGCGATCATCGCGGCGGGAAAGTTCCACGGCGTGATCGCAGCGACCACGCCCACCGGCTCCTTGAGCGCGAACATGCGCCGCCCCGGCAGCGGCGCCGGGATCACGTCGCCGTTGGCGCGAGTTGCCTCCTCGGCGAACCACTCCACATAACTTGCCGCATACGCGACCTCGCCGCGCCCTTCGGCCAGCGGCTTGCCCTGCTCGCGCGAGATCAGGCGGCCGAGGTCCTCCTGGTGGGCGACGATGAGGTCGTTCCAGCGCTTGAGCACCTGCGCACGCTGCTTCGCGGGGACTGCACGCCAGGCGTGAAATGCCGCGTGCGCGACTTCGAGCGCTGCACGTGCATCGGCGGCGCCGCTGTCGGGAACGCTGGCAAACCCGCGGTCGGTGGCGGGGTCGGTAACGTCGAAGCGGCGCCCATCTTCGGCATCACACCAGCGGCCGATGTAGTTGAGGCCTGGCAGCAAGGCGTCGTGTTGGATCGAGAGCGACACTTGAATATCCTTTCATGTGATCGGCCATGGCGCGGCCGACGTCATCAGGGCGGGGTCGCCCCGGGACAACAGGTAACACATCGAAGGTTCCTTTCGCGCGGGCGATCACGCGGTCGAATCTGCCGCGCCGCGTTCGATTTAGCCGCCGATGCCCCTCGTCAGGCGCAGCCAGTTGTCATTTGTGGTCGCCGCGGACGTCGAGCGCGTCGCGCAAGCCATCGCCGATGAAGTTGAAGCTGGTCACCGCCATCGCGATGGCCAGGCCCGGGATGATCGCCAGCCAGGGCGCGCGATCGAGGTATTGCTGCGCCCCGTTCAGCATGTTGCCCCAGCTGGGGAGGGGTGGCTGGATGCCAAAGCCCAGGAAGCTGATGTAGGCCTCGAGCAGGATGGCGCGGGCGACCGTCAGCGTGGCGGCGACGATGATCGGGCCCATGACGTTGGGCAGGATCTCGCGGAACATGATGTGCGTGCGGCTGAGACCCAGCATGCGCCCGGCGAGCACGAACTCGCGTTCCTTGAGCGACGCCACTTCGGTCGCGACGATGCGGGCGACGGTCATCCAGCTCGTCAGCGCAATGATGACGGTGATCATGGTCGGGCTCGGCTTCAGTGCGACCGCCAGCGCCAGCAGCAGGAAGAGCGTCGGGAACGACAGGAAGCCGTCGACGGTTCTCATCAGTACCGAGTTGATCCAGCCGCCCATGTAGCCGGCGATGACACCCACCAGCGTGCCGGCAAGCGTTGCCAGCAGCATCGAGAAGAAACCCACGAGCAGCGAGATGCGACCCGCCATCAGGAGGCGTGCCGCCAGGTCGCGGCCCAGGGGGTCGGCACCCAGGTAGTGGTCGCCCGTCAAGGGGGGAGCGAAACGCGAACGCAGGTCGATTTGAAGTGAGTCGTAGGGCAGCAGATGGGGCCCGAAGGCGCAGGCCAGCGATAGCAGGGTGATCATCGCCAGCCCCGCCACCGCCAGGGGGTGGCCGAGGAAGCGGCGCACCACCCGGTTCCTCCACCACGCGGGTTCGGGCGCCCAGGCCGCAGTCAGCGTTGTCATCACACTCTCCTCATTTGCATTGTCAGTAGCGGGCACTTAGCCTGCTCAGGCCAGGCGGATCCGTGGGTCGACCATCGCGACCACGACGTCGGCGACCAGGTTGCCGACGATGGTCAGGATGGCCGAGAACATCAGCAGGCCCATCACGACCGGGTAGTCGCTGTTGCTGAGGCTGTCGAGGAACAGCCGCCCCATGCCGGGCCACGTGAATACGGTTTCGGTGACCAGGGCACCCGTCAGCAGCGACGGCAGTTGCACCCCGGCCAGCGTGATCATCGGCAGCAGCGCATTGCCGACGACGTGCTTCATGACGACACGTCGCTCGCTCACGCCCTTGGCGCGCGCCGTCTTCACGAACTCCTGGCCCATCGCGTCGAGCGTTGCCGTGCGCATGAACCGGCTCCAGATGGCGATGTGCACGAGCGCCAGGACGACCGAGGGCATGATCAGGTGGTGCAGGTGGTTCAGCACCGATCCCTCGCCGATGGTGTACATGTTGCCCGCGGGCACCCAACCCAGCTTCAGCGAGAAGACGTAGATGCCGACGAGCCCGAACCAGAAGGTGGGGATCGACAGGGCCACCATCGCGCCGACCGTGGCCAGATAGTCGAAGGCCGAGTGGCGGTGCGTGGCGCCGCGGATGCCGATGACCGTGCCGATGGACACGGCAATGACGGTGGCCGTCCCCATCAGCAAAAGGGTCGCGGGCACATGGCGGGCGATGACCGACGTGACCGGATTGCTGTCTCGGAACGAGGTTCCCCAGTCGCCCTGCAGCAGCCGCCAGGCCCAGTCCAGGTACTGCACCCACAGTGGCCGGTCGAGCCCGAGTTGGGCGAGGATCCGGTTCTTGTCGTCCTGTGTCATGCCGGCGTCGAGCGCGTACTGCGCCATCGGACCGCCGGGAATGAGGTTGAGGATGACGAAGCCGATGACCGACACGATCACCAGCAACACGATGCTCTGCATGAAACGCTTGAGCAGAAACTCGACCATGACTCGTTCCTTCCGAACTCAAGGCTGATCAAGCGGTCGACGTCAGGCCCACTTCCAGCCCGCGGCGTGCCACGCTTCGCTGCGGGTGTTCGTGTTGGGCACGAAACCCTGGATCCGCGCCTTGCGGCCGTAGACGTTGTTGGACGTGAACAGCGGCAGGAACGGGAGGTCCTTGCGGATGATCTCCTGCACCCGGTGGTAGATCTCGCGCCGCGCCTGCGGGTCGAAGGTGCGTGTGCCCTTGTCCAGCAGTTCGTCGATTTCCGGATTCGAGTACTGGGCGTTGTTCGAGCCCCGGCCGCCCTTGGCAACGATGGCGCGGGTATGGAAGCGCAGCGTCACGTCTGGGTCGGACGCGAGGAGGTAGGTGATCCCCACCATCGCGCTGTCGTACTGCGACTTGGTCCAGAAATCGCCCCACATCACCGCCGCCGGATGATTGAGGATCTTCATCTCGACGCCGATCTGCGCGAAGGTCTGCTGGATGAACTGCTGGGCCTGCTCGCGCAGGCTGTTGCCCGAGGTGGTCGAGTTGTTGAACGACAGGCGCACCCCGTCCTTGACGCGGATCCCGTCAGGGCCGGGCTTCCATCCCGCCTGGTCGAGCAGCTTGGCGGCACGCGCCAGGCTGAACTCCTGCTTCGGCAGGTCGGGCTTGTAGTAGAAGGACTGCGGCGGCATGAAGGTCTCGGTGGGCCGGGGCACGCCGTGGTACAGCGCTTCGAGGATCGCCTGGCGGTCGATCGCCATGTACAGCGCCTCGCGCACCGCGCGGTCGCGGAACTGGGGTTTCTCGAGGTTGAGGTAGATCGACTCGACCGAGCCCGCGGGCACCAGCGTCACGGCGCGGTCAGGCAGGCCGCTCGCTTCCTTGTAGTGGTCAGGCGTGATGAAGGCCTGACCGGCCACGTCGATGTCGCCGCTGCGGAACTGCGTGTACATCACCGTCATGTCGGGGATGTACTTGAAGACCAGCCGCTCGATGTAGGGCCCCTCGCCGTGGTAGCTGGGATTGGCGACCAGCTCGACGTGATCGCCCGCCACCCGCTTGCCCCACTTGAACGCGCCCGTGCCGACCGGCGCCTGGTTGAAGGGGGCCTCGTTGGGGTTTGCCGCGGCACCCAGGATGTGCTTGGGAACGATGAAGGTCTCGGTCAGGTACGACAGATAAGGCGCAAAGGGCTGCTCCATGCGCCAGGTGATCTCGGTCGGCGAGACCACGGTGATGTCGCGCACCAGCGAGTGGCCGGTGGTGCGCCAGGCGCGGAACTTGGGGTTGACGATGAGTTCCAGGGTGAACTTCACGTCCTCCGCGGTGAAGGGGGTGCCGTCGTGCCACCGCACGTTGTTGCGCAGGCGCACACGCCACTTGAGCCCATCGGCCGAGATCCCGCCGTTGGCCTGGTTCGGCACCTCGGCGGCAAGGTTCGGCACGATCACGCCCTTCGGGTCGATCCGGAACAAGGCGTCGAAGACCGAGAAGGCCACGCCGTCGTCCACCTCCAGGTGCGGCATCAGCGGATTGAAGACGGTCGGCTCCTGCGTCACGCCGACCACCACCCGTCCCTTGGGCGCTGCAGGCCGGGTCTGGGCGTGGGCGGGCTGGCCCAGCAGGTTGGCCGCGAAGATGCCGGTGGCGGCGCTGGCCGCCATCACGCGCAGTGCGTCGCGGCGCGAGTGGTCTTCGATGAAGGTCTTCTGGTCCGTGGTCATCGCTGTCTCCTGGGGTATTGGGGCGTTAGGTGGCGGACTTCGGGCGTGGCTGTCAGGTCTGGGCCGCCACGATCGGGCGGACTTCGGCTTGCTCGCCGGGAATGGCGGCCACCAGCTCGCGGGTGTAGTCCGCGCGGGGGTTGAAGAAGATCTGCGAGGGCGGGCCCTGTTCGACGATCCGGCCCTTGTGCATCACGGCGATCTCGTCGCAGATCTGGCTGGCCACGCGCAGGTCGTGCGTGATGAAGACCATCGCCACGCCGGTCTCGCGCTGGATGCGGTCCAGCAGTTCCAGGATCTGCGCCTGGATCGACACGTCCAGCGCCGAGACCGGCTCGTCGGCGACCAGCAGCTTCGGCTTGAACATCAGCGCCCGGGCGATGCCGACGCGCTGGCGCTGGCCGCCGGAGAACTCGTGCGGGTAGCGCTCGAAGGCGCCGGCGTCAAGGCCCACCATCGTGAGGAGCGCATGCGCCTCGTCACGTGCCCGCGACGGCGCCATGCCATGGGCGATCGGGCCGACGGTCAGGATCGTGCCGATCGTCATGCGCGGGTTGAGCGAGGCGAATGGATCCTGGAAGATCATCTGCACCTTCGGCCGCAGGCTGCGGAAGCTGCGTTCGCCGAGCGGCGCGATGTCTGTGCCCTCGAACAGGATGCGGCCGCCATCGGCGTCCATCAGCCCGATCAACAACCGCCCCAGCGAGGATTTGCCGGAGCCGCTTTCTCCTACCACGCCAAGTGTGCGGCCCGGCGCCAGCTGGAACGAGATGCTCTGCACCGCCGGGACCACCCGCAGCGAGCGCAGCAGCGCACTTCCGCTGCGGTAGGTTTTGACGAGGTTCTCGACCTTCAACAGCGGCGCGGCACTGTCGCGCGTGGCGGAGGCACGGTCTTCGTGGCGTAGGTGGGGAACGGCCGCGATCAGGCGCCGGGTGTAGGGGTGCGTGGGCGCCTTCAAGACCTTCGCGGGGCTGCCCTGCTCGACGACGCCGCCCTTCTCCATGACGACGACGCTGTCGGCGATCTCGGCGACGACACCGAAATCGTGGGTGATGAACATGACGCTCATCCCCTTGCGGCGCTGGATGTCGCGGATGAGCTT
>Ga0075370_10001377_pt1 | contig 10487 bp, 8 predicted proteins | sample EndMethybrTD3035_FD_71398 | JGI IMG/M metagenome (GOLD analysis project Ga0075370, IMG submission 71398) | Populus endosphere microbial communities from Tennessee, USA - Endosphere MetaG P. TD hybrid TD303-5 | ecosystem: Host-associated > Plants > Roots > Endosphere | place: USA: Tennessee... | reverse complement strand
CGCCGACAGGGTCGAGATCACCCCGGCATGCATCAGGACGGAGAACACCTGCTTGAACGACGCCTCGCCGCCCAGCGCGGCGTTGAAGATGGCGAAGAAGATCCCGGCGATGATCAGCCCGAAGATGGGGCCCACGAACAGGACGCTGATCCCGGTCGTGTACGGCATGCGGCCTGCCCCCTTCTGGAACTGGTCGTACATGTCGTCGGTGACCTGCATCCCGAACGACTGCAGCTGCTGGACCTGGTTCTCGATGGCCGCCTGTTTGCCAGCGTCCGTGGTCATCGGCAGGGCCGTGAAGAATGCCGATAAGACCGTGGTCACCGCGAGGATGCCGAACACCTTCGGCGCGGGTACGATCGACTGGAAGGTCTCTCGCGGTGTGACGATCACACCGATGACGCGCGCAAGGAGACTCTTCGGGGCAGGCGTCGGGCCTGCCGCGGCGGCTGGAGTAGTCATAGGCTTTTGTCCGGGAACGGTCAGATTGTACCACGCCATATACGACGGCGTGGGACGAAATGTTTCCGGACGCCGTCTCGGAACTCTCACGTGGAGTGAGGTTTACAGAAAGTAATGGATCGACGCACCCTCGTAGTCATAGCCGCGCTCGCCGCGGTCGTCCCAACAGCGGTCGAGGCGCAGTCGGCGCCGCCAATCGGCGTGCGCGCCGCCGGCATGGGCGGCGCCTTCACGGCCGTGGCCGACGACGGGTCGGCGCCGTTCTGGAATCCCGCCGGCCTCGCGTCGGGAACCTTCGCCGGGTTCACCCTCGACGGTAATAGCTTCGACCGGGAGTCGGGGATGTTCTTCGGTTTTGCCACCCCGCCCCTCGGGCTGACCTATTACCGCACGACCTCTACTGCGCCGCCGGAGACCGGCCGAAACGGGCCGGTAGTGACCACAGCCATTCACCATGCCGGAGGCACGTTCGTGCAGTCGCTCGGCGATCGCGGACTGGCGGTCGGCGCCACGGTGAAGGCGGTCCATGGCGGCGGCGCCACCGCGTTCGACACCGACGCCGGGTTCATGGCGTCGGGCTCGCTGGGCCAGATCGGGCTGACGGTCCACAACGCCTTCGCGCCGACGCTCGGCGACGTGCACCTCGATCGCCGGGTCCGCGCCGGCATCGCCATCCACCTCCGGCAGGATCTGACGGCCGCGGCCGACGTCGAATTCACGAAGTCGTCCTCGCCGGGCGGGCCGTGGCGCGACGCCGCCGCGGGGGTCGAGGCGCATCCATTCGAGAAGGCCTGGCTCCGCGGGGGCGTCCACTGGAACACGGCCGGCGGTCCCGAGGGCGCATCGCCCGTGGGAAGTCTCGGCGGCAGCCTGGCGGTCTACGGACAGCTCCGAATTGACGCTCAAGTCAGTTTTAGTTCCAAAGAGACCCACCAAGGTTGGGGCATTGGCCTCAGCTTTATCTATTAGAGCTTGACAAAAAGTGTCACTCTGCTACAGTAATTCTTCCCCCCAGCACTGTTTCTCTCGAACGTAGAGGGTCGATGCCCGTCCGCATAGGCGAACTGCTGCTCAAAGAGAAGCGCATCACTCCTGCGCAGTTGCAGGAAGCGCTGAACTATCAGAAGACGAGCGGCGGCAAGCTTGGCTACAACCTCGTGAAGCTGGGCTTCGTCAAGGACGAAGAGATCACCGGTCTGCTCTCCAAGCAGTACGGCGTCCCCTCCATCAATCTCTCGCAGTTCGAGATCGACGCCGCGATCGTCAAGCTGATCCCGGCCGAGACCGCGCAGAAATACCAGATCGTCCCGCTCAGCCGCGCCGGCGCCACGCTGACGATCGCGATGACGGATCCGACCAACGTCTTCGCCATGGACGACATCAAGTTCATGACGGGGTACAACGTCGAGCCCGTCGTGGCGTCCGAGACGGCGGTGAGCGACGCGATCGCGAAGTACTACCCGGCCAACGCGGCCCCGCCGCCGCCGCCGATGAAGATCGCGATCGAGCCGAAGAAGAAGAAGGAGCCGAAGAAGCCCGAGCAGACGGCCAACCTGACCAACGCGGCCACCCTCGAGATGGTGACCCGCGCGCTCGAGGAGACGACCGGGCAGATCGAGGACGAAGACGTCGAGATGCTCGAGGAGGTCGAGCAGATCGACGTCTCGAACCTCGAGAAGCAGGGGGGCGAGGCGCCGGTCATCCGGCTGGTCAACCTGATGCTGATGTCGGCGATCCAGAAGGGGGCGAGCGACATCCACGTCGAGCCCTACGAGAAGGAGTTCCGCGTCCGGTTCCGCATCGACGGCATCCTCTACAACGTCATGGCGCCGCCCATGAAGTTCCGCGACGCGATCACCTCGCGCCTCAAGATCATGGCCAAGCTGGACATCGCCGAGAAGCGGCTCCCGCAGGACGGCCGCATCAAGCTGCGGTTCGGCGACGGCGAAGGGGGCACCAAGGAGATCGACTTCCGCGTCTCGATCCTGCCCACGCTCTTCGGCGAGAAGATCGTCATGCGCTTGCTCGACAAGGACAAGCTCATGCTCGACATGACCAAGCTGGGCTTCGAGACGGACTCGCTGCGCAAGCTGGAATACGCCATCAGCAAGCCGTGGGGCATGGTGCTGGTCACCGGCCCGACGGGCAGCGGCAAGACGAACACGCTCTATTCGTCGATCGCCAAGATCAACACCTCCGAGACCAACATCATGACCGCGGAGGATCCGGTCGAGTTCAACCTGCTCGGCGTCAACCAGGTGCAGGTGCGCGAGAACATCGGCCTGAACTTCGCCGCGGCGCTGCGCTCCTTCCTCCGCCAGGACCCCAACATCATCCTGGTCGGCGAAATCCGCGACTTCGAGACGGCGGAGATCGCCGTCAAGGCGTCGCTCACGGGCCACCTGGTGCTCTCGACGCTGCACACCAACGACGCGCCGAGCACCGTCAGCCGCCTGATGAACATGGGCATCGAGCCGTTCCTGGTGGCGAGCTCGGTCAACCTGATCTGCGCCCAGCGCCTGGTGCGCCGCCTGTGCACCGAGTGCAAGAAGGACCATCCGCACGATCCGAAGGCGCTGGTCGACGCCGGGTTCACGGCCGAGGAAGCCAAGACGGTCATTCCGAAGAAGGGCAGCGGCTGCGATCGCTGCAACAACACCGGCTACAAGGGGCGCGTCGGCCTCTACGAAGTCATGGAAGTCACCGAGGAGCTGCGCGAGCTGATCCTCGTGGGCGCGTCGGCCCTCGAGCTCCGGCGCAAGGCGATTGACGAAGGGATGATCACGCTGCGCCGCAGCGGGCTCATGAAGGTAATGGCTGGCGTGACCACGATCGAAGAAGTCGCGCGCGAGACGGTGAAATAACCATGGCCACACTCCCGGAACTGCTGCAGACGCTCGTCGACAATCACGGGTCGGACCTCCACATCACGACCGACACGCCGCCCCAGATCCGCATCCACGGACACATGAAGCGGCTCGATCTGCCGTCGATGGGTCCGGCGGAGACCAAGGGGCTGGTCTACAGCGTGCTCACGGACCAGCAGAAGAAGCGGTTCGAGGAGGCGCTCGAGCTCGACTTCTCGTTCGGCATCCGCGGCATCGCCCGCTTCCGCTGCAACGTGTTCAACCAGCGCGGCGCCGTCGCCGCCGTCTACCGGGTGATTCCGGAGCAGATCAAGGGATTCAACGAGCTCGGGCTGCCGCAGGTGCTCGCCTCGCTCGCCGAGCGGCCCCGCGGCCTGGTCCTGGTGACGGGCCCGACCGGCTCGGGCAAGTCGACCACGCTCGCCGCGATGATCGACAAGATCAACACCGAGCGGTCCGAGCACATCCTCACCATCGAGGACCCGATCGAGTTCGTGCACCAGCACAAGGGCTGCCTCGTCAACCAGCGCGAGGTGCACCAGGACACGCTCGGCTTCGCCGCCGCGTTGCGCGCGGCGCTGCGCGAGGATCCCGACATCGTCCTCATCGGCGAGCTCCGCGATCTCGAGACGATCGAGTCGGCGCTGCGCATCGCCGAGACGGGCCATCTGACGTTCGCGACGCTGCACACCAACTCGGCGTCGCAGACGATCAACCGCATCATCGACGTCTTCCCGGCGCACCAGCAGGGGCAGATCCGCACGCAGCTGTCGCTCGTGCTCGAGGGGATCGTCTGTCAGGCGCTGCTGCCGCGCGCCGACGCCAAGGGACGGGTGGTGGCGCTCGAGATCATGGTGCCCAACGCCGCGATCCGCAACCTGATCCGCGACGACAAGGTGCACCAGATCTACTCGACCATGCAGACCGGCCAGGAAAAGCTGGGCATGCAGACGATGAACCAGTCGCTGGCGACGCTCTACCAGAAGCGGATGATCACGCTCGACACGGCGATGAGCGCGTCCTCGCTGAAGGACGAGCTCGAACAGATGATCGCGCGCGGGGCCGGCGTCGTCGCCGGCGCCGGCATGAACCGCCCCGGCGCCGGGCTCCCGAACCGGCCGCCGCTCACTCGATAGCACAGGACGTTTTTCAGGATCAGGCCTATGCCGACATTTGCCTACAGCGGACGGACGCGACAGGGACAGACGGTCACCGGCGAGCGGGTGGCCGAGACGATCGAGGCGGCCATCGCCGGGCTGCGGCGGGAGCAGATCACCGTCACGCGGATCGATCCGGCGAAGGCCGCCAGGGCGGAGGCCAAGGCCAAGGGGAAGGCCAAGGCGGTCTCGGCGCCCTCCAAGAACCTGGCGATCTTCACCCGGCAGTTCTCCGTCATGATCGACGCGGGCCTGCCGCTCGTGCAGTGTCTCGACATCCTCGGCCGGCAGGAGCCGCACAAGGGCTTCGCCGACGTCATCCTGTCGGTGCGATCCGACGTCGAGTCGGGCGCGGCGCTGGCCGACGCCATGAAGAAGCACCCCAAGACGTTCGACGCGCTCTACTCGAACATGATCGCGGCGGGCGAGGCGGGCGGCATCCTCGACACGATTCTCAAGCGCCTCGCGGTCTACATCGAGAAGAACGTCAAGCTGAAGGGGCAGGTCAAGTCGGCGATGATCTACCCGATCGCGGTCATCTGCATCGCGACGATCGTCGTGGCGGCGATTCTCTGGAAGGTCATCCCGACGTTCGCCCAGCTGTTCGCCGGCCTCGGCGCGCAGCTGCCGCTGCCGACGCGCGTGGTCATCGCCGCCAGCGACAACCTGGTCGCCTACGGCCCGTTCATCATCGTCGGCCTGGGCGGCCTCGGCTACGCGATCAAGCGCTACTACGACACGCCGCCCGGACGCCACCAGATCGACGGGCTGCTGCTCAAGGCGCCGATCCTCGGCATGATCCTCCGCAAGATCGCCGTGGCGCGCTTCTGCCGCACGCTCTCGACGCTGCTCTCGTCGGGCGTCCCGATCCTCGACGGCCTCGACATCACGGCCAGGACGGCCGGCAACGCCATCGTCGAGGAAGCGATCCAGAAGACGCGCACCAGCATCGAGCGCGGCGAGACCGTGTCGGCGCCGCTGCGCGAGACCAACGTCTTCCCGTCGATGGTCGTGCAGATGATCAACGTCGGCGAGACGACGGGCGCGCTCGACGCGATGCTGTCGAAGATCGCCGACTTCTACGAGGAGGAAGTGGACACCGCGGTCGCCGGCCTCCTGACGCTGATGGAACCGCTGATGATCGCCGTCCTCGGCGGCATCGTCGGCGGCATCGTCATCGCGATGTACATGCCGATCTTCGACCTGATCTCGAAGCTGACGTAGCGCGAGGTCCGAGGCCGAGATCCGAGAGCCGAAAGTCGAGAAGACGATGCAGGGGAACACGGCGCGGCGCAATCTGCTGTGGCTGATCGGCGGCCGGGCCGTGGTCATCACGCTGCTGCTCGGCTCGGCGAGCCTGATCCTCTATCGCACGCCCGGGGCGTTTCCGATCGCGCCGTTCTACGCGATGATCGGCCTCACCTACGGCCTGACCGTGGTGTGGACGCTGACGCTGCGCTTCGTCGATCGCTATCCGTGGCTGATCGACGTGCAGGTGGCGTGCGACGCGCTGATCGTGTCGGCGATGGTCTACCTGACCGGCGGCGTCGGCAGCTACTTCTCGTCGCTCTACACGCTGCCGATCATCGCCGCCAGCACCGTGCAGACGTGGCGCGGCGGGCTGATGGTCGGGCTGCTCAGCGCGGTGATGTACGCGGGCGTGGTGGTGGCGCAGTACGAGACGGGCGCGGACGTGCTGCCGGCGCCGCGCGTCGCGATGTTCACCGTCGGCCTCAACGTGTTCGGGTTCCTGGCCGTCGCGGCGCTCAGCGGATACCTGGCCGAAGGGCTGCGGCGCACGGGCGCGCAGCTCGAGGAAGCGTCGACGCAGCTCGCCGATCTGCAGGCGTTCAACCAGCACGTCATCGACAGCCTGACGAGCGGCCTCGCCACCACCGACATGCAGGGGCGGCTGCTCACGTTCAACCGCGCCGCCGAATCGATCACCGGCCTTCGCGCCGCGGACGCCGTCGGCACGCCGGTGAGCGCCGTGCTCCAGCGCACCGACCTGCTCCAGCTCCGGCGGCAGGAATACGGCTACACCCGCGCCGACGGGCGGCAGATCGAGATCGGCATGACCAGCGCGCCGCTGATCACGCCGCGCGGCGAGAGCGGCTATCTCTTCACCTTCCAGGACGTGACCGAGCTGAAGCGGCGCGATCGCGAGGCGCGCGTGCAGCAGCGCCTGGCCGCGGTCGGCGAGATGGCGGCCGGCATCGCGCACGAGATCCGCAACCCGCTCGCGTCGATGGCCGGATCGATCCAGATCCTGCGCGACGAGCTGCCGCTCACCGGGGAGCAGGCGCAGCTCATGAACATCGTCCTGCGCGAGTCTGATCGCCTCAACGAGACCATCCGCAACTTCCTGGCGTTCGCGCGCCCGCAGCGCCGGGCGACGATCGACCTCGACCTGCGGTCGCTCGTCACCGACGCCGCGGCGCTGCTCCAGAACAACGCCGAAGTCACCGAGCGGCACCGCATCGTGGTGGACGTGCCGGCGGAGGCCGTGACCCTCCACGCCGACGAGGCGCAGATCCGCCAGATCGTCTGGAACCTCGCCACCAACGGCCTGCGCGCGATGTCCGAAGGGGGCACGCTGCGCCTGAGCACGCGGACCAAGCGCGCCGGCGACGGCACCCCGCTCGAAGCGGTGATCGCCGTGCAGGACGAAGGGGTCGGCATCGCCCCCGAGGAGCTCGACGGGATCTTCCAGCCGTTCCGCGGCGGATTCGCCCGCGGCACCGGCCTGGGCCTCTCGATCGTGCACCGCATCGCCACCGACTACGGCGGCGAGGTCCGGGTGGCGTCGCAGAAGGGGGCCGGCACGACCGTCGAGGTCGCGCTGCCGCTCGCCGCCGCGCAGCGCACCTTCGACAATCTGACGGCCGCCACGCGGCCGGGGGTGGCGTAAGTGGCCAGCGTTGCGTCCGCCCGCGAGCCCGAGACGCGCACCGCCGAGTCCGCGCGGATCCTCGTCGTCGACGACGAGCGGTCGATGCGCGAGATGCTGGCGATCCTGCTCAGGCGCGAGGGGCACGAGGTCGCGGTGGCGGAGAACGGCCGGACGGCGATCGATCTGCTCAACCAGCGTCCGTTCGATCTGATCGTCTCCGACGCGCGCATGCCGGACGTGGACGGCCTGGAGGTGCTGCGGCACGCCCGCAGCGTGAATCCCGCGATCATCGCGATCATGGTCACCGCCTACGGATCGCCGGATCTGATCCGCGGCGTCGCGCAGCTCGGCGTCAACGACTACGTCGAGAAGCCGTTCAACACCGACGTCCTGCGCTTCCGGATCCGCAAGGAGCTGGATCGCCGCCGGCTGCAGCAGGAGAACGTGCTGCTGAAGCGCGCGATGCACTCGGCCCACCAGTTCTCGAACATCATCGGCAACAGCGCGCCGATGCGGCAGGTCTTCGAGCTGGTCGAGACCATCGCCGCCACCGGGAGCACGGTGCTCGTCACCGGCGAATCGGGCACCGGCAAGGAGCTCATCGCGCGGGCCATCCACGTCGGCTCGCCGCGGAGCGACCGCCCGTTCGTCGCGGTGAACTGCGGGGCGCTGACCGAGACGCTGCTCGACTCGGAGCTGTTCGGCCACATGCGCGGCTCCTTCACCGGCGCCGACGCCAACAAGAAGGGGCTCATCGAGGTCGCCGACAAGGGGACGATCTTCCTCGACGAGATCGGCGAGATGAGCCCGATGCTGCAGGTGAAGATCCTGCGCGTGCTCCAGGAGCGGCGGTTCCGGCGGGTCGGCGGCACCGAGGAGGTGGAGGCCGACATCCGCATCATCGCCGCGACCAACCGCGATCTCGCCAAGATGGTCGCCGAGGGGCAGTTCCGCGAGGATCTCTTCTACCGGATCAACGTCATCCCGGTCCGCCTGCCGCCGCTGCGCGAGCGCGCGGAGGACGTGGCGATGCTCGCCGAGCACTTCGTCGCGAAGTTCGCGGCGCAGATGACCAAGACGATCACCGGCATCTCCGGCGCGGCGCTGAACTACCTGATGTCGCACCCGTGGCCGGGGAACGTGCGCGAGCTGGAGAACGCGATGGAGCGGGCCGTGGCGCTCGAGCGCACGCCCTCGATCCTGCCCGAGAGCCTTCCCGAGACGGTCCGCGGCGCGGCGCCGGTGATGATCTCCCCGGCGGCCGCGGCTGCGGCCGCCGCCGCGGCCGCCGACGCGCCGCCGCCCAGGCCGGTGCTCGACAAGGGCTTCGATCTCGAGCAGCACGTGCAGCACCTGGAGCGCGAGTACATCGCGGAAGCGCTGCGGCGGTCCGGCGGCGTCAAGGTCAAGGCGGCGGAACTGCTCGGTATGAGCTTCCGCTCCTTCCGCTACTACATGAAGAAATACAACCTGAAGTAATGCCGGAATTGTCGGTAGCCCGACAGTTCCGAATGTGCCCGCCTCGTTACGTTTCCGTACCTGCCCTGTAAGTCTCCTGTCTCTCAGCATTTGAAGCGGTGAGCCGAAACGAGCCGCAAGGCATCCGGATTGCCGTGTCGGCCGATGTGTCCAGGGACCTTCGGTCCACTTTTTATTCGTCTGTCGGGAGAGTACTTATGAAGCGTCAGAACGGTTTCACCCTCATCGAGCTGCTGATCGTGGTTGCGATCATCGGCATCATCGCCGCGATCGCGGTTCCCGGGTTGCTCCGGGCCCGCATCTCGGGCAACGAGGCGTCCGCGATTGGGTCGCTCCGCGCCATCAGCAGCGCGCAGTCGACGTTCGCGGCCAGCTGCGCCAACGGGCTGTATGCACAGGGTCTCGATACCCTGGGCAGCGGACCCTCGGGCGGATCGGCGTTCATCAGCCCGGATCTCAGCTCCGGCGCGAGCGTCCTGAAGAGCGGCTACATGGTGTCGATGACCGGCACGGCGGCGACCGGTTCGACGGCCTGCAACGGCGCGACGGGGCTGGCCTCGGGCTACCACGCCTGGGCGGACCCGGTGTCGACGTCGACCGGCACCCGCTACTTCTTCACCAACACGACCGGCACGATCTGGCAGTCGACCGCGTCGATCGGCTCGGGCGGCAGCGACGCCGCCTCCCCGTCGGGCGGTACGGCCATCCAGTAGGGGACATGCCTGAACTGCTGAGCTGGACTGACACGATGTGACAGTTATTGACACGATCCGCTGTCGCAGACTGTCAGTCCGACCGAAGTTCGTCACCGTGCACGGGGTCCAGCCGGACCCCGTGCAATCCTGTAAACACTTTAAATCGATGGTCTTAGTGCCCTTCAGTCCCGCCGCGGCTCAGGTGGGCACCCGCCTTGCTCTAGGGAGAGGCGTCCAACTTTTCCGTCACCGAATTTGAAAGGATTTCCCGTGAGCATCCGTAACCAGAAGGGTTTCACTCTCATCGAGCTGCTGATCGTCGTCGCGATCATCGGCATCATCGCCGCGATCGCGGTCCCCGGCCTCCTGCGGGCCCGCATCTCGGGTAACGAAGCATCGGCGATCGGGTCGCTCCGCGCCATCAGCAGCGCGCAGTCGACCTTCGCGGCCAGCTGCGCGAACGGTCTGTATGCTCAGGGTCTCGACACCCTCGGCAGCGGCCCCTCGGGCGGTTCGGCGTTCATCAGCCCGGACCTGAGCTCGGGCACCTCGGTGAGCAAGAGCGGCTACCGCGTGTCGATGACCGGCACGGCGGCGACCGGTTCGACGGCGTGCAACGGCGCGACCGGCCTGGCGTCGGGCTATCACGCCTGGGCGGATCCGCTCTCGACCTCGACCGGCACGCGCTACTTCTTCACCAACACGACGGGCACCATCTGGCAGTCGACCTCGTCGATCGGCTCGGGCGGCAGCGACAGCGCGTCGCCCTCGGGCGGCACGGCGATTCAGTAGGCACGACGGACACGCGGGACCGCCTTCCCATGAGGGCGGTCCCGGTACATCCTGGACTTTTTTCGCGGACCTCGGGTCCGCTTTTTTTTTAGCCATGACCACACGCGACACACGCGGTTTCACGCTCATCGAACTCCTGATG
>Ga0075370_10001375_pt1 | contig 10491 bp, 9 predicted proteins | sample EndMethybrTD3035_FD_71398 | JGI IMG/M metagenome (GOLD analysis project Ga0075370, IMG submission 71398) | Populus endosphere microbial communities from Tennessee, USA - Endosphere MetaG P. TD hybrid TD303-5 | ecosystem: Host-associated > Plants > Roots > Endosphere | place: USA: Tennessee... | reverse complement strand
GGCTTCACGATCGTCTACACCGCGATGGGCGGCATGAAGGCGGTGGTGTGGACCGACGTGGTGCAGCTCGTCGTCAAGATGGGCGGCGCGCTGTTCGCGATCGGCTTCATGATCTGGGCGCTGAAGGGCGGGTTCGGCGAGTTCGTCTCGATCGCGGCGGCCGAGCACAAGACGAAGCTGTTCGACTTCAGCTTCGACATGACGAAGGCCACCGTCTGGGGCTTCGTCTTCCTGGTGCTGTTCGACGTGGTGCTCACCTTCCCGAAAGACCAGGTGCTGATGCAGCGCACGCTCTCGACGAGCTCGGCGAAGAACGCCGGCCGCTCGATCTGGGCCTTCGCGGCGATCATGATCCCCGGCGGCTTCGTCTTCTACACGATAGGCACCGCGCTGTTCGCCTACTACAAGACACACCCGGAGCGGCTGAACCCGCTGCTCTCGATCGACGCCACGTTCCCGCTCTTCATCGCTGCCGAGCTGCCGATGGGTGTGACCGGGCTGATCATCGCCGGCATCTTCGCGGCGGCGATGGCCACGCTCTCGAGCATCATGAACAGCGTGGCAACGCTTGCCTCGGTCGACTTCTACGAGAAGCTCGTGAAGAAGCCCGACCCGAAGAAGAGCGTGCTCTTCGCCGAGGCAATGACGGTGGTGGCCGGGCTGCTGGGCATCGGCTGCGCGCTGCTGCTGTCGCGCTACGACATCCACTCGCTGTTCGACGTCTCGATCGAGCTCGCGGGGCTGCTGGGCGGCGGCTTTGCCGGCGCGTACACGCTGGGCATGTTCACGCGCCGTGCCAACTCGCCGGGCGTGGCGATCGGCGTCGGTTCGAGCATCGTGCTGACGACGATCGCCTGGTCGCTGAAGCTCGTGCACCCGTACTTCTATCTCGCGATCTCGATCCTTCTGTGCATCGTGATCGGCTACCTCGCGAGCCTGCTGTTCCCGGCGCCGAAAAGGTCGCTGAAGGGCTTGACGATCTACGCCGCCGACGACGCGGCCTGAGACGAGCTCAACTCGAGCGCCGCGGCGACCATGTTGCGCAACGCGCTCTCGGTCTTCGGCCAGCCGCGCGTCTTCAAGCCGCAGTCGGGGTCGTAGACACCCGGCCCGCGCGGGACGTCGCTGCGCACGCTGCCCGGCATCACGCTCAGCGAAACGCGGCCCACAGGAGGCAAACCCCGGAACAGGCCATGAGTGCGTCGATCAAGGAGCGATAGGCCGCCGAGCTCATGCGCACGACGACGAAGCGGCCCATGAACGAGCCGGCCATCAGCGTTGCGCCGACGACGAGCCCCTGCACCAGCACCTGTGCCGGCAAGGCGCCCAGGACCTGAAAGGTCGCGACCTTGCCCGCATACATGCCAAGAGAACTCGCCGCTTCGGTGCCGAGGAATGCACCTCGCTCGAGGCCGTAGAACGTGAAGAGCGGGACGGTGAGCGGCCCGGTCGACACGACCACGCCGGTGAGAACACCGAGCGGCGCGCCCAGCAGCATCAGGTGCGCGGCGGAGATCCGGAACTCGCGCCGAGCAAGCCAGCGCCGTGCGGGAATCAGGCCGAGGAAGAAGACGCCGAGCGCCGTCTCCGCGACGCCGGGCGCAATCGCGAGCAGCAGCCGCGCACCGAGCATGGCGCCGGGCACGGCGGTGATGCAGTAGGCGGCGCAGGCGCGCCAGTCGATCTCGCGGCGCCACGCCATCACGCGCCCCAGGTTGCCCATGATCGCTGCCACCGCCATGATCGGCACGGCCTGGCGCGGCCCGAACATCATCACCAGGATGGGCATCATGACCAACGAGGAGCCGGTGCCGACGATGCCGCCGAGAGTGCCGGCAAAGAGGCCGGCAAAGAGCACGAGGAGATAGTCCATCACCCCCGAGCTTACGGCCCGCTCCACTCGGGCCGCTGCGCGTCACATCCGCGCGATGTGTGCCTGCATGCGCTGTCGCGCGGAGGCATCGGGCAGACGGCCCAGAGCGGCACCCATGTTCTCGTCGAGATGGTCCGGACGGCGCGTGGCGGGGATCGCGCAGGTCACGCCGGGGTACGAGACCGCCCACTTCAGGAAGTACTGCGCCCAGTTCGCGCAGTCGACCTCGGCGGTCCATGGCGGCAGCGTGCGCCGGCCGACCCGACTGAACAGATCCCCGCCGTCGAATGGGCGGTTGACGACGACGGCGAGCCCTCGTTCGGCAGCGAGGCTCATCAAGCCTTCCGCGCGCGTGTCGGCGAAGTTGTAGGTGATCTGCAGCACGTCCAGCTTCTCGCTGCGCAGGATGCGCTCGGCCTCCTCGTGCTTGTGGCCATGCGAGGTGGAGATGCCGATGTAGCGCACGCGGCCTTCTTCCTGCCAACGGCGCAGCGTCTTCAGATGCGCGCGCCAGTTGAGCAGGTTGTGCACCAGCAGCACATCGAATCTGGGCTGACCCCACAGACGCAGCGAGCGCTCCAGTTGCCACTGGCCCAGCGAGTCGACCGGCGTCCAGACCTTGGTTTCGGTCACGAGCCGGCCCGCGTGCGGCAGCGTCGGCAGCAGTTCGCCCAGGAGCTTTTCCGAGCGGCCGTACATCGGGGACGAATCGATCAAGCCGCCACCGGCGGCAAAGAAGCGTCGCAGCACTTCGCTGCGCAGTGCGATCTCGGCAGGGTCGTCACCGACATCGAAGGTGAGCCAGGTGCCCAACCCGATCACGGGCACGTCGTCGCCATCACGCCCGAGACGGCGCCGCAGCGCAGACCGCGATTGAGCTTGCGCCGACAGCGGCAGGCTCGCGGCCAGCGCAGGCGCCAGGGTCACGAAGCGGCGGCGGTCCATGCCTGCGCTGACACTGCGGGGCCGGAGAAGTTCAATCCACGAACGTTGTGCATGGTGTACCCTGCGGGCTTCGCGGCAACTTCGAAAGGAGGTGATATGTCTTCAATCTCTCGGTTCGGGGACGACCTCTGCTTCGTGTAGTCGGTTCCATCTTCGGACCCGCGGGCGCTCTCCACCTTCCGGTGGGAGCGCCCGCGTCATTTGTGGGCCGCCAACGCGTAGTCGTAGATGTCGTGCTGCCAGCCACCGCGTTCAAGCGTCGGCCCGCGCACCGGCCAGCAACGACTTCAGCGCCGCTCGCAGCACGCCGGTGGCTTCTTCGGGGCCGAGCAGCCCAGAGCTGACGAAGGCGCCGTTCACCAGCACCGCGAGCTGTGCGGCGAGTTGCTTGGGGCGGGATACGTTCAGCCGCTTCACGATGTCTTGCAAGCGGGTTCGCAGCGCCTGCATGTGCCGCTGCGAGACCTGACGGGCCGGGTGGTCCTGCTCGGCGAACTCGGCAGCCACGTTGATCTGCGGGCAGCCGCGGTAGTTCGAGCGGGCCAGGCGTTCGCCGATCCAGCGCATGTGGGCGTCGAGTTCGCGGGCGGGATCGTCGGCGAATTGCTCGGCCACGCTGTCCCACTGCGCCCAGAACTCGATGTCTTCGCGCTCGAGGAAAGCGACGATGAGATCGTCCTTGGTGGGGAAGTAGCGGTACAGGCTCGTCTTCGCCACCGCCGCTTCCAGCACGACCAGGTCGACGCCGACCGCGCGCACGCCGCGTTCGTAGAAGAGTCTGGAAGCCGTGTCGAGGATGCGGTCGCGGACGTCGAGGGCCGGCTCGGCCGCCACCGCCGCTCGCGGGGAGCGTTTGGGCGAGGCCTGTCGCGGCGAACGGGGGGCAGTCGTGGAAGGCATGGTTGACATGCTACAGACCTGTCTGTAATCTTCAAAGAACAGACAGGTCTGTATCGTCAAGGAAGATCACCATGAACTCTGCAAACAAGGTCATCGCCATCTATGGCGCCACCGGCCACACCGGTCGATTCGTCGTCGAGGAGGCGCAACGCCGAGGGTTGCGCGTGGTGGCCGTCGGGCGCAGCGCCGCCCGGCTCGACGAGATGTTCTCCCCGGAGCTTGCACGGCGCAGCGCCGAGCTCGACGATCCGGTCAGTCTCGAGCGGGCCTTCGCCGGCTGTGCGGTGGTCATCAACTGCGCGGGTCCGTTTCTGGACACCGCAGCGTCCGTGGCACGCGCAGCGCTGCGCGCCGGCGCGCACTACATCGACGTCACGGCCGAGCAAGCCAGCGCGCAGGCCAGCCTTGCCGACTTCGACGCGCCCGCTCGCGCTGCCGGGCGTGTCGTGATTCCGGCGGCGGGCTTCTACGGCGGTCTGGCCGACCTCCTGGCGAGCGCACTGGCCAGCTCGATGGCATCCACCGGCAACATCGATGCGATCACTGTCGCGGTCGCGCTGGACCGCTGGTGGCCCACCGCCGGCACGCGCAAGACCGGCGAACGCAACACCGTGCCGCGCATGGTCGTGACGAACGGGCACCTTGCGCCGCTGGTGCCGTCGGCCGAAACACCGCACTGGTCCTTCTCCGCACCGCTGGGCCATCAGGCCATGGTCGAACTACCCTTCAGTGAAATCATCACGCTGGCGCATCACCTGAAGGTCGGCGAGATCCGCTCGCTGCTCAACCGCTCGGCGCTGAGCGACATCCGCGATGCTTCCACACCACCACCCACCGCGGCTGACGACAAAGGACGCTCGCCACAGCGCTTCGAGCTGGCGGTGCGCCTCGTGCAAGGCGGCGTGACGAAGTCGGCCTCGGCGCGCGGGCAGGACATCTACGCCGTGACAGCGCCCATCGTGATCGAAACCGCCGTGCGGCTGATGGCGGCTTCGTACGAGCGCAGCGGCGCGCTGGCATTGGCGCAGGCGGTCGACCCCGTCGACGTGCTGCGTTCACTGCACGGGACGGCGCTCGACGTGTTCGGTGACGCATTGATCGCGTAGCAACGAACCCGCCCGTACGCGCGGCGCGCCAACCGCGTATCGTCGCGGCCGTGGACACGCAGTTCCTGAACACATTCGTCGCCGTCGTCGACCACGGCTCCATGGCTGCCGCCGCGCGGCTGCTCAACATCACGCCGGCCGCCGTTGCGCAGCAGATCAGAACCCTAGAGCGCGAGATCGGTGCGCCGCTGATCGCGCGCGCCGGGCGCACCGTCAGCGTCACCGAGGCCGGCTCGCGCATCCTCGAGCGCGCACGCGAGCTGCTGCGCGACGTGGCCGACCTGAGCGCCATCGCCACAGACAGCAGCACCGCCGGCGAGCTGCGCCTGGGCGCGGGCACGAACGCGCTGACAGGCATGCTGCCCGACATCCTCGCGCGCATGGTCGAGAAGTTCCCGCAGATCAAGGTGTTCATCAAGCCGGGCTACTCGCCCGACCTGTACCGCGCAGTGGAGTCCGGCGAGCTCGACGCGGCGATCGTGCTGCAGGCACCGTTCGCGCTGCCCAAGACCTGCGACTGGGAGTTGCTGCGCGAAGAGCCGCTCGTCGTGCTCGCGCCGGCGAGCATGGCCGGGCGCGATCCGCACGAGCTGCTCGCCACCGAGCCGCTGATCCGCTACGACCGTCAGCAGTGGGGCGGCCGGCAGGCCGACCAGTACCTGCGCATGGCTGGCATCGTGCCGCGCGAGCGCTTCGAGCTGAACGCGCTGAACGCGATCGCCGTGATGGTCGACCGCGGTCTCGGCGTGTCGCTCGTTCCCGATTGGGCTCGGCCGTGGCCCGAGGGTTTGCACTTGGTTCGCATCCCGCTGCCGCGCGGGTTCGAGCCGCGCCGCATCGGCGTGGTGTGGTCGCGCTCGACGGTGCGCATCCGTCTCGTCACCGCGTTCCTGCAGGAAAGCCGCGCAGCCATGCGTGCACCCGCCCAGGCCGCAAGCGCAAGCAACAAAAACTAGAGCCTGAAGATACGGCGCGGTAGTTTTCGTTGCGAGTCCTATCGCTGAGACTCTGGCCGCGCTCGCGTCTGCCGTGCATGCATGGCGCGCGGGTTCCGGACCCAAACCAACGACGAGAACATATGAGACAAGTCCCGGCCACCCTCAGCACGCTCCTGCTCGCCACCGCCTCGACCACCGCACTCTCTCAAAATGCCCCGGCCCCCGCCGGCGCCGCCAGCGCACCGGCGAAGTCGGAAGTCCAGACGCTCGAAACCATCACCATCACGACCGGTACGCGCAGCGCGAAAGCGGTCGACAAGATCCCAGGCGCGATCACGGTCGTCGGCAAGGAAGAGGTCCAGCACACACTGGCCGTCACCGAAGACGCAACGGCCGTGCTCGCGCGCACGGTGCCCGGATACTCGGAGTCGTCGCAGGCGATGAGCAACACCGGCGAGAACCTGCGCGGGCGCATCGCGCTGCGCCTGTTCGACGGCATTCCGCAGGGCTCGCCGCTGCGCGAAGGCACGCGCAACGGCACGTTCACCGACATGGGCATCATCGGCCGCATCGAGGTGATCAACGGGCCGTCTGCTTCCGAGGGCATTGGCGCAGCCGGCGGCATCATCAACTACATCTCGGCGGTGCCGAGCGCACCTGGCAACCAATTCACGCTGACGACGCGCTACACCACGCAGTTCCACGAGGACAGCGGCGGCTACAAGGTCGGCGGCCTGTTCACGCACAAGGACGAAGCCTGGGACCTGATCGCCGCGGCCTCGCACATCGACCGCGGCATGACCTACGACGGCAACGGCCGGCGCATCGGCCTGAACACGAGCGGCTCGGTCGCCGACTCCAAGGCCGACAACATCTTCGTGAAGGCAGGCTTCAACTTCGGCGAAGGGCGCGAGCAGCGCGTGCAGGTGTCGGCGAGCAGCTTCAAGATCAAGGGCAACGGCCAGTACCGCCTGATCGACGGCGACCGCAACACCGGCACGACCAACACCTCCGAGAAGCCCGGCATCCAGGGCTCGCTCGCCGAGATCAACGACTTCCAGCAAGGCAGCATCTCGTACAGCCACGAGAACCTGTGGGGCGGCGTGCTCACGCTGAACGCCTACTACGCCGACCAGGCGATGCGCTACCCGCCCGAGAACGGCGACGACCGGCAGGACCCGTTGATCGCGCCACTCGGCACGCTGTGGGACCAATCGGAGATCCGCGCGAAGAAGAAGGGCCTGCGCACCTCGTATGCGCATCAGGACTCGTTCGGCCTCAAGGGACTCGAGCTGCGCGGCGGCATCGACTTCACGCAGGACAAGGCCGACCAGCGTCTCGCGCTGACCGACCGGCTGTGGGTGCCGCCGATGGTCTACAAGAGCACCGCGCCGTGGCTGCAGGTCTCGTACGACATCGGCCCGGTCACGGTGTCGGGCGGCTACCGCCACGAGTCGGGCAAGCTCAAGGTCGACTCGTACACGACCACGTATTTCCGCAACCGTGTGTTCGTCGAGGGCGGTGAGCTGAGCTACACGGCCGACCTGCCGAACCTCGGCGTGGTGTGGAAGCTGCCGGCCGGCTGGTCGGTGTTCGCCGCAGCGGCGAAGGGCTTCACGCTGCCCAACGTGGGAATCCCGCTGCGCAACATCAACTACCCGGGCCAGTCGGTCGCCGGCATCCTCGACCTGCAGGCGGTGACGGTCAAGAACAACGAGGTTGGGGTGAACTGGCGCGGCCAGATGGGCAGCTTCAGCGCGTCGTACTACGAGTCGAAGTCCAAGCTCGGCCAGTCGCTCTCGATCGACCCAGTCACCAACGACTTCGTGCTGAACCGCGTGCCGGTCAACATCAAGGGCTTCGAAGTGTCTGGCGACGCGAAGCTGAACAAGGAGTGGAAGGCCAGCGCGCTGTACTCGCACATCACCGGCAAGACCTGGTTCACCACCAACGGTCCGCTCGACAAGGAGATGGGCGTGCTGGACATCAACCCCGACAAGATCGGCCTGTCGGTCACCTGGAAGCCGACCGCGCAGCTCGACATGACGCTCGGCTCGACCACCCTGCTCTCGCGCGACCTGAACGAAGGCACGTCGGCTGAAGAGCACACCAAGGGCTACACGCTGTTCGACCTCGGCGCGAACTACGACATGGGCAAGTACGGCAAGCTGACGCTCGGCGTCGAGAACGTGACGAACCGCTTCTACATCCTGAGCTGGTCGCAGGTCGCGGGCTTCCGCAACTACTGGTCGGGCCGCGGCCGCGTCTGGTCGATCACGCACAACATCACGTTCTGATCGGCACTCACGCATCCAGTGCGGGCCGGCGCGCTCGCACGCTATCGTCCCTTTCATGAAACTGCTCGCGCCGCTGCTGTGTTCGCTGGGCCTGGCCATCGCCGGGGCTGCAGCGGCGGCCGAGCCGCTCGAAGGCGTCTCGATCGAACGGCTGTCGCGCCTGCACGGCTTCATGCGCGCTGCGACCGACGAACGCGGCTACCTCGGCGCCGTCACCTTGATCGCACGCAACGGACGCATCGTCGACTGGCAGGCCTACGGATCGCGAGACCTCGCGCGGCGCACGCCGATGACGAAGGACTCGATCTTCCGCATCCGCTCGATGACCAAGCCGATCGCGTCGGTCGCCGTGCTGATGCTGATGGAAGAAGGCAAGCTCGCACTCGAAGATCCCGTGGCGCGCTACCTGCCGGAGTTCGCGAACGTCAAGGTGTTCGCGGGCGGGACCGCCGATGCGCCGGTCTTGCGCGCGCCCAAGCGCCCGATCACCATCCGCCACCTGCTCACGCACACGGCCGGCTTCGCGACCGGAAGCGGGTTCGCCGAGCCGGCCAAGTTGCTCGAACGCGCGCAGGTCTCGACATCGCCCGACCTGGCTGCGTTCGCACGCCGTCTCGCAAGCGCACCCCTCGCGACCGACCCGGGCGAGCGCTTCAGCTACGACGGGGTGGGCATCGAAGCGGTGAGCCGCCTCGCCGAGGTGGTGGGCGGCGAGCCGTTCGACGCGTTCGTGACGCGCCGAATCCTCGCGCCGCTGAACATGCGCGACAGCGGCTTCAGCGTGCCGCCGTCGCAACGCCATCGCATCGCCGCGCTGAGCGCAGTCGGTCCGCAGGGCCGCCTGGTGGAGGCGCCGGCACAACCGCAACCCGGCGATCCGCTGAACGCCTACCCGAGCGGCGCCGGCGGCCTCTACTCGACGGCGGGCGACTACGCACGCTTTTGCCAGATGCTGCTGAACGGCGGCACGCTCGACGGGACGACGATCCTCGGCCGCAAGAGCGTCGAGCTGATGATGACGAATCACCTCACGCAGCTGACGCCCCCCGTCAACGAATTCAGCGATGCAGAAGGTTTCGGCCTCGGCGGCTACGTGGTGCTCGACGTCGCGCGGCACGGCCGGCCAGGCTCGGTGGGACAGTTCGGCTGGTCGGGCTCGATGTCGACCTACTTCACGATCGACCCGAAGGAGAAGCTGACCGCGATCCTGATGCTGCAGCACCTGCCGCGCGACGACGGCACCGTGCAGGAGTTGCCAAAGCTGAGCGTGCGGTTCTACAACCTGGTGTACCAGGCACTGACCCCTTGATGGACCGACCCATGAGCGTGCTCGTTGCAGGTTCCGCCAATCTCGACTTCGTCGTGCGCGCCGACCACATTCCGTCGCCCGGCGAAACGGTGCTCGGCCGCGAGTTCCGCACTTTCCCCGGCGGCAAGGGCGCGAACCAGGCGATCGCCTGCGCGCGCGCCGGGGGCGCATCGACGCAGATGCTGCTCGCGCTCGGCAACGACGAGTTCGCAGCGAGCATCGAGAACTCGCTGCGCGAGGCCGGTGTCGCGATGCATACAGTGCGCTGCGCGTCCGAGGCGACGGGCACCGCGTTCATCTGCGTCTCCGACAACGCCGACAACGCGATCACGGTCGCACCAGGTGCCAACGCTGCGCTTCGCGCCGAGCATCTGCCGCCGCTGGCGGGCGTGAGCCACTTGCTGCTGCAGCTCGAAACGCCGCTTGATACCGTCACCGCCTATGCACGCAGCGCGCATGCGGCGGGTGTGCGGGTCGTGTTGAACGCTGCGCCTGCGCGCGCGCTGCCGAGCGAGCTGCTCGACAACGTGGACCTGCTGATCGTCAACGAAGGCGAGCTCGCGGCGATCAGCGGCGTGCGCGACGACGTCCCCGCCGCGCTCGACCGCATAGCCGTCCCGAACGTGATCGTCACGCTCGGCGCGTGCGGCTCCCTCGCCCGCACGACCGACGGCGTGCTGCAGCAGGCCGGCTTCAGCGTCGACGCGGTCGACACCACCGCGGCGGGCGACACCTTCTGCGGCGCGCTCGTCGCTTCGCTGCACCGGGGCGTTGGCCTCGCCGAAGGCCTGCGCTTCGCGAGCGCGGCTGCCGCGATCGCCTGCACGCGGCTCGGCGCACAGTCCAGCATTCCGACCTTCGACGACGTGCGAGCGTTCCTCGCTTCGCACAACCCGTAGTCCCAAGATGCCTTCACTGCCTCCTCTCGACCACGACAACAGCGACGACAAGACCGAAGGCGACGACTCGCTCGCCTCGCGCGCGACCTCGCCGATCAAGTTCTCGCACGTCACCACCGGCCGTTACCTGCCGCTGCCGGGCAAGGCGCCGGGCTGGCCGTTCGCCGAGATCGGCCACTGGCAGATCGATGCGAACGCGAGCGCACCCGACTGGATCGCCGGTC
>Ga0075370_10001373_pt1 | contig 10497 bp, 9 predicted proteins | sample EndMethybrTD3035_FD_71398 | JGI IMG/M metagenome (GOLD analysis project Ga0075370, IMG submission 71398) | Populus endosphere microbial communities from Tennessee, USA - Endosphere MetaG P. TD hybrid TD303-5 | ecosystem: Host-associated > Plants > Roots > Endosphere | place: USA: Tennessee... | reverse complement strand
GTTCTTTCCTTTTTTTCTCCCTGTGGGGAGCTTGGTCAGGTCCTCCATGTCTGATTTAAGTCTTCAACTGCAGCAGGCCGCGAGCCAACTTCCAGTTTCCGCGTATTTCGACGAGGCACTCTATGCCCGCGAAATGCAGAACCTTTTTTCGCGAGGGCCCCGCTATGTCGGCCATCGCCTGGCCGTGCCCGAAATGGGCGACTTCCACACCCTGCCGCAGGAGCACCAGGGCCGTGCGCTGGTTCACACGCCCAAGGGCGTGGAGCTGATCTCCAACGTCTGCCGCCACCGCCAGGCCCTGATCCTGCAAGGCCGGGGCCAGCTCGACAACCAGGCCGGCGGCAACATCGTCTGCCCGCTGCACCGCTGGACCTACGCCGCAAGCGATTCGCGCACCACCGGCACGCTGATCGGCGCCCCGCATTTCGAGCAGGACCCCTGCCTGAACCTGCACAACTACCCGCTGACCGAATGGAACGGCCTTCTGTTCGAGAAGAACCCGGATGGCTCAGGCCCTGACGTGGCGGCTGACATGGCCGGCCTCGGGCCGCAGGCCGATCTCGATTTCAGCGGCTATGCGCTCGACCGCGTCGAACTGCACGAGTGCAACTACAACTGGAAGACCTTCATCGAGGTCTACCTCGAGGACTACCACGTTGGCCCGTTCCATCCGGGACTGGGCAGCTTCGTCACCTGCGACGACCTGCGCTGGGAGTTCAAGCCCCGCTATTCGGTGCAGACGGTGGGCGTGGCCAACCGCCTGGGCCGCGCGGGCAGCCCGATCTACCAGAAGTGGCAGGAGCAGCTGCTCAAGTACCGCGACGGCAAGCCGCCGAAGTACGGCGCCATCTGGCTCACCTACTACCCGCATGTGATGGTCGAGTGGTATCCGCACGTGCTCACGGTGTCTACCCTGCACCCCGTGAGCCCGACGAAGACGCTCAACATGGTCGAATTCTTCTACCCCGAGGAAATCGTCGCGTTCGAGCGCGAGTTCGTCGAAGCCCAGCAGGCCGCCTACATGGAAACCTGCGTGGAAGACGACGAGATCGCCGAGCGCATGGACGCCGGCCGCCGCGCGCTGATGCTGCGCGGCGACAACGAAACGGGCCCTTACCAGAGCCCGATGGAAGACGGCATGCAGCAGTTCCACGAGTGGTATCGCAGCGCGATGCAGAACGCCTGAGTCGATGACAGCCGCATCGACGGGTGTGATGGAAACACCGCGGAACCGGCTTTGCCGGGCCGCTGGTGTTGCCCCCGGTGAGGGGGTAGGAGAAGCGACACGAAGTGCGCGAAGCCTGGGGGAGAGTAGATAGTGCAAGCGCTCTGGATGGTGCTCGGCGCCTTTTTGTTCGCCACGATGAGCGTTGTCGTCAAGGTGGCCTCGGCGTGGTTCAACAGCGGCGAGATGGTGCTGGGCCGCGGCCTCATCGGCATCGTCTTCCTCTGGCTCCTGGCCCGCAACCGCAGCGTCTCCCTGGCCACCCGCTACCCCGGCATGCACGCCTGGCGCAGCACCATCGGCGTGGTCTCGCTGGGCGCGTGGTTCTATGCCATCGCCCACATGCCGCTGGCCACCGCCGTCACGCTCAACTACATGAGCAGCGTGTGGGTCGCGGCCTTCCTCGTCGGCGGTTCGCTGCTGGCGTGGGTGCCGGTGCCCGGGCGCGACGGGCGCGTGGAACGCCCGCCGCTGCAGGGCGCGCTGGTGCTGACCGTGCTGGCGGGTTTCGCGGGCGTGGTGCTGATGCTCAAGCCCAGCGTCAACGCCAACGAAGGCTTCGCGGGCATGCTGGGCCTGCTGTCGGGCCTCACGGCCGCCTTTGCCTACATGCAGGTGGTGGCGCTGTCGCGCATCGGCGAGCCCGAACTTCGCACGGTCTTCTACTTCGCGGTGGGCTCGGCCGTGGCCGGTGGCATTGCCACGGCGACCACCGGGTTTTCGGACGGCGGTGCATGGACGTGGCAGCATGCGCTGTGGCTGCTGCCCATTGGCTTGCTGGCCGCCCTCGGACAACTCTGCATGACCCGCGCCTACGCAACCGCCAAGACCGCAGCCGGTACGCTGGTGGTGGCCAACCTGCAGTATTCGGGCATCGTGTTTGCTGCGTTCTACAGCGTGGTGCTGTTCAACGACCGCATCGATGCCACCGGCTGGGCCGGGATGGCGCTCATCATCGCGAGCGGCATTGCCGCAACCGTGTTGCGACAGCGGGCGGTGCCCAAGGCGCCGGCCGAAGAGCACTGAACGACATAAATACATTCTCGATTTCGAAGGAGCACACGCCATGTACACCACCCTCATCTCCGTCGAACAACTCCAGCAATTGCAAGCGGGCGACACGCCCTTGATGGTGTTCGACTGCAGCTTCGACCTCATGAAGCCCGAAGCGGGCGCGCAGCAGTACGCCGCCGCCCACATTCCGGGCGCCCTGTACGCCAACCTCGACACCGACCTCAGCGCCAGGCACGGCGTCCCGGGTGCACACGGCGAGGTGGTGGTGGCGCAGGAAGACGGCGTGCCCGCATCGGGCGGGCGCCACCCGCTGCCCAGCCGCGAAAAGTTCGCGGCGTGGCTGTCGAGCATCGGCTTCGCCAACGGCATGCAGGCCGTGGTGTACGACCGCAACGGCGCCAACTACTGTGGCCGCCTGTGGTGGATGCTCAAGTGGATGGGCCACGAGGCTGTGGCCGTGCTCGACGGCGGCCTGCAGGCCTGGCAGGCCGCGGGCGGCGAAGTCACCGACCGCGAGGAGCCCGCGCGCTTCCAGTCGAACTTCGTCGCGGGCGAACCCATCGCGAAGCTCGTGACCACCGACACCGTGGTGCGCCGGCTCGGCCAGCCTGACCAGAACCTGATCGATGCACGCGCCGGCGCACGTTACCGCGGCGAGGTGGAACCTCTGGACCCGATTGCCGGTCACATCCCCGGGGCCCTCAACCGGCCCTTCGCCGACAACCTCGGCCCCGACGGCAAATTCAAGCCGGCATCGCAATTGCGTGCCGAGTTCGAAGCACTGCTCGCGGGACGCGACGCGGCGACCGTCGTCCACCATTGCGGCAGCGGCGTGAGCGCCGTGCCGAATCTGCTCGCCATGCAGATCGCGGGGTTCGGGACGACCGCGCTCTATGCCGGCAGCTGGAGCGAGTGGAGCAACACGCCGGGGCTGCCGACCCGGCAAGGCGCTGAACCATGACATTGATGACGACGAGTCGACCATTCCGGAGCTTCCAACGCACCGCGGGACTCGCAATCGCCGCCGCGCTCTTCGCGGCGGCCCCGTTCCTCCCGGCACAGGCCCAGCAGCAGCACGCCCACGTGCACGGCCAGCTCAAGCTCGACGTGGCCGTCGACGGCCCCACGGTGGTGATCGACATGGAGTCGCCCCTGGACAACATCATCGGCTTCGAACGCGCACCCAAGACCGATGCCGAGAAGAAGCTCGTCGAAGAGGCCGTCGCCCAGCTGCGTGCGGCCGACAAGCTCTTCATCGTCGACCCCGCCGCCAACTGCAAGCTCGGACCGGTCGACCTGCGCTCAGGCGCGCTGGGCCTGGGCAACCCCGACCCCGCCGAGCCCGTCGGCCACGCCGACCTCGACGCCACTTTCTCCTTCAACTGCACCAACGCGGCCGCCGCGAAGTTCATCGACCTCAACCTGTTCGGTGCATTCAAAGGCTTGCGCCAGATCGACTCGCAGATTGCCACGGCGCAGGGACAGTTCAAGCGCCAGCTGAAGCGCCCTGCCGGTGCGCAAGCCGCCCAGCCCGTCCGCCTGAGCTGGGGCAAGTAAGGCTGTGAGTACCTCCCTGCAGGCCGAGCCGTCGCCCTTGCGCGTCGTGCTCGCAGCCGAAGCATTGCGCTTCGCATGGCCCCGCGTGAAGAAACCGTGCATCGACATCGAGGCCTTTCGCATCACCGCGGGCGAATCGGTGTTCCTGCACGGCCCGAGCGGCTGCGGCAAGAGCACGCTGCTGTCGCTGCTGGCCGGCGTGCTGGTGGCCGACGAAGGCCGGGTCACGCTGCTCGGACACGACTGGTCGAAGCTCTCGGGCGCCGCACGCGACCGCAGCCGCGTGGCCCATGTGGGCTACATCTTCCAGCAGTTCAACCTGCTGCCGTACCTGAGCGTGATCGACAACGTGCTGCTGCCCTGCCGCTTCTCGCAGCGGCGCGAGGCGAACGCATCGCGCAACGGCAGCTCGCGCGACGAGGCCGAGCACCTGCTCGACCAGATGGGCCTCGACCGCAACCTGTGGAAGCGCCAGGCCGTTCAGCTGTCGGTCGGGCAGCAGCAGCGCGTGGCCGCCGCGCGCGCACTCATCGGCCAGCCCGAGGTGGTGATTGCCGACGAGCCCACCTCCGCGCTCGACGAAGACCGGCGCGAAGCCTTCCTCGACGTGCTGCTGACGGCCTGCGCCGAGCACCACAGCGCGCTGGTGTTCGTGAGCCACGACCAGCGCATCGCGCAGCGCTTCGCGCGGCATGTGCTGCTGCCCGAGATCAACCGTGCGGCCACCAGCGCGATGGCGGTGGACGCATGAAGGCACTCTTCTCCATTGCATGGCACAGCGCCTGGAACCGGCGCTTCACGCTCGCGCTTACCGTGTTCTCGATCGCACTGTCGACCTTTCTTCTTCTGGGTGTCGAACGCATCCGCACCGAGCTGCGCGAGAACTTCTCATCGTCCGTCTCGGGCACCGACCTGATCGTAGGCGCGCGCACCGGCTCGACGCAGTTGCTGCTGTACTCGGTGTTCCGCATCGGCGCGGCCACCAACAACATCTCGTGGAAGAGCGTGCAGGCCCTGTCCGCGCACCCGGGTGTCGACTGGGTGGTGCCGCTGTCGCTCGGCGATTCGCACCGCGGCTTCGCGGTGCTGGCCACGTCCACCGACTACTTCACGCACTTCCGCTACGGCGACAGGCAGACGCTGAAGCTGCGCGAAGGCAAGCCCTTCAGCGAGCTGTTCGATGCGGTGGTGGGCGCCGAAGTGGCCGACAAGCTCGGCTACCGCGCGGGCCAGAAGATCACCCTCGCCCACGGCAGCGGCGAACTCAACGTGGCCGAGCATGCGGACAAGCCCTTCACCGTGGTGGGCGTGCTCGCGCGCACCGGCACGCCGGTCGACCGCACGGTGCACATCGGCCTCGCCGCGATGGAGGCCATCCACCTCGAATGGGTGGGCGGCGCGCCGATGCCGGGCGTGCACATTCCGGCCGAGCAGGTACGCAAGTTCGACCTCACGCCCAAGAACGTGACGGCCGCGCTGGTGGGCCTGAAGAACCGCGCCGCGGTGTTCGGCGTGCAGCGATGGATCTCGACCTATACCGGCGAACCGCTGATGGCCATCCTGCCCGGCGTGGCGCTCGACGAGTTGTGGAGCGTGATCGGCATCGGCGAGAACGCGCTGCTGCTGATGTCCGCGCTGGTCGCTCTGGTCAGCCTCGCGGGGCTGGTCTCGGTGGTGATGGCCGGCCTCAACGAACGCCGCCGCGAACTCGCCGTGCTGCGCGCCGTGGGCGCTGGCCTGCGCCATGTGCTGGCGCTGCTCGCGCTCGAAGGCGCGATGGTCACCGTGCTCGGCGTGGCCTTCGGCGTGGTGATGGCTGTGCTGGGCATCACCCTGCTCTCGCCATGGCTGCAGTCGCAGTTCGGACTGACACTGAGCCTCTCGGAACCTACACTGAACGAATGGCTGCTGATGGCAAGCCTGCTGGCGGCCGGATGGCTGGCAAGCCTCTTGCCCGGCATCCGCGCCTACCGCCTCTCCCTTGCCGACGGCCTCTCACCGAGAATTTGAATCATGCCCATCGCACACACGACGTCCAAAAGCAAAGCTTTCATCCGGCTTTCGATGCTGCTCGCAGGCACCGGCCTTGCCGCCGCCGCCTGGGCCGTGGAGCCTGCACCCAAGGACACCACCGCCAACAACCCGCTGGGTGGCAAGGCAACGCCAGCCGCGCCCAAGGCCGTGCCGGGCCAGCCGCGCCAGATCACCTGGGAAGAACTGGTGCCCAAGGACTGGGACCCGGCGAAGGAATTCAAGGGCATGGACCTGAGCGCGCTCGACGACGGCGACCCGCGCGCCAACGAGATGCTCATGAAGATGCAGGAGGTGTCGAACAACGCGCCGACCAATCCCGCGATGAACGGCACCGAAGTCAGGATCCCCGGCTTCATCGTGCCGCTCGAGGAAGCCAAGGGCGAAGTCACCGAGTTCCTGCTGGTGCCTTACTTCGGCGCCTGCATCCACACGCCGCCGCCGCCGGCCAACCAGATCCTGCACGTGGTGCCGCAGAAGGGCGCCAAGTTCCGCGCCATGGACACGGTATGGGTCACCGGCAAGCTGCAGACCCTGCGCAACGATTCGATGATGGGCGTGAGCGGCTATCACGTGAGTGCCACCAGCGTCACCAAGTACACGGGCGGCGCCAAGTAGCCGCAGCTAGGCAGCGGCCTCCTGGCCGTGTGGTTCTGCGCCGACAGGCTTGACCGCGCAGAACCGACACAGACCGTTGCATCCGGGGCGCAGGCTTTGTCATCGCCTGCCGCCGCGCACCGTTGAAAGAGTTCCGGGCCGACGCCGGCGCCCACATGGAACTCCAGATGACAAAAACCCATCGCCCGACGGTCCCGCGGCTCCTGACGATTTCGGTGTGCATCGGCGCACTCGCCATCGCAGGCTGCGACAAGCCAACCAGCACGCCGACCGCTGCCGTCGACCCCGCCGCATCGTCCATTCCCGCGCCGTCGGTGCCGCAGAACAACGCGCCTGCAGCCGTGCCAGTGGCCTATGTGCCACCCTCGGCCGACCAGCTCTACCAGATGGTCGCGCCCATTGCGCTGTACCCCGACAAGCTGGTCGCGCAGATCCTGGCCGGCGCCACCTACCCCGAGCAGATCACCGCCGCGCACGACTGGCTCGCGCAGAACCGCGGCCTCAAGGCCGGACCGCTGGCCGATGCAGCCAACCAGCAGCCCTGGGACCCTAGCGTGAAGTCGCTCACCGCCTTCCGCAGCGTGGTCGACCAGATGGCCGCCAACATCCCGTGGACCGAGTCGCTGGGCAAGGCCTACTACAACGACCCGACCGACGTGATGAACGCGATCCAGGTCATGCGGCAACGCGCGGCCAAGGCCGGCCGGCTCAAGAACAACGACAAGCTGCGCGTGGTCAGCGCGGCGACGCCACAGAACTACGCGCCCGTGCCCGATTCACAAGCCGCGTACTACAGCGGCCCCGCGGTGATCGAACCGCCGCCGCAATACATCACCATCGAGCCCGTGCAGCCCGACGTGGTGTATGTGCCGGCCTATGACCCGCAGGTGATCTACGGCACGCCGCAGCCGGTGTACCCCGGCTATGCGTATGCGCCGCCGGTCGAGGTGGCGCCGGGCTACAGCCAGGGCCAGATGATTACGGCCGGCGTGCTCGCGTTCGGCGCCGGCGTGGTGGTCGGTGCGGCGCTGGAGCGGCACGACTGGGGCTGGCATTCGTGGAACGTGAACTGGGGCGCGCCGGGTTGGCGCGCCCGAGACCGCGGCGCACCGCCGCCCCCGGCCTACCGCCCGGCCGTGGTCTACAACAACAACACCTACATCTCGCGCTCGACCACGGTGGTCAACAACGTGCGCACCGTCTACAACAACAGCGGCGCACCGCGCGCACTGCCGGCCGGCGCCGCGGCACCCAACTTCGCGACCGCTCCGGGCTTCGCGCCGCAGCAGCAACAGCAGATGCAGCAACAAGCCGCGCTGGCCCAGCAGCAGCAACAACAGCAGCAACAACAGCAGGCCCGCCAGCAGGAGGCCCTGCTTCGCCAGCAGCAGATGCAGCAACAGGCGCAGCAGCGCTCGCAGCAGCAGGCGCAACAACAACAGGCGCAGCAGCTTCACGCGCAGCAACTGCAGCAACAGCAGCAGGGGCGGCAAGCACAGCTTCAGCAACAGCAGCAGGACCAATTGCGTCGACAACAAGCGCAGCAGGCAGAACAACAGGCGCATCAGCAGCAGCACCCGCCGGCGCGCCTCGCGGGCCAACCGCCGGGAGCACAGCAGCAGCAGCAGGCGCAGTTGGAGCAGTCAAGACGCCAGCAGATGCAGCAACAACAGCAGGCACAACAGCAAGCGCGAGCGCAGCAGCAGGCCCAGTTGCAGCAACAGCAACAGCAACAACAGGCACAGGTCCAGCACCAACGGGAGCAGCAGCAACAGGCGCAGAACCAGGCGCGCCAGCAGCGGCAGGCACAGATGGAGCAAATGCGTCAGCAGCAGGCGCAACAGCAAGCCGCGCACCAGCAACAGCAGCAACAACAGGCCCAGATCCAGCACCAACGGGAACAGCAGCAACAGGCGCAGAACCAAGCGCGCCAGCAGCAGCAGGCACAGATGGAGCAGATGCGCCAGCAACAGGCGCAACAGCAAGCCGCGCACCAGCAACAGCAGCAACAGGCGATGCAGATGCAACAGCAACGCCAACAACAACAGGCGCAGCAACAGCAGGCAGCGCAGCAGCACGCCCAGCAACAGGCGCAACAGCAACAACAGCGCGTGGCGGCGGCAGCAGCAGCAGCAGCGGCCCATCGCCCGCCCCGTCACGGCGAACCAGGGCAGCCGCAAGAGCGTCCCTGAGCGGCGAGCCGGCTAACGCATGCCGGCTCTTTTCAGAACCTGTCAGTTCTTGCCGATTTCGGTCAGCAGCCGCGTGACGAGGTAGATGCGCGGCACGATCGAATCGACTTCGATGTACTCGTCGCGTGCGTGATAGCCGAAGCCCGCGAGGCCGAAGCTCTCGACCACCGTTGCCTTGCCCGAACGGCCCGCGTAGCCCGCATCGGTGCCGCCGCCGGTCATCGGCGTCAGCGCGAGCTCGCGGTCGATTTCCTTGTAGATGGCCTGCGCCTTCTCGGCCAGCGCGCGGCCCTTGTCGCCCGCGATGAAGGCCGGGCGGCCCACTTCCACCTTCACCGTGGTCTCGGTGTCGGGAATCAGCTTGCCGGCGGCGATCTTGGCCTGCAGCGCTTCGTTGAGCTTCTTCTCGGCGCCCGGCTGCGTGATGCGGATGTCGCCCAGCGCCTGCGCCTTCTCGGTGATCTGGTTGATGGGGCCGGTGGCGCGTGCCACGGTCCAATTGAGCGTCACGCCGGGAATGTCCTTGGCGAGGTCCTTGGTCTGCAGCATCTGGTACGACAGTTCGTACAGCGCGTTGCGGCCCAGTTCGGGCGCGGCACCGGCATGCGCGGCGCGGCCCTTCACCTCCATCGTTGCCTGTGCGATGCCGGCCGCGCCCAGGAGCAGCGACTCGCCCTTGGCCACCGATTTCGCCACCGTCGGTTCAAAAGACAGCACCGTGTCGTGCTGGTCGGCCATGGTGGCGATCAGTTCGCCGGAGCCGACCGAGCCCACTTCCTCGTCGGGATTCATCAGCACGGTGAGCGTGTCGTAGTCGCGCCAGCCGGCGTCGGCCAGGATCTTCAGCGACGCCAGCATCACCGCGAGGCCGCCCTTGTCGTCGGCGATGCCGGGGCCGTAGATGCGGTTGCCGTCGACCTTGTAGGGCTGGCTGTTCAGGATGCCGGGCGCGTACACCGTGTCCATGTGACCCTGCAGCATGATCTTGCGCTTGCCCGTGCCCTTGAGGGTGCCGATGACGAGGTCGGCGCCCGCGCCGGCCGTGGCCTTGCGGCGCTCGGTCTTGAAGCCGGCGGCCTTCAACCGCCCTTCCACCACGTCAGCCATCTTGAGCAGGCCGTCGACGTTGAGGCTGCCCGATTCGATCAGCACCATCTCCTTGAGGTTGTCGATCACGGCGGGCTGCGCCTTCTCGGCGGCGGCGAGCAGCTTGGCGTCGGGTGCGGCGTGCGCAGCGCCGAGCACCAGGCTGCAAGCCACGGCAATCGAGCAGCGAGCGAAGAAGGAAGAACGCATGGTCATGATGTTCGGTTTCCGAGTGAATGGCGACGGCAAGCATAGCGGGGCAAGGCGCCGGCCGCGCGCAAATCGGAGACACCCGGCGCCGCGCGAGAACGCTGCTCAGCGCTTGGCCCGAGCCGCGGTCTTCTTCGCGGCCCCGGTCTTGCGAGGCGCCTTCAACGCAGGCGCCTCGCGCGCAGATTGCATGTGCCCGCTCTCGCCGATGGTCATGCCCACGATGCGTGCAAGCTGGCGGCTCACGCTGATATAGGCGTGGCCCAGGCGGCTGTCGAAGTACAGCGAGTCGCCCTTGGCCATGCGCACCACCTCGCCGTTGTCGAAGTGCACCTCGATCTCGCCCGACAGCACATAGGCGAACTCCTCGCCGCCGTGCCGCACGAAGTCTTCCGGGCCGTGGATCTTTCGCGCATGCACCGTGCCGACGATGGGGCTCATCTGCTTGCCCGCCGCGGTGGTGCCGAGGAACTCGTAGGCGATGGAAAGCCCCTTGTAGACCACGCCCTTGCCCGCGCGCGTGACCACCGGCCCGTCGAGCTGCGCGGGCTTGACGCCGGCGCC
>Ga0075370_10001372_pt1 | contig 10499 bp, 8 predicted proteins | sample EndMethybrTD3035_FD_71398 | JGI IMG/M metagenome (GOLD analysis project Ga0075370, IMG submission 71398) | Populus endosphere microbial communities from Tennessee, USA - Endosphere MetaG P. TD hybrid TD303-5 | ecosystem: Host-associated > Plants > Roots > Endosphere | place: USA: Tennessee... | reverse complement strand
TTGCCGATATGCGTGGCGACCAGCTCGACCATCGCCTCTTCGGCGGCCTTCGTCGCCTGGGTGAAGGCGCCCGATGGCGGTGAGATCTGCACGCCGCTGAAATCAATTATCGGCTTCGTCGTTTCGACCAGGACTTCGCCATTCAGCGAAACACGGCCAACGCCGCGAAGGGCAAGTACGGTCTCGATGGCGCTGCGCCGGTGCTTGTCGGAGAGGCCCTTGATACCATCGACGGCCAGATCGAGGCCGGTGAGCGTTTCGAGCACGGAGATGCGGAATGCCTCGGCATTGATGGCAAGCGCCGCGCCGACAGCCCTGATCGCCGGAAGTTGCGCCATGATGCCGGGCGACGCGATGGGACATTCTTCGATGGCGACGATGTGGTGGCTTTCGGCCTGATTGAAGCCGATCAGCATGTCCTTCTCGGTCTTGCGCGCGGCAAAGACGACACGCCGGCGCTCACCGGGGTGGGCTGCAATGAGGTCGTCGACCTCGGGCGTCAGCCCCTTGGAACGCAGCGCGTCGATCACCAGCTGGCGTTTGAAGGCGCGGTAGGGCGCATCGGCATAGTGTTGCAGCGTACAGCCGCCGCAGGTGCCGTTGACCCCATCCGGGCCGAAGTGCCGACAGTGCGGCTCCCGGCGGTCGGGCGAAGCCGACGCAATCGACATCAGCGTGCCTTCGCTCTTCACTCGAGCAATGGCGACAGTCTCGCCGGGCAGAGCGAAGGGCACGTAGATCGGTCCGTCCGCGCCTTGCACAATGCCGTCGCCTTGGGCGCCGAGCTTCTGGATGGTGACGGTTTCGGTGCTCATGGCTTGATCCCTGCAAGAAGAAATTCGTTGTTGCCGTCGCCACCCGCGATCGGCGAGGGGATAAGGCCGAGGCTGCGCCAGCCCATATCCTCGACAAGCCAGCGTTCCAGCTCCGCCGCAACGGCCGGAGCAGACGAGGGATCCTTCAGCAGGCCAGCCTTGCCGACCGCATCGCGTCCGGCCTCGAACTGCGGCTTCACCAATAGAGCCGCGCTCGAACCCGGCTCGGCGAGTTCAAGCGCCGGCGCCACCGCCAGTTTCAGCGAGATGAAGGAGACATCCGAGACAAGGAATGTGAAGGGCTTGCCGATATCCTCAGCCGTCAGGTTACGGGCGTTCAGCCCCTCCATACTGGTCACGCGCGGATCGGCCGATATGCGCGGATGCATCTGTCCATGGCCGACGTCGATCGCAGTGACGTGCTCGGCGCCCCGCAGCAGCAGCACCTCGGTAAAGCCACCGGTCGACGCGCCGACATCGAGACAGTGTTGTCCCTTGGGGTCGAGCTCGAAATGATCGAGCGCCGCCACCAGTTTCAGCGCCGCGCGCGAGACGTAATCCTGCGCTGGATCGTTAATCGCGATTTCGACATCTTCGGTAAACAGTGAGCCCGGCTTGGTCACAACTGTGCCGCCGACGGTCACAGTGCCGCGTTGAATGGCGTCGCGCGCCCGCGATCGGCTGGCGAAAAGCGAGAGGGCGACAAGAAGTTGGTCTAGACGTTGTGGTTCGGACATGGGCAGTCCATGCAGGGCAATGGGCGAGGTTGCAAGCGTTTTGTGCTGATGGCGGCAAATGTAGACGTAGACGCTATACTGATCCTCGATATGGCGCGGTGGAATAGGGTTTCCGTTTCGTCTCTTGCATCCCGCAAAATTAAATGAATTTAAAGCCGCGGCGTCTAACTATGCTTGTGATTGCGATCGTCCGGTTCGGGAACGATCGCCTGCCATGACGGCTTTGCGCCCTTTGCGCCCAATCATGCCTCTTCCCTGAATTTTCGAGCATCCGGCCGCGTGCTTCTCCGTGGGGTCGTCGATGCTTGCCAGGACCGGCGCTCAAGGAGGCGCTCGCCCATGTTTGCGAAGAACCTTTCTTTGAATGGCAAGCTTGCCATCACCTTTGCCGCTCTTATCGCTATTTTCGCTGGTGTCTGCGCATTCGTTTACACCAAGGAAGAGGTATCCGCCGGGGCTGCCGCCGAACAGGACAAGTCGCAGCAGCTCGTCAATCTGATCGACGATTCCTTGCAGGCCATGCTGGAGCAGGCTGTCAATCTGCGTGGCTTCCTGTTGTTGCGCAGCGATAGCACCTATGGCGGTATCTTCGAAAATCGCGACCGCATGCTGAAGAGCATCGACGCAGCCAAGGTGGTTGCGGCCGACGCGCCGGACCTGCTGCAGTCCATCGGCAGCATGCAGAAGGCGGCGGACCTCTATTTCCATCAGCTTGCCGAGCCGCAGTCGAAGGCCCGCAAGGAAACCGAGATGCCGCTCGACCAAATCGTCAAGATCGGCCAGAACGAGACCAAGGGCCAGCTTGATGGCTTCCGCGAGGCTGCGGGCAAGATCAAGCAGGCCGCACGTACCAAGGCCGGCGAGCTGGCGGCCATTCAGGACGACGCCAATGCCGACTTGCGCCTGACGCTGATCGTCGGCGGCATCGTGGCTTCGCTTGCCGCTGCCGTGCTGGCCTGGCTGCTGTCGCGCACCATCGTCCGCCCGATCGTCGGCATGACCGCTGCCATGGGTCGGCTTGCCGGCGGTGAGCACGCCATCGACGTCCCGGCCATCGGTCGCGGCGATGAAGTTGGTCGTATGGCCGATGCGGTTGTCGTCTTCAAGGAAGCGGCGGTTGAGAAACTGCGTCTTGCTGGCGAGACCGAGCGCATGCGCGGCGATGCCGAGCGCCAGCGCCAGATGAGCGATGAGCAGAAGGCGCGTGAAGACGATGAACTCCGCTTTGCCATGGGCGCCTTGGCCGATGGACTTGCCGGACTTGCCGCCGGCGATATCGCTGCACGTCTCGACCGCGCCTTCGCGCCGCAGTTCGATGGCGTTCGTGCCGATTTCAACAATGCGGTTGAGAAGCTGGAAGCGGCTCTGCAGTCGGTCGGCAGCAACGCATCGGCGATCAATGCTGGCGCCGGTGAAATCCGCTCAGCCGCTGACGACCTTGCTCGCCGCACTGAACAGCAAGCTGCCGCCGTCGAAGAGACCGCCGCCGCCCTCGAAGAAGTGACGACGACGGTTCGCGATTCGGCCAAGCGTGCCGAGGATGTCGGCCATCTGGTCGAGCGTGCGCGGTTGGGCGCCGAAAAGTCCGGAGACGTGGTGCGCAAGGCGGTTTCCGCCATGCAGCAGATCGAAAAATCCTCGGGCGAGATCAGCAACATCATCAGCGTCATCGACGACATCGCGTTCCAGACCAACCTGCTGGCGCTGAATGCCGGCGTCGAAGCTGCCCGCGCCGGGGATGCGGGCAAGGGTTTTGCCGTCGTCGCCCAGGAAGTGCGCGAGCTGGCGCAGCGTTCCGCCAACGCCGCCAAGGAGATCAAGGCGCTGATCACCACCTCGAGCGATCAGGTCAACACCGGTGTCTCCCTGGTCGGAGAGACCGGCAAGGCGTTGGAACTGATCGTCTCCGAAGTGCAGGAAATCAACCGCCACGTCGGAGCGATCGTCACCGCCACCCGCGAACAGTCGATCGGCCTGCAGGAGATCAACACCGCCGTCAACAACATGGACCAGGGCACGCAGCAGAATGCCGCCATGGTCGAGGAGCAGACGGCTGCCAGCCATTCGCTTGCCCGTGAGGCATCAGCGCTGAACGATCTGCTGCATCAGTTCCGCCTGAGCGGCCGGCCGGCCGAAGCCAAACGCCCGGTGGCCGCGTCGACGCAGTCGAGGCCCACGGTTTCGCCGGCGCGTGCGCTCGGCCGCACCGTCGCCAAGGCTTTCGGCGGCAAGGCAACCGCAGCAGCTGCTGCTCAGGATGAGTGGGAAGAGTTCTGATCTATCACCCTCCCCTTGATGGGGAGGGTCGGCACGGGCGTGCCAGGGTGGGGTGACGACGGCATACGCCGAAGTCTCGTTTCGCGGGAAATCACCCCCACCCGCCGCTTTGCAGCAACCTCTCCCCTCAAGGGGGAGGTAAACCTACCCGGCAGTCCCAACGATCCGGCTACGCCCCAATGCCTTGAACACCGTCTCGACGATGCCGCCATGGTCGAGGCTGGTAATGGCGTTCATAACTTCGGGCTTGCGCTGTTCGCCGAACCATTCTTTTCTACATCACAGCATGATCAGCGATGGAGAAAAGAATGGGACAGGTCGTCCGAATTCCGGTCAATGAACCCCAGAGGTTATTGGCTGTCCGCTCCCTGAATTCCATTCACAGCAGTCCGACGCCCGAACTTTCAGTCCTGGCCGAACTTGCCAAGGGCATTTTCGGCTCGCCCTATGCGGCAATCAATATCATCGACGAGGATTGGCAGCGGATCGCCGGCCAGGCGGGACTGAAGATTGCCGAATGTTCGCGTGGAATGTCGATCTGCACGCGGGTGGTTTTCGAGGACGAGCTGCTGGTCATCCCCGATCTGGCTGAGGATCCCGAACTGAAAGCCATGCCCTATGTCACCGGCGAGCCGCATTTCCGCTTCTACGCGGGAGCCCCGGTGCGGCTGGAGGGAGGGCTTGCCGTTGGCGCTCTCTGTATTCTCGATCACAAGCCCCGGCAGTTTTCCAAGGATGAATCGGAGAACCTCGCGCGTTTTGCGCAGGTGGCAAGTGCGCTTCTGCGTCTTCAAAAGACAAATCTGATGATGGGGATCGCCACGAGCGGCCTTCGCACCGCGGCGATGACCGATCCTTTGACCCTCTTTTTCAATCGATCGGCGCTGGTTTCGGTTGTCGACGATGCGCTCAATGCCGCAGTCGCCGTGGGGCGGGGTTTTGGTGCTCTCTATCTCGACATGGACGGTTTCAAGGCTATCAATGATAGCCTCGGCCATCACGTCGGTGACGAGGTTCTGTGCGAAGCCGCCCGGCGCATTCGCTCGGTTGTTCGCGCCGACGATATCGTTGTCCGCATGGGCGGAGACGAATTCGCGATATTCGTTCCCGATCCTCCCGACGCGAGTGCCCTGGTCTCGATGTCGGAGCGGCTGCTTTCCGCTTTCCGTGTGCCTTTCGAGATTGAGGGCAAATCCGTTGTCGCACGGCTCAGCATCGGCGCTGCGATCGCGCCGCAGGACGGCACGACGCGAACGGAGCTGCTAAAGAACGTAGATAGCGCGCTCTATCGGGCAAAGGGAGCGGGCCGAGACCGCTTTGCAGTCTTCGCGCCCTGATGCGACGAACAGGAAATCCGGCGGATTGGTTGGTTCGGCAATGCAGAACCGATTCCTATCCAGCAGCCCCAACGATCAGGCTGCGTCCCAGCGCCTTGAACACCGTCTGAACGATGCCGGCGCGGTCGAGGCCGGCCATGGCGTTCATGACTTCGGGCTTGGCCTGTTCCACCCAGATGTCGGGCATGACCAGCGTGCGGATCTTCAGGCCGTTGTCGAGCAGGCCCTCGCTGGCGAGGAACTGCATAACCTGGCTGCCGAAGCCGCCGACCGAGCCTTCCTCGATGGTGATCAGCACCTCATGGTGGCTGGCGAGCTGGCGGATGAGATCGTGGTCGAGCGGCTTGGCGAAACGGGCGTCGGCAACGGTGGTCGGCAGGCCGGCGGCGTCGAGGTCTTCGGCGGCGGCCAGGCTGTCAGCGAGACGTGTCCCAAAGGACAGCAGCGCCACTTTCGAGCCCTGCTTGACGATACGGCCCTTGCCGATCTCGAGAATCTGCCCGCGTTCCGGCATCTCGATGCCGACACCTTCACCGCGTGGATAGCGGAAGGAGATCGGACCGAGATCATAGGCGGCGGCCGTACGCACCATATGTTTCAGCTCCGCCTCGTCGGCGGCCGCCATGACGACGAAGCCGGGCAGGGTAGCGAGAAAGGTTGTGTCGAAGGAGCCGGCATGCGTCGGCCCGTCGGCGCCGACGAAACCGGCACGATCGATTGGGAAGCGGACCGGCAGGCCCTGGATCGCCACATCATGCACAACCTGGTCGTAGGCGCGCTGCAGGAAGGTCGAATAGAGCGCGGCAAAGGGCTTGAAGCCCTCGGCGGCAAGACCTGCGGCAAAGGTCACGGCATGCTGCTCGGCAATGCCGACATCGAAACAGCGCTTGGGGAAAACTTCCTGCAGCTTGTCGAGGCCGGTGCCGCTCGGCATGGCGGCGGTGATGCCGACGATCTTGTCGTCGAACGTCGCTTCCTGCACCAGGGCATCGGCAAAGACGCTGGTGTAGCTCGGGGCATTCGGCTTCACCTTGGCCTGCGCGCCGGTGATGACGTCGAACTTGTTGACGCCGTGATACTTGTCGGCCGCCGCTTCGGCAGGGCCATAGCCCTTGCCCTTTTGCGTGACGACATGGATCAGCACCGGACCCTGCGCATTGTCGCGAACATTGCGCAGAACAGGCAGCAGATGGTCGAAGGAATGACCGTCGATCGGGCCGATATGGTAGAAACCCATCTCCTCGAACATCGTCCCGCCGGTGACATAACCCCGCGCATGTTCGACGGCGCGGGTAATCGCGCGGTCGACATTCTTGCCGAGATAGGCGGTCAGCTTCTTGCCGAGATCACGGAAGCCCATATAGGTCCGGCCGGAGGCAAGGCGCGCGAGATAGGCGCTCATGGCGCCCGTCGGCGGGGCGATCGACATATCGTTGTCGTTGAGGATGACGATCAGCCGGGCGTCGAGCGCGCCGGCATTGTTGAGCGCCTCATAGGCCATGCCGGCCGACATCGCCCCATCGCCGATGACGGCAATGACGCGGCGGTCGGTCTTGTCGAGATCGGCGGCAACCGCCATGCCGAGACCGGCGGAAATCGACGTGGACGAATGCGCTGCACCGAAGGGATCGTATTCGCTCTCCGCCCTGCGAGTAAAACCGGAAATTCCGCCTTCCTGGCGCAGCGTGCGGATACGGTCGCGCCGGCCGGTCAGGATCTTGTGCGGATAACATTGATGACCGACGTCGAAGATCAAGCGGTCGTTCGGCGTGTCGAAGACGTTGTGGATAGCGATGGTCAGTTCAACGACGCCGAGACCGGCGCCGAGATGTCCGCCGGTGCGCGATACCGCATCGATCATCTCGTCGCGGACTTCGCGGGCGAGTTGCGGCAGATCCCGGTCCTCCAGCTTTCGCAGGTCGGAGGGATAATGGACCTGATCCAGCAGGGGCGTCTCTGGCATGTGTGTCAAGGCTGGAGCCTCTTTCTTGCTATTCTTGGGCGGCGGCCCGCCTTTGCGTCAAAACAAATTGCGACGAAAGCCGACGAATTCAAGGAGTGGCCGAACAAGAAACATTTGGCACTGTTATGAACCCGTTAGCTCTCCGGCAAGGGAATGAACTCTTCCTCGTCTCCCGGTACGATATCGAAACGACCGGTGCGCCATTCTTCCTTTGCCTTTTCGATGCGCTCCTTGGAAGACGATACGAAATTCCACCAGATATAGCGCTTCGAATTGAGCGCCGCACCACCAAAAAGCATCAAATGACAGTCTTTTTCGGACGCTTCCAGCGTTATGGCGTCGCCGGGACGAAATATCAGGAGTTGATCCTGCTCGAAACGATCGCCAGCGACGACGAGCGAGCCGGAGAGAATATAGACCGCGCGCTCCTCATGGCCCGCCGCAAAAGGAAACTTTGCGCCGGGCCGGAGCTGAAGATCGACATAAAGCGTGTCCGAAAACACCGTCACGGGCGAGGTGACGCCCTCGAAGCTGCCGATCACCACGCGCCCGGTTGCGCCACCGTCATTGATCAGCGGCAGGTCGGTCTTTTGCGTATGGGTAAAGGCCGGATCGATCTCTTCCTTGTCGTCGGGAAGCGCCAGCCAGGTCTGAAGCCCGGACATTGCCAGCGGATGGCCGCGCAGATTGTCCGGCGTGCGCTCCGAATGCACGATGCCGCGCCCGGCTGTCATCAGGTTGATATCGCCGGGACGGATGACCTTTTCCGTGCCGAGGCTGTCCATGTGGCGGATTTCACCGTCGAAAAGATAGGTGACGGTGGAGAGCCCGATATGCGGATGCGGCCGGACATCCAGCGCCTCGCCGGGCCGCAGCACCGCCGGTCCCATGCGGTCGAAAAAGATGAATGGCCCGACGAGCCGCCGCCGGCTGCTCGGCAACGCGCGCCGCACGGAAAAGCCGCCAATATCGCTGGTGCGCGGAATGATGAGATGCTCGATCGCATCGCAGGCAAAGGCATCGCCAGGCTGCGGATCTTTTCCGGGAAAGAAGGACATGGCGGGCGCTCCATTCGGTTGAAGCGCAACCTACCGGGAATAGGCGGGAAACTCAAATTTTCCCACGCTTCGCCTCACTGCCCGTCCAGCGGCTCGGTGCCTTGTGGCTTGCCGGCGCGGTCGAGCCTGATCTTTTCGATCCGGTTCTCCGCCGCCGAGAGCAGCGTTTCGCAATGCTTCTTCAGCGCTTCGCCGCGCTCGTAGATGGCGATAGATTCGTCCAGTGCCACGTCGCCGCGTTCCAGGCGCGCAACGATGCTTTCGAGCTCCGCCACTGCCTTTTCAAAGGAATAGTCGGACACATCCAATTTGGCGCTTTCGCTCATCGTCAACCCTTCATCATGCGCAGAATATGCAGCCCGGCCGACTCGGCCAGACCTTCCAGATCATAGCCGCCTTCGAGCAGGCTGACGACCCGGTTCTTGGCGCTGCGATCGGCGGCCTCCAGAATCCGCCCGGTCGCCCAGTCGAAATCCTCGCCGGTGAGGTTCAGTTGCGCCAGCGGGTCGCGGTGATGGGCGTCGAAACCGGCGGAGATGATGATGAGGTCGGGGCGGAAATCATCGAGCGCCGGCAGCACGCGCGATTTGAACGCCTCGCGGAAATGATCGCCGCCGGTGTTCGGCGACAACGGCGCGTTGACGATGGTGTTATGCGCGCCTCGGTCGTCCTTCTTGCCGCTGCCGGGGTAGAGCGGCATCTGGTGGGTGGAACAGAAGAGCACGGACGGATCGTCCCAGAAGATGTCCTGCGTACCGTTGCCGTGATGCACGTCCCAATCGACGATGGCGACACGCTCGGCCCCATAGGCCTTTTGCGCATGGCGGGCGGCAATCGCGGCATTGTTGAAGAAACAGAAGCCCATGGCCTTGTTCTTCTCGGCATGGTGGCCGGGCGGTCGGGCCGCGACGAAGACATTGTCGGCGGCGCCTGAGAACACGTCATCGACCGCCGCCATCGCGCCACCGACGCCATGCATGATCGCCTGCAACGTCTTCGGGCTGGCATAGGTGTCGGCTTCGAGCTGGTTGATCTCACCCTCGTCGCCCTCGTCGCCCTTGTCGGGCATCGAGCGCAGGACGAACTCCAGATGCTCCTCGGAATGGGCGAGCAGCATGGCATCCTCATGCGCGGGCGGCGCCTTGCGCCGGTCCAGCCGGTCGAAATTCGGATGCTCGAGCGCGATATTCAGCGACCGCAGCCGGTCCGGCCGCTCCGGATGACCCGGCGGGACGATGTGCTCAAGAAAGATCGGATGTTCGTAAAGACGTGTGCTCATGAAACCAATCTATAGGTGAGATATGACGGTGCTACTGCACATGGACTATATCACCGCAATGTCAACACAGCATGTTGCGCAGGCCGTGTTGACGGATTGGTCGAGACGAATACGTGCGATTGGGGAATTTTGGTGTTGCGACTGCGGCTTCCGCTGCCAACCGTCGCCCCGATGCAGGGCGCCGTTTGACCCTATCCCAGGGCCGATACGACACCCACGTCACGGACGATCAATGCGGTCGATCAGGATTTCGCATGGATGGTGTCTGCGAGTTCGCCGAAGGTCTTCGCCCCGGCTAGTTCATTGAGGGGGATATCCAGCTGCAACTTATCCAGTGTGGCAATGACGATCTCGGCCAGATCGAGCGAATTGATACCAGAGCGTCAAATGAATCGGTGCGTTGGACAGAGCCACCCAAGTCGGGAACGATTTGCTGGGCAGAGCGTTCGAGGGTGTCGAAAATCTGGTCTTTGGTCATGGTATCATCTCCAATTGCCTGTCTGTTTTCTCATAAAAACATATGCTTACTTGGAAATATAAGTAGCTTCATTTCCCGCGCACAACGTCTCAAGGAGTTGATTCTGCTTTATTTTTACGGCTCATGATTGTGGAGGTTGGGTCGCGTTCGGCGGAACGTCATCGGCGGAGATGGCCGCAAGCGCGATGCTTTTGCGCCTGCAAGACTGTCGTAAAGTCGTGCCAGAAGAGAGCTTCGGATCGGGTGCAGTCATCCCGATCAATTCCGCCGGCTCCCGTTTACTTCGCGGGGCGCAGTGTTAAGCTTTCCATCAGGTGCGGGGAGCGCCGGCCAAGGTCTTTTCGTGATGACAAGTGCAGAACGATCCGATGTCGTCGAGATGCGGGTAGCACCCCGCGATGTCGACAGGCATGGGCGGATGTTCATCGCCTCCTACATCTCGGAGGCGGAAACCGCCCTGTCGAATTTCTGGCGAACACGGCCGCTGGTCGACGACGAGCCGGCCTATATCGCCACCAAGGCCTCCTGCTCGCTGCATCGGGCGCTGCGCCATGA
>Ga0075370_10001370_pt1 | contig 10506 bp, 11 predicted proteins | sample EndMethybrTD3035_FD_71398 | JGI IMG/M metagenome (GOLD analysis project Ga0075370, IMG submission 71398) | Populus endosphere microbial communities from Tennessee, USA - Endosphere MetaG P. TD hybrid TD303-5 | ecosystem: Host-associated > Plants > Roots > Endosphere | place: USA: Tennessee... | reverse complement strand
CCATATTTTAGTTGGGGCAACCATTATTCACGAACATTTCTCTTTACCCCCCTATTGAGGCTTTAAATGTCTTTATCGAACAGTCCTGAAACAATTCAAAAACATTTCCTATCCCTTCTTGCATTTGAAAAGAAGATTGACCTTGTTTTGTGGATCTCCTAACATTTTCGCGTTAAAGTAGGAGATTTTTATGTCGATTGCTTTCTGCACGGACGTGCAAAATCCCCGTTCAAAACATGAAACAATTGAATTAACTTCATTCAAAAACATTCCTTATCGATCCAAACCACGGGCTTATTCACTCCCTTCCTTAAATCAAGGCTCAAAACAGAAACCTTTTCTAGTTAGAAGTAGCTCTTTAAACCTTGATCCTGAATCGCCTGTATTTGGAAGAAGGAACTCAAATTTCCCTTTCCCTTATAGATCGTGTGTGTATCTTCCCTTATCTAAAAAAGAAAATAGAACCAATGGATTAGATTTTATCTCTTCTTCAGATCCATCCATCGTATATAAAATTGTATGGATTAGTTCTGCATAGACCTAATAGACATAGAAGGGGGTACAATTTTTGTTTCGTTGTAATATCTTCATGCAAGCTTTTCTATTTTGGCTGCGAGGATGAAGTCGCTTTCGGTCAGTCCATTGATTTTATGCGTCCATAGCTCGATTTTCACCTTGCCGTACGAAAGAAAAATGTCTGGGTGGTGTCCCTCTTCTTCAGCGATCGCTCCGATAGCGTTTGTGAACGCAAGCGCGTCGCGAAAGTTTTTGAATGTATACTCTCTCTCAAGGTGGTGCTCATCGATCACTTTCCAGTCTTTTGAAAGCTGTTGATGAAATTCTTTAAGTGAAGCGCCTTTGAGAGGAGGGACTCCGCCTTGGCAAGGGACGCATTTTTTCTTCGAGAGATCACAATGTGGGTTCATAATGTTCCTTTTGTTAGAAGGGGTTTACTGAAAATTGAGCCAAGCCAGGCTGCCGCTGTCCGCCATTGACTGCGGGTCAAAAACAAGAGCAGGTAAAAGAGGGGAGTGCAGGCAAAGCTGAAGAGTGCCTTGTAGAGGTAAGAAAACAGCATGATGGGGAGTATTTCAGCAGCAGACATCCCGAGTCCCCACCAGAGAAAGAGGAGATCGATCAGGATCGTATCCACAAGCTGGGAAGCGCAGGTTGAGCCGTTGTTCCGAAGCCAGAGCCATTTGGGTCCTGTCCAACGCTTGATGGCCGCATAAAGCTGCACATCGACCACCTGCGAGACTGCGTAGGAAGCAAGCGAAGAGAAGATCCGAATGCCGCTCAACCCTAAAACCGCCTGAAAAGCTGTTTGATCGGCGAGGGAGTGGGTCGGAAGCCAGAGTCCCACTTGAATCATCCCTAAGCTTAGAAGATTCATCCCTAGAGCTAGGTAGATCATAAGTCGAGCTTTTTTGGCTCCAAAGAGCTCCGTCACTAGATCGCTGAGTAAAAAAGTGAGCGGGTAAGTAATCAATCCAGCGGGAATCATGAGATGGATCCAGGGCAGGATGACCATTTTCGCCGACAGAATGTTGGAGATGATCACGATCACGCAAAAGCTGGTTGAAAGGACTTGGTACAGAAGAGTTCTCATACTAGTCCTCTATTCAAAAAGATAGCCAAGTCTTCATCACTGATTTTGGGTTCTCCTGGACTGACCTGATCCAGCTTACCGGTTAAAAGCCATTCTTCCAAGCGCTCCACCTCTTTGTAGAGATGCTCGAACGATTCTACAATGAACAAGAGAGGTTGGAATCGATCAATCTCAAACGGCTGATTGATGGCCCATTCCAGCTGAAACGGGAAACGCTGCGCCTCAGGCGATACAACGGCGTGCTCAATTTCATCTGCCGAACTCAACAAGCCGCTGCCATAGACGCAAACACGTCCCTTTTCACGCATCAGACCGAATTCGACAGTGAACCAAAAAAAGCGAGCCAAAGCCTGAATATTGCTTCGGGTTTTTGCGATTTTTTCATTTTCCTCTGTCAAATGGGCATGCCGCTTGGCAGCCACTTCAGCTAAGGAGCCGAATTTCACCAAGACATCGGCAAATGTCCGATCGGTATGCATCGGTACGTGCCCGGCAATGTCGTGGAAGATGTCGGGCTCTGGCAAGTAGGCGAGAGTCCGGCTATCGCGAATCGTGATGGTTGTGGGAAATTCCCGCCTCTTCAGACTATCGAAGAACAAAAATGTAGGGACGTACCCGCTTACAGCTTTTGCTTGAAAGCCGGTCAAAGGTTGTAAGAAGGCATTCACTTCTTCCAGGGTAGGGATCCGATCAGCCCTCAAGCAAAGAGAGGCGATGCCCTGCAGGAATTTCCCATTGGCAAAGCGTTCCCATTTGGGACGCAGCATTGCGTAGAGCTTTCTCCACGCTTCTTGGTTTTCCTCACTGTACAATTCATACGGCTGATGGATGAAAATTTGTCCCGTTTTTTGCGCGTTCTCAATGAAAGGAGCTTTAGTTGTTGTTAATCCGCAATTATTCATAAAAATCCCGTAAAATAATTCATTTTTTATTTGACGAGTTATGCCGAAATAATCAGCTAAAGCACGTCAAAGCATCAATTCAATAGCAATGAAGAAAAAGTGGTGTGGGTATTAATAAGAATAATAAGGACGATAATAGGAAGAAGCAGATGAAGAAAGAAGATGGGAAATAGATGAATGAAGCTTAGAGGGCCTCATCTTTATAAAATGTTGTGTCATCATGGCATTCTCCTGTCAGCGGGGTCGAAACCTTCCGGCTCCTGCAATGGCTAAATTATAGCAATAAAGCCCCGTTTTATCCAAGTGGATTGGGCTTGTAAAAAATTTTTCACAATTAGGAACTGCATAAAATTCGAGGAAACTACTAGCAAATAAATGAGTTTCGGACATTAAATCTACAGCCATGAAAGAGATTCAGAACCTCGAAGAGCCGCTAAAAAAGCTATTTGGATACAACGAGTTTCGACCGAATCAGCGAGAAATTATAGCCGCTTGCCTGGAAGGAAGGGATGTCTTAGCGATCTTGCCCACAGGATCGGGGAAATCGATCTGCTATCAATTGCCCGCCCTTCTGATGCCGGGCCTCTGCGTGGTCATTTCTCCTTTGATTTCCTTGATGCAAGACCAGGTCGTTGCCCTCACTAAGAATGGGTTGAACGCCGCTTTTCTCAACAGCAGTTTGCCTCACGAGGAAATGCGGTTCGTGATGGATCATCTTGAAGATTACAAGCTCCTTTATGTAGCTCCGGAGCGATTTGCGAATGAGGAGTTCATCCAGCTTTTGCGGAAGGTGCCAATTTCTCTATTTGCTATCGACGAAGCGCACTGTATTTCTCAGTGGGGCCACTCGTTTCGACCTGAATATCGGAAATTATCTCTTTTAAAAGAGTCTTTTCCTAAAACTCCCATCATGGCCCTTACCGCCACCGCCACCGACGATGTGCAAACCGATATCGCCGCCCAACTTGCGATCAAAAATCCCTTTACCGTTCGAGCCAGTTTTGATCGGCCTAATTTGACGTTCCGCATTCATCCTAAGGATTCCTCTACGAATCAATGGCTCCCTTTTTTAGCCAAACACTCGAAGGAATCAGGGATTCTCTATTGCGCAACGAGGAAAGGGGTGGACGAAGCGTTCGAGCTATTGCAGAAAAAGGGGTTCAAAGCAGGCAAATATCACGCGGGTCTCTCCGATGCTGAACGGATGCAAGCCCAGCATGAGTTTATCTATGGAAAGTGTTTGATCATGGTGGCGACAGTAGCCTTTGGAATGGGGATCCATAAGCCCGATATCCGGTTCATCATCCATTTAGGCATGCCACGTTCCATCGAACAATACTATCAGGAAGCAGGGCGCGCCGGCAGGGATGGGCTTCCTTCCGAGTGTCTCATGCTCTACTCTTACGAAGAACTGAAAATCTACGAATTATTCCTCAAACAGATTCCTGACACAAAGGTGAAGGCAATCACCGCAGAAAAAACGGAAACGATGCGCAAACTCTGCACCTCTTCCAAATGCCGCCGGAAAAATTTGCTATCCTATTTTGGAGAAACTTACAAACCGTCTCATTGCGATAGCTGCGACCGTTGCCTAGACGATACGGAACAGGTAGATGCGACGATACCCGCCCAAAAAATTCTCTCCTGCGTCTACCGCCTCCAGCAACAATACGGCATGCGTCATCTCATCGATGTCTTGCGCGGAATGAAAACTCAAACGATTCTCGAAAAAGGACACGACCGGCTCAGCACTTTCCATCTGATGCCGGAATATTCCGAGAACGAATTGCGCTCTATAGTAGAGACGCTCATAGAAAAGGGATTTTTAGAGCGGACGGCAGGGGATTACCCAATCTTGCGTTGGACAGACCTTTCTCCGAAAGTAACCCGCGGGGAGATGAAAGTGACGATTCGCAAAAAAATTGAATCTACGCCTAAAGAGAAAAAACAGGATAAAGCCGAAATCGATTACGAACACCCTCTATTCGACGAACTGTCCCGTCTCCGGTGGAAATGCGCTCAAGAGACCAAGGTTCCTGCATTCGTCGTTTTCTCAGATCGAACCCTATTTGAAATGTGCCAATTTTATCCTCAAAATCGGGAAGATTTTTTGGAACTCAACGGCGTCAGTTCTGCCAAATGGGACAAGTATGGAGACCTCTTCCTCGATGCAGTCCTTCAATATGTCTCGAAAAACAACAATGTTAAACCCATCGAACGCCCCGCAACTAAAAAGAAAAAAAAGTCCACCGTTCAAACAGCCGCTTCTCAATCGTCCGAAGAGACTCTCCGTCTCTTTCTTCTTGGGTTTGATCCAAATGCAATTGCAGCTGAGAGGAATCTCAACCCGCGCACTGTATACGACCACTTATGCGATCAGCTTCTTCTCGGGAAAGATTTCGATATCGCTTCCCTCGTCTCTCTTGAAAAACAAGAAACGATCAAACAAGCCATCGCCCTTTACGGTTCCGAGAAACTCGCCCCCCTGAAACAACACCTCCCTCCCAACTTCACCTACGAAGAGATCCGCCTCGTCGCCTCCGCCCGCCAACGCACTAAAAAGGGGCAATCTACTTTTGATTTCTAGGAAATAGTTCGTTGAGAAATTTCAGTCTTACTGAATAGCAATCAGCAATACGGTCGCTCTGGCGAGTCTTTAGTTTTTGAATTATATCGTTTTTCAATGAATAAAAATCTGAGGGTTTAACGTTTGTTTTGGAAAAGCGTTCGAACGAAAATTTTTGTATTTCTTCTTCACGAAGTTCGGTCAATAGGTCGGGTTTAAAGTGAGTGGAAAATATCATATCTCTTTCAAAATTTTTACCCTCAGAGGTCGTCACTTTTACTCTGAGCCTCTCATAGAAGACAGGCTTTGCCACACAACGGAGGCATTGGTAGCTGGTTCCCACTCTAGGAACTGTAGACTCTTCGTCTCCTTCTAAACAGATACGGCTGTCGGTTCTCTCCACGTCATATTTGGAAATTAAATCAGGGAATTCTTCCTGGTTTCGCAATCTAGTCAGTTCCCGTAAAAGCTCTGTTCCCGAATCTACCCCTTTAGTAGATACTGCCATTTGTTTCCTCTTTGCTTTAAGTTAAAAATGAATTTGAAAATCGGTTTTAAGAGCGAGAAAGATAACGCAAGAAGGCAAAAAATGGAACGGGTTTAATTCTTCCGTAGCCAAGAGAAAGGCATTATGTGGGGGCAGGAGAATCCCGCCCCCAGAGTGAAATTAGAAATCAAACCTGAAGCGCGCTGTCAAACCTTGCCGTGCTAAATCTCCGACGTCTGCATCTAAAGCGTCGATTTTTAAGAATTGATTTTGACTAACCAAAGCTGCTATTCCCATCCTGCATCAATGACAAAATGGTAGGCGTTAGTGCAAGTCCAAGTTTCCCAACGAAAACCTAAAAACCATTCTAGGACCGGTTTGAGTGCGCTCCCGAAGCCGGCTACAGGCTACGTCTTTTCTATGAGTCTTGAATTGCTCCCAAAGACTTGTGATTGCAAATTCTCTAGCTGAATGAGTCATAAAAATGCCAAGCGGTGTTGAATCCAGTCCGGACCCCAATGCCCCAGTTGCTTAGCTTGTTATAGCCAGACAAGCAATTCATTTTCCGTATTCTCGGAAAAAGTGCTGAAAGTTAGGGGGTGAGAAAAAAAATGTTTCTGAAGGCGATAAATCGGCTTACTCCATGAACCTATCAGCAATAGCAGATAGGTTCATAAGTTCAATGGAGACAATACGTCAAACCCATACTAGATCGGTATCGTCGCACAAGACATTAGGCGGTGCATGGATCCCAGCGCTCGATGGTTTAAATTGAGATCCGTTAGCGCCGGTTTCGTCTAATTTTGCCGTCTTTTCCTTGTTTGTGATTTCCGCTCGAGCTAAAACATGCTTCAACCGGCTGTTGGGAGATCCTTTTTCATTTGTTTTAGCTCTATGTAACTGATCAGAGCCGCGAGTCGGATTTTTAGTGTCGCATCTATCTCTTAGGTGGATTTCAGCAAAATCACCTGACTCATCAAATTGGGGGGAAGAACCGCCGTTGCGCCTGTGACGATGGGAACGTCTATAGACCTTTTCAACGCGAATGGTTGTTTGCGATTCAGATTCAGGAGAGCGAGTTTTCTTTTTTGTACATAAGCAGCACAACCAATGGCTGCAAGAGTTGTTGCATGAATTTTCTGCGCTGGATGTAAGAGTCAGCGAGGTCATAAGTCCTCCAGGGTTATGTTCTCTATAACTTTAAGAAATTGCATGGATCTTGTTAAGTATTTTTTTTAAAATTTATGGTAAATGGATGAGAATTTCATGAGGCCAACGGCATCCAAAGTTGTTTTCTAAACCAGTGTGACATCGAAAGCGCGCAGCAATCCGGCTGCTTCGGGAAATGAAAATTTCGCTTTCGAGATTTTATTCGTGCGCAGATCAATATCATATTGGGTGCTGCTGGAGAAATCTGCGCTGCAAAGATCGCAATTATGAAAGATTGTTCCCAATAAATCGACATCGCTGAAATCAGCGTCCTTCAAGGTAGTATTTGTGAAATGACTGTCTTTCAATTTGCTACCGTTGAAAGAACAGTTCTTCATATTGAGGTCCGAAAAATTGCAATATTGTAGGAGGCAGTTCTTGAAACTCACCGAGAAAAATGTCTTCTCGCATTTGAAAAAATCTGCTCCGACAATCTTGCAATCTGAGAATTGAACATCATGAAGACGACACCCTTCTAACTTTACAAGGCTGAAATTACAATTCAAGAAAGTACAGGAACTAATTTTTGCATTCTTTAGAGTTGCTTCAGAAAAATCGCAGCTGTAGAAGGCACAGCTGGTAAAAGAGTGCTTTTCCAGATTTTTCTTAGAGAGATTTTCCGACTTTAATGTTTGGTTTTCTCTATTTTTTTCAAAATCAGTCATTTAAGCCGATAAAATTTTGGATAGACCATCTAGTATCTTAAGAAGATTGGCGAAGAAGCGCAAGACCTGAATTCGGGTTTAGTCATAGAGCTAGGGATTGCTGATCTATTCTCTTTCTTAGATTAAAACTGATTGAGAAAGTCTTTGTACTGATCAATATCTGATTTTAAGGTGTGTAAATTATCAGTCGATGGGTTTTTCATATATGCAGCGATTGCTTTATTCAATTCAGTAAACAGATCCTTGGCTTGGTGGCGCAATACGGAATTATCAAACGATCGAATATTTTTAGCTGAGGCTTTCAATGCTTCTTTAACCTCCTGAATTCCTGCTGGATCGCCCCTAGTGTACTTGGCAAAACCATATTCGCCAATTTGCTCTTGTTGTATTAAATTTTGGACAACAGCCTTATCTTTCGGACTAATTGCACCTACATCATCCATGACAATCTCCATTCCTATTTGTTTAATTATAAAAATATTGCAATATTATCAAATAATTTCTGAGAATTGCGTTTAGATTAAGTGTTTAGGTTTTTGAAGAACATATATGAATCGTTTTCAAAACTCTTTGCCGGCTTTGAGGATTAGTGTTTTGGACCAATAGGGGGAGCCGAATTCCCCGTCATAGAAAAGGGAAGCGAAGATGGCGTCGGGAGAACGGTAGAAGAGCTCGAAACCGAAGGCGATGAGATCTTGGGTAGCGGTCAGCGTTTCTACTGTAAAAGGGCCGCCTGGCGCGCCGACGATGGTGGCGGTGACATTGCCGTGATTGCCAAAAGGCGTTTTCCAGGTAATTTCCGGTTCTTCGTCAGAGATTTCCGAAAAAGGGGTTTCCTACAATGAAGAAGCCGGATGTGTTTTTCGTAATTCTAATGCATTTAAAAAAACAATCTCGGCAATTCAATCATCGGCTTTGGTCTGAATAGTTCTTTTGCATATGCATATGGATCCAGAGCTAATGTGGCTTCTGGAGGTTTAGCTGTTGAAGAAGGAAGGGGGACTGTTGATGCAGCTTGTTGGGTCTGGTTGGAATGCTGACTAAAAGAAGCGGTTTCTTCGACGATGCGTTGCGGACTTATTTCAGGGGATTGCATTTTTAGTCGCTTGCGATATTTAGTTACGTATCCGCAAAAACTTTTTGCGCTAGTATTACCTAACTTACCTGAGCTTTGTGCGTTTTTTGCAAATTTTTTTACGCTTGTCGAAGCATGGGCTTCTTTGATCAAGCTATCCAGTCTTTCTTCGTCTTTTGGCGTTCCTAGTCCATTCTCAGAGCGAAATTTAGATACGTATGTGCAAAAAGCTTTTACGTCGAGGCTGCCTAAGTCGCCTGATTCTTTGGCTTTTCTTGCAAACTCTCTTATGTTGTTCGAAGTAGCGGCTTGTGCGATCAAGTTATCCAGTCTATTATTATTGGATGGTAATCCCTTGCTAGAATGAAGTTTAGATATGATGTCACGAAAAGGTGCGTTTAACTTACCTGATTTTTTTGCGTTTTTTGCAGATTTTGAAGGAAGGGGGACTGTTGATGCAGCTTGCTGGGTCGGGTTGGAGTGCTGACTAAAAGAAGCGGTTTCTTCGAAGCTGTTTTGCGGACTTATTTCAGCGGGCTGCTTTTCTAGTCCATTGCGGCAAAAATTAGATACGTATGTGCAAAAACTGTATATGCTAGTACGGCCTAACCTACCTGATCTTTTTGCGTTTTCTGCAAATTCCATTACGTTTGTCGAAGCAGCGGCTTCTTCGATCAGGCTTTGCAGTCTAACTTTATTGGATTGTTCCTTTTGTAAATTTCGAGAGTGAATTTTAGATATGATATTACGAAAAGGGCTTGCGCTAGCCGCGCCTAACTTATCTGATTTTTCTCCGTTTTTTGCGGATTCTGTTATGTTTGTTGAAACAGCGTCTTCTTTGTCCTCTAGTTCCTTATTGCTATGTTTCCTTTTTTTCTGTGAAGAGGGAGTTTTTTTTGGGTTAGAGGCTTCATTTGGACTCTCGCGAGCATCTGCGGCTAATCCAGCTTGTAGAAGCAGGTCTAGAGAATCAAAAGACTTTATTCTTTTATGAGACATTGATTTTTCGTTTGATGAACTGAGGGGAGTTGCGTCACTCAGATTTGAATCATTCAATTCTTCATCTTGAAGGAGTTCCTGATCTGATTCAGAATCTAAAGAGGTTTCAGATGTTATAGAAGAGGAAGGTGGAAGAGGAGAAATTTGTCTTTCGCTAAGGGTTTTGTTTGAATGAACGCTAGAAGAAGAAGGAGTTGGTGATTTAGATGTGGAATTCTGTGCATCCATTAAAAAAAATCTCGGTATCAAGCCTTCCTGACCTGATTTGCGTAAGTCTGCTATGTAAGCGGTTACGTTCCGAGCTGTTGCAAGAGGTCTGAGCAGCTCTAGCTGCAATTGTGTGTCTGTGGAGGAGGGGGAAGGATAGGTGACTTCAAGATCTTGACTTTCGGATGCGCTGAAACTAATAGGGTGGAAATTAAGATGGTTATTAATTGACATTAAAATATCCTTTTTAATTTGTACTGTTATAAATGAATTTTGTTATTTGTTAAAGTAAAATGATGGGATTCTCTTAAAGAGAGAGGCTCGTGAGTAACTGATTTCAAGCTTTTTAATAAATGGGACGACAACTAAGGAACGTTTTAAAACCAAGGGGCACAGTATCCGGGCACAACTCAATATTGTTTTCGGGTTTTGCAGTTCTGTAATCCGAAGGGGTATGAACCCGTTGCTTTCTCCTCAGACGCCAGCCATCTGCTCATAGTAGGGTCCTCAATTCGCCACGTACGCTCAACTGCCGACTGCTGACCAGACCCTGATTAAAATAGGGTCAAAGTGTTTTTATTACTAATTACGATTATTGTGAATCATGGATGCGGCTTTCAGAATGCACATTAGTGCATTTCTTCGTTCCAAAAATGAAAAATTTTTTGGGCGACCTGGATTTCTTTCGAGCAGGCAGACGAAGCGGCTGTCCTGTCGCGAAAGCCGGTTCGTGCAGATTTTTCGAAGAGAAAAATACAGCCCTCACTTCAAATCCAGGGCGAAATGC
>Ga0075370_10001369_pt1 | contig 10506 bp, 12 predicted proteins | sample EndMethybrTD3035_FD_71398 | JGI IMG/M metagenome (GOLD analysis project Ga0075370, IMG submission 71398) | Populus endosphere microbial communities from Tennessee, USA - Endosphere MetaG P. TD hybrid TD303-5 | ecosystem: Host-associated > Plants > Roots > Endosphere | place: USA: Tennessee... | reverse complement strand
CTCGCGTTCTTGACCTTGACCGCCGCGAAGTCCTCCTGGGTCGCGCCATAGAGGTCCATCCGGCGGCGTGCGTAGAGCGCGAAGTACGCCGGGTTGGTCATGCCGAGCAGCCGGAACCGCAGCCAGTCCGGGTCGTCCCACCGCTCGCCCGCGTTGGGTGCCAGGAATCCCTTCGGCGTCGTGTCGGCGCCGACCACCAGCGCGACCTCCGACAGGCCGGCCAGGATCCGGGCCCGGGCGGTGTCGAGCGCCTGCGCGCCGGTGGCGCAGGCGGCGTACGACGTCGCGACGCGGGCCCCGTTCCAGCCGAGCGCCTGGGCGAACGTCGCACCGGCGACGTACCCGCCGTAGCCGTTGCGGACCGTCTCGCCGCCGACGATCAGGTCGACGTCGGCCCAGGCCACGCCCGAGTCCGCCAGCGCGGCACGCGCGGCGTGCACTCCGTACTCGGTGAACGGCTTGCCCCACTTGCCCCACGGGTGCATGCCCACGCCCAGGACGGCGACATCGTTCTTCGATTGCTGAGTGGTCACTGGTCGGCCTCCTCGCCCAGCTCGGTGACCGGCTTCCAGCGCCAGATCAGCAGGTCGCCCCCGGTGTCGGGATCAGGATCGGCGTGGAGCGTCTCGATCACGATCTCGACCTCGGCGCCCACCTTGAGATCGCTGACCCCGTAGCCCTGCGCGACCTGGCCCAGCACGGTGATGCCCTCGTCCAGCTCGACCGCGGCGAGCGCGAACGGCTGGTACGGGTCCGTGCTCGGCACGTACGGCGCCGGCGGCTGGTACTGCGCGTCGGTGTAGCTCCAGACGGTCCCGCGCCGCGACAGCTCGACGGTCTCGAACTCATCGCCGCTGCAGACCGGGTTGCGGCAGAAGCCGGCCCGGTCGTCACGGAGCGGTGGGAAGTAGGTCGTGGCGCACGTCGTGCACCGCGATCCCAGCAGGGCCGGTGCTTCCCCGGTCGTGAACCAGCCGTCGATCGCCGGTCTGGCGCTCATGTGCTCTCCTGCCGCGCGAAACTAGAACGTGTTCTGATTCTAGCGGGCCAGGAACGCCAGCAGGTCCTGTCTCGTCAGCACCCCGACCGGCTTGCCGTCCTCCTGGACCAGCACCGCGTCGGACGACTCGAGGAGCGCCACCGCGTCACGGGCGTCCTCGGTCGACCCGATGGTCGGCAGCGGCGGGCTCATGTGCTGCTCGACGCTGTCGTTGAGCTTGGCGGTCCCGGCGAACAGCGCGTCGAGAAGCGCCCGGTCGGAGACCGAGCCGGCCACCTCGGCCGCCACGATCGGCGGCTCGGCGCGGACGACGGGCATCTGCGAGACGGCGTACTCCTGGAGGATCGCGATCGCCTCGGCGATCGTCTCGCCGGGGTGGGTGTGCACCAGGTCCGGCAGGCGCCCGTCCTTGCCGCGCAGCACCTCGCCGACGGACTGGGTGCGGTCGCGCGCGGCCTCGGTCGGGAAGCCGTACTGCGCCAGCCACTCGTCGTTGAAGACCTTGGTGAGGTAGCCGCGGCCCGAGTCCGGCAGCAGGACGACGATCACGGCGTCGGTCTCCCCCGCCTCGGCGAGCTCGTGCGCCAGCTGCTTCGCGGCGTACGCCGCCATGCCGGACGAGCCGCCGACCAGCATCGCCTCCTCGCGGGCCAGCCGACGGGTGAACGCGAACGAGTCCGCGTCGGACACCTCGATGACGCGGTCCGCCACGTCGCGGTCGTAGGTCTCGGGCCAGAAGTCCTCACCGACGCCCTCGACGAGGTACGGACGACCGGTGCCTCCCGAGTAGACGGACCCGGCCGGGTCGGCGCCGACCACCTTGATGTCCGGGTTCTGCTCCTTGAGGTAGCGGCCGACGCCGCTGATCGTGCCGCCGGTGCCCATCCCGGTCACGAAGTGGGTGATCCGCCCCTCGGTCTGCGTCCAGATCTCGGGACCGGTGGTCTCGTAGTGCGAGCGCGGGTTGTCGGGGTTGGAGTACTGGTCCGGCTTCCAGGCGCCGGGCTCCTTGGAGAGCCGGTCGGAGACGTTGTAGTAGGAGTCGGGGTGCTCCGGCGCGACCGCGGTCGGGCACACCACGACCTCGGCGCCGTACGCCTTGAGCACGTTGCGCTTGTCGACGCTGACCTTGTCCGGGCACACGAACACGCACTTGTAGCCACGGGACTGCGCCACCATCGCGAGACCCACGCCGGTGTTGCCGGACGTCGGCTCCACGATCGTGCCGCCGGGCTGCAGCGCACCCGACGCCTCGGCGGCGTCGATCATCCGGATCGCGATGCGGTCCTTCACGGAGCCGCCGGGGTTGAGGTACTCCACCTTGGCCAGGACGAGGGGTCCCTCCCCGTCCGGCAGGTCGAGCGAACGGGAGAGCTTGACCAGCGGGGTGTTGCCGATCAGGTCCAGAAGTGAGTTCGCGTAGTCCACCCCACCGATCCTGTCAGTTACTCGTCCGTAGCATGGAGTCGTGGGTAAGGCAGCGGCGGCGCGCAAGCTCGCCTCCGCGGCGGCATACGGCGGAGGCGGGCTCACCGCGCTCGGCGCCGGTCTGTACGGCGTGCTGAGGGCCGAGGCCGAGCTCGCGCGCAAGGCCATCGGCGAGCGCCTCGACAAGGACCCGCCCGACGCGACCGGCTGGTACGGCCGCGGCCGACCGGGCCCCGCGATCAAGATCGCCCTGCTGGGTGACTCGAGCGCGGCCGGCTACGGGTGCGAGCGGGTCGAGGAGACACCGGGCGCGCTGCTGGCCAGCGGCGTGGCCGAGCAGGCGGACCGCCGGGTCTACCTGCGCGAGTTCGCGGTGGTCGGCGCCGAGAGCCGCGACCTCTCCGTCCAGGTCGACCGCACGCTGCCGATCGAGCCGGACCTCGCGGTGATCCTGATCGGCGCCAACGACGTCACCCACCAGGTCCGCCCGGCCACGTCCGTGCGGCACCTGTCCGAGTCGGTACGACGACTGAGGGAGGCCGGTGTCGCGGTGCTCGTCGGCACCTGCCCCGACCTCGGCACCCTGAAGCCGATCGTGCCGCCCCTCAAGCAGGTCGCCCGCACGTGGTCGCGCCGCCTCGCGGCCGCCCAGACCATCGCGGTGCTCGAGGCCGGCGGCCGGACCGTCTCGCTCGGCTCGATCCTCGGACCCGAGTTCGCGGCGGCACCCGCGGTCCTGTTCGGCCCGGACCAGTTCCACCCGTCGGTGACCGGCTACCGGACCATGGTCGGCGTCATGCTCCCCTCCGCCCTGGCGGCGCTGGGCCTGGCCGAGCAGCCTGACTACGCGCCCGCGCGCGGCGAGGGCGTGCTGCCGATCGCGGACGCCGCGGTCCAGGCCGTGAAGACACCGGGCACCGAGCTCGACGGCACCGAGGTCGCGGGCCGCCGGCTCGGCGTCCGCGGGATCTGGGTCGAGCTGCGGCACCGCGTCCGCCAGCCCACCGCGGAGGTCGAGGCCCCTGAGGACGCCGAGAACGACGCCGGCCCGCCACCTGATGGTGACGGGCCGGACGAGGTGCTGCTGAGCAGCTGAGGGCTAGTTGTCGCTGAAGATCGCGAGCAGCCGCAGCAGGTTGGTGTAGATCCAGACCAGCGAGACCGTCATCGCGAACGCCGCGCGCCAGGACTCCCGCTCGGGGATCTGGTTGCGGACACCCTGCTCGACGAAGTCGAAGTCGAGGATCAGCATGAACACGCCCAGCAGCAGCCCGATGATCGCGGTCACCATGCCGAGGCCGCCGAAGCCGAACAGCCCGAACGAGTCGCCGAACAGGCCCAGCACCAGCTCCATGAGGCTGAGGCCGACCATGCCGAACACGGCGGCCATCACGAACATGCGGAACTTCGCTCCGACCTTGATGTCGAAGACCTTGTAGGCGGCCAGGGTGCCGGCGAAGGCCGCGAACGTGCCGATGACCGCCTGGATGACCAGGTTGCCGGTCTGGTTGCTGGAGTAGAAGCTGTCGATGACCTTGCTGAACGCACCAAGGGCGACGCCCTCGGCGACGCAGAAGGCGAGGACGAGCGCCGGGCTGATGACCCGCTTGAACGAGTTCACCATCGAGAGCGCGAAGGCGCTGAGGCTGCCGATCGTCAGCGCCGCGAACAGCGGGGCCAGGTTGGGCTCGGCCTCGCCCGGGTCGACGGCGATGGCCGGCGTCATGATCCAGGTGATGGCGGCAGTGACGATCACGACCCCGAGGGCGATCGCGGTCTTCTGCACGACCGAGTCGATCGTCATGGGGGCCGAGACGTGGGTGGGCGTGCCGACAGGCGCGTCACCGAAGCCGACCGTGGCGCCGCCGGAGCCGGCGTACATCTGGTTGCCGTAGGCGTTGGAGGACTGGTTGAACTCCTCCGAACGACGGAACACCGGGTTGTTGCTCTGCATGGTGGGCTCCTCCTTGGAGTCCGGGTGGCCCGTCGCGGTGACGGGTCGCCGATGAACCGAGTCTACGGGCCGGACCCTCGACGATCCCGCTCCCGGCTGTGAGTTCCCTGAGAACCCCTCAGCGGCGCAGAGCCCTCACGACCGTGTCGGTCAGCGTGACCCGGGCGCCGTCGGCGTCGGTGATCTCCCTGGTGGGTGCGTCGGCCACCTCGACCTCCCACTCGTCGGGGTCGAGCAGAGCCACCAGCTGCTCGGGCCCGAACAGCAGGTGCACCAGGGCCGGGTTGCGCAGGCCGGTCCCCGAGTCCGCCGGGTGGTGGGCGAGGACGAGCACCCGGCCACCGGGACGTACGGCGCCGAGGACCGCGGCGTAGGTGTCGGCGAACAGCGCGGTGGGTGGGTGCAGGTACGCCGCGCAGACCAGGTCGTAGCCGCCCGGCAGCGCGCCACCACCGACGACGTCGACCCGCTGCCACGACGTCCGCTCGGTCACGCCCGCCTCGTCGGCGTGCCCGGCAGCCCGGTCGAGGGCGACCTGGGAGACGTCGACGCCGGTGGCGTCCCAGCCCTGAGCTGCCAGCCAGACGACGTCCGCGCCCTCACCGCACCCGACGTCGAGCGCGCGGCCGGGTTCGAGGCCGGTCACCTGCTCGACCAGCCGGGCGTTCGGGTTGCCGGACCACACGCGTGTCGAGCCGGCGTACCGCGCATCCCAGAACTCCTGGGTGAAGAGCGCGAGGTCGTCGGGGTCGTGGCTGTGGTCGTGGTCGTGACGGTGGTTCACGTGCACCTCCCGGGGCTGCTGGCTACGGTGCGTCCGCAGCAGTGCCAAACCCAGTGGCGCGGATCAACTTGGCTGGCACTCCGCCGACGATTGTGTGGGCTGGTACGTCCTTGGTGACGACCGCACCGGCGCCCACGATGGCACCATCCCCGACGGTGACTCCAGGAAGGACGGTCACCGACGCTCCTAGCCAGACGTGGCAACCGAGAACTACCGGCGCCGGGATCATGTCGGCGCGATGAGCCGGGTCGACCGCGTGGTTGAGCGTGGTGAGCGTGCTGCCATGGCCGATCAGGGTGCCGTCCCCGATGGTGATGCCGCCGGTGTCCTGGAGCCGGCACCCCATGTTGATGAAGACGCCTCGGCCGAGCCTGAGGTTCTTGCCGAACTCGCTATAGAACGGCGGGAAGACCGCGACTGAGTCATCGACCGTCTGCCCTGTCAGCCGAGTCAGCAGGTCTCGGATCTCGTCGGGAGCGCGGTAGCCCGTGTTGATCTCGGCAACCAGCTGAAGCGCCTCCTGGGCGGCGCCGTGCATGAAGGCGTGAGCCTCCGAGCCGCCTTCGATCAGCGCTCCTCGGTTGACGAGCTCCAAGAACGTCGAGAGGTCCATCCAGAGTCCTGTCTAGGTTTGCGGATGCCGTCGATGAAGACCGTGCCGGTGACCAGTCCGCCGGTCCCCGAACCGATTCACCGCCGTTCTTGGTGAACCGCATCAGGACTGGCCGTCCAGGGCGCTGACCTTGACCAGTGCCTTGATGGCGCGGCGCTCGTCCATGGCGGCGTAGCCCTCGGCGACGTCGTCCAGGTCGACCGTGAGGTCGAAGACCTTGCCAGGGTTGATCTCGCCGTCGAGCACCGCCCGCATCAGCTCCGGCTGATAGAAGCGGGCCGGCGCCGGTCCACCGCGCATGCCGACGTTGCGGAAGAACGTGCCTTCGGCATCGACAGGTGCATCGTGCGGAACGCCCACCCTGCCAACGATGGCGCCGGCCTTGGCGATAGCGAAGGCGGTCTCGGTCGCCTCCTTGGTGCCGACGCATTCGAGAACCGCGTCAGCGCCGTAGCCGTCTGTCATGTCCTTGAGCTCCTGGACTGCTTCCTCGCCGCGGGCCGTGATGACGTCGGTCGCGCCCCACTCGCGGGCGAGCTCGTGGCGAGACTCCGTCTTGCTGCCCAGCACGATGATGCGCTTGGCGCCGAGCATCCTGGCCGACAGGGCGCCGCACAGACCCACCGCTCCGTCACCGACAACAGCAACCGTGTCACCCGCACCGACCTCGGCACTGACGGCGGCGTGGTAGCCGGTCGACATGACGTCGGTCAATGCCAGCAGCGAGGCCAGCGTCTCGTCGGAGAAGTCCCTGCCGGGCACCTTGAGGAGCGTGCCGTCGGCCTGCGGAACTCGGACGAACTCGGCTTGGCCGCCGTCGTCAGTCCCGCCTCCCCCGAAGAAGCCGCCGTGGATGCAGGCGGTGTGGAAGCCGGCCTCGCAGTTCCGGCACGTGCCGTCGCTGAAGGAGAACGGTGAGATGACGAAGTCGCCGACGCTCAAGTTCTTGACGTCGTCGCCGATCTCGTCGACCACCCCGATGAACTCGTGCCCGACGGTTCCATGGTTCCAGTCGGAGATGCCGCGGTACCACCACAGGTCGGACCCGCACACGCAGGCCAGGACCACCCGCACAACAGCGTCGGTCGGGGCAGAGATGGTCGGCTTGGGGATCTCCTCGACGGCGATGTTGCCCTGGCCCCGAAAGATTGCCGCTTTCATGATGGTCCTCCTTGATGGCGCGCCCAAGAGAGCGGACCCAACGGGTCCGCAGGTCAGGCGCTCGTGGATTACTTGGTCTTCGCCCGCTTGAGCTCGCTGGCGAGCCCACGTGCTTCGCGCTCTATGAGCTCAGTTCGATCGGCGTCGCCGGCCGCGACCGCCTGCCAGTAGTCGATCTTCAGCGCGACGTAGCGCTGGCGCAGAGCAAGACGCTTGCTCTCCTCGGCGAGACGCTCTTGTTGCGCGGTGAGCAAGGCGACTTGCTCACCCGCAGCACTGGGACCGAGCTGACCGTTGGCGACGTACTCCTTCATGTCGCTGACTGACAGGCCGGTCGCTGCTAGGCAAGCCACCCACATGATCTGATCGAGGTCCCGCTCGTCGTACACCCGGTGTTTGCTCGATGCGCCACGGCTGACCGGTGAGATCACCCCGATCGACTCGTAGTAACGGAGCGTGCTGGCCGGGAGCCCGGTCAGGGCCGCCGCTTCCTTGATCGAGTAGTCCTGCTGGGTGGTGGTTGACGGGCTCACTCCATCCACTATGCAAACTTCAAGTACTTGAAGTCAAAGGTTCTGTACGTCACACCTCTGGGCGTTCGCGGCGATGATCTGCGAGTTCGGTGCCCCCGCTGGGATTCGAACCCAGACTGAGTCGCGTTTAAGGCGATTTCCTCTACCAGTTGGGATACGGAGGCCGGTGAGCCCGGGACAATAGCCGGGTCGAGGTCTCAGCCTTGGTCGAGGACCTCGGCCGCGACGTCGACGAGCCGCTGGCGGTTGGCGCGAGCCCGGGACCGGAGCAGCTCGAACGCCGCGTCGACGCTGACGCCCTCCGTGGTCGCCAGGGCTCCCTTGGCCTGCTCGATCACGATCCGGCTGTTGAGCGCGCTCTGCAGCTGCTCGGTCAACGCCTCCGCGCGCGCGATGGTGCGCTCCTGGAGGATCGCGATCGTGGCGATGTCCGCCAGGCCCTGGATGACGCGAGCCTCGTCGTCGCGAAGAGACACGTCTCGTCCGGCGAAGACGTTGATCGTCCCGATCACGGTGTCGCGGAGCCGCATCGGGAACGCGTTGGCCAACGCGAAGCCAAGCCCCAGCGCGACCGGCGCGAACGTGGGCCAGCGATCCCGCGACCCGTCGAGGTCGACGTTGATGACGGGCTCACCCGACAGGAAGCACTCCAGGCACGGACCCTCGACGTTCTGCAGCTGCAGGAGGTCGAGGATCTCACCGGACTCGTTGGTCGCCGCCATGAAGCGGAGCTCGTTGCGGTGGTCGGCCAGCATCAGTCCGACCGTCGAGGCCTCGCCCACCGCGGCGACGTGCTCGGACAGCCTCTGGAGGAACAGGACGAGGTCGAAGTCGTCCACGAGCGTGTCGGCGACCTCGACGAACAGATCGGAAAGCTGCGTGCTCGAGATCATGTGCAGATCCTCAATGCTCGAAGGGTTCCAGACTAACCGGGCGGTATCCAGGCGTGAGAGCGCTCATGGGTCGTTGCCGCGTTCGAGCTGTGTCTTGCCGGCGATGATGTCGAGGGCCACCTCGTCCAGGTCGACACCGGTGACGTAGGCGTGCGCGCGCATCCGGGCCAGCGCGTCCACCAGCGAGACTCCCAGGAGCACCATCACCATGCCCTGGGCCTGGTAGACCTCCGTGCGGAAGCGCAGCGACCTCGGCACTTCCGGACGCCACTCGTCGCTGGTGGTCTCGCCGTACAGCAGCGTCTCGGTGACCTGATCCACGACGAACAGACATGCGGCGAGCTCGGCGCTGTCGAGCTGTCGCGCTCGGTCGGAGTAGAAGGTGAGCACCCCGAAGCGAGACGCACCGAGCTGCAACGGGAAGGCGTACACGGCACCCACGCCGGCCTCGCGGGCGGCAGGCGCGTACCCCGGCCAGCGTCCGTCGATCTCGGCGAGGTCCGAGGTCAGGTCCGGACGTCCCGCAGTGAAGGCGGCTCGGCCCGGACCTTCGCCGTGGTCGAGCTGCAGCTGCTCGACGCCTCGGATGGCCTCGTCCGACACTGCGGCGATGGCCTCGGCCCCGGAGCTCGAGTGGAGGGACACGGCTGCTCCGAGCAGCCGCAGGTCGGCCACCGCGGTGCGGCACAGCTCCTCGAGCACGTCGATGTGCGGTCCTCGCTCCGCGGATGACCCGAAGGTCGCCCTGTCGTCGCCAGGACGTGCCGATCCTACGCGCGTGCGACCCCAGGCCTGCTGGTGAACCTGGTGACGGGCAGCGGATTCCGGACTAGTCTCTGGATTTGTCGTCCCGGTCCCCGACGGCGCTCAGTCGCCACCCCGTCGGGAAGGACGCACCCTCGCTCCCTCTCCTGCCGGTGAGGCTGCGTACGCACGCGCAGCCGCCGGCATCCTTACCGCCTCTGGGGGGTGGTGGACGGTGCCGGGCGGGGCCCTCTCTGCCCCGCCCGGTTCCCGTCACAGATAGGTCGAGCGGGCGTGGATCGCGTGCGCGCCGTCGGCACGGTCCACGAACAGCAGCCCGGCGCAGTGGTCGAGCTCGTGCTGAAGTGCCCGTGCCTCGAACGCGTCGGTCGTCAGCTCGACCTCGGCACCGGTGCCCGGGAGGAGGCCCCGGACCACGAGCCGGGTCGCCCGGCGTACGTCGCCGGTCAGGTCCGGCACGCTCATGCAGCCCTCGCGGGCCTTCTCGTTGCGCGTCGCCGACACCACCTCCGCGTTGCACAGCACGAACGTCCCGTGCTGCGTCCGCGTCTTCGGGTGCGCGGACACGTCGACGCAGAAGACACGACCGGCCACCCCGACCTGGGGAGCCGCGAGACCGACGCAGCCCGGGCTCACCCGCATCGTCGCGACCAGGTCGGCAGCCAGCTGGACCACGTCCGCCGCGCTGGGGTCGACGTCGTCGGCCGGGTTGCTGAGGACCGCTGCCGGCGCTCGTACGACGTCGAGGACCCGGCCCTCGACGCCGAGGTCGGTCTCGGACCAGTCGGTGACGAGCTGGTCGGTCACAGCTCGTCGACGTCCGCCGGCCGCAGGGTGGCTCGGACGCCGAGGTCGGTGGCGACCCGGTGCACCGACGCCTCGAGGGCCGCGACGTCGGTCCCGGCCGGGAGGTCGATCTCCGCGACCAGCAGGTAGAGGTCGCCCGCCAGCCGCGTCGTCAGGTCGGTGATGTTCCCGTCGACCGCGGCCACCTCCGAGATCACCGCCGAGACGATGCCGGTGCGGTCGCCTCCGTGCACCGTCAGCACCCACGGCGTCCCGGTCGAGGGCGGACCGGGGTCGGCCGCGATCTCGGACACCGTGACCATCAGCGACCTGTCGATGGTGAGCGAGGCCAGGGCCGTCTCGATGTCGGCCTCCTCGGCGTCCCCCGCGCAGACGAGCATCATCGCGAAGTGCCCGCGCAGGAGGGTCATCGTCGAGTCCTCGAGGTTGAGCCCGAGCCCGGCCAGGCGGCCGGTCGTCTCGGCGATGATCCCGGGCCGGTCGCGTCCGACCACGGTGACGGCGTAGTAGTGGGGAACGCTCACGGCTGCAGTCTCGCAGCCGATCCCTCACCGCGCGAGGTCAGTGA
>Ga0075370_10001368_pt1 | contig 10507 bp, 2 predicted proteins | sample EndMethybrTD3035_FD_71398 | JGI IMG/M metagenome (GOLD analysis project Ga0075370, IMG submission 71398) | Populus endosphere microbial communities from Tennessee, USA - Endosphere MetaG P. TD hybrid TD303-5 | ecosystem: Host-associated > Plants > Roots > Endosphere | place: USA: Tennessee... | reverse complement strand
CTACCAGGCTGCTGTCGGTCGTGACGATCGCGGACCGGTGTGGGTTTTTTCCGGCCAGGGTTCGCAATGGGCCGGGATGGGCGCCGAATTGCTCGCGACCGAGCCGGTTTTCGCCGAGACCGTCGCGCAGGTGGAACCGCTGATCGCGGGCGAAGCCGGCTTTTCGGTGACCGAGGTGATCGCGGCACCTGAGACGGTGACCGGCATAGACCGGATCCAGCCTGCCATCTTCACCATGCAGGTCGCGCTGGCCACCACGATGAAGTCGTACGGGGTGCAGCCCGGCGCTGTCATTGGGCACTCGATGGGCGAAGCCGCTGCGGCAGTTGTCGCGGGCGCGCTGTCGCTGGAAGACGGGGTGCGCGTCATCTGCCGCCGGTCGCGGTTGATGTCGACAATCGCCGGTTCCGGCGCCATGGCTTCAGTCGAACTGCCTGCTCCGCAAGTGATTTCGGAGTTGATGTCGCGCGGCGTCAGTGACGTCGTGGTGGCTGTTGTTGCCTCGCCGGAGTCCACGGTGATCGGCGGCGAAACGGAGACGGTTCGCGATCTCGTCGCGGAATGGGACCGCCGCGACGTGATGGCTCGCGAAGTCGCCGTCGATGTCGCATCACACTCGCCCCAAGTCGATCCCATCCTCGACGAACTCACGGAGGTGCTGGCAGACCTCAATCCGATGACCCCGGAGATTCCGTACTACTCCGCCACCTCGTTCGATCCGCGCGAGCAACCGGTATGCGACGCCTATTACTGGGCGGACAACCTCCGGCATACGGTGCGATTCGCGGCCGCGATGCAGGCCGCGCTGGAGGACGGCTATCGGGTGTTCGCGGAGCTCGCCCCCCACCCTCTGCTGACTCACGCTGTCGGCCAGACGGCGAGAAGCCTTGGCATTCCGTTGGCTGCCCTTGCTGCCATGCGGCGCGAGCAGGAGCTACCTCACGGGTTGCTCGATTTCCTTGCTGATCTCCACAGCTCGGGCGCCGCAGTAGATTTCTCGATCTTGTATCCCGGCGGCGAACTGGTCGACGCGCCGCTGCCGACCTGGACGCACCGCCCGCTGTTGTTGGCGCGCGGAGCGCGGGATTCCGGGGCACGAGGCCGGTGCACCGTTTCTGCACATCCCTTGATGGGTGCGCATGTGCATCTGAACGAGGAGCCCGAACGTCACGTCTGGCAGGCCGAGGTCGGAACTGAGGCACATCCGTGGCTGGGTGATCACCAAATACACAGCGCCGCAGCGCTTCCAGGGGCCGCGTACTGCGAGATGGCACTGTCGGCGGCGAACGCGGTGCACGGCCAGGCATCCGAAGTTCGCGACATCACGTTCGATCAGATGCTGCTGCTTGACGAGCAGACGCCGGTCGGCGCCGTCGCGACGCTGGAGGGTCGCGGTGTGGCCACGTTCGCGGTTGAGACCGCAGAGGACAGCGAACACACACGGCACGCCAACGCGGTTCTGCACGCTGTCGACGACGCCGACAGTCCCGCTGCGCACGACATGGTCGACCTGCTCGCGGCGCACCCCTGCCGCGTCGAGGGGGATCAGATCCGGCATTGGATGGCCAAGCGTGGCATCGGGTTTGGTCCCGCATTCGCCGGTCTGACGGCGGCATATATCGCCGACGGAAGTGGCGCGACTGTACTCGCGGAAGTGGCACTGCCTGCGTCGATTCGATCCGAACAGGCCGGCTACCTCGTCCACCCGGCGCTGTTGGATGCATGCTTCCAATCGGTAGCGGCTCATCCGAGCGTCGCCGAGGTCGCCAACGGCGGTATGTTGTTGCCGCTGGGCGTCCGTACGCTGCGCGCCCTCGGCCCCGCCCACCACGCGCGCTACTGCTACTCGCAAGTGACCGAGGCAGGCGCCGGGGGAGTCGAGGCCGACATCGACATCCTCGACGAGGATGGGAACGTCCTGATCACCGTGCGCGGGCTCAAGATGGGCACCGGTGTCTCCCAGGCCAGTGAACGTGATCGCGTGTTCGGCGAGCGGTTGTTGACAATCGAATGGGAGCAGCGCGAACTACCGGAGGTGGCGGACGCTCACCCCGGCGCCTGGCTACTGATCAGTACCTCTGCGACCGCAGAAGCAGGGGCAGCAAAGCTGGCTGAGGCGTTGAAAGCCGCTGGTGCGCAATGCACATCAATTTCCTGGTCACAGCGTGCCGACCATCAGCGCAACACTCAACTGCTAAGGGATCACCTGGCTACCGATGGCTTTGACGGTGTGGTCGTGCTGACGGGTCCCAGAAACGGAAGCCTCGACGACGAGCTTGCGGTCCGCGGCGGCGAGTACGTGCGTCATATCGTGCGGATTGTCCGCGAATTGCCGGATGTGCCCGGTGAGCCACGTCTGTATCTCGTGACCAGCAATGCCCAGACCGTCCTTGACGGCGAACAAGTCAACCTGGAGCTGGCGGGGCTGCGCGGCTTGATGCGGGTGCTCGGCACCGAGCATCCGCAACTCCGTGGTACCCAGATCGACGTCGACGAACGCACCGGCGGTGACCAGCTCGCACAACAACTGCTTGCTCGGTCCGATGAAGACGAAACCGCATGGCGCGGCGGCCAGTGGTATGCGGCACGCCTGACCGCCACTCCGCTGCGTGCTGATGAGCGCCAAACTGCTGACGTCGACTATGAGCGCCATGGTGTGCGACTACAGATTCGCACTCCTGGTGACCTCGAGTCGATGGAACTCGTTGCATTCGAACGAGTTTCACCCGGTCCGGGCCAGATCGAAGTTGCCGTGACCGCGTCTAGCATCAATTTCGCAGACGTCCTCATCGCGTTCGGCCGTTACCCGACCTTCGAGGGCCGGCTACCGCAGTTGGGCACGGACTTCGCAGGCGTGGTGACGGCCGTCGGGCCGGGCGTCAAGGACCACAAGGTCGGTGACCGCGTCGGCGGCCTCTCCGGTAACGGATGCTGGAGTACCTTCGTCACCTGCGATGCCCAGCTCGCGGCCAAATTGCCGGCAGGTCTGTCGGACGCCGAAGCGGCCGCCACCACCACCGCCCACGCCACCGCCTGGTACGGCCTGCACGATCTGGCCAGAATCAGGCACGGTGATCGCGTGCTGATTCACTCCGCGACGGGCGGTGTCGGGCAGGCAGCCATCGCGATTGCCCGTGCCGTGGGGGCGGAAATCTATGCCACGGCGGGCAGCGAGCAGCGTCGCCAACTGTTGCGCGACATGGGTATTGAGCATGTGTACGACTCGCGCAGCACGGAATTCGCCGATGCGATCCGCCGTGACACCGACGACTACGGCGTTGACATCGTGCTCAACTCGGTGACCGGCGCGGCACAGCGAGCCGGGCTTGATCTTCTTGCGCTCGGCGGGCGCTTCATCGAGATCGGCAAGCGCGACATCTACGGCGATACCAAACTGGGCCTGTTCCCGTTCCGTCGCAACCTCGCCTTCTACGGCGTCGACCTGGCGCTGATGTCCGTCAGTCACCCGCATCAGGTCCGGAGCTTGCTGAAGAAGGTGTATGGGCTCACCGCAGAAGGATCGCTTCCGAAGCCGGAAAGCACTCACTATCCGCTTGCGGACGCCGCTACCGCGATCCGGCTGATGGGCGGGGCCCAGCACACCGGCAAGCTCGTGCTGGATATTCCGCGAGCCGGCCACACCAGCGTGGTGGTGCCGCCCGAGCAAGCTCAGATCTTGCGCAGTGACGGGGCTTACGTCATCACAGGTGGGCTCGGCGGGCTGGGGCTGTTCCTCGCAGAGAAGATGGCCGCGGCCGGCTGTGGGCGGATCGTTCTGACTTCGCGGTCGCAGCCGAGTGATAAAGCCCTGGAGACAATCGATCTCATCAGGGCGATGGGTGCCGACATCGTCGTCGAGTGTGGAGATATCACTGCACCCGGCACCGCTAAACGGTTGGTGGCGGCGGCGACTGCGACCGGACTCCCGTTGCGCGGGGTACTGCATGCGGCCGCAATAGTCGAGGACGCCACGCTGCAGAACATCACCGATGAGCTCATCGATCGGGACTGGGCCCCAAAGGTCCATGGAGCGTGGCACCTGCACCGGGCGACCGCAGCACAGCCACTCGACTGGTTCTGCTCGTTCTCCTCGGCCGCCGCACTCGTGGGTTCGCCGGGGCAGGGTGCCTACGCCGCGGCTAACAGTTGGCTCGATGCGTTCACCAAATGGCGTCGGGCTCAGGGTCTTCCGGCGACAGCGATTGCGTGGGGCGCCTGGGCCGAGGTCGGCAGAGCCACCGCGGTAGCCGAGGCTGCCGAGACCGCGATCACCCCAGAAGAAGGCGCATACGCGTTCCAGGCGCTGCTGCGTCACGACCGGCCGTACACGGGATATGCGCCGCTATCGGGTTCGCCCTGGTTCACCGCGCTCGCGAAACGCAGCCGGTTCGCCGAGCGGTTTCAATTCGCAGGCCAAAGTTCCGCGGACAGGAACAAAGTCCTCGACGAGCTGAACTCGATGCCTAAGGACGAGTGGCCAATACGGCTCCGGCGCCTGGTCTCAGATCAGGTCGGTGTGATACTGCGCCGCACCATAGATCCGGACCGCCCGCTCTCCGAATACGGTCTCGACTCGCTGGGGAATCTCGAGCTTCGCACGCACATCAAGGCCGAGACGGGAGTCCGCATCACCTCGGCGGACATCACCACCATTCAGGGCTTGGCGGCATTGTTGTGCGAAAAGTTGGCGTCCCCCCAAGCCGCTTCAGCGCGGTCCTGACGTCGAAATGTCCGGTGAGATCCAGGTATTCGAGTGAAGGAGAGGGAATGTACATAGGAGGAGGATCGGCGGGCGTCGGCCTGATCACCGGAAGAGTACAGGACTGGGATCCAGGCTCGGGATCAATCGTGTCATGGCATGGCTCTGCGGCTTCGCGCGAGAAGGCGAGCCAAGCGCCCGTGAGTCCGATACCGATCGGCTATATGCAGGCGGGTCATCTGCGTGGCTTCTGCGAGTTCGCCGAGCAGGGAGTCGACTACTCGCGGGTGGTGATGGGCTCCTGGGATGTACCAGGGCGGTGCGATATCCGCACGATGAGCTATGTCATCAACGCGCACCTTCGTCGGCATGAAACGTATCGCAGCTGGTTCGAATACATCGATTACCAAACCATCGTTAGGCACACGATCACCGATCCACGCGACATCGAGTTCGTGCCCACCAGACATGGTCAGTTGACACCAAGCGAATGGCATGACCTACTGATGTCGACGCCGGATCCGCTGCACTGGGATTGCTTCAGCTTCGGCGTCATTCAGTACGACGATCATTTCGCCTTCTATGTGATCGTCGATCACCTTCACACCGATCCCGCATTGATCACCGGACTCTATGCAGAGATCGTGGCGATGTATCGCGCTCTGGTCGCGGGTGGCGCCCCACTGCCGCTACCGCCGACGGGTAGCCACGACGCCTTCTGCACGCGCGAACGGCAGTACACGGCAGGTCTGACCGTCGATTCGCCGCAGGTCCAGAAATGGATTGAGTTCGCGGAGCGCAACGGTGGCACTCTTCCCGACTTCCCGCTACCTCTCGGCGACCAGTCGATAGCCTGTGGCGGCGACCTGGTCGTCGAGAAGTTCATGGACCCGGAGCAGACGGAGAAATTTGAGATCCGCTGCGCGGAAGCCGGGGTGCGGTTCAGTGGTGGGTTGTTCGCCTGCGCGGCGATTGCGCACCACGAGTTGACCGGTGCGGACACCTATTACGGACTCACCCCCATCGACAAGCGCAGGACTCCCGAGGAGTACACGACGATGGGCTGGTTCACCGGGATCGTCCCGATCACCGTGCCGATCGACCCGATGTCGTTCGAGGAGACGGCTCGCGCCACACAGGCATCGTTCGATGACAACGCAGAGCTCGCCCATGTCCCGTTTGATCATGTGTTGCAGCTGGCGCCATGGCTGAGGAGGTACGGGCCGCAGTACACGATGATGAACTACATGGACGCGGGCCTTCCCCCGCTTTCGGCTGTCGTGGCCTCCGCGTTGAGAGGCGCGAACGCGACCGCCTATATCGACGGCAGGACACCGGCTTTCCTGTATTCCTCATTCATTCGTCTTTTCGACGAGGTTTCCCTGATGGTGTCATTCCCCAACAATCCGGTCGCGCGAGAGTCCGTGCTTCGCTACGTCGAGGTGCTGAAGTCCGTATTCGTCCGTGCGGCCGAGGGCTACGACGTGGTGACACCTCTGCGCAACGTCGTCTAGAGAACACTGCCCGGAACGCGAAGGAGCCGAACAAGGGATTGAGGCGCATCCAGGATGGCCAAGACTGAGGTAGCCGGTGGGGAAGGCATTTTCCAGCGGCTAGCGAATGTGGTGGTGCGATGGCCGCTGCTCGTCATCGGAGTCTGGATCGCGTTCGCAGTCGTCCCGTTGCTGACCTTTCCGCCATTGGCGGAAATCACTGCGCGCCAGCAGGTAGCCCAGCTGCCCGACGACGCGCCCGTGATGGTCACGGCCAAAGAGATGATGGCGGCCTACCACGAGGCAGGTTCGGACAACATCGTGTTGGTCGTCCTGACCAACGAAAAGGGGCTGGGACCCGCGGACGAGGCGACGTACCGCACACTCATCGGCAAGCTGCAAGAGGACACCGCCGATGTCAAATCGGTGCAGGACTTTCTCGCAACTCCGCCCTTGCGGGAGGTGTTGCAGAGCAAGGACAACAAAGCCTGGAGCCTGCCCGTCACCCTCGTCGGCACCATGGGTTCACCCGAAGGTCGCGTCGCCTACTACCGCGTCGCCGACATCGTGCAGAAAACCGTCGCAGGCTCAACCCTTACCGCGAACGTCACAGGGCCCGCCGCAACCGTCAGCGATATGGCCGCTGTCGGCGAGCGAGATCTGCATCTGATCGAGTTCGGCACCGCGGCTCTGGTCCTTCTGATTCTGTTGATCGTCTACCGCAACGTGATCACGATGTTGTTGCCGTTGATCACGATCGTCATATCGCTGTGTACAGCACAAGGGGTGTTGGCGGGTCTCGCAGAGATGGGTCTGCGCATTTCACCCCAGACCCTGATTCTCATGAGCGTCGTAATGATCGGCGCAGGCGTGGATTACGCCGTCTTTCTGATCAGCCGCTACCACGACTACGTCCGGCAGGGGATGGATTCGAAGGAAGCCGTGACGCGGGCTCTGACATCCATCGGCAAGGTGATCGCGGCGTCGGCCGCCACCGTGGCGGTCGCCTTCGTGGCGATGGTACTTGCGAAGCTGCCCGTGTTCACCACGGTGGGCCCTGCGATCTCCCTCTCGATCGCGGTGGGATTCTTCGCTGCGGTCACACTTCTGCCCGCCATCATCGTGCTCGCCGGACCGCGTGGCTGGATAAAGCCGAGACGCGCTCTCACCAATCAGTTCTGGCGTCGTTCGGGGATACGCATCGTGCGTCGCCCCAAACTTCATCTGGTCGGCAGTTTGATACTGCTCATCTTCCTCGCCTCCTCCGCGAGTCTGGCGCGCTACAACTACGACGACCGCAAGACACTTCCCACTGACGTCGAGAGCGTCATCGGATACAACGCGATGGCCCGGCATTTCCCGTTGGACTCGCTGATGCCGCAGTTCTTGTTCGTTCAGTCGCCACACGACCTGCGGTCACCGCAAGCCCTCGCCGATCTCGAGCAGATGGCAAGGCGCGTAAGCCAAGTGCCCGACATTGGGCTTGTCCGTGGCATCACCCGCCCGACCGGAGAACCCTTCGAACAGGCGAAGGCGACGTATCAAGCGGGTGAGGTGGGCAACAAGCTCAACGAGGGTTCACAACTGATCGAGGCACATGACCAAGACCTCAACACGCTCACCGGCGGTGCCAACACCCTCGCCGACAGTCTGGGGCAGGTAAGAGGCCAGGTCACTTCGGCCATGGCCACCGCTACGGTCCTGGTCGACGCGCTGACGTCGGTACAGACCGAATTGGGCGGGGAAACGACGCTCAAAGAGATCGACGACGCGGCCAAGCTCATCGGCGGCATGCGATCGCTCGGCGACGCCATCGGCCTGAACTTCGCGAACCTCAAACAGAGCTTCGACTGGGCCCCTCCCGTGCTCACGGCACTTGACGGCAGCTTGACCTGCAACCTCGATCCGTCATGCCGAAATTCTCGTGAGGAGTTGCGGCGCATCGTGACCGCCCGCGACGACGGGACTTTCGACAGGGTCGCCGAGCTGGGGCAGGCGTTGCAGTCGACGCAAGACGGTCAGACCCTCGACACAACCGTGACCCGCCTCCGTGGCGTGCTCACCACCGCCACCAATGCCGTTCAGAAAATGGGACTGGACCAACCGGGCGGCCTGCAGAATCGGCTGGCCCAATTGCAACAAGGTGCCGACGCGCTCGCCGAGGGCAGTCGGAAACTGGCCGAAGGTGTGCAGGTGCTCGTCGACCAGACCCGGACGCTGGGCTCTGGTCTGAGCCAAGCCTCGGATTTCCTGCTGGCCATGAAGAACGACGCCCAAGCGCCCTCGATGGCTGGGTTCTACGTTCCGCCGCAACTGTTGACCGAGGACACGTTCAAGAAGGCTGCTGCCTCTTTCGTATCTGCGGACGGGCATTCAGTCCGCTATCTCGTACAGACAAACCTGGACCCGTTCAGCACGGCGGCGATGGACCAGACCAATGCGATCGAAGCCGCGGCCCGCAGCGCGCAACCGAACACAACGCTGGCCGACGCCAAGATATCAATGGCGGGCGTGTCGACGATCCTGCGGGACACCCGCGACTACTACCACAACGACTTCCAGTTCTTCATCGTTGCCACCATCCTGATCGTGCTGCTCATCATGATCGCGCTCCTGCGGGCGATCGTTGCGCCGCTGTATCTCATTGGCTCGGTGTTGATTTCGTACTTCTCGGCGCTTGGTCTTGGTGTCCTGGTGTTTCAAGAGGGTTTGGGTCAAGAACTGCACTGGAGTGTGCCGGGGCTCGCCTTCATCCTCTTGGTAGCGGTGGGTGCCGATTACAACTTGCTGCTCATCTCCCGGATACGAGACGAATCGCCCCACGGCATCCGGATCGGTGTGATTCGAACCGTGGCCTCAACCGGCGGCGTCATCACCTCGGCCGGGCTCATCTTCGCGGCGTCGATGCTGGGTCTGATGTTCGCCAGCATCACCACGATGCTCCAGGCCGGATTCGTGATCGGCGTTGGAATTCTTCTCGATACCTTCTTGGTCCGCACGGTGACGGTGCCCGCCATGGCAGTCATCGTCGGCCGAGCGAACTGGTGGCCGTATCGATGGTGGCCCGCGGCGTGGTCCCAGCGTTGGCGTGCGCGGCGGGCGAACAGGCATCGCCGAGGCGATAACGACCCAGTCATCGACGAGGTCTTTCCTGACTTGGGGGACGCCGTCAATGGGCATCACAGCCACCGCGTCGACAAGTCTCACGACGACGACGACATCGTGCCTATCGCCTGGCACGATGACCAATCCGACAGGACCACAGCACTTCTCGATGACATGAACGAGAACGAAGCGTCGACGGCCACCGAATCACTTCGACACGCCGAGGTGCACCGATGAAGTTTGTCCTTGCTGTCCACGGAACCCGGGGCGATGTCGAGCCGTGCGCGGCGGTAGCTCTGGAGCTGCAGCGCCGCGGGCATGACGTGCACATGGCCGTCGCTCCGAACATGGTGGACTTCGTCGAATCGACGGGCCTCGCTGCCGTCCGGTACGGACCGGACTCACAAATGCAACTCGGCGCGGCCTCGGATTTCCTGCGCAACGCCATGAAGATCCAGCATCCGCGCCACATCGCGCGTGCCGTCACCGACATCTACGCCCAGGGCTGGGCTGAGATGAGCACCACATTGACCTCCCTGGCCGAGGATGCCGACTTGCTTTTCACCGGGCACACCTACCAGGGCGTCGCACTGAACGTCGCTGAGTATCACGACATTCCACTGGCCGCGTTGCATTATTTCCCGGTACGGGTCAACGGCCACGTCGGTGTCGCTGCGTTACCGGCGGTGCCACCGCTTACCCGGTCGGTGATGAAGGCGTCGTGGTGGCTGTATTGGCAGATCACAAAGGGCGCTGAGGACGCTCAACGGCGTGAGCTCGGCCTGCCGCCGGCTGCGGTGTCCTCGGCGGAGCGGATGGCAAGGCAAGAATCGCTCGAGATCCAGGCCTACGACAAGGTGTGCTTCCCGGGTCTCGCCGCGGAGTGGGGGGAGCGGCGGCCCTTCGTCGGCGCGCTGACAATGCAGCTGTCCACCGATGCCGACGACGAAGTCACATCCTGGAGCGCAGCAGGCACTGCGCCGATCTACTTCAGCTTCGGTAGCACGCCGGTCCTGTCCGCAGCCGAAACCGTCGCCATGATCAGCGCGGCATGCGCGGAGCTGGGCGAACGTGCGTTGATTTATTGCGGTGCAGGCGACTTCGACGAGATCCGGGCACCAGCGCACATCAAACTCGTGGGCCCGGTGAACTATGCGAAGATCTTCCCGCTGTGTCGCGCGGTCGTGCACCACGGCGGCGCGGGCACCAC
>Ga0075370_10001367_pt1 | contig 10507 bp, 13 predicted proteins | sample EndMethybrTD3035_FD_71398 | JGI IMG/M metagenome (GOLD analysis project Ga0075370, IMG submission 71398) | Populus endosphere microbial communities from Tennessee, USA - Endosphere MetaG P. TD hybrid TD303-5 | ecosystem: Host-associated > Plants > Roots > Endosphere | place: USA: Tennessee... | reverse complement strand
GACCGTAACAAAACTGGCCGCAGGCCGCCGTCGGCGAACACCCTGCGCGCACGTAGGAATCGGCGCACGACCTCGGCGGATGCCCGGCTCGCCGCAGGGGCGCCGCTACACTGCCGCTTCCGCTCGCCTGCGCCGATCGCGCCCCTTCTTTCAAGATGTCCATCCCCGCCGACGCCCTGTTGCCGCTGATCGCCCGTGCCGAGGCGCTGCTTGTCCGCCTCGAAACCATCGTGCCGCAGCCCCTCGCGGCGCCCGATTGGAGTGCATCGATCGCGTTCCGGTATCGCAAGCGCGGTGGCTCCGGGCACCTCGAGCCGGTGCGGCACGTCGCGCAGATCCGGCTCGACTCGCTGGTCGAGGTCTCGCCGCAGAAGGAGCGGCTGCTGCGCAACACGGAACAGTTCGTTGCCGGGCTGGGCGCGAACAACGTGCTCTTGACCGGCGCGCGCGGCACCGGCAAGAGCTCCTTGATCAAGGCCTGCCTGAACGAATTCGCGCCGCGCGGATTGCGGCTGATCGAGGTCGACAAGGGCGACCTGGTCGACCTGCCCGATATCGTCGACCTGGTGGCCGAACGGTCGGAACGCTTCATCGTGTTCTGCGACGACCTCAGCTTCGACGAAGGCGAGCCCGGCTACAAGGCGCTGAAGTCGATCCTCGATGGCTCGGTGGCGCAGGCCTCGGACAACGTGCTGATCTATGCGACCAGCAACCGGCGCCACCTGCTGCCCGAATACATGAAGGAGAACCTCAGCTACCAGCACACCGAGGATGGCGAAGTCCATCCGGGCGAGGTGGTGGAGGAGAAGATTTCGCTGTCCGAACGGTTCGGGCTGTGGGTCAGCTTCTATCCGTTCACGCAAGACGAGTACCTCGCGATCGTCGCGCAGTGGCTGCGCAGCTTCGGCGTCGACGACGCGGCGGTCGCTGCAGCCCGCCAGGAGAGCCTGGTCTGGGCGCTCGAGCGCGGTTCACGCTCCGGGCGGGTGGCCTTTCAGTTCGCGAAGGACTACGCCGGAAGGCACCACACGTGAGCGGCGCGAACGGCGAGCGCGTGCCGGTCGACGTCGCGGTGGGGGTGCTGGTCGACACGCAGGGCCGCTTCCTGCTGACCTCGCGTCCTGCGGGCAAGGTGTACGCGGGCTACTGGGAGTTCCCGGGCGGCAAGCTCGAGGCCGGCGAGACGGTCGAAGCAGCGCTGCGACGCGAACTGCACGAGGAGATCGGCATCGAGATCGGCACGGTGCATCCGTGGCGCGTCGAGATTGTCGACTACGAGCATGCGAGGGTGCGGCTGCATTTCTGCAAGGTGTTCGACTGGCGCGGCAAGTTCGAGATGCGTGAGCGCCAGGCGATGGCATGGCAGGAGCTGCCGGTGCGAGTGGCTCCGGTGCTGCCGGGCACCATGCCGGTGCTTGCCTGGTTCGCCGAGGAACGCGGCTTCTCCGGGGCTACTACACTGCCGCCATGAGCTGGTTGGACGACGTGAAATGGGACACGCAAGGGCTGGTGCCGGCGATCGCGCAAGAGGTCGGCAGCAACGACGTGCTGATGTTCGCGTTCATGAACCGCGAGGCGCTCGCGAAGACCGCCGAGCTCGGCGAGGCCGTGTACTTCAGCCGCTCGCGCCAGCGCCTGTGGCACAAGGGCGAGGAGAGCGGGCACGTGCAGAAGGTGCACGAGTTGCGCCTGGATTGCGACAACGACGTTGTGCTGCTGAAGGTCGAGCAGCTCGGCCATGCGAGCGGCGAGGCAGGCATCGCCTGTCACACCGGCCGGCATTCCTGCTTTTTCCAGAAGCTCGAGGGCGGCGAGTGGAAAACCGTCGAGCCCGTCTTGAAAGATCCGAAGGCCATCTACAAATGACGCCGCGATGAGCAGTACCCCGATCAGCAACGACACCCTCGCACGCCTGGCCGACGTGATCGAGCAGCGCAAGGGCGGCGACCCGGACAAGAGCTACGTCGCCCGCCTGTTCCACAAGGGTAGCGACTCGATCCTGAAGAAGATCGGCGAAGAGGCGACCGAGGTCGTGATGGCCTGCAAGGATGGCGAACCGGCAAAGATCGTCGCCGAGACGGCCGACCTGTGGTTCCACTCGATGCTGGCGCTCAGCGCATTCGGGCTGCGGCCGGCCGATGTGCTGGCCGAACTCGAGCGGCGCGAAGGGCTCTCAGGCCTCGAGGAGTTCGCTTTGCGCAAGCACGAGCAGCGCTCGAAGGAGGGCACATGAGCGCGCCGGGGCCGCTCCCAAGGGCGAATCCCGGAGCACGCAGTGCGCAGGGTAGTCCAATGAGCCCCCGCCCGGCCGCTCCGAAGGGGACGCGCACCGCAGTGCGAAGCACGGAGGTTACCCAATGAACGACATCATCGAGAACCCGTCCAACGGCCCGGCGCCCGGCGAGCAGCGCGACGACTCGCTGCGCACGATCGGCCACATCAGCTACGCGTTGCACGCGATCGTTGCGATCGGCGCGGTGCTGCCCGGCATCCAGGCCAGCATCGTGCTGCTACTGGTGGCGTTCTTCCTCGACCTCTTCAAGCGCGAGGACGCACAGGGCACGTGGCAGGCGTCGCACTTCGGCTGGCGCATCCGCAGCGTGCTCTGGGCCGGTGGCCTGTACATCGTCACGATCCCGTTGTGGTTGCTGTTCATCATTCCGGGCTGGGTGGCCTGGGCCGTGATCTCGCTGTGGTTCCTGTACCGCGTGATCCGTGGCTGGCTCGCCTTGAGCAACCGTCAACCGATGCCGATGTGAGGGCAAGAACATGAGCCACGACCCGAACTGCATCTTCTGCAAGATCGTTGCCGGCCAGATTCCGAGCCGCAAGGCTTACGAGGACGACGAGCTGCTGGTCTTCCACGACATCGCGCCGTGGGCGCCGGTGCACCTGCTGCTGATTCCGAAAGAACATGTGCCGACGATGTACGAGCTCGACGACAAGCACACCGCGCTGCTCGGACGCATGCTGTCGATGGCGCCCAAGCTGATGCGCGAGCACGGCGTGACGAACGGCTTTCGCACGCTGATCAACACCGGGCCCGACGGCCGCCAGGAAGTACCGCATTTCCACATGCACGTCATGGGCGGCCCGCGGCCATGGGCCAAGGGCTGACTTCGCGCTGGCCCTAAAATCCGCTATTCCTCTGGAGAAACATCATGGGTTCATTCAGCATCTGGCACTGGCTGATCGTGCTGCTGGTCGTCGTGCTGATCTTCGGCACCAAGAAGCTCAAGAACATCGGCTCCGATCTCGGCGGCGCGGTCAAGGGCTTCAAGGACGGCATGAAAGACGGCGGCTCGGCGGCGAGCGACACGCCGGTTCCGCCGGCGCAGCAGGTCGGCTCGCAAAAGACTGCCGACAGCAACACGGTCGACGTCGAAGCGAAGACCCGTTCCTGAGCACCGCCTCGCCTCACGCATTCGCTGAGCCCTCACGACAGCGCAACCGGCCGCGGCCGCGTCTCGCATGATCGACTTCGGATTCGACAAGATCGCCTTGATCGGGGCGGTGGCGCTGATCGTCATCGGGCCCGAGAAGCTGCCGCGGGTGGCGCGCACGGTCGGGCACCTGATCGGCAAGGCGCAGCGTTATGTGGCCGATGTGAAAGCGGAAGTCAACCGGTCGATCGAGCTCGAAGAGCTCAAGAAGATGAAGACGCAGTTCGAGGACGCGGCGCACGACGTTCAGCAGACGGTGCACAACGAGATCCACCAGACCGGCGCCGAACTCGAGAAGTCGTGGCAGGGCGACGATGCGTTGCCCGCCGGCAGCGGCCAGCACGAAGGCTGGACCCCGCCGCCGCCCGAGTACAAGCACCCGAAGAAGAACTGGCGGCTCAAGCGCGGCGCGACGCCGCAGTGGTACAAGCAACGCAACGGGGTGCGCTCGCGGGCTCAGTCGGGCGCGGCGCGTGTGGCGCGTTTCCGTCCGCCGCGCACGAGCGCTCAGTGAGCCCGGTGATGCACCATGGCCACTGACGACAAGAAGGACGAGCTCGAAGGCACCGAACAACCCTTCGTCTCGCACCTGATCGAACTGCGCGATCGCCTGATCCGCGCCTGCATCGCGATCGGCGTGTGCTTCGGCGTGCTGATGCTCTGGCCCGGCGCGGCCCATCTGTACGACTTGCTCGCGGCGCCGCTGGTCGAACACCTGCCGAAGGGCGGCACCCTGATCGCGACCAGCGTGATCTCGCCGTTCCTCGTGCCGCTCAAGATCACGCTGATGGCGGCGTTCCTGCTCGCGCTGCCGGTCGTGCTGTACCAGGTGTGGGCATTCGTCGCCCCCGGGCTCTACACGCACGAGAAGAAGCTCGTTCTGCCGCTGGTGATCTCGAGCACCCTGTTGTTCTTCGCGGGGATCGCGTTCTGCTACTTCTTCGTCTTCGGGAAGGTCTTCACGTTCATTCAGAGCTTCGCGCCGAAGAGCGTCTCGGCGATGCCGGACATCGAGGCCTACCTGAGCTTCGTGCTGACGATGTTCATCGCGTTCGGGGCGGCGTTCGAGGTGCCGATCGTCGTCGTCGTGCTGGCGCGCATCGGGCTGGTCACGATCGAGCAGCTGCGCGCGTTTCGCAGCTACTTCATCGTGCTCGCGTTCATCATCGCGGCGGTGCTGACGCCGCCCGACATCGTCTCGCAGCTGGCGCTCGCGATCCCGATGGTGCTGCTCTACGAAGTGGGCATCTGGGCCGCGCAGCTATTCATCAAGCACACGCAGGCCCCTGCTGAAGAGGCGACCCGGCCGTGAGGAGAGAGGCCTCTTATTCCTGACGCGGAGTCCGCGGCCGCTGGCCGATCGTGACTTTCAGCTCGATCGCCTGATCGCCGCGCTGCACGCTGATCGCCGTGACCTGCTGCGGCTTCAGCGCCGCAACGACATTGAGCATCTGCGACGGGTTGGTGACCGGCGTATCGCCGACCTTGACGACGACGTCGCCGGGCCGCAACCCGCCGGCGCTTGCCGGCCCGTTTTGCCGCACCCCGGTGATCAGCACGCCGCGTTTGATCGGAAGGTTCAGCGTTTCGGCAATCTCCGGCGTCAGCTCGCGCTGTTCGACGCCGAGAAAGCCGCGCGTCACCTGGCCGTCCTTGATCAGGCTTTCCATCACCTGGCGCGCGGTGCTCACCGGAATTGCAAAGCCGATGCCCAGGCTGCCGCCGCTGCGCGAATAGATCGCCGTGTTGATGCCCAGCAGCATGCCGTTGGTGTCGACCAGCGCGCCGCCCGAGTTGCCCGGATTGATCGCCGCGTCGGTCTGGATGAAGTTCTCGAACGTGTTGATGCGCAGCGCGTCGCGCCCCAGCGCGCTGACGATGCCCGAAGTGACCGTCTGACCGATGCCGAACGGGTTGCCGATCGCGAGCACAACGTCGCCGACCTGCAGGTTGTCGGCATCGCCGAAGGTGATCGCGGGCAGCCGGTCGAGCTCGATCTTCAGCACCGCGACATCCGTCTCGGGATCGGTGCCGACGACCTTGGCGCGGGCCTGACGGCCGTCGGTCAGCATCACTTCGATGTCGTCGGCGCCGTCGATCACGTGGTTGTTGGTCAGCAGATAACCCTGCGGCGACACGATGACGCCCGAGCCCAGGCCGATCTGCGGTTCGCGCTGCAGCCGGCCGTGGCCGCCGAAGAAGAACTCGAACAGCGGGTCGTCGCTGCGCGGGCCGCGCGCCGGGGCCTTGCTCGCCGTGATGCTGACGACCGCGGGAGCGGCTCGTTTCGCGGCCGGTGCGTAGCTGGCACTCGTGGCCACCTTGCCGCCGGCAGGGCCGCTCGGTGACGTGACGATCGAGACGACCTTCGGCGTGCCGCCCACGGCGCCGCGCTGCAGCCATTCGGGCTTGAGCGTCGCGACCACGAACAGCACCGCCAGCGCCACCGTGACGGCCTGCGAGAAAATCAACCAGGTTCTGCGCATCGTGATGCGATTATGAGCCGGCAGCGAACGCGCGAGCCTTGCTGCCGCGCAGCTTCTCGGCCGACGACGTGATCGAGCCGCATCGGCCGGCGTTGGCGACAATGCACGGCATGAACCCGAAAGATGCCTTGCCCCGTCCGGTCGCGATCACGATCGGCGACGTGTGCGGAATCGGCCCGGAGATCATCGCGAAGCTCTTTCGCGACGAGCTGGCGGGCGAGTGCTTCGTGATCGGCGACGTCGGCGCGATGCGGCGCGCCGCGGCGATCCTCGGCGGCTCGCTCCCGGTTGCACGCATCGAGCGGCCGGGCGACCTTCGCGACGTGCCGCCGCACTGCATCCCGGTGCTGGAGGCCGATGCACTGCCCGAGGGCCTGGACGGGCTGCCGTTCGGTCGCATCGACGCGCGTGCCGGAGCCGCCGCCGCGGCCTGCATCGAGCAGGCGGTCCGGTTTGCACGCAGCGGCGAGATCGCGGCGATCGTCACCGCGCCGATCCACAAGGAAGCGCTTGCCGCGGCCGGCATCCGCCATCCCGGACATACCGAGATGCTGCAGGCGCTCGCAACCGATGGTGACGTCGTGCCGCCGGTGCGGATGATGCTTGCCAACGAGGAGCTGCGCACCGTGCTCGTGACGATCCATATGTCGCTGCGCGATGCGCTCGACGCGCTCGACTTCGAGGCGGTGCTCTCGACGATACGGATCGCGCATGCGAGTGCCGCACGCTGGGGCCAGCGGCAGCCGCGCATCGCGGTTGCCGGGCTGAACCCGCACGCGGGCGAGGGTGGCCTGTTCGGCCGCGAGGAGATCGAGTTCATCGCGCCGGCCGTCGCCGCGGCGCGTGCGGAAGGCATCGCGGCGAGCGGTCCGTTCGCGCCCGACACGGTGTTCATGCGCGCGCGCCATGCGCCGGGTCATCCGGGTGAGTTCGACGTCGTCATTGCGATGCTGCACGACCACGGACTGATCCCGGTCAAATACCTCGGCGTCGAGCACGGCGTGAACGTGACGCTCGGCCTGCCGTTCGTCCGCACCAGCCCCGATCACGGCACGGCGTTCGACATTGCGGGCACCGGGCGTGCCGATCCGGCTAGCCTGCGTGCCGCGGTCCGGATGGCGCGGCAGCTGAGCGCCTAAACCCGCGCCGGCACCTTCAGCGCCGCCAGCTGCTTGCGTGCACGCTGCGTCGCGCGCTCCATCAGGTACGAGCTCTCGAATGCGCGCATGCGGCCGGTCTCGCACATGCGCGCGAGCATGCGCGAGGTCATCGAAATCGTTTCCTGGTGCTTGCGGCCGCGTGTGAAGACGAAGAAGCTGCGCCCCGCGCTGACGTGGGTCAGGCGCACTTTCTGCCATTCGTCCTTCAGGTGCATCTGGTAGGCGAAGCCGAGCTTGATGTGGTCCATCAACTGCGGGCCGCGGGTCGGTTCGGGCGGCTCCGCGTTCGGCTGGTCGAGATTCAGGTCGAGACCGAGGGCGAGATTCAGGTCGAGCGTCGCCGTGTCGATGGTGAGGCCGCCTGTGTCGGACGCACCGTCCGGGATCGTCACACCGGCATCGGGGCCGGTTGTTGCGGCCGTGGTGTCGGCGAGGTCGATGTCGACCGTTCCCGACCAGTCGATCGCGCTTTCGTCGATCAGGCCGACCTGCTTGACCTCCTCGGGGGTGAAGCGTCTGGCGAGCGTCGCTTCGTCGAGTTCAGGCACCGCGTCAGCGGCCGACAGCGTTTCGGTGCCCGGCACCGCGATGTTGAAGATCGCCTCGAGTTGCTTGACGAGCAGGTTGTGGTCGAGCTCGGTGAGCGCCGGCTGCTTCAGCGATTCGGCATGCGCCGGCAGCAGCTCGGCAAAGAACGCGCGTTGCGCGGCCTCGGGCCAGCCGATCAGAGCCAGCCCTTCGTGCAGATCCTTCATCAGCGGCGGCAACTGCATCAGGAACTTCTTGCGCATCGCCGGAGAGCCCTTCGGCTGGATGCTCATCACGAGATCGACACCAACGCGCCGATAGCGCTTTGCCCTCTCCGACTGCGCACCGTCGCGCGAGACCGCGAGCACGAGCGCCTGGCTCCAGACCTGGGGCAGGAATTGGCGCAGGTACTGCGGCAGCGACACCGCTTTCAGCGCGGCCTGCAGCTGCAGCATGTAGCGCTGCTGCAACCGCAGCTCGGATTCCTTGCCTTCGATCGTGCCGAGCGCGCCGTTGCGCTCGACCTCGCGGTGCGTCTGCTCGGCGATGAAGTGCTCGAGCGCGGCGAGCTTGGAGGCGTACAGCTCGATCTGGTCGAAGTCGCCTTCGACGATCTCCTGCACCAGCTCGCGCACCCGGGCGAGGAACTGCTTTCCGGGGCCGTCTTCGAATTCGTCGAACGCGCAGGCCAGCGACGCGATCCGGTTGACGAAGCGCCGCACCGGGTGGCGCCGCGACGAGAAGAAGGTGGAGTCGTTCAGCGCGACGCGCAGCACTGGCAGCTGCAGGCGGGCGATCTGACGCGCCATCTGCGGCGGCACGCGGCTGTCGGAGAGGATCTGATCGAACAGGCTGCCGACCACGTCGATCACCATGTGGTCGAGCTTGCCGGTCGAGGCCTGCAGCAGCTCTTCGCGGTGCGCGCGGATCAGGTTGACGGCCATCAGGCCGGTCAGCGCCGGGTCGTAGCTGCCACCACCGGTGGCGGCGCCATGATCGAGGCCGCTCGTGCCGCTGCCGCTCCCGAGGTTTGCGGCGCTGCCCGTTGCACCGCCGGTGTGGCCGAACAGCGGGCGAGGGCCGCTCAGCGGGACGCTTCCGGAGCCGGTGTTGACGCCGCGCGGAGCTGCATCGAGTTCGCCCGGCCGGCTGGCGATCGCGGTCAGGCGCCGTAGCAGCGCCATCAACTGCGCGTCTGCCTGGGAGGCGGCCTGGGGCGACGTGACGCCGGAGCGCGAGGTCGGGCCGGTGCGCCCAAAGGGGGCGGGCATGGTGGGACCGCCGCCCGGACCGTAACGGGTTGCACCACCAGAGCCGTAGTTCGTCGTGGCGCCGCCGCGGCCGTGGTGGCTCGCGCCGCCGCCTCCGGGCCCGTACGGACCGCCGCCGAAATCGCGCTCGCTCGGGTGATCGAGATCGCCGCTTTGGCTGCGGGTCGAACCCAATCCGGCATACCCGGAGTGCACGCCCGGCAAGCGGTTGCCCGGGCCGTCCACGCCTCGAACCGTCAACGCCTCCGGCTTGACGCCGCGTGCCTGCAGGTCGCGAACGATGTTCTGGTAGCAGCCGCGCATCGCCTTGGCGAAGGAGGCTCCGAACTCGCGCGCGAGCAGCTTGCGCACGTCGGCCTCGTTGGATGCGGCTTCGATCGCGTGGTACGCGGCGGCGCCGACGATCTCGGCGCGCAGCGGGTTGTGCTCGGCGTCGGCGCTGCCAAGGCGCAGCAGGGAGCCCGTGTAGCCGGCCAGCTCGCGCAGTTCCGCCTCGCACTCGTGCGAGATCAGCTGCCCGATCCGGTCCGAGTACATCAGCTCTTCCATCTCGTTGTCGTCGACCAGGCTGAGGCTTTGCCAGTCGGTGGCCGCGAGCTTGCGCGCCGGGTCGGTACGCGGTGTCAGCTCCTGGTCGATTCGCTCGCGCAGCTTGTCGCGAAACGCCAGCTGGAACGGGCCCATGTTGCGCCGCAGTTCGAACTGCGCCGAATTCATCAGGTCGCGCTCGGAGATGCGCGTTGCCGACCGAGACATCAGGCCCAGCGTTTCGGAAACGCGATCAGCCACCGACATCACGGTGGCGTTGATCTGGCTCATCGCCGCGTCGAGCGCGGCTTGCTGGCGTGGGTCGATCGGTGTCATCGCTGACGGGAAGGGCGCGAGAGCGCCGCGGACAGGCGCATCCAGGCGCTCAGGGTAGCGCCTCGGCGGCAAGTATGGGCCCAAATAAACCGGGCAAAAGCACGCTGTCTGCGCGGACTGTCGCGCTCACGCAGCGCCGCCGGCAGCTCCGGCGGAGCTACTTCTTCAGCGCGTCGCGAATCTCGCGCAGCAACTGCACGTCTTCGGGTGTGGCCGGCGCCGGGGCAGGCGTGCTCTTCAGTCGATTGATCTGCTTGACCATCATGAAGATGATGAACGCCAGGATGATGAAGTTGATCGCAACCGTGATGAAGTTGCCATAGGCGAACAGCGGAACGCCTGCCTTCGTCAGCGCCTCGTAGGTGCGCGGCCCTGCGTAGCCGGCGGGCGGATCGGCCAGCATCACGAAGAAGTTGGAGAAGTCCAGCCCGCCCAGCACCCGGCCGATGATCGGCATGATCAGGTCTTTGACGATCGAGTCGACGATCTTGCCGAACGCGGCACCGATGATGACGCCGACCGCCAGGTCGACGACGTTGCCCTTCATCGCAAATTCCTTGAACTCGGTCGCGAAACTCATTGGCTACTCCTCGTGTGATAGGCGCGAAATGCCGCCGCAGTATTCCGGAGGCTGCCTGGAAGTCAAGGCGCGTTGGCGCACCCGGTGGCCCTTGACACGTCCGTTAGAATCGCGGGTTGACCCTGACCTGATGTCTTGTTCGAGGAAAAACAATGAGTGACCAGCAGATCGACAG
>Ga0075370_10001365_pt1 | contig 10510 bp, 9 predicted proteins | sample EndMethybrTD3035_FD_71398 | JGI IMG/M metagenome (GOLD analysis project Ga0075370, IMG submission 71398) | Populus endosphere microbial communities from Tennessee, USA - Endosphere MetaG P. TD hybrid TD303-5 | ecosystem: Host-associated > Plants > Roots > Endosphere | place: USA: Tennessee... | reverse complement strand
CCGCACGTACTCGGGCGGGTCCTGCTGGTAGCCGTCCTCGAAGGGATCGAAGTCGGCGGCGCGCAGGCTCACCGGGCAGCCGGTGGGCGTGCGCTCCGCGGACAGCGGCCCGTGCGCGACAGGGCAGCCGGAAGAACGTGGGGGCATGGCGGCATCGGACATGGGCATCGCTCCGGTCTTCTGTCGGTCAGTCGAGCGTGATCTTCAGGTCGCGGATCAGCTTGTGCCAGCGCGTCGTCTCGCTCTTCAGCAGCTCGGCGTACTGGGCGGGCGTGTTGCCCACGGGCTCCACGCCGAAGTCGACCATGCGCGTGCGCACGGAGGGCTCGTTGATCGCCGCCACGATCTGGCGGTTGAGCGTGTTCACCACCTCCGGTGGCGTGGCCGAGGGCACCACCACGCCGACGAGCGCGGCGGCCTCGACGTTCCTGTAGCCGAGTTCGGCAAAAGTGGGCACGTCGGGCAGCTGCGGCAGGCGCGTCGGGTTGGCGACCGCCAGTGCGCGGACCTTGCCGCCCTTGATGAAACCGGCCCCTGCCGCCAGGTCGACCATCATGGCCGGCAGCTGTCCGCCGACCACGTCGGCCAGCGCCGGCGCCGCGCCGCGGTACGGCACGTGGACCATGAACAGGCCCGCCTCCACCTTGAGCAACTCCATCGCCAGGTGGTGCGGGCTGCCCGCGCCGGCCGATGCGTAGTTGATGCCGCCGGGCTTGGCCTTCGCCTTGGCGATGAAGTCCTTGGCGGTCGCGAAACCCGCGTTGGTGCCGACCACCAGGATCATCGGGAACTTGCCCATCAGCGTGACGGGCGCGAGGTCCTTGGTCGGGCTGTAGCTCAGCGACTTGTAGAGCGCCGGGTTGAAGACCAGCGTGCCGTTGTCGGCCGAGAGCACCGTGTAGCCGTCGGCCGGCGAACGCGCCGTTTCGGCGGCGGCCAGCGCGGTGTTGCCGCCGGGCTTGTTGTCCACCAGCACCGGCTGCGCCACCTGGGTGGAGAGCGTCTGCGCCACCGTGCGCGCCAGGAAGTCGGAGCCGCCGCCCGCCGCGTAGGGAACGATCCAGCGGATCGGCTTGGCGGGAAAGGTCTGGGCGCCGGCCACTGTGGCGGCAGCGAGCGAGAGAACGGCGATGCAACGGACGAAGGGCTTCTTCATGGGGTGTCTCCGGGGTTTTGATTTCGTATTGCGTAAGTATCATACGCATTGCGTAATTCAAATTTCCGGGTTAACCCTTGCCTCGCAGTGCCGCGGTGCGACCGGCCCGAGCACCTAACATGCAGCCGACATGACCTCTTCTCCGGAACCCTCCTCCGTGCCCGCCGCCCCCCGCGAGCGGCGCCAGCGCGTCCAGTCCGCCGAGACCGGCATGGCCGTCCTGAAAGGGCTCGCGCACCTGGGCGGCCGCAGCAGCCTGACCGCGCTCTCGGCCCACGTCGCCGAAAGCCCGGCCAAGGTGCACCGCTACCTCGCCAGCCTCATGGAGGAAGGCCTCGTGCTGCAGGACGCCGCCTCGCAGCACTACTACCTGGGCACCGAAGCCATCCAGATCGGCCTGGCGGCCATGCGCCAGGCCGACCCGATCCGCGCGGCCGAGCCCTGCCTGATCCGCCTGCGCGAATCGCTGGAGGTGACCTGCTTCGTCGCGGTCATGGGGAACAAGGGGCCGACCATCGTGCGCTTCGAGGAGCCGGGCCTGCCGGTCACGGTGAACGTGCGCGCCGGCTCGGTGATGTCGATGCTGTGGTCGGCCACCGGCCGCGCATTCCTCGGCCTGCTGGACGAGTCGCGGGTGCTGGCGCTGGCCGAGCAGGAACTGGCGGAAGCGCCGCCGGACATGCGGGCCACGCTCGATGCGGCCGACCCCATCGGCCAGCTACGCCGCGATGTGCAGCAGGCGCGCTGCGCCAGCGTGAAAGACACCTACCTGCGCGGCATCAGCGCCGTGGCGGCGCCGGTGTACGACTATGCGGGCCGGGTGTGCGCCGTGCTGACGGCGCTGGGCGCGACGGGCGGCTTCGACCCGGCCATCGACGGGCCGATCGCCACCGCCGTGCGGCAGGAAGCCCGTGCCGCCAGCGTCATCCTGGGGCACGGCGGCGCCTGAGCGCCGCGCCGGCAGATCAGTCCGCCCAGACCACCGTGCCGCTCCACGCCGTGGCCAGCACCACGATGCCGAAGGCGATGCGGTACCAGGCGAACGGGATGAAGTCGTGGGTGCTGATGAACTTCAGCAGCCAGCGCACGCACAGCCAGGCGCTGATGAACGAGAACACCAGCCCCACGGCGAACAGCGGAACGTCGGCCACCGACAGCAGCGCACGCTCCTTGTAGATGCTGTACGCCCCGGCGCCGATCAGCGTCGGAATGGCGAGGAAGAACGAGAAATCGGTTGCCGCCTGGCGCGACAGGCCCAGCAGCATGCCGCCGATGATGGTCGAGCCGCTGCGGCTCGTGCCCGGGATCATCGCGAAGCACTGCACCAGGCCGACCTTGAGCGCATCCCACGGCGTCAGGTCGTCCACGTGCTCGACGCGCACCGAGCCCGGCGGCCGCTTCTCGGCCCACAGGATGATGAAGCCGCCGATGATGAAGGTGCTGGCCACCACGGTCGGGATGAACAGGTGCGCCTTGATGGCCTTGCCGAACAGCAGGCCCAGCACCACCGCGGGCAGGAACCCGATGAGGATGTTGAGCGCCAGGCGCTGCGCCTTGGGCTGCCGCGGCAGCGCCACCACGGTCGACCTGATCTTCTGCCAGTAGACCAGGATCACCGCGAAGATCGCGCCGGTCTGGATCGCGATCTCGAAGACCTTGCCCCGGCCGTCGCCGAAGCCGCCGAGCAGCGACCCCGCAAGAATCAGATGGCCGGTCGACGAGATCGGAAGAAATTCGGTCAGCCCCTCCACGATGCCCATGACGGCGGCCTTCACCAGCAAAACAATATCCACGCGTACTCCTTCAAAGAACGGTCATTATGGCGAGGGCATGGGTCAGCTCGCGTTCAGGCAGAAGGCGTGTACCGAATACCTAATTCCGGTGATGTTCACCCGGCGCGCGCCGGCACATATTGCAAGCGGGCCATCGATGGGCCCGAGGAGTCTTGCCATGCGAACCTTCACCCCCGGGAGCGGCCACGAGGAACACGCCACGAACGAGCGCGACTCGACCGCCGACGACCTCGGCCAGGACCGCCGGAAGCATCCGCTCGAGATCGAGAAGGAGCAATGCGAATCGATGCGGCGCGTGGCCGAGGCCACCGGCGCATCGGCCACCGAACTGCGGCAGCTGATGCAGCGCCTGGCCGACATCGACCGCTCGGGCCGGGGCGCGGGCATCGTCGCGCAGGGCCACATCGCCGCCGACCGGATGGATGCCGAGATCCCGGTGCTGGACGCCGGCGCCGCCCGGCACATCGACTTCGGCCTGCTCGAACCCCTGGACCCGGCCCACGACAAGAAGTGGTACGCCCGCTGGAAATTCTGGAGCTTCATGCTGGGCGCGGCCGGCCCCGTGCCTTCGCTCACCCTGCAAGGCCTGGCGCTGCGCCCCAGCGAACCGGACGACGCGCATGCCGACCTCGTGGCCAAGGCCCGCAAGGTGCTGGAAAGCTGGCGCCGGACGTCCGACCCGCTGTTCTGGACGGCCGTCGAAGGCTATGTGCGGCAGCAGGCCTTCTCGCTCGAGACGCAGGCCTATCTGATGCACTGCATCGCCGCGGTCTTCGGCGGCGACGCGATGACGCTGTCGAACGCGCAGGGCGAGCAGCTCGTCGGCCTCCTCACCGACACCTACTGCAACGCGCTGGGTACCGCGGCGACGATGCCTTCGTCGGACATCTACCGGCGCCTGTCCGAAGGCCTCGAAGCCATCGACCCCGACACCGGCCTCGGCCGCCCGCTGGGACGCGGCGACGCGGCCCGGATCGCGATGACGACGCTGTGCATGGCCATCGGCAACGGCGGCTCACACTGAGCCCTGCGCAGCGCGCCGCCGCAGGGCGCGCACCGCGCTGTCGACCGTGGTGAGCACCGGCAGGCCGCTGGCCTCTTCGCAGGCCGTGCGGGCCCGCGCCATGCTGAACTGGGCCAGCGCGATGCGGGTGCAGCCGCGGCCGCGCAGCGCCACGGCCTGGGCGGCGATCAGCGCGTCGTGCCGCTGCGCGTCGCCGGCGTTCAACGCGTCGAGTGCGCCTTCGGCCAGCGCCAGTTCGAGCGCCGTGCCGGCCGGAAACTCGGGCGGCATCGATGCAAGCGTGGGCGCAAACGTGGCGATCAACCCGAGCCGCCCTTCGCCCTGCAATGCCTCGGCGATCATGGCCTCGTTGGGCTTGAGCACCGGAATGCCCGCATGCCGCCGCGCCACCGCCTCGATGCAGGGCCCGAAGGCCGAGCAGGTGAAGAGGATGCCCTGCGCCCCGGCATCGACCGCGTACTGCGCGAGCCGCTGAAAGCGCTCGTGCATCGCCGCGTCCAGCCCGCGTCCGCTGCGCGCGAGGTCGGCCGAGAGGCTGTCGTCGAGCAGGTTCATGCGCACCGCTTCGGGCCAGTCGCGCGCGAAGGCTTCGTTGATGGGCGCGACCGAATGCGAAAGCGCGTGGATCAGGGCGATGCGTGTCATGAAGGCAGAGGTCAGATGCCCTTGGAAGACGGATGGGCGAATGCCTCTTTCGTCTCCGCATTGAGCGGGTAGTTGATGTTGATGCCCTTCGGCGGAATCGGCGACATGAACCACCTGGCGTAGAGCTTTTCCATGTCGCCCGACTTCATCATGCCCGACACCACGCGGTCCACCAGCGCCTTGAAGGCCGGGTCGTCCTTGCGGAACATCAGCGACTGGTTCTCAGTACGCAGGCTCTCGCCGGTGATGATGAAGTCCTTCGGGTTGCGCGCATTCGCGATCTGGCCGGCCAGCAGGATGTCGTCGAGCACGAAGGCCTGCGCACGGCCGCTTTCCACCAGCAGGAAGGAATCGCTGTGGTCCTTGCCGGCGAGGTTGGTCACCTCGAGGCTGCGGCCGCGGTCGGCCTCGCGCAGCAGGCGGAACGAGGTGGTGCCGGTGGTCGTCGCCACCGTCTTGCCCTGCAGGTCGGCGATGCTCCGGATGCCCGAATCGGCCTTCACCAGCATGCGCACGTTGTAGCGGAAGATGTCGGGCGAGAAGGCCACCTGCTTCTGCCGCTCGACCAGGTTGGTGGTGGAGCCGCACTCGATGTCCACCGTGCCGTTCTGCACCAGCGGAATGCGGTTGGCCGAGGTCACGGCCTGGTACTTGATCTCGATGGCCGGCAGCTTGAGCTCGGTCTTCACCGCCTCGACGATGCGGTTGCAGATCTCGATGCTGTAGCCCACCGGCTTGAGGTTGCCATCGAGGTACGAGAAGCCGAACGACGACTCGCGGTAGCCGAAGGTGATGGTGCCGCTCGCCTTGATCTTGGCGAGCGTGTCGTTGTTCTCCTGGGCCTGCGCGGCCGTGTGCGGCCACAGAAGGGTGAAGGCCACCGCGAGAGCGGCAGCACCGAAGGGGATCGGCAGACGAAGCTTGGGCATGGAAGCGCTCCTCGGAACGGAGGGTTGAAGAAAAACGGCGGAAGAACAAAAACCGGGCGGCGGTCAGCGCACTGCGGCGCTCGTCACTGCGTCGATGGAGGCCGCCAGGCGGGCGGCGATTTCCTGCAGGTCCTGCCGCGTGGCGATGAAGGGCGGCGCGAGCAGCACGTGGTCGCCCTGGCGGCCATCGACGGTGCCGCCGAAGGGGTAGCACAGCAGGCCGCGCGCCATGGCGTCCTTCTTGATCGCGGCGTTGATCTTCAGGGCCGGATCGAACGGCGCCTTGCTCGCGCGGTCGGCCACCAGCTCGATGCCCCAGAAGAAGCCGCGGCCGCGGATGTCGCCCACGTGCGCGTGATTGCCGAGCGCCTCGCCCAGCATCGCGCCGAAGGCCACGCCGTCGTCGCGCACCTTGGCGACCAGGCCGTCGCGCCGGATCACCTGCTGCACCGCGAGCGCCGCCGCGCAGGCCATCGGATGGCCGAGGTAGGTGTGGCCGTGCTGGAAGAAGCCGCTGCCCTTCGACATGGCCTCGACGATCCTGCGCTGCGCCAGCACCGCGCCGACCGGCTGGTAGCCGCCGCCCAGGCCCTTGGCGATGGTGATCAAGTCGGGCACCACGCCCTCCTGCTCGCAGGCATGCAGCGAGCCGGTGCGGCCCATGCCGCACATCACCTCGTCGAGGATCAGCAGCACGCCGTACCTGTCGCACACCGCGCGCACGGCCTGGAAGTAGCCCGGCACCGGCGTCAGCACGCCGGCCGTGGCGCCGCCCACCGTTTCGGCCACGAAGGCGATTACCCGGTCGGCGCCCTGCGCGACGATGGCGGCTTCGAGTTCGGCCGCGAGGCGCAGGCCGTACTGCCCGGCGCTCTCACCGGCATGCTGCTCGCGGTAGGGGTAGCACGGCGCCACATGCGTGGCCGGCACCAGGATCGGCGCGAAAGGCTCGCGCCGCCACGCGTTGCCGCCCACCGCGAGCGCGCCCAGCGTGTTGCCGTGATAGCTCTGGCGGCGCGCGATGAAGTGCGTGCGCTGCGGCTGGCCGGTCTCGACGAAGTACTGCCGCGCCATCTTGAGCGCAGCCTCCACCGCCTCGGAGCCGCCGCTCACCAGGTACACATGGCTCATGCCTTCGGGGGCGGAGGCGATCAGTTCGTCGGCCAGCTGCTCGGCCACCTCGCTCGTGAAGAAGCTGGTGTGGGCGTAGGCCAGCCGGTCGAGCTGCGCGTGCATCGCGGCCAGCACCTCGGGGTGCGCGTGGCCCAGCGAAGAAACGGCTGCGCCGCCCGAGGCATCGAGGTATTCGCGCCCTTCGGCGTCGCGGATGAACATGCCGCGGGAGCCGGCGGCAACGGGTGGGGTCTGGCGAAGGTGGCGGTGGAAGACGTGCGTCATGGCGGGTGGACAGCTGGCGATCGGCGGATTCGTTCTTGGAACTAACGTTTCGGCCGAATTATTATTTGGAACATTTGTTCCGTCAACCGTTCCCGCGTTGCGTGTCCGGTACATTCGTTCCAACGACCGCCAGAAAAGAGACACCGCCATGGGCGCCAGAGACCGGATCCGCCAGCGTTTCAACGAACTGAGCCCTGCTCTCCAGCAGGTGGCGCGCTACGTGCTCGACCACCCGAACGAGGTGGTCACCGGCTCGATGCGCAACGTCGGCACCCGGTCGCAGAGCACGCCCGCCACCCTCGTGCGCTTTGCGCAGTACCTGGGCTTCGAGGGCTGGCCGCAGCTCAAGGAGGCCTTCGCCGCCGACATGGGCCTCGGCTCCGAAACCTACGGCGGACGCGCCAAGCAGCTCGTCGGCCGCTCGCACGACCGCGGCCTCACGGGCGAGATGTTCGAGGTGCAGCGCCGCAACCTCGAGGCCACGCACCAGCAGAGCGAACAGGCGCTGCAGAAGGCCTGTGCGCTGATCGAGAAGGCGCCGGCCGTGCACGCCGCGGGCTTCAGGGCCTGCTTTCCGATCGCGTTCTCGTTCGTCTACGTGTACCGGTTGTTCCGCGCCAGCGTGCACCTGGTCGACGGCCAGGGCGGCTCGCTCGAGATGCAGCAGCGCGCCTTCGCCAAGGGCGACGCGCTGGTGGTGGCGAGTTTCGCGCCCTACTCGCGCGAAGCGCTGCAGGTGGCAGAGGCGGCGAAGGCGGCCGGCTGCCGCATCGTCGCGCTCACCGACAGCATCGCATCGCCGCTCTCGCTGCTCGCGGACGAAACGCTGCTCTTCACGATCAACAGCCCTTCGTTCTTCCCCTCCGTCGCGGCCGGCGTGGCGGTGACCGAGGCGCTGGTCGAGCTGCTCGCAAGCCGCGCGGGCAAGTCGGGCATCAAGCGCATCGACCTGGCCGAGGCGCAGCTGTTCGAAACCGGTGCCTACCTGACGCCACCCGTCGCGCGCGGGAGTTAGCGCCGCATAGCGCACGCATCCCGAACCCCAGCCCCCCCAACAGGCATCTGCAGGATCCTGAATAGACAGCCTCTCAGGCGCCCCGCTTCCCCGCCGCCATGTGGATCGCCGCACGAATGCGCGGATAGGTGCCGCAGCGGCAGATGTTGCCGCTCATCGCATTCGTCACCTCGTCGTCGCTGGGCTGCGGCACTTTCTTGAGCAACGCACAGGCCGACATCAGCTGCCCGCTCTGGCAGTAGCCGCACTGCACCACGTCGACCTCGGTCCAGGCATGGCGCAATGCATCGGCCTCCTTGCCCTGCAGGCCCTCGATGGTGGTGACCTCGCGCGTGCCCACGGCTTCGAGCGGCGTGACGCAGGAGCGCACCGCCTCGCCGTCGAGGTGCACCGTGCAGGCGCCGCACAGCGCCTTGCCGCAGCCGAACTTGGTGCCGACGAGCTGCATCTCGCCACGCAGCACCCACAGCAGCGGCGTGTCGGGCTCGGCGTTGACGGTGGAGGTCTTGCCGTTGATCTTGATCGTGGTGGTCATGGGGCGTTCCTTCTCTTCTTTTCGTTCAGGCAAGCTTCAGCGGCAGGCTGCGCAGGCGCTGGCCGGTGAGCGCGAACAGCGCGTTGGCCACCGCCGGCGCGATGGGCGGCGTGCCCGGTTCGCCGACCCCGCCCGGGCGTTCGGTGCTGGCGACGATCTCGGTCTCGATGACCGGGCACTCGTTCATGCGCAGCGGCATGTAGTCGTGGAAGTTGCTCTGCTGCACCTGGCCCTTCTCGATGGTGATCTCGCCATGCAGCGCAGCGGAGAGGCCGTAGACGATGCCGCCCTCGATCTGCTGGCGGATCAGGTTCGGATTGACCGCCGAGCCGCAGTCGATGACGCACACCACGCGGTGTACGCGGATCTGCCTGTCCGCCGACACCGACACCTCGGCCACCTGCGCGACGATGCTGCCGAAGGCGCGGTGGATCGCGATGCCGCGCGCACGCTTCGCGCCATCGGGCGCCGGGGCCGGCGGCTGGCCCCAGTTCGACAGCTCGGCCGCGCGTTTCAGCACATGCATGTGGCGCGGGTCCCTGGCGAGCAGCGCGGCGCGGAAGGCCACCGCATCCTTGCCCGCCGCCGCGGCGCATTCGTCGATGAAGCTCTCGACGAAGAAACCGTTCTGCGAATGCGCCACCGAGCGCCAGATGCCGGTGGTCACGGCCGATTCGACCGGCACGTGCGCCACCCGTGCATGGGGGAATTCGTAGGCGGTGTTCCAGGCGCCGTCGGTCGAGGCGTCCATGAACGACGGCGCGCCCAGGCTCGAACCGGCCGAGGTGGTCTGCCATGCGACCAGGGCGCCGCCGGCATCGAAGCCGGCCTTGCAGCGCGCCACATAGGCCGGGCGGTAGTAGTCGTGCGCCATGTCCTGCTCGCGCGACCAGAGCAGTTGCACCGGCGCGCCGCCGACCTCGCGCGCCAGCGTGGCGGCCTGCACGAGAAAGTCGCTGAAGTAGCGCCGGCCGAAACCGCCGCCGAGGTAGGTCACATGCAGCGTGACCTTCTCCGCGTCGATGCCCAGCGCCTTCGCGACCGCGCCGCGCGCGAAGCCCGGTGCCTGCGTGGGCGCCCACACGGTGGCGGCGCCGTCCTTGAACTGCACGGTGCAGTTCATCGGCTCCATGGTGGCGTGCGCGAGGAAGGGCACGCGGTATTCGGCTTCGATGGTCTTCGCGGCCGACTTCAGCGCGGCGGCCACGTCGCCCTTGTCGAGGCGCGCGTTGCCCTTGTGGGTGTTCAGGGTCTGGGCCAGCGCTTCGATCATCTCGCCGCTCGACAGGCTCGCGGCCGGGCCGTGGTCCCATTCGATGGCGAGCGTCTGCAGCGCACGCATCGCGTGGAACGGCGTGTCGGCGATCACCGCGACGCCGCCCGATGTGCTGCCGGCACCGACGAGGCTGGCGGCCACCGGCTCCAGCGCCATCACCTTGCGCACGCCGGGCTGGCCTTCCGCGGCCTTGGCATCGAAGCGCGCGACCTTGCCGCCGATCGTCGGGCACATGGTGATGCTCGCGTACAGCAGGCCGGGTGGCAGCACGTCGATGCCGAACACCGCCGTGCCATCGAGCTTGCCGGCGTTGTCGATGCGGCGCACCGGCTGGCCGATCACCTTGAAGTCGGCCGGCTTCTTCAGCGCCACCGCCTTGGGCAGCGGCTGCTGCGCGGCGCGCTGTGCCAGCTCGCCGAAGCTCGCGCTCCTGTCCGTGCCGTGCAGCACGCGGCCGGCCTCGGTGCGGCATTCGTTCGCGGGCACGCTCCACAGTGCCGCCGCCGCGCCCACCAGCATCGCGCGCGCCGAGGCACCGGCTTCGCGCACCGGCAGCCACTGGTCGGTGATGCTCGACGAACCGCCGGTGCCCGAGAGCCCCGGAATCGAACGCAGCAGCTTGCCGACCACATGGTGCGTCGAGCGCTTGACCATGCCTTCGTCGCCGGGCGCGAACGGCATCCCGTCGAGGATGGCCGCCTGGTTGTTGTAGATGCCGTCGAAGCCCGCCTGCTCGAGC
>Ga0075370_10001364_pt1 | contig 10512 bp, 6 predicted proteins | sample EndMethybrTD3035_FD_71398 | JGI IMG/M metagenome (GOLD analysis project Ga0075370, IMG submission 71398) | Populus endosphere microbial communities from Tennessee, USA - Endosphere MetaG P. TD hybrid TD303-5 | ecosystem: Host-associated > Plants > Roots > Endosphere | place: USA: Tennessee... | reverse complement strand
CCCGGCTGCTTGGTCGTGCGCAGATAAGGCTTGATCGTCTTGAACCCCGGGAACGACTTCTCGGCCTCTTCGTTGCTGACCGCCGGCGTGATGATCACGTCCTCGCCGTGCTTCCAGTTCACCGGCGTGGCGACCTTGTACTTGGCCGTCAGCTGCATCGAGTCGAGCACCCGCAGGATCTCGTCGAAGTTGCGCCCCGTGGTCATCGGGTAGGTCAGCATCAGCTTGATCTTCTTGTCCGGCCCGACGATGAACACCGAGCGTACCGTCGCGTTGGTCGCCGCGGTGCGCCCGTCGGAGGCCACCTCTTCGGCCGGCAGCATGTTGTAGAGCTTGGCAACCTTCAGATCGCTGTCGCCGATCATCGGGTACTTGACCTTCGCGCCCTGCGTCTCCTCGATGTCGCGCGACCACTCTTCGTGGCGCCCGACCGGGTCCACGCTCAGCCCGATCAGCTTGGCGTTGCGCTTGGTGAACTCGGGCTCGATCTTGGCCATGTAGCCGAGCTCGGTGGTGCACACCGGCGTGAAGTCCTTCGGGTGCGAGAACAGGACGGCCCAGCTGTCGCCGATCCACTGGTGAAAGCTGATCTGCCCTTGCGTGGTCTCGGCGGTGAAGTCGGGGGCGGTGTCGTTGATGCGTAGGGACATGGTGAAAGCTCCTGTGGTGAGGGGAGGGTAAGGGTTGAGGATTCAGGCAGCCGCCGTTTCCGGCATCGCCTCCAGACTGGGGACCTCGGCCAGCACGCCCGCCCAGACTTCAGGTCGCGCCGCGCGTCTGGCCACGGGCAGATATTGCGCCCACTGCGCCGGCGTGCAGAGGGTCTTCAGCGAATGCACGAACACGCGCGTCGCGCCCACCGGCGTGTTCTTCGCGCTGCCGTGGCTGGACAGCGACTGCACGCCATGCCCGACGAAGTGCTCGAATCCGCCGTGGGCGATGCCGGCCGTGAGGCACCAGCGCGCAAACAGCGGCGCCTTCGGCGCGGGCAGCCGCGCGACCAGCGGCATCATGACGTCCTCTTCGTGCTTGAGATGCGTCTCGGCGACGATTCGATAGGCAGCGAAGGCGTCGCGCAGTGCGTTGTCGCCGCCGCCGATCGCGCGGCTCACGGCCGCCTGCATCTCGTGTTCGTGCACGTGCTCGGCGACGAACACTGCCGCGCCGGCAGCGCCGTCGAAGTAGTGGTCGAGCATCGCGGCGCTGCCGCCGCCGGCGCCCTCGACGCCGTCCTCCATCGCCGCATGCACAGCGATCGCTCCCGTGTACGCCTTCCACGCAGCCGAGAAGCCGGCCAGGTTGCCGCTCTCGGCCAAGGGCGCCAGAACCTTGGACAGGTCGTTGCGCAGGACCTCGTGGTAGTTGCGCATCACCGCCGGTACGGACACTTCGGGTTCGGTCATGTCGGACTCCTCATTGGGGCTCGTGTGTTCGGTGAGGAAGAAGTCTGCCGATGATGGCCGCGCAAGTCCTTCAATGCATCTTCAAAGTTGTTAATCCTGCGCCCCGCCGCGCATCGGCGATAAGCTGCACGCCGTGACGACCACTCGCACCGACGCTGCGACCCGGCCGCTGCGCTTCGGGCCCGGCGGCCGCTTCGAGCTTCGGCCTGCCGAATATCGTCTGCTGGTCGACGGTCAACCCGCCGCACTCGGCGGCCGCGCGCTCGACCTGCTGATCGCGCTCGCTGCCCGTCCTCACCAGGTGCTCACCAAGAGCGAACTGCTGGACACCGTCTGGCGCGGCGTCGTCGTCGAGGAAAACAACCTGCGCGTGCAGATCAACACGCTGCGCCGGCTGCTCGGGGAAGACGCCATCGCCACGGTGCCCGGGCGCGGCTATCGGCTGAGCGTCGTCTTGCACTCCGACCCGGCGCCTCAGGCCTCGCAGCCGGCAGGCGAGTCCGTGCACGAGCCTGCTCCCCAGCAACGCCTGTTCGGCCGCGCAGACGAGCTCGAACGCCTGCAGCGCAGGCTGCACGACGACGGTGGCTGCGTCACGCTGGTGGGGATGCCCGGCGTGGGCAAGAGCAGCCTGGCGCGCGCGGCATCGGCCCGCTGGCCCGGGCGAAGCGCGTGGGTCGACCTGGCCCCGCTGACGCAGGGCAGCCAGATCGCCGGCGCCATCGCCCGCGCGCTGGACGCACAACTCGATGAGCGCGACCCCGCCCCGCAGCTGCTGCGCCTGCTGACGCAGGATGAACCGCTGCTGCTCGTGCTCGACAACGCCGAGCACCTGATCGAGCAGTGCGCCGCCTGGGTGTCACAACTGCGTGACACGCCGCGCTTGCACGTGCTGGCAACGAGCCAGCTGCCGCTGGCCGTGAGCGGCGAGCAGGTCATGCGCTTGGAGCCGCTGACGGTTGCCGATGGAGATCCCGGCCGGGACGGCGCGGTCGCGATGCTGATCGACCGCATCACCGCCGCGGACAGCCGCTTCCAGGTCGCGCCGGATACGCTTCCCTTGCTCGTCGCCCTGTGCCGTCAGCTCGACGGCCTGCCGCTGGCGCTCGAGATGGCCGCCGCGCGCGTGCCGCTGATGGGCCTGCGGGCCGTGCACGATGCGCTGGCCGAGCGCTTTGCGCTGCTCTCGCGCGGGCGGCGCGATTCGCCGGCACGCCACCGCACCTTGCACGACGCGCTGGCCTGGAGTTACGGGCTTCTCGGCGAACCGGAGCAGCGCCTCTTCCGTGCGCTGGGCGTGTTCGCCGGCGGGTTCACGCTGGACCTCGCCGTCACGCTCACGAGCGACGAGCACGTCGGGCGCTGGGACATCGTCGACGGCCTGGCCGCGCTGGCCGAGCGCTCGCTCGTCAGCGTGAGCAGCGGCGACCCGCCCCGCTACCGCCTGCCCGAGACGATGCGTGCCTACGCGCTGGAGAAGCTCTCGGCGGCGGCCGATGGCACCGACGCGCTCCATTCGCTGCGGCGGCGTCATGCGGCAGCGGTGCTCGCGCTGTTTGCGCAAGGCGATTCGGAGCCCGAGTGCCTCGCCGAGATGGACAACGCGCGCGAAGCCTTCCTGTGGGCTCGCGAACACGATCTCGCCGTGGCGGCCCAGCTGAGCGCGCGCGCCGCGAACGTGATCGGCTTCACCGTGTGGCGCCAGGAAGTCACGGACTGGATGCTCCTGCTGCAACCGGCGATGCAGCAGCCGCGCGGCCATGCCCTGCCGCTGCAGACGCAGGCGCTGTGGTGGTCGATGCTGGCCTACGTGCTCAACGTTCGCCGCGACAAGGCCGCGCAGCCCGCGGCGAAGCAGGCGGCAACGCTGTGGCGGCAGCTCGACAACGCCACCGAACTGCGGATGGCGATGGTTCACTGGGTGCGCTCGATCACAGAGCCCGGCCCCGAGCTCGACGCCGCCTGCGCCGAGTTGCAGCAGTTGGCGCAGGCCGCGCCGGCACGCGCCCGGTTGAGCGTGCAGGGCGCGCTCGCCGAGGCGGCGCGCGTGCGCGGCGATAACCCCGAACTGTTGGCCTGCCGCGAGGAGGAGCTGCGGCTGGCGCGCGAGCTCGGCTGGAACGAGATGGCGCAGGCCGCCGAAACCAACGTCTGCGCGGCACTCATCGAACTCGGCCGGCACGCTGAAGCCGCGGAGCGCGCCCGCGCACTCATCCAGCGCATCGACGCGGCTGCGAACGAAGACAACGCCAACCTTCCGTGGGCGCTCTACATGCTCGGCGAGTCGCTGTTGCGGCTCGAGGCATACGCCGAAGCGCGCGCCGTGGTGCCGCGGATGCTGGCCGCCGAGAAGCGCTTCGGCATCAGCGTCGCGTGGCGCTGGATCCTGGCGGTGGTCGCGGCGCAGGGCCAGCTGGAATCGGCCGGCCGCCTGCTCGGCTACGTGCAGGCACTGTGGTCCGTGCGCAAGGATTCACCGGACCTGGACGAGCAAAGCACGCTGCACCGTGTCAGATCAACCGTGGAGGCACGGCTTGGCGCCGAGGCAGCGGCCGCGCTCGCGGCAGAGGGCCGCGCGATGGACGACGACTCGGCCGCAGCGCTGGCTGTGCTCGCGCAGAACCAGGCATGAACGAGGCATGAGCGCGCTTCGGCGCTAGGGCCCCGAAGCGGGCTTCGGTCCGGACTGCGCGCCCGGCTTTGCCGGTTTCCTGGTGGCGATGCCCGCCTGCGAAGCGGCTGCATCCACCGAGGGCTTGCCGGCCTTGTTGCCCTTGTCGGCTTTCGCAGCCGATGCATCGGCGGCCGACGCCGGCATGGCGCCCGCCTGCGCTCCGGCCTTCGCGGGCTTCTTCGTCGCGACATTTGCATGCGAGGCGGCCGCGTCCACCGGCGGCTTCGCTGCCTTGTTGCCCTCGGCGCCGGCCTGGGCACGCGGTACGGGCTCCGATGGTGCAGTCGTCTGCGCGCTGGCCGCGGTGGTCAACGCGGCGGTCAACGCGGTGGTCAACGCGGTGGTCAAGCCAGCCAGCACGACTTGCGTTGCAAACACGGTGCAGTTCCGACGAATGTTGAGCATGTCCATCTCCTGGTCAATGGGTTGCCCTACGTTGACCAGAAGGCGTGCAACGCGAAAGCGGCCATCCGCCTGCACGGTCGTCGGAAAGCGCAAAGCCCCCTGTAGGCATCGGCCTACCGAACGCCCTCCCGGCTGGCGCTACGTGGCGACCTTCTCGTCGTCGCCGCGTGCCACGGCGGTGCGGCCGGCACACAGCGAGATCAGCGGCCCGGTCATCGCGGTCGTCACCAGCGCCATGACCAGCAGCATCGTGAACAGCTCCGAGCCGATCAGGCCGGCGTCGAGACCGACCTTCATCACGATGAGCTCCATCAGGCCGCGTGCGTTCATCAGCGAGCCGGTGGCCATGCTGTCGCGCCAGCCATAGCCGGCGAGGCGCGCACCCACCGCTGCGCCGGCGATCTTGCCGAACACGGCGACCGCAAGGATGAGCCCCATGGCGCCCAGGCCCGCGCCCGAGAACGCACCGGCAGTCGTGCCCAGGCCGGCGAGCGCGAAGAACAAGGGCATCAGCACGACGATCGACAAGGGCTCGAAGCGTTCGGCCAGCGAGTGCAGCAGGCGGTCGTCTCGCGGCAGGCAGGCGCCGAACAGGAAGGCGCCGAACACCGCGTGCAGGTGCAGCCACTCGGTCAACATCGCGCACACCAGCAAGCCGAGTATCAAAGCCGCCAGCACCGTGGCCGACGCTTCGCCGGTCGGCGCGTATTTGCGCAGCAGCCAGGCATAGCCGGGCTTGAGCAGCACGAACACGAACACGCAGAGCACCGCCATGCCGACGGTGATCTTCAGGAGGCCGACATAGCCCTCGGCATCGCCCGCGCCCGCGCCCGCGCCCGCGCCCGAGCCCGCGAGCGCCACCACCAGTGCGAGCAGCACCCACGCGAACACATCGACGAGTGCCGCTGCGCTGAGCGACAACTGGCCGTACGCCGTCCGCGTCATGCCGCGGTCCTTCAGGATGCGGGCCATCACCGGGAACGCCGTGATCGACAGCGCCACCGCGATGAAGAGCGCGAAGGGCCAGAACGCCACGCCTTTCGGGGCCAGCGCGGGGTGCAGCACCGGCGCGATCGCCAGGCCGAGCACCATGGGCACCGCGGTGCTGATCACGCCCACATACCCAGCCGCTTTCAGCTGCGCCTTCACGCCGTTCTGCGTGCGCAGTTCGAGCCCGATCAGGAACATGAAGAGCACGAGGCCCAGCGTCGACAACGACGTCAGGCCCGCGATCGAGGCTTTCGAGAACAGCTGCGCATGCAACTCGGGCCACAGCGCGCCCGCCACCATCGGCCCGAGCAACAGTCCCGCAGCCATTTCGCCGACGACGCTCGGCTGCCCGACGTGGCGCAGCACCCAGCCGCACGCACGTGCGGTGACGAGAATCGTGATGAGCTGCAGCAGCAGCACGGTCGTGGACATGTGTTCTATCGCTTCCGCTTGGCTTGCACCGGTGCGCTCGTGGAGCCGCGCACGACGAGTTCATGCTCGAGTATCCGATGCATCGCCTGCCCTTCGGGAGGCGGTTCGTCGTTCCGGTTGGCAGCGATCAGCATCTCGACCGCCACGCGCGCCATCTGGTCCATCGGCTGGCGCACCGTCGTGAGCGGCGGCCACACGAGTCCGGCGGCGGTCGAGTCGTCGAAGCCGGCGATCGACAGGTCGCCCGGCACCGACAGCCCGAGCCGCTGCGCGCTGGCGAGCACGCCGAGCGCCATGTCGTCGTTGCTCGCGAAGACGGCGCTGGGCCGGGTGCGCCGGCTCAGCAGATGGTGCGCCGCTTCGACGCCCGACTCGAAGGTGAACTCGCCCTGGTGGACCATCTCGGGATCGACCGGGAGCTTGTGCGTCTTCATCGCACGCAGATAGCCCTGGTAACGCAGACCCGAGGCGGCCTGGTCGGTCGCGCCCTTGATGAATGCGATGCGCTCATGGCCCAGGCTGATCAACAGGTTGGTGATCTCCTCGGCGGCGCCGGCGTCGTCCATGCGCACGCTCGCCATGCCCTTCACGTCACGCGCGGGCGAGATCAGCACGCAGGGCGTGTGGCTCTCGCGCAGGGCCTTCAGCACCTGCGCGTTGTCGCACAGCGGCGGCGTGAGGATCATCCCGTCGGGCTGCAGGGCCGAGACCATGCGGTCGACCTGCTGGCGCAGATCCGGCGCATCGTTGTGCAGCGACTCGACCACGAGGTGATAGCCCGCCTCGCGGCAGCGCAAGGTCGCGCCCTGCTGCACGCCGCCAACGAAGGCCGCGCTCGGGTCGTAGTACAGCAAGCCGATCAGGAACGAACGGGCGCCCGCCAGGCTGCGCGCCGAAAGCTTGGGCCGGTACTTCAGCGCCGCCACGACCTTGAGCACCTGCTCGCGCGTCTCGGGGTGCACGCCCGGCTCCTGGTTCATCACCCGCGAGACCGTCTTGATCGAGACGCCGGCCTGAGCGGCGACGTCGGTGATGGTCGGCGGCGATGCCTTGCTGCTCAATGCCATGAACTTGCCTGCGTGTCGATTGGGGCGGACTGTGCCATAGCTGCGTGCCCCCTCTATGCCCGCGCGCAAAGCTGCTCGACGAGCGCGCGGTGCGGCGGCAAGTCGGCGAGCGCGTGCTGCGAGACCTCCCGGATCATCGCGAACTCGCGCCGCGCGTCTTCGATCCGCGGATACGCAGCGCGGGCTGCGCCGAGGTCTGTCGGGTACTCCATTCCATACAGCACGTACTGCCAGCTCGACGGCGGGTACATCTCGATGTCGGTGATGAAGTCCATCCGGTGCGGCGGACGGCAGCGCCACATCGCCAGCCGCTCGCGCAGCGACTCGGGCACGCTGCGCGCATCCGCGTTGTCGATCCAGAACGGCGTGTCGGTGCGCCGCGTCAGGCAGTAGTGCATCTTCACGAAGTCGAAGATGCGCTCGTAGCGCTGGCGCATGAGGTCGTTGAACGCGCGGGCGACCGGCGCGGTGTCGCCGTTGAACGGAAAGAGGTAGCCGATCAGGTAGGCGGCCGTCTCGATCAGCCCGATGCCCGACGATTCCAGCGGCTCGATGAAGCCGCCGGACAAGCCGACCGACACGCAGTTCTTCACCCATTGCGCCTCGCGGTAGCCGACCCGCAGTTTCAGGAGCCGCGCGCTGAGCGTCTCGCTCGCCGTACCGACGTGACGGCGCAGCACTTCTTCGGCGCGCGCGTCGTCGGTGTAGCGGCTCGAGTAGACATAGCCGACGCCGCGCCGCTCCTGCAAGCCGATGTCCCAGGTCCAGCCCGCTTCCTGCGCGGTCGCGATCGTGTATGAGGCGATCGGCGTATCGGGCCGCGGGTACGGCACCTGCAGCGCGAGTGCGCGGTCGGCGAACAGCACGTCGTTCATGCCGCGCAGCGGCGAGCCGAGCGCACCCTCGATCAGCGCGGCGCGAAAGCCGGTGCAGTCGACGTAGAGATCGGCGCTCAGAGGGCCCGCCTCGCGCGTCACGACCGCCGCGATCGCACCTTCGGCGTCGAGCTCGGCTCGCTCCACAGTGGCGACGACGTGCACCACGCCAAGGGCCTTCGCATGCGTTGCCAGCAGCGTGGCGAAGCGGCCGGCGTCGAAGTGATAGGCGTAGTTCATCGGCCCGAGGAAGTCGCCGTCGCTAGCGCGCTTGGGCGCGCGCGACGCATCGGCGATGCGCTTTTGCATCGTCGCCGCATCGGCGAACGCGACGCCGGCGCCGGCCGCGCCGAGCAGCCAGTACGGCAGCAGCTCGGGGCCACCAGGGCGCTGGCTCGGCTGGCTGAACGGATGGAAGTAGTGGTCGGCGCCGGGCGTGCCGGGCGGGCGCACCCAGTTGACGTAGTGGATACCCTGCTTGAAGGTGGCGTTGCTCTCGCGCAGGAAGCGGGCCTCGGGAATGCCGATCGCCGCGAGCGTGCCGCGGATCGACGGAAACGTCGCCTCTCCGACGCCGATGGTGCCGATGTCGGTGGACTCCACGAGCGTGATGCGCACACCCTCGGCGAAGCGCGTGCCCAGCGTGCTGGCGAGGAACGCAGCCGTCAGCCAGCCGGCGGTTCCGCCCCCGACGATGAGGACATTCTTGATGGGCTTCATGCGGCTCCTGCGGTGGCATCGCGGTGCGATGGGCGCGATGGTACGGCGAAAACCCAATCGAAATGACATCGCTGTCATGCATGAAATGACATCGCTGTCATTGCCGATTGACAGCGTTGTCAACGCTGTGCATGATGCGCCCGGCCTGAGAACACGAAGCGTCGCCGCGAGACGGCCGACAGCTCCCACATCACCACAGGAGACAACATGCGGATTCATGCCCCACGTTCCCGGCTGAGCCAGCTGCGCACCCCGATCCACCTCGCGGTCCTGACGCTGTGCGCGGGCGCGGCTCAGGCCCAGGCGCAAACACAGGCGCAGCCCCCTGCACCGGCGGCATCGGCCGCATCGGCGCCGACCACCTCGCTCGAGACGGTGACGGTCACCGGAACCAAACGCATCTCGCCGCTGCAGCGCACCCCTGTGGCGATCACGGCACTGAGTTCAGCCGACCTCGACAAGGCCCACGTCCAGACCATCCAGGACGTGGTCCACCTTGTGCCGAGCTTCCAGGCCACGAGCCAGGGGGACCACGGCGTCATCACGATGACTCTGCGCGGCATCGGCAACGACAGCGCGAAGACCGAGTACGCCGACCCCGAGGTGGCGCTGTTCGTCGACGGCATCTACGCGCCGCGCGCGGAAGGCGCCGCCGCGCTGCTGTTCGACATGGAGTCGATCGAGGTGCTGCGCGGGCCGCAGGGCACGCTGTGGGGCCGCAACTCCACGGTGGGCGCGGTCAACATGCAGACCGCAAAGCCGGTGCTCGGCGAGAAGTCGGGCTCGTTCGAGGCGGGCCTGGGCAACTACGCACGCTTCGGCGCGCGCGGCGCGTTCAACGTGCCGCTCGGCGACACGCTCGCCCTGCGCTTCGCCTTCGCGCACGAGCAGCACGACGGCTACGTCGACTACCAGGCGCCGCCGAACCTCTCGCTCGCGAGCCAGCAGGCCGCTGCCGCGCCGGTGATCGCTGCATGGAACACGGCGCACCCGGCCAACCCGATGGCGTTCCAGCCGCTCAACCCGAATCTCTTCGCGCAAGGCGGCAAGAAGTACAACGCCCAGGACCAGACCGCCGCCCGCGTGAGCCTGTTGTGGAAGCCGAGCTCGACGCTGAGCTGGAACGTCTCGTACGAGCAGTTCCTCGACCGCGGCACGCCGAACATGAACCTGATGCAGGACCCGCGGCCCGGCCAGGAGTTCTGGTCCGCGCTGATAGACACCGCACCCTCGCTCAAGCGCGACGTGCACACCGTTCGCAGCCGTCTCGACTACGCGATCAGCCCCGACCTCGCGCTCGCGTACGTGGCGGGCTGGTCGCGCTTTACCGGCTCGGGCGCCTTCGACCAGGACGGCGGCGCAAGCGTGCCCACCAGCTTCACGAGCGGCGCTACATACCAGGAAGACCGCACCAACTGGTCGAAGTACACCAACTACAGCCATGAGCTGACGCTGCAGTCCACCGGCAAGCGCAGCATCGACTGGATCCTCGGCCTGTACTACGCGGCCGAGGACAACGGCATCCGCTTCGACATCCCGATCATGAACGGCACGCAGCAAGGCACGGTCGGCTGGCAGGGCTCGTTCATCCAGCCGAAGGAAACGGTGCGCTCGACCGCCGGTTTCGGCCAGCTCACCTGGAACGCGACCGACTCGCTGCACCTCACCGGCGGCATCCGCTACACCTCCGACAAGCGCACCAACGAAGGCGGCACCAACAACGGCTGGACCGGCGACCCGACCGTGCCGCAGGTGCCGGTGAGCGTGAACTCCGATCCGCTTGCAGCCGGCTCGGGCTTCTCGACCTACCAGCACAACGACGGCAGCTACAGCGCCAAGAAGACGACCTGGCTCGCACGAGCGAGCTACGACTTTTCGAACGACTTCATGGGCTACGCGAGCGTGTCGACCGGCTACAAGTCGGGCGGCCTGCAGGACGGCGGCGT
>Ga0075370_10001363_pt1 | contig 10514 bp, 10 predicted proteins | sample EndMethybrTD3035_FD_71398 | JGI IMG/M metagenome (GOLD analysis project Ga0075370, IMG submission 71398) | Populus endosphere microbial communities from Tennessee, USA - Endosphere MetaG P. TD hybrid TD303-5 | ecosystem: Host-associated > Plants > Roots > Endosphere | place: USA: Tennessee... | reverse complement strand
TCCTTGAACTTCTCGACCTCGTCCTCGCGCACCGCACCGGTGGCTTCGTCGTCGTTCTCGTCGGGAATCAGCAAGCCGGCCTCCGCGAGCACCGCTTCCTCGACGTAGATGGGCACACCGACCCGCAACGCGATCGCGACCGAATCCGACGGCCGCGCCGACACCTTGATGTCCCGGTCGAAGATCAGATCGGCGTAGAACGTGCCTTCTTGGAGGTCGACGATGCGCACTTCCTTAAGCGAATGACCAAGGGCGCCAATGACATCTCTGATCAGGTCATGTGTCAATGGTCGCGCCGGTTCGACGCCCTGCTGTTCGAGCGCGATGGCCGCGGCCTCCGACTGGCCTATCCAGATCGGAAGGTAGCGGTCGCCGTTGGACTCGCGAAGAAGCAGCACCGGCTGATTCTGGGGCTGCTCCACGCGAATGCCGACCACACGAACCTCACCCATCTGTGTCCGCCCTTCGCGCCGATAGCCTGCAAAATTTGAGTCTAATCCTCAGCGATCAAGAACGTCGCGCACCGCCGACTTGATCAAAGACGTGTGCAGGGTGATGGCCAGCGCCGCCACCTCGCGCGCCAGATCGTCGGCGCGGTCCCTGGCCCCTGCCTTACCTGCCTTGACCACCGGTCCCGCGATCTGTGCGATCAGATCGGACTGACGATCGGCCGCTGATCGGAACGCACGCAGATGACGCGGTTCGACGCCGTAGTCGGCCAGCGCGCGAGCGCACTGCGCGATCGTCACGGAGTGCTCGTCGAAGAAAGTCGCGCTGGCGCCCTTGAAGGAGGGAGTGATCACGCCCGCCTTGACCAGTGCGGTGAGAAGTTCGTCGTCGACGCCGGAGCGGGTCAACAGATCCTCACGCGACAACCGCACCTGCGTCGGCGCCACGCCGGAAACTCCGGAGCGCCCGTCGTCGGAGTCCGGATCGTCACCCGATACCGGCACCAAACGCGGTACCCCATAAGCGGATCCGCTGTGCGGCAACTCTCCGTCGCGCTGGGCGTCCAGCTGTGCCTTGATGACTTTCAAGGGCAGGTACTGGTCGCGCTGGGCGGTGAGGATGAACCGCAGACGAGCGCAGTCATAGGCGGTGAACCGCCGGTAGCCCGACGCCGTGCGCTCCGGCGTGACCAGTCCTTCGGCCTCCAGGAACCTGATCTTGGAGATGGTCACGTCCGGGAAGTCCGGTCGCAGCAGATCGAGGACCGCTCCGATCGACATCCCAGTCAGAGCGGGGGTGTCGGGGGCAGTCATTGGCTATCCGGGACCGTCGTCGTCACCCTTGGGCCCGGTCAGGAACACCAGGCGGAACTTGCCGATCTGCACCTCGTCGCCGTTGGCGAGCACCGCGGAATCCACGGGTTCGCGGTTGACGTAGGTGCCGTTGAGGCTGCCGACGTCGACGACCTGGAACTCACTGCTCTCGAGTCTGAACTCGGCGTGACGACGGCTCACCGTCACATCATCGAGGAAGATGTCGCTATCTGGATGTCGACCCGCCGACGTGGTGGGCTGATCTAGCAGGAACCGCGAGCCGGCGTTGGGCCCGCGCTTGACGACAAGCAGGGCTGAACCCACGGGCAGGCCCTCGACCCCCGTGACCGCCCCTTCGGTGCCCGCCGCTGCCGGGGCATCCAACTCGTTGAGGAAGTCCGCGCGGAAAACTGATGTCGTTTCCACGGTGAGATCATCAGACGTCTGGTCTGCCCCAGAGTTCTGGTCCTTATCCGTCACCCGCTGCTCCTCACTGGCCGCTGTGGCGTTTTCAGTGCAAATCTGGCCAAACCGTCAGCCGAAGTTCGTCTGCTGTCGACCGTACCGCGAGGTGGACATCGTTGTGTCCACCACCGCCGGATCCGCTTCTGGTTGATATCCGGTCTGGGAGAACCCTAACAACCCGTCATTCGGTGACTGTGGCGCGGTATCCGTCGGCGTCCAGGAGCTTGCCCAGGCCGTCGGCCAGCGCACCGGAGTCGACCTGCAGGTCCAGCAGCCAACCCGCGCCGTACGGTTCGGAGTTGACGAGCTGGGGATTGCCCTCCAGATCACCATTCACCGCAACGACTTTCGCGCTGAGCGGCGCGTAAAGGTCAGACACCGACTTCGTGGACTCCACCTCGCCGAACGACTCGCCCGCCGTCAGATCGGTGCCGACGTCCGGCAACTGGACGAAAACGACGTCCCCCAGCGCGGACTGCGCGTAGTCGGTGATTCCGACGCGCACCGTGTCGTCACCGGTGCGCTGCACCCACTCGTGCTCCTCGGTGTAATGCAGGTCGGCTGGGATTTCGCTCACGGCGCTCCTAGTTCTCTGACGCGGTTGACCGCGGTGTTGTTTCCGCGGGTTCGTTGCTGCCGCGCGCTCATCTCACTTGACTGGCTGAGCGTATTGGCGAGGTTTCGGTTGCCGCAAGGCGGTGACGTCTACTCGGTCGGACTGTTGCACTTCCATCGTGCCGCCCACCCGCTCGACACTGTCCATCGCGCCGCCGGGGATGTTCATGGCAGCGGCCAGCGTTGGTGGATCACCAATCGCCAGAACCGAATACGGCGGGTTGAGGGTCACGCTGTCGGCGACCAGTGCGCCGGGGGTCCCGACGACCCAGGTGTCCAGACCCACGCGCACGGCCGATCCCCCGCCCCGGATCTCCATGGCTTCCGCCCCCGCGTTACGCAACTCGTTGATCACGTCGAGCATGGTCTCGGCAGGGACGCCCGGCGTCGTGTCGGTGATGGTCAGCGTCACGCCGGGGCCGGTCGCGGGCACCGTGCCGATCAGGATCGACAGTGCGGCCAGCCGGGCCTGCGCGTTCTCGATCGCCGCCTGATCACTGGTGCCGGAGGCCTGCAGTTGCGCAAGGGTGCGCTGCAGGTCGGCTACTTCGGTGTTCAGCGCGGCCTCACGTTGCTGCAGCGAGTCCAGTAGCACCAGCAGGTCGGCGGGACGGGCGGTTTCCAGCGAGTCGCCCGATTCGGTCTGCCGAACCTGGGTGATGATCGCCAGCCCCAGCAGCACACACAGCAGCATCGCCAGCGCACCGAACACGATCTGCGACCGGCCACGCTGCACGATACCGGCGACGCCACCGCGATGCAGGTCGCCGATCTCGGGCGACGGCGCATCGGGCGGCAGCTCGTGGCGGCCGTGCTGATCGGAATCGGCCGAGTGCTGCGGGGGCTCCTGCTCACTCACGGGCTATGCGCCGAACAGTCTGCGCCGCAACGCGGCCGCGTTCCCGAAGATCCGGATACCGAGCACGACGATGATCGCGGTGGACAGCTGCGTGCCGACCCCGAGCTGGTCGCCGACATACACGATCAACGCTGCGACCAACACGTTGAACACGAAGGACACCACGAACACCTTCGAGTCGAAGATACGTTCCAGATAGGCCCGCAGACCGCCGAACACGGCGTCGAGCGCGGCGACGACGGCGATCGGCAGATAGGGCTGGACGAACTCGGGCACGTCGGGATGGAATACCAGGCCGAGGACGATGCCGATGACGAGCGCGACGATTCCGATCATGGCTGTGGACTCATCCTTTTGGTCACTGCCCAATCTCCTTGGCGAAGTTGATATCCCGAATCGGACTCGCCGGAAGGGTGAGCGCCTCGGAGGTACTCACGTTGACTCCGACACCGTACGACGTCTCCAGCAGCCGAAGCCGATGCAGGCCGGGACTGCGATCGAAGATGTCCTGCATCGAGTGCGGCGGTCCGACCGCGAGGATGACGTAGGGGCTGCTGATCGGTTGATTGTCGACGAGGATGCTGCCACCCGCCTGCCGGATCGTCACGTTCGGCCCGATGCGGACACCGCCGACCGAGACCGCCTCGGTGCCCGCGACCCACAGCGAATTGACCACCTGCTGCAGGTCGCGATCGAGGATCACCTGCTGACTGCCGGGCACCCGCTCCTTGGACACGTCGGACAGATCCACCGTCATACCCGGATCGGTGACCGTGATCTCCAGACCCGGCCCGATCACGGGCGTGGCGGCCGCCGCCAGGTTCGACACGTCGAGTTGCCCGAGCAGCACTTGGCCCCGTGCGTCGCCCTCCAGACGTTGACGCTGTTCGGTATCCACCTCGGCGGCGAGCGCGTCGCGTCGGCTCGAGGCGTCGGCCACGGTCGTCTCGGCGGAACGCACGCTTCCGGAAAGCACCTGCTGCGTTTCACGGACGCCCGGTGCGGTCGACCGGGCCTGGGCGACCGCGGCGACGAACACCAACGCGATCAAGAAGGCACCCGCGATCTGCCATGCCCAGGATTGCCACCGCTTGCGCGGTTTGCCCTGCTCTTTCGCATCCGCCGCAGCCTGATAGCCGGGATCGAGATGGTCAGACAACAGAGATCGCAGTAGCGACGGCACCGGGATCAGCGTCGGCCGATGCGCCACGTGGGCGCTTCGTCCGGCCTCCGGGTCATAGCCGCCGAGTTGGCTCATCTCGGTCGCCTCAACGCCCCACTTTGGGCATGCGGCGCATCACCATCCCGACTTGGATCAGATACAGCACTCCCGACCACAGGTACATCGCCAGGCCCCAGATCAGGAAGGCCCAGCCGCACGCGAGGATCACGCGGCTCCACAGCGCGTCCCACTGTCCGAGCAGGATCAGCGGCAGCCCGGACATGAGCGCGAAGGTCGCCGCCTTGCCGATGTAGGTGACCGGTAGCGCGGTCAGTCCCCTGCTGCGCAGCAATGGCAGCGTGGCAGCCAGCACGACGTCGCGGCCGAGCAGGGTCAGCACGATCCACCACGGCACCGATCCATGGATTGCCATGGCAATCGGGATGACCACCATGTAGATACGGTCGACCGCCGGATCCAGCAGCTCGCCGAGTCTGGACGACTGATTGTCGACCAAACGCGCGATCTTGCCGTCGGCCCAGTCGGAGAAACCGGTGAACATCAGCACGCCGACCGCCCAGGCGGTTTCGTGCGCCACCAGCAGCAGCCAGAGGAAGACCGGCACCAGCACGAGGCGCAACGCGCTGAGCACATTGGGCACGGTGAGTACCCGGGATTCGGACGTCCGCGGCACCTCTGTGTCATGTCGCCGGCTGGGCGGCTCCGTCATGCGTAAAACCTAGCGGAATACTCCGGGCAGATTCAGCGCCGAGTCATCGGAAAGCGGGTTGTCGTGCACCATGTACGTCCACGTCGAGGTCGGCCGCGCGAGCTTGGACAAGTCGACGCCGGGCTCATCCTCGATGGAGGCGGCGGTGTCGAAGGTCTGCTGGGCGGCTTCGATCGCGTCCGCGGCCAGCGAGGCGAAGGCATCGACGGCCATCCGGTGGAACTCGTCGAGAGGGTTCTGCCGACCCAGTGCCCGCAGATGAATGCTCTCCCGGATGTCGGCCAGGTACGACAGGTGGTCGGCCCAGCCGCGGTCCAGGTGATACAGCATGATCAGCCGGCAGATCTTCTCGAGCTTCTCCTCGCCGATGTCCTCCGCCAGCGCTTCGTAGCGGTCCGGCGACAGCTCCTTCAGTTCCTCGCGTGCAGTCGGCGTGCGAAGCAGCGTGTCGCGCCGCTCCACGAGAATGGCGCGCTGCTGGGCGATCAGCTGGTTGTAGCGCCACGTCTGAGCGTGCACCTCCAGCAGGTGGCCCTCGGCGATGCGTTGGGCGTGGTCCAACTGGCTGGCCGCGCGGGCGTTGACGACGCGACCGTCTTCGTCGGTCTGCATCGGCAGCTTGCTCGCGTCTAGGTGAGCGACGGCGACGTCGTCTTCCCAGCTGGAGAAGAACACCGACGATCCCGGGTCGCCCTGGCGTCCGGCGCGCCCGCGGAGCTGGTTGTCCAGCCGCTCGGTGTTGTGGCGTCCGGTGCCGATCACGTGCAGCCCGCCCAGTTCGGCGACCTCGTCGTGATTGGACTCATCGGACCCGCCGAGCCTGATGTCGGTGCCGCGGCCGGCCATCTGGGTGGACACCGTCACCACCCCGAGCGCCCCCGCCTCGGCGATGACGGCGGCTTCCTCAGCGTCGTTCTTCGCATTGAGCACGACCGCGGGAACGCCCGCTTTGACCAGTCGCTCGTGCAGGTCCTCGGACTCCGCGACATCGCGGGTACCGACCAGCACCGGCTGACGGGTCTTGTGCACCTCGGCGATGTGCTCGACGATCGCGTCGTTCTTGGCGGCCGCGGTGACGTAGACGCGGTCCTCTTCGTCCTCTCGAATGTTGGGGGTATTCGGCGGGATTGGCGATACGCCCAGCTTGTAGAACTGACGCAGCTGTTCGCCGGCTGCCAGGGCGGTGCCGGTCATCCCGCACACGGTCGGGTAGCGACTGATCAGGGCCTGCACCGTGATCGTGTCGAGTACCTCGCCGGTCTCGGTCGTCTCGATGCCCTCCTTGGCCTCCACCGCGGCCTGAAGGCCGTCGGGCCAGCGCTGCAACTGCGCGATACGGCCGCGTGAGGAGTTGATGAGGTGCACCGCGTCGTCGCGGACGATGTAGTGCACGTCGCGTTGCAGCAACACATGGGCGTGCAGCGCAACGTTGACCTCGGTCAGGGTCGAGCCGACGTGTTCCTCGGAGTACAGGTTGATACCGCCGAGCTTGGCCTCGAGCTTCTGCGCGCCGCTCTCGGTGAGGTGCACGTTGCGGTTGTCGGAGTCGGTCTCATAGTCCTTGTTCGCGACGAGTTCGCCGACCATCTGGATGAGTTCGACCTTGGGTGTCTCGCGGTGCGTGGAGCCCGCCAGGACCAGCGGCACCAGCGCTTCGTCGACGAGCACCGAGTCGGCCTCGTCGATCACGGCGACATCGGGATTCGGCGAGACGAGGTCCTCGACGTCGGTCACCAGTTGGTCGCGCAGGACGTCGAACCCGATCTCGTTGACCGAACCGTAGGTGACGTCGCACTGGTAGGCCTTGCGCCGCTCCTCGGCCGTCGAATCGGAGGTGACCCAGCCGACGGTCAGGCCCAGTGCTTCGATCAGCGGGCCCATCCACTCGGCGTCGCGTCGCGCGAGGTAGTCGTTGATGGTGATGACGTGCACGTGACGTCCGCCGATCGCGTAGCCCGCCGCGGCGATCGCACCCGACAGGGTCTTGCCCTCGCCGGTGGCCATCTCGACGACGTCGCCTGCGAGCATCCGCAGGGCCGCCTGGAGCTGTACGTCGAAGGGTCGCAGTGTGGTGGTCCGGGCGGACGCCTCCCGCGCGATCGCCAGGAACTGCGGGATGTCCGCGGAATCGGCGAGGTCGTCGAGGTTCAGCAGTTTGGCAGCTTTGAGGAGTTGCTCATCGTCGAGGTCGGCGGCTTTCGCATCGAACTCTGCCGAGTCGCTCACCTGGGCCATCGACGAGGCTTGATCCCTGTCGGTACTCGCGCCGAGCATCCGCCAGAACCGACTGCTGACACGACCTGAGGTGCGGGTTTTGGTCTTCGCCACAGCTTTACGGTACGCGGCCCGCTCCGGCGGGCGGACTACACGTCAGGCCTGCCTCAGTCCAGGGAGCCGAAGTCGATGCGCACGGAGTCAGCGACCGCTTCGAACCCGATTCGCTGATAGATGGCGTTGGAAACAGGGTTGGCGAGATCGGCGAACAGCACGACGTCGGCCGTGCCGCTGCGATGTGCCAGTTCGACGGCCGCGGCGGTGACGGCCGATCCGTAGCCGTGGCCGCGGCAGTCGGGCGGCGTGAACACGGGGCCGATCCGGGACACGTCCGCCGCCGGTGCGCGGAGCATCGCCATGCTCACCGGAACGTCATCGACGGTCCACAGCGTGAAGCGGTCCCCCTTGCGTTCCGCCGCGTCGACGAACTCGTCGCCGCCGTCGTTCGCGACTCGGCTGAAGGCCTCACCGAAGAACTGCCCCACCCAGTCGACGATCAGCTCGCGGTCGCCGGCGGTCGCGAGTCGGCCCGAGCCGCGGACTCCGACAGGCACGCGCAACGTCCCCAGCCGATAGAGCCGCTCCTCGGTATTGACGGTCGCGTTTTGTCCGGTGATGGCTTGCCACGCGTGGGTGAAAGTGAGCGCGGGTGAGCGCATACCGCGAACGCCGGGCAGGTCGGGCCGCCGATCGACGAGCTCTGCGGCAACTGCGTCAACGGCGCTGGGCGGAATTCCGCTGCACACCAACGGATAGGGCGGCGTCTGCAGAGCCGCACCCACGGGTTCACCGTCACTCCAGACCGTCAGCAGGAGCGGATCATCCGAAAGGCTGCCGCCATCCAGCAGCGTCAGCTCGATGGTGTGAGCGATGGGGTCGCGGCGAAACAACGGCTCCGCGACCGCGCGGAACTCGTCGACGGAATCATGAAGCCGCACATCCATCTGTCCAGCATGTGTGCCTGTCGCCCGGCGCGTCGAGTGAATTTCCGCGCGCTCGTGCGCGGCGAACGACCGCATTTGTACGGATTGGCCCGGCGTGTCGTGTGCAGACACGGTCGCTCGCGAGAAGGAGGGTCGGTCAGCCGAGATTGGAGCGACGCGGATACGCCACCGTCGGATCGGTCAACGTGTTCACGACCGCGGGCAGTCCGGCCGCGAACGCCCGCTCCAATGCGGGCCGCAGGTCTGCGGGTGTCGCCACCAGTTCGCCGTGGCCGCCCAGCGCGGTGACGACCTCGTCGTAGCGGGTGCCTGGCCGAAGTTCGGCGACCACCGAATAGCCGTACAACATCTCCATGGGGTGCTTCTCCAGCGCCCAGATGCCGTTATTGCCGATCACTGACACCACGTGAACTCCGTGACGCACCAACGTGTCCCACTCCATGCCAGAGAATCCGAACGCACCGTCGCCCTGCAGCAGCACGACCTGCCGATCGGGCCGGGCCAGCTTGGCGGCCAGCGCATAACCCGGTCCCGAGCCCAGACAGCCGAACGGGCCGCTGTCCAGCCACGCGCCCGGCACATAACTGTCGATGACTCGGCCCGCATAGGAGCCGAAATCGCCGGCGTCGATCACGACGATCGCATCCCGGTCCAGCAGCGCACTCAGCTCGGCGTACACGCGCATCGGATGCAGCGGCGTGCGGTCGTCGGCCAGCTCGTCGGCCTCGGTGGCGCGCACGGCGGTCTCGGTGGTGCGCAGATCGGCGATCCAGGCGTCGTGATCGGACGACGTCGCACCCGACAGTGCCGTGAGGGTGGTCGTCAGATCCCCGTACAGCTCGGCGGCGACCTCGCGGGGGTGCGGCCGATCGGGTCGGACGCGGTCGGCGACGATCAACGTGGTTTCTGCTCCGAACACGCCGCCGAATCCGAGCCGGAAGTCCATGGGCACACCGACCACGACGGCAACGTCGGCTTCCCGCAACGCTTTCGAGCGTGCCCGCGAGAACGCGAGGTCGTGGTCGGCAGGCACGGTCCCGCGCGCCATGCCGTTCATCAGCACCGGGATGCGCAGCGTTTCGGCCAGGCGCAGCAGTGCGGTTTCGGCGTGTCCCCACCACACGTTGGTGCCCGCCATGATCACGGGCCGCTGGGCGGCGGTGAGCAGCCCGACGGCCACGTCGACGCCGTTGCCGTCGGGCGAAAGGACCGCGGACGGACCAGCGAGCGCGCCGGGTCCGCCGTCGTCATGGGCGGTGCCGAACACGTGATCCATCGGGAAGTCGACGAACGAAACCCCCGTCGGCTGGCCGTCGATTCCCGCCGCGGCGCGCAACGCATCGTCGATCAGCGTGCCGACGGCGTCCGGCGACTGGGCGGTCGCGGCGAACCGGGTCAGCGGCGCGACGAACGGCACGTGGTCGATTTCCTGCAGCGAACCCTGCCCCCACCGCGCCGCGGGTGCGCGACCGCCGAGTACCACCAGTGGAGATTGGTTCTGCTGGGCGGCGGCCATCGCGCTCATGCCGTTGGTGACGCCCGGCCCCGCGGTCAGCGCCGCCACGCCGGGCACGCGGGTCACCTTCGACCAGCCCTCGGCGGCGAACGCCGCGGTCTGCTCGTGCCGCGTGTCGATCAAGCGGACGTTCTCGGCCTGGCAGCCGTCGTAGATGGAGAACAGATGGCCGCCGGACAGAGTGAAGACGGTGTCGATCCCGCTGGCCCGCAGTCGCCGGGCGATGAGGTGCCCGGCGTTGACGGAAGAGGCGTCAGATAGCGGAGCGTCATTGCTCATGTGGGCAGCATAATCAGCGCGTGCCCACCTCCTCGCAAACGCAAGTACTCATCGCCGGCGCCGGTCCCATCGGCCTCACCGCAGCCATCGAGCTGACGAGGCGCGGTATCGGCTGCCGCATCGTCGACCCACTTCTGGAACCACCTCAGTACGCCAAAGCCGTTGGAATGCAGCCGCGTTCGCTCGAAGTCTTCGAGTCGATGGGACTGCTGGGGCGCATCCTGGACGCGGCCACCGAGATGCACGCGCAGATCGTCTACGTCAACGGCCAGAACGTCGGTCAGGTCGAGTTCGCGATTCCGTCCGACGTGCCGTTCGGCTTCATCGCGATCCCCCAGTACGCCACCGAGCGGATCCTGCGGGAGGAACTGGCGCTGCGCGGGGTACCGGTGGAGCGCGGGGTGCGGG
>Ga0075370_10001362_pt1 | contig 10515 bp, 10 predicted proteins | sample EndMethybrTD3035_FD_71398 | JGI IMG/M metagenome (GOLD analysis project Ga0075370, IMG submission 71398) | Populus endosphere microbial communities from Tennessee, USA - Endosphere MetaG P. TD hybrid TD303-5 | ecosystem: Host-associated > Plants > Roots > Endosphere | place: USA: Tennessee... | reverse complement strand
GCCTCGACCACATCGACCACGTCGCCGGCCAGGCGCACCTCGGCCACCACCGCGGTCTGGTTGCTCGGGAACACCTGCACCGTGTCGCCGGCCTTCACGCGGCCGTGGGCCACCCGGCCGTACAGCGTGCGCGGCTGGTTGCCGGTGCCTTCGCCTTCGCGCGACACGTACTGCACGGGGATCAGCAGGTCGCCGTCCTTGCGCTCCTGCAGCGCCGGCAGGGCTTCCAGCAGCTGCAGCAGCGACGGGCCGTCATACCAGTCGGCGGCCAGCGGCTGCGTGACGTTGTCGCCGCGCAGCGCCGACACCGGGATCACGCCGGCCACCGCGATGCCGGCCTGCTGCGCGAACGCGAGCAGCGCGGTCTTCGTCGCCGCGAAGGCCTGCGCCGGGTCGGCCACCGCATCGAGCTTGTTGACCGCAAAGACGATGTTCGGCACGCGCAGCAGGTGCGCCAGCAGCGCATGGCGGCGGGTCTGCGCGAGCAGCGGCATCGGGCTGGCGTGGGTGTCGAGCTTGGTGATGTCCACCAGCACGACCGCCGCATCGCTGCCGGCCGCGGCCGTCACCATGTTGCGGGTGTACTGCTCATGGCCGGGGGCGTCGGCGATGATGAACTTGCGCTGCTTGGTCGCGAAGTAGCGGTAGGCCACGTCGATCGTGATGCCTTGCTCGCGCTCGGCCTCCAGGCCGTCGGTCAGCAGCGACAGGTCGATCGGCGCGCCGGCGGCACGCTTCTCCAGCGTGTCGAGCTGGTCGGCCAGGATCGCGCGGCTGTCGAACAGCAGCCGGCCGATCAGCGTGCTCTTGCCGTCGTCGACACTGCCGGCGGTCAGGAATCGAAGTGCGCGGTGGTCTTTCACTTGAACTTGCGGCGTGCTCATCAGAAATAGCCTTCCTTCTTGCGGCGTTCCATCGACGCATCGGAGGTGCGGTCGTCCATGCGGGTCGCACCGCGCTCGCTCACCGTCACCTTCAGCGTCTCGGCGACGATCTCGGTCGCGTTGGCGGCCGGGCTCTCGACCGGGCAGGTGCAGGTCATGTCGCCGACGGTGCGAAAGCGCACCTCGGCCGTCTCGACCACCTCGCCGGCTTCCGGCGGCGTCACGTCGGTCAGCGGCACCAGCAGGCCCTTGCGGCGGATCACCTGGCGCTCGTGCGCGTAGTACAGGTTCGGCAGCGGGATGTTCTCGCGGGCGATGTACAGCCACACGTCGAGCTCGGTCCAGTTGCTGATCGGGAACGCACGCATGTGCTCGCCCGGCTTGATGCGGGTGTTGAACAGCGTCCACAGCTCGGGGCGCTGCTCCTTGGGCTGCCATTGGCCGAAGCTGTCGCGGTGCGAGAAGATGCGCTCCTTCGCGCGGGCCTTCTCTTCGTCGCGGCGCGCGCCGCCCATCAGCACGTCGAAGCGGTGCTCCTCGATCGCCTCGAGCAGCGCGACCGTCTGGTGGCCGTTGCGCGACTCCAGCGGGTGCGACAGGCGCACTGTGCCGCGCTTGATCGAATCCTCCAGGTGACCGACGACCAGCCGCTCGCCCATCTCGGCGACGCGGCGGTCGCGGAACTCGATCACTTCCGGGAAGTTGTGGCCGGTGTCGACGTGCAGCAGCGGGAAGGGCAGGCGGCCCTTGTACTCGCCGTCGGCACCCTTGGTCTTGAAGGCCTTCTCGGCCAGCCGCAGTACGACGCACGAATCCTTGCCGCCCGAGAACAGCAGGGCCGGTCGCTCGAACGCGGCGACGGTCTCGCGCAGGATGAAGATGGCTTCTTCCTCGAGCCAGTCGAGGTGGCTGTGGTCGAGCTGCGGCAGCAGTTGTTCCACGGTCAGCGGGGCATTCATTTCCGGTCTCCGATCATCGACACGGCGGCCTCTTCGGCCCCGTGCACGTGCAGTCCGCACTCTTTCGCCTTCTCGTCTTCCCACCACCAGCGGCCGGCGCGGAAATCCTCGCCCACCGCGATCGCGCGCGTGCACGGCGCGCAGCCGATGCTCGGCATGAACTGGTCGTGCAGCGGGTTGTACGGCACGTCGTTCGACGCGATGTACTGCCACACGTCGTTCCAGCTCCAGTCGGCCAGCGGGTTGAACTTGATGCGGCCCTTGTCGTCGGGCTCGCTGAACGGCACCTCGCCGCGATTGTTCGACTGCTCGCGGCGCAGGCCGGTGACCCACGCGCCGCGCTGCGCCAGCATGCGCGACAGCGGCTCCAGCTTGCGGATGCCGCAGCAGCCCTTGCGCAGGTCGATGCTCTCGTACATCGCGCGCTCGCCGTGGTTCTTCACGAAGTGGATCACCGCGTCGGCCTCGGGGCGGTAGACCTCGACGGCCAAGCCGTAGCGCTGCTCGATGCGCGGCACCAGCGCGAGCGTTTCCTCGTGCAACTGGCCGGTCTCGAGCGTGCCGATCGCGATGCCGATGCTGTGACGCGCGATCAGGTCGGTCAGCACCATGTCCTCGGCGCCCAGGCTGGTGGCCTGCACGACGCGGCCCGGGTGCTCGGCGGCGGCCTGCTTCAGCACCGCTACCGCGTGCGCGACGCGCTCGTCGAAGCCGGCCGTCTGGCGGGCGTAGAGGGTGATGGCGCTCATATCGCCGAGCCCGCCTGGTTGAACTCGCGGTTGGTCGTCTCCTGGCCGGCCGGGCGCTTGAACAGCGGGCGGTGCTCGGTGACGTCGGCCTGGTAGTGGCCGGGGAAGAAGTTCAGCGCGCGCTCGGCCACCTCGATCGACTGGTCGGCGCGTAGCGCCACGGCATCGAAGCCGGTGCGCTGCAGCAGCGGCATCATGTCGACCAGCACCTCGCCGGTCGCGCGCACCTCGCCGGCATAGCGATAACGCGAGCGCAGCAGCCGGGCCTGGCTGTAGGCGCGGCCGTCGACCCACTTCGGGAAGTTCAGCACGACCAGCGCGAGGCGCGGCAGGTCCTCGGCCAGGTCCTCGATGTCGGCATCGTTCGGGAACTGCACGCCGACGGCCATGCCGGCCGGCCAGGTGCTGCGCACGCTGTGCCATTGCGCCAGTGTCAGCAGGCTGTTCGGGGCGGGCGTCAGCGTGACCATCGGGCCGTCTTCGCCGGTGATGGTGCGCCAGGGGTCGCGGGCGTTGTCGATGAATTTCATGGTCAGGCCTTGGCGGTGCTGCGGCGCTGGGCGTTGGCCGCGGTCTTGAACGGATCGAGCCCGATGCGGTTCACGGTGTCGATGAAGCGCTCGGCGGCGGTGCTGCGCTGCGCGCGGTAGGTGTCGAGCACCGCCTCGATCACGTCGGGCACCTCGTCGGCCGCGAACGACGGGCCGATCACCTTGCCGGGCGTCGACTGGTGGCCGCTGATCGCCGAGCCGTCGAGGCCGCCGAGCGTCACCTGGTACCACTCGCTGCCGTCCTTGTCGACACCGAGGATGCCGATGTGGCCGCTGTGGTGGTGGCCGCAGGAGTTGATGCAGCCGCTGATGTGCAGGTCGATGTCGCCGATGTCGTAGAGCTCGTCGATGTCGTCGAAGCGCTCGGTGATGGCCTCGGCGATCGGGATCGAGCGGGCATTGGCGAGCGCGCAGAAATCGCCGCCGGGGCAGGCGATCATGTCGGTCAGCAGGCCGATGTTGGGCGTCGCGAAGCTGGCGGCGCGCGCGGCCTGCCACAGGGCGAACAGGTCGCTCTCGCGCACCCACGGCAGCACCAAGTTCTGGTCGTGCGAGACGCGCAGCTCGGCCTGGCTGAAGCGCTCGGCCAGCTCGGCGGCCAGTTCCATCTGCGTGTCGGTCGCGTCGCCCGGCGCCTGGCCGGTGCGCTTGAGCGAGAGCGTCACGCTGCGGTAGCCGGCCAGCTGGTGCGGGTGCACGTTGCGCTCGAGCCAGCGCTGGTAGGCGGCGGGCGCGTCGGCGGGGATGTCGATCCGGCTGTTCGCACTCGTGTTGCCAGGGACAGGTGCGACGCCGGCCGGCGTCACGAAGTGCGCCGCGACGCGGTCGAACTCGGCCTGCGGAATGATCTGCTCGGTGCCGTCGCTGTCGAGTTCGAGGATCTTCTTGAACTCCGCGGCCACGTCGTCGAGGAAGCGCTGGCCTTCGGCCTTCACCAGGATCTTGATGCGCGCCTTGTACATGTTGTCGCGCCGGCCGTAGCGGTTGTAGACCCGCACGATGGCCTCGAGGTAGACGAGGATCTGCTGCCACGGCAGGAACTCGCTGATCACCGTGCCGATGACCGGCGTGCGCCCCATGCCGCCGCCGACCAGCACCTTGAAGCCGATCTCGCCGGCCTCGTTCTTCAGCAGCTGCAGGCCGATGTCGTGCCAGGCGATCGCGGCACGGTCTTCCTTCGCGCCGCTGACGGCGATCTTGAACTTGCGCGGCAGGAACGCGAACTCGGGGTTCAGCGTGCTCCACTGGCGCAGGATCTCGCAGTAGGGGCGGGGGTCGATGACCTCGTCGGCCGCGACGCCGGCGAAGCAGTCGCTCGTGATGTTGCGGATGCAGTTGCCGCTGGTCTGGATGCCGTGCATGCTGACCGAGGCCAGCAGGTCCATCACGTCGGCCGCCTTCGGCAGCGGGATCCAGTTGTATTGGCAGTTCTGCCGCGTCGTGAAGTGGGCGTAGCCGCGGTCGAACTCGCGCGCGATGCGCGCCAGCATGCGCAGCTGCGTGGCGCTCAGCTCGCCGTACGGCACCGCGATGCGGGCCATCGGCGCATGGCGCTGGATGTACCAGCCGTTCTGCAGGCGCAGGGCGCGGAACTCGTCATCGCCCAGCGTGCCGGCGAGGTTGCGCTGGAGCTGGTCGCGGAACTGGGCCGCGCGTTGCTTGACGAACTGGGTGTCGAACGGGGTGTATTGATACATCGCCTGGAGTTCGGTTCTGGGAGAGCCGTGACTGTACGGGCGCTCATATATAAGCAGAAAGAACATTTTCGTTGCTTGTTTATTCGACGCAGGGATAAAGCCCGGCGTCCCTAGAATCGCCGGATGCCTTCCTTTCTGACTTCCTCGTCCTGGGCCCGTGTGGCCGCCGTGGCTGCCGTCGTTCTGCTGGCCGGGTGCCAGACGGTCCCTCTGCCGCCCTCGAATCCCGCGTCCACGCCGGCTGGCAACCCGCCGGTGGTGGTCGTGCCGCCGGATTCGGCCGCGTCGGCGCCGCCGCTCGTCGTGATCAAGCCGGTGCCGAAGCCGCCGCGCATCGGGCTGGCGCTGGGCGGCGGCGCGGCGCGCGGCTTTGCCCACATCGGCGTGATCCAGGTGCTGGAGGAGAACGGCATCAAGCCGGACCTGGTGGTCGGCACCTCGGCCGGCAGCCTGGTCGCGACGCTCTACGCGTCGGGCAAGAACGGGCTGGCGCTGGCGGCGATGGCCGATTCGATGGACGAGTCGGCGATCACCGACTGGGCCTTTCCCGGCCGCGGCCTGATCCGCGGCGAGGCGCTGGCGCGCTTCGTGCGCGAGGCCACCGGCGGCAAGACCATCGAGCAGATGCGCATGCCGCTCGGCATCGTCGCGACCGACCTCGACAACGGCTCTCCGGTGCTGTTCCAGCGCGGCGATGCGGGCATCGCGGTGCGCGCCTCGAGCGCGGTGCCGGCGGTGTTCCAGCCGGTGCGCATCGGCACGCGCGAATACGTGGACGGCGGGCTGGTGTCGCCGGTGCCGGTGCGCTTCGCGCGCCAGATGGGCGCCGAGCTGGTGATCGCGGTCGACATCTCGGCGGTGCCGGACGGTGCCGCCACCGGCGACCCGATGCGCATGCTGCTGCAGACCTTCGCGATCATGAGCCGCAGCATCAATGCCTTCGAGCTGCGCGAGGCCGACGTGGTGCTGCGGCCGAAGCTGGCCGACGTGTCGTCCGCCGATTTCGCGGCGCGCAAGCGCTCGATCCAGGCTGGGCGCGAGATCGCGCTGGCGATGATCAACGAGCTGAAGATGCGGATCGCGGCGAAGACGCACTGACAAACAAAACGGCCCGGTGTTGCCACCGGGCCGGAAGGTACCTGGAATCAGAATTCGCGCGGTACCGAGGAGACAACCTTTCAGGGAGACCGCAGGCAGGGCCTGCGGTAACTCTCAGATGAAGGGTCGCGCCATAAGTTCAAGTCCTTTTTCAGATCAGGCGGCGGCGCGCTTGGTCTTCGGGGCCGATGCGGCCTTCACGGCGCTGGCGCTGATCGCTTCGATGTTGGCTTCTGCCACCTTCGCGGCCTGGCCGGCGGCCTTCTGCAGGCTTTCGTAGGCATTGCTGGTGGTCGCGACGGCCGACTTGAACAGCGCGACGACGTTCTCGGTGCCAGCCGGCGCGTTCTTCACGGCGGTGTCGACCACCGTCATGAACTTCTGCTGGGCTTCGGCGGCTTGCGCTTCGGCGACCTTGCCGATGTCGGCATTGGTGCTGGCGGCAATGTCGTACAGGTGGCGGCCGTAGGCGGCGGCCTTTTCGGCGGCCGGCTGCAGCAGGCTGGCTTGCAGCGCCAGCAGTTCCTGCGCGTCCTTCACCGACAGGGCGGCCTGGGTGTTCGCTGCGGCTTCGCCGAGCGCGGTCTTCGCGACCTGCAGGTTCAGCTCGACGAGCTTCTCGACGCCTTCGAACGCCTTGCCGGTCAGGCCGAAGAGCGTTTCGATGTTGGTCTTGTGGGCGGCGATCAATTGTTCAGCGGTCAGCATGTGGAATCTCCATGAGATAGAAAAGGGGACTGCGCCTGACACAGTGACTTTGTTGCACTGCACCATGGCGAGAAGTATACGGAGTGATCCGAGGATTACAAGTTGTTTTTGCTGCGTTGCAGCAATCTAGAGGTGCGCACCCATTCCGGCGCCGGTCGGCACAATGCGCCGGCGATGCGCGCCTCGATGCAAGCCTTCCACTCCGACCACTTCGTGCTGCCGCTGCCCACCGGGCACCGGTTTCCGATGCAGAAGTACCGCCTGCTGCGCGAGGCCGCGGAGTCCGAGCCCGGGCTGCGCCTGCAGGAGGCGCCCGCGGCGAGCGACGGCGAACTCGCGCTGGCCCACACGCCCGACTATGTCACTGCGGTGTCCGAAGGCACGCTGAGCGCGGCCGAGCAGCGCGAGATCGGCTTTCCGTGGACGCCGCGCATGGTCGAGCGCTCGCGCCGCTCGGTCGGTGCGACGATCGCCGCGGCGCGTGCGGCCCTCACCGAGGGCGTTGCCGCGAACCTGGCCGGCGGCACCCACCACGCCCATGCCGACAAGGGCAGCGGCTATTGCGTCTTCAACGATGTGGCCGTCGCAGCGCGGCTGATGCAGGCCGAGTGGCACCGGCATCACCGCACGCTGCTGCGCGTGGCGGTGATCGACCTGGACGTTCACCAGGGCAACGGCACCGCGGCGATCTTCCGCGACGACCCGACGGTGTTCACGCTGTCGCTGCACGGCGATCGCAACTTCCCGTTCCGCAAGGAGGCGAGCGACCTCGACGTGGCCCTGCCCGACGGCTGCCGCGACGACGACTACCTGGCCGCGCTCGATGCAGCGCTGGCCGAACTGTGGCGCCGCCATGCGCAGGGCGCGCCGGGGCTGGTGTTCTACCTCGCCGGTGCCGATCCGCACGAGGGCGATCGCCTGGGCCGCCTGAAGCTCACTGCCGCGGGCCTGGCCGAGCGCGACCGCCGCGTCTTCGCTGCCACCCGCGAGCGCGGCATCCCGGTCGCGGTCAGCATGGCCGGCGGCTACGGCCGCGAGATCGCCGACACCGTCGCGGTGCAGCTCACGACGCTGCGCGAGGCGCTGGCCAGCCGCGAGCAATGGAACAATGCAGCGCCATGACGATGCCCCAGACGCCTCCGATCCGCCCGCAACCCGAAGCGCGCAGCGCCTACCGGCACTTCACGAGCCTGTCGACCCGGTGGATGGACAACGACGCCTACGGCCACGTCAACAACGTCGTCTACTACAGCCTGTTCGACACCGCGGTGAACCGCTACCTGGTCGAGGCCGGCGCGCTTGACATCCACGCCGGCGCGGTGATCGGGCTGGTGGTCGAGACCCACTGCAACTACTTCGCGCCGATCGCGTTTCCGCAGATGGTCGATGCCGGCTTGCGCGTCGCGCAGGTCGGCAGCTCCAGCGTGCGCTACGAGATCGGCCTGTTCGCCGCCGGCGAGCCGCTGTGCGCGGCACGCGGCCATTTCGTGCACGTCTACGTCGACCGCGAAACGCGCCGCCCGGCCGCGTTGCCGGCCGTTCTCATCCAAGCCCTGGAAGGATTGCGCCCGTGAGCTTGCCAACCCCCGAGCAGACCGCCCTCATCGACGCGGCGATCACCTCGCGCCGCTCGTTGCGCGCCTTCCTGCCGACGCCGATCCCGCGCGAGACCATCGAGGACATCCTGCGGGTCGCGTCGCGCGCGCCCTCGGGCACCAACACGCAGCCGTGGAAGGTCTACGTGTTGACCGGCGAGCCGCTGGCGGCGCTGGGGCGCGAGATCACTGCCCTCTACGACGATCCCGAGGAGGCGGCGCAGCACCACGAGGAGTACGCCTACTACCCGGTCGAATGGCGCTCGCCCTACATCGACCGCCGCCGCAAGGTCGGCTGGGACCTGTACGGCCTGCTCGGCATCACCAAGGGCGACAAGCTGCGCATGCACGAGCAGCACGGCCGCAACTACGTGTTCTTCGACGCACCGGTCGGCCTGATGTTCACGATCGACCGCGTGATGCAGCAGGGCAGCTGGCTCGACTACGGCATGTTCCTGCAGAACATCATGGTGGCCGCGCGCGCCCGCGGCCTCGACACCTGCCCGCAGGCCGCGTTCACGCAGTTCCACCGCGTCATCCTGCCGCGCCTGGGTGCGGGCGATGACGAGATGCTGGTGTGCGGCATGTCGCTCGGCATCGCCGATCCGGCCGCGGTCGAGAACACGCTGGTGACCGAGCGCGAGCCGGTGGCCGGCTTCACGCGCTTCCTCGGCTGATGCCGGAGCTGTCGTGGGGCCTGCCGTTCGCCGGGCTGCTGCTGTCGATCGCGCTGCTGCCGCTGGCCGCGCCGGGCTTCTGGCACCGGCACCAGGGCAAGGTGGTGGCCGCGTGGGCGCTGGCGTACCTCGTGCCGCAGGCGGCGCACTCCGGCCTCGATGCCGCATGGCACGGCCTGGTGCACGCCGCGGTCGGCGAGTACATCCCGTTCATCGTGCTGCTGGCCACGCTCTTCATCGTGGCTGGCGGCATCTTCGTGCGCGGCAACCTGCACGGCGGCCCGGGGCTGAATGTCGCGTTGATGGCGATCGGCGCGGTGCTCGCCAGCGTGATGGGCACCACCGGCGCGTCGATGCTGATGATCCGCCCGCTGATCCGCGCGAACGACCACCGGCGCCACACGGCCCACGTCGTGGTGTTCTTCATCTTCATCGTGTCGAACGCGGCCGGTGCGCTGACGCCCCTGGGCGACCCGCCGCTGTTCCTCGGCTTCCTGCAGGGCGTGGCGTTCTCGTGGACGCTGGTGCACCTGCTGCCGCACACGCTGTTCATGGTGGGCACGCTGCTCGCGATCTTCTGGTTGCTCGACCGCTGGTACTGCCGCCAGGACGAGCCGCGCCCCGTCGACCCGACGCCGGACACGCGCGGCTTCGGCATCGAGGGCGCGGTCAACCTCGCGCTGCTGGCCGGCGTGGCGGGGCTGATCCTGATGAGCGGTGTCTGGCACGGTGGCGTCGCGTTCACGCTGGCCGGTGCCGAGATCACCTGGCAAGGCCTCGCGCGCGACCTCGGCCTGCTCGCGATCGCCGCAACGTCGTGGTTCCTCACACCGCCCTCGGCCCATGCGCAGAACCAGTTCAGCTTCGGCCCGATCGTCGAGGTCGCCAAGCTGTTCGCCGGCATCTTCCTGACCATCATCCCGGTCATCGCGATGCTGCGCGCCGGGGTCGACGGGCCGTTCGGCGCGATCGTGTCGGCCGTCACCGCGCCCGATGGCACGCCGCGGCCGGGGATGTATTTCTGGGCCGCCGGCACGCTGTCGTCGTTTCTGGACAATGCGCCGACCTACCTGGTGTTCTTCAACGCCGCCGGCGGCGACGCGCAGCAGCTGATGACGCAGTACGCCACCACGCTGGCCGCGATCTCGGCCGGCTCGGTGTTCATGGGCGCCAACTCGTACATCGGCAATGCGCCCAACCTGATGGTGAAGGCGGTGGCCGAAAGCCGCGGCATCCGGATGCCCGGCTTCTTCGGCTACATGGGCTGGTCGATGGCCGTGCTGCTGCCGCTGTTCGTGCTGATGACCCTGATCTGGTTCTGACCTGTTTTCTCAAGAAGAGGATGTGACATGAAGCCTGCCGTACTCGTCTCGCGTGCCATCTTTCCCGACATCGTCGATCGCCTGCGGGTGCACTTCGACGTGCAGGACAACCCGGAAGACCGCGTCTTCAAGAAGGCCGAGCTGATCGAGCGACTGGCCGGCAAGCAGGGCGTGCTCGCCACCGGCAGCGAGCGCTTCGATGCCGAGGTGCTCGATGCCAACCCGCAGCTGAAGGCGGTGTGCAACATGGCGGTCGGCTACAACAACATCGACGT
>Ga0075370_10001361_pt1 | contig 10516 bp, 4 predicted proteins | sample EndMethybrTD3035_FD_71398 | JGI IMG/M metagenome (GOLD analysis project Ga0075370, IMG submission 71398) | Populus endosphere microbial communities from Tennessee, USA - Endosphere MetaG P. TD hybrid TD303-5 | ecosystem: Host-associated > Plants > Roots > Endosphere | place: USA: Tennessee... | reverse complement strand
TCCTCGGACAGGTGCTCGACGAATCCGCCGCGCAACAGCGGTGCACGGAAACCCTTCCGGCGGACCACGTCGTGGACACCCTGGCGACGCTGGGTGTGGCGGCGATGGGGTTCGGTTGGGAGATTCTCGGTCTACGCCGCGGTGACGGTGAGCTGATCGCACGCGTCGCCGCCGACGGCGACCGGACCGAGCCTGCGACGTGGGCATCGCTGCTCGACGCCGCGACATCGGCGGCCTCCACCATCTTCGACGGACCGCCGCGATTGCGGATGCCCGCCAGGATCGAACGCGTGCAGGTGTACGGCCGCCCGCCCGCGGTGGCGGTGCTGCAGGTGCGGCGTCGGCCCGGGACAACCACTACCGACGTGCTGATAGCCGAGGAGTCGGGCGCCGTGCGCGCATCCCTCACCGGGATGTCGTTCGAGGAACTCGAAAACCCCGCGGGCAGTGATCTATCCCGGATGCTGCATCACGTCACGTGGCATTCGGTCCCGTGGAGCCCGGACGAACGGCCGTCCGCGGTGTTCGTCGTCGGCGGTGACGCCGACACCCGGCACTTCGTCGCGCGCGATCTCTCCGCCGCCGACGTGCCGTACGCGACGTACAACGACCCGGCCGAGATCGGGGCGGCTGCAAATGAACTGCACCGCGACGCCGTGGTGCTGGTATTGCCCCGCGCACATGACGCGCCGCAGACGTCGGTCGAGGTTGTGATGCAGACGCTGAGGTGTCTCCTCGACAGTGGTGCGAAGGCCCGAATGTGGGTGCTCACCCAGCGGGTGCACGAAGGTGGGAACGTCGTCCATGCGCCGCTGTGGGGACTGGCCAGGGTCGCCGCCGCCGAGCACCCCAAGATCTTCAGCGGGGTCCTCGACATCGGCGACGACAGCCTGCCCGTGGGCGCGCTCGCGTCGCTACGTGGTCATCCTGTCGTCGTGATCCGCGACGGTGACGCCACGTCCGCGCGGTTGGCATTCGCCGGCCGGGGCTCGGGCGCACCGATGCAGTGCTCGCCCGGCGGCACCTACCTGATCACTGGCGGCACAGGTGTTCTCGGGCTGAGGATGGCGCAACGGCTTGCTGACATCGGTGCCCGACGCATCGTTCTGCTGTCGCGTTCCGGCATGCTAGACCGCGCCGAGTGGCGAGATGCGGCCGAATCCGAATTGATTCGCACCGTGGCGGCGCTGGAGGAGCGCGGGGTCTCTGTCCACATAATGCCGCTGGACATCGCCGGGCCCGACGCGGCCGAGGCGCTGCGCGTCGCGCTGCGGTATCTCCCACCGGTCCGCGGTGTCATCCACGCCGCAGGTGTGGAAGCCGGTGCGCTGCTTGTCAACACGACAGCGGACGACTTCGCCGCGGCCATGCATCCCAAGGTTGACGGCACCTTGACATTGCACGAGGTATTCCCGCCCGAGCAACTGGACTGGATGGTGTTGTTCTCGTCGTGCGGTTACCTCGCGGGCTTCCCAGGACAGGGTGCGTACGCGTGCGCGAACTCGTTCCTCGACGTGATGGCCCGCCATCGCCGAGGCCTCGGCGACCGCACCGTCAGCATCGCGTGGACGGCGTGGCGAGGTCTTGGCATGGGCTCGACGTCCGGTTTCGTCGCGGCGCAACTGGACGCCCTCGGGATGGGCACCATCGGCGCCGACGAGGCGATCCGCGCGCTCGACCTGGCGATGCGCGATGACCAACCGAATGTCGTTGTGCTGCCGGTGCTTCCGGGGGCCACAGCCGTACCGATGCTTGCCGACGTGGCACCCGTCGAGGATGACCGGTCACCACAGGCGAATTCGGCGTTGGACAGTTTCGTCGGAGACGACGGCGAGCCCGATGCGCAGCGTGTGACCGAGTGTGTCGTCGCCGCGGTCTCGGCGCAGCTCGGACTGCCCGTGGGCGATGTGGACACCGGGCTGCCGCTGGTCGAGATCGGGGTCGACTCGATCATGACCGTCGGCCTGCTGCGTCAGCTCGAGAAGCAGACCGGACTGCCGCTGCCGCCGACGTTGCTGTGGGAGTACCCGACGGCCGCGGCGGTGTCGGAGCGCATCGCCGAGCTGCTCGCATCACCGGAGACCGCGCAGGAGCCCCGCGAAGTTCCGGTGTCCTGACGCCGGTCAGGACGAGGTGAGCTGGGCGACGACCTTTTTCTTGTCGACCTTGCCGACCGCCGTCTTGGGCAGCGTCGACATCGGCGCGAGCACGTCAGGGCGCGCGTGTGCGGACACGCCCCGGTCGTCGAGGAACTGGTTCAGCTCGGCGAGCGTGATCGCGGGACCACTGAAGACGACTGCAGCGCAGATCTTTTCGCCGAGGTACTCATCGGGCAGGGCCACCGCGGCCGCCGCGTAGATCGCCGGATGCGCGAACAGGTGCTCTTCGAGGTCCGACGCCGAGACGGTTTCTCCACCGCGGTGGATGACATCCTTGATGCGGCCGGTGACCTCGACGTAGCCCGCCCTGGGACCGTCGGCGAAGATCCGAACCCGATCCCCGGAGCGGTAGAAGCCATCGGGGCTGAACGACCGAGCGTTCGCCTCGTCGGCGCGGTAGTAGCCGTTGAGCGTGTAGGGGCCGCGCACCAGCAGCTCACCCTCTTCGCCCGGGGCGACCTCAATACCCGCTTCGTCGACCACGCGCATCTCGTCGAGTGGCGACATCGGTCTGCCCTGGGTGTTGACCACGACGTCGACAGGATCACCGATGCGGGTGAAATTGAGCATTCCCTCTGCCATGCCGAAGATCTGGGACAGGCCGGGGGTCAACCCGTCGAGGATGTAGCGCGCCTCCTCGGGCGTCATCCGCGAACCGCCCACCTGAACCACGCGCAGCGACGTCGGTAGCACGGGCTCCCATTCACACGCCTGGGTCCACACCTTCGCAAGCGCGTTGACGAGACCCGTGACGGTGATCTTGTGCTGGTCGATGACCGCGAAGGCCGACTCGGGACTGGGATCGGCGGTGAACACCGTCGTGGCGCCTACGGTCATGGAGCCCAGCAGACCCGGGCAACCGAGTGGGAAGTTGTGTCCGGCCGGCAGTGCGACCAGATATACGTCGTCGCCGGTCATCTCGTACGCCTGCGCACACGCGGTCGCGTTGTAGACGTAGTCGTCGTGAGTGCGAGCGATGAGCTTCGGCAGACCGGTCGTACCGCCCGATACGAGCAGCAATGCGGGTGTACTCGGGTCGACCGGCGCCCGGTCGCGGATCGGACCGTCGAAATCGGCCAGCGCCGACCATGATTGGAAGGGACCCGGATCGCCGTCCACGAACACGTGAGCCAGCCCCGGATTGTCGTTCGCCAGAGCCTGAGCCAAATCCCGATAGTCGAACCCGGCGACCCGGTCGGCGACGACGAGCCCGACCGCACCGCTCACGTCGGCGAAGTGACTGAGCTCCGCGTAACGGTGACCCGGAAGGCACATCACCGGGACGGCGCCCGCCCGCAGCAGACCGAACAACGCGACGGCGAACTGAGCAGAGTTCGGCAACTGCAACATCACCCGGTCACCGGCAGCGATACCGCGATCGGCCAGAGCCGCCGCGATGCGGTCGGCGCGAGCGTCCAATTCGGCGAACGTGTAGGTGACGTCGGGGTCGATCACCGCGGCGCGGTCCGGCCACGTCGTGGCGGCGTCGCTGAGGATGGAGTCCAGGCTGCGGCCCGTCCAGTAACCCGCGTCGCGGTACTCCTGGGCGCGGTTGGCCGGGAACGGCACGAAACCCGTCGTCAGGTCGCTCTGCTGGGGGTCTAAACCGGTGCTCATGAGTGGGTGTGACCCCTCCGGGTAGGTGTGTTCGGTGCCTCGAATATAAGGTAGCCTCGCCGGGTTAGTTAGGGCAGCCTGCACTAATTTGGAGGACAGCGTGGGGACCGTTCGCGAGCAAGTTGCCGAACTCCTCGGTGTGACACCCGACGACGTCGACCCCGACGCCGACCTGATCGCCTCCGGTCTCGACTCGATCCGCATGATGTCGCTGTCGGGCCGCTGGCGTAAACAGGGGATCCCGGTCAACTTTGCCGCGCTCGCGGAGAACCCGACGGTGGCGGCATGGTCGGCGCTGGTCGCCCAGCACTCCGGCGGCGAGGAATCCGCCGCGCCCGAGTCGGCGGACCTCGGCGACGACGATGACGGCGTCTTCCCATTGGCGCCCATGCAGCACGCGATGTGGCTGGGCCGCAACGACGATCAACAACTCGGCGGTGTCGCCGCCCACCTCTACGTGGAGTTCGACGGTGCTGGCGTCGACCCGAACCGCCTGCGCGAGGCGGCGGCGAAACTGGTTGCGCGCCATCCGATGTTGCGGGTGGAGATCCTGCCCGACGGCACCCAGCGGATCGGCGAGCGCGGCTTGCCCGTCACGGTTTACGACCTGCGCGAACTGGACGCCGACGTGGCCGAGGAGCGACTGGAAACCATTCGACAGCAGAAGTCACATCAGCTGCTGGACGGCGATGTGCTCGAGCTGAGCCTGTCGCTGCGCCCGGACGGGCGAACGCGCTTGCACGTCGACATGGACATGAACGCCGCGGACGCCGTCAGCTACCGCAAGTTCATGGCCGATCTCGCGGTGTTCTACCGCGGTGGGGAACTACCCGAACTGCGCTACAGCTACCGTCGGTACCGGGCGGCGCTGGCGGCTGCCGACCCCGGACCCTCAGACGAGGACAAGCAGTGGTGGGCCGAACGCCTGCCCGAGCTGCCCGAATCGCCTGCGCTGCCGCTGGTTCCGCCCGCAGAACAAGCCGACCCCCGCAGCAGCGTCCGGCTCTGGCACATCTTCGATGTCGAGACGCGCGACGCACTTTTCGCGGCGGCGCACCGCCGTGGGTTCACTCCTGCGATGGCCGTGGCGGCGTCGTACTCGAATGCGTTGGCGCGGTGGTCGAGTGGTTCGAGGTTCCTGCTCAACCTGCCGATGTTCGGTCGGGAACCCTTTCATCCCGACGTCGAGAAACTGGTCGGCTGCTTCACCTCGTCGCTGATGCTCGACATCGACTTGACACGGACCAGCACGCCTGCGGAGCGGACCCGTGTTGTGCAGGAAACGTTGCACAACACCGCCCGCCACTCGAGCTACTCCGGTCTGTCCGTGCTGCGCGACCTCGGCCGCCACCGTGGCAGCCAGACGCTCGCGCCGATCGTGTACACCAGCGCGCTCGGTCTCGGCGATCTGTTCGCCGGTGAGGTCACCGATCTGTTCGGCGCCCCGGTGTGGACCATTTCCCAAGGCCCGCAGGTGCTCATCGACGCGCAGGCGACGCCGCTGGCGACCGGTCTGATGATCAACTGGGACGTCCGCGTCGACGCGTTCCGCCCCGGTGTCGCAGAGGCGATGTTCACCTATCACCTGGCCGAGTTGACGAGGCTGGCCACCGAGGACACGGCATGGGACGCACCCGATCCGCCCGCGGTGCCCGAGGCGCAACGCGCTGTCCGTGCCGCGGTGAACAGCACGACCGCCCCGTCGAGCGGGGAGACGATCCACGACGGGTTCTTCAATAACGCGCTGGCCACGCCCGATGCGCCCGCGGTCATCAGCAGCGACGGCGGCCTGACTTACGGCGAGGTGCGCGCTCGCGCCCTAGCCGTTGCGGAAGCATTGCGCGGCAATGGGGTTCGCCCCGGCGACCTGGTCGCGTTGATCGGCCCCAAGTGTGCCGAGCAGATTCCCGCGGTGCTGGGCATCCTGGCCGCCGGTGCGGCGTACCTGCCGATCGGCGCCGATCAGCCGGCCGACCGGACCGCGCGCATCCTCGGATCGAGCGGGATCGCCGCGGTGCTGCTGTGCGGTGGCGCAGATCCTGTCGAGACCACCGCGCCGGTGATCACGGCCTCGACCGCGATGCAGCGCTCCGTCGACGCCGAACCCACGCCGGTCGAACCGCACGACCTGGCCTACGTCCTTTTCACATCGGGGTCGACGGGCGAGCCCAAAGGTGTCGAGCTGACCCATGACGCGGTGATGAATACCATCGAATTCATCAACGGCCGTTACAAACTCGGCCCCTCGGACCGCAGCCTGGCACTGGCCTCGCTCGAGGCTGACATGTCGGTGCTGGAAATCTTCGCCATCCTGCGGGCCGGCGGCGCCGTGGTCGTCGTGGACGAGGTGCAACGCCGCGATCCCGACGCGTGGGCGAACCTCATCCAAAACCACAGTGTGACGTTCCTGAACTGGATGCCCGGCTGGCTCGACATGCTGCTCGAGGTCGGCGGCAAGCGGCTGGCGACCCTGCGGGTGGTGCTACTCGGCGGTGACTGGGTGCGGCCCGAACTGATTCGGGGACTTCGAAACTCAGCGCCGACAGCGCGTGTGGCGGGCCTCGGCGGTGCGACCGAAACCGCCGTGCATGGCACGATCTGCGAGGTCGATGACCCGCCCGCACACTGGACGTCGATTCCCTACGGCGTGCCGTTCCCGAACAACGCGTGCCGGGTGGCGGCCGCGGACGGCTCCGACTGCCCGGACTGGGTGCCGGGTGAGCTGTGGTTCTCCGGACGCGGCATCGCCCGCGGCTATCGCGGGCGGCCGGACCTGACGGCCGAGAAGTTCGTCGAATACGACGGCCGAACCTGGTATCGGACAGGCGATCTCGTCCGCTACCACCCGGACGGGACCCTCGAGTTCGTCGGCCGCATCGACCACCGGATCAAAATCAGCGGCTACCGGATCGAACTCGGCGAGGTCGAGGCCGCGCTCAAGCGGATACCGCACATCGATGCGGCGGTGGCGACCGTCGTCCCGGGTGATGTGCTGGCGGCCCTGGTGCGCACCGATGACCCGAGTCTCGATTCGCAGGCCGTCGCGGCCGCTCTGACCGAGATTGTTCCCGCGCACATGATCCCCAAGATCATCGTGGTGAGCGAACGGATCCCGTTCACCGTCAACGGCAAGCTCGACCGCAAGGCCGTGGCCCGGTTGTTGGCCGAAGCCGAACTGCCTGCCGCTGACGTCTATCGTCCGGCGTCCACACCACTGGAATCCGCGCTGGTGGCGATCGTCGGTGAGGTTCTCGGCGTCGCCGCCGACACGATCGGCATCGACGACGACTTCTTCTCCCTCGGTGGGGATTCCGTGCTGGCCACCCAGGTGGTCGCCCGCGTCCGGGACTGGCTGGATACGCCCACAGCACTGGTGACCGACATGTTCGCGGCGCGGTGCGTGTCAAAGCTGGCCGAGCGGCTCGTCAGTCGTGAACCGGATGCCGACCGGCTCAACATGGTCGCCGAGGTGTACCTGGAAGTCGCCGGAATGGACAGCGCCGCGGTGCTGTCGGAGCTAGCCGGCGGCTAATCTTCGCCTCTCAAACCCCTTGTGTCACAGGGGTTTCAGAAGAATATAAAGTTCTGATTTTCCTCAGAGTTCTCTTGAAGTTTTTTCTAGAGTTCTCTTAGGTATCGAACGTATGTTCGAGATATGGGTGCGGAGGCGGTGCAGGCGGCGGTAGCCGCGATGCGCGCCGCGCACGACGAGTTGGCCGCGCTGCCGATTGAGGCGTTGACGACGTCGGAGTTGGTCGGCGTGCTCGATGAGCTGGAAACGTTGTCGTGTCAGTTGCCGGCCCAGACTCATCGGGTGTTGGCGCGGTTGCAGTGTGAGACGACGGCCAAGGAGATGGGTGCCAAGTCATGGCGCCAGGTGTTGGCGAACCGGTTTCGCATCTCGACCGCTGAGGCGGGTCGTCGCCTCGATGAGGTGGCGGTGTTGGGGCCGCGGCGCTCGCTGACCGGGGAGCCGTTGGAGCCGGTGCTGCCTGCGGCGGCGCTAGCTCAGGCGCGCGGATTGATCAATGGCGAGCATGTGGAGGTTCTGCGTAAGGCGATGGATCGCATCCCCGCCGCCGTCGACACCCTGACCCGCGCGCAGATCGACGTCGACCTTGTCCGCCACGCGGTCGGTTTGGGGCCCAAGGAGCTCAAGGACAAGGCCGAGCGCATCCTGTTTCTGCTCGATCAGGACGGCCCGGAACCCGATGATGTCGAGCGTGAGCGTCGCCGCGGGGTGGCGATGGGGCCGCAGGGTTGTGACAAGATGCGGCCGATCACCGGTCGGCTGACGCCGGAGTTGGCGGCGACGTTGGAGGCGATCTTCGCCAAGTGGGCCGCGCCGGGGATGTGCAACCCGGCCGACGACGACCCGTGTATCTCGGGGACGCCGACGCAGGCCCAGATCGACAACGATCAGCGCACGCTGGCCCAGCGTCAGCATGATGCGCTGCTGGCGGTGGGGCGCAGTGTGTTGGGCAGCGGTGTGCTGGGTCAGCACAACGGATTAACGGCCTTGATCATCATCCGCACCACCCTGCAGGACTTGGAGAGCCGCGCGGGTGTCGGTGTGTCCGGCGGCGGGACGGTGGTGCCGATCCGCGATGTGATTCGGATGGCGGCGCGGGCGAACATGTTTTTGGCGGTGTTCGACAAGGCGACTGGGTCGGCGCTGGATCTGTTCCGGGCGCGGCGCACGGCGTCGGCGGCCCAGCGGCTCATGTTGATCGCGCGCGACGGTGGGTGTACCAAACCGGGATGCACGGTGCCCGCGTATGGCTGCCAGGTCCATCATGCGGCCAGGGACTGGGCTGATGACGGGCTGACCAATGTCGACGAGCTCGGTTTGGCGTGCGGCCCCGACAACCGAATGGTCGGACCGGGCGGCTGGACCACACGGATGAACGACGACCATGAGGTGGAATGGATCCCGCCACCGGACATAGACACCGGCCAGGCCCGCGTCAACGACTACCACCGACCCGAACGCCTCCGCCCAGTCGACGACGACCGCTTCGGGGAACCCGTCGTCGAGGAAGCGGCGCCCGACTACGAACCGATCGAGAACCCACACGAACCCGGCGGACCAGAACCCAACGCCGCCTGAGATGTTGGGTTACGTGATGGCGGCGGCCAGTCGACGCCACTGCTCGCGGGGGAACTCCCTCGGATCGGCGGTCAGCACCTGCACGCAGACGTGGTCGGCGCCTGCGGACCGGTGCTCGTTCACACGGCGAAGCACGGTCTCCTCGTCGCCCCACGCGATGATCGCGTCGAACAGACGGTCGCTGACCGACGTCACGTCCTCCTCCGTGAAACCGGACCGCAACAGGTTGTTGGCGTAGTTCGGCAGCGCCAGATACGAACGCAGCCAATCAGTTCCCAGTGAACGGGCCTCGTCCCTGTCCTCGGTGAGCAGCACGGTCTGCTCGGGCAGCAGCAGCGGGCCCTCGCCGAGCTGCTCGCGGGCATAGCGAGTGTGGTCCGGCGTCACCAGATAGGGATGCGCACCGCGGGACCGCGTCGCGGACAGCTCGAGCATCTTCGGGCCGAGCGCGGCGAGCACCCGGTTGGCGACGGGTACCGGATTCTCGGTCGCATCAATGGCATCGAGGTACTTGCGTGTCGCGGCGAGCGGCTTCTTGTAGAGGCCCGGTTCTTTCGAGTCGATGAGCGGGGCGTGGCTCACCCCGATACCGAGCAGGAAGCGTTCACCGTGTTGTTCGGTCAGCTCCGCGTAGGCCGCCGCCACATCCGCGGGCTCATGCATCCAGAGGTTCAGGATTCCGGTGGCGATGACGACGGACTTGGTCGCCCCCAGCAGCTGGCTCACCGAATCGAGCACCGGTCCGCCCACGTCGGGGATCCACAGCGCGGTGAATCCGAGCTCCTCGAGGTCGGCTGCGGCCTCGGCGGCCTCCCCGGCGTCGCCGTAGCGCAACTGTGAACTCCACACTCCGACGCCTGCCAGATCCATGCGCACATCCTTTCCGGGGCAACTAGCCACTCACGCTACCGTCGGCGCCTGGCGGTCCACCCCCGGGGGCCTGGCCGCGTCTGCCCAGGTGGTGGGGCATCCGGGCGCGCGCGTACGTGGCCGACCTCACCTGCTCTCACCCCGGATGTACGGGTCTTCGACAACCTCAATTAGGGTAACCTCACAAACTTAGGACAGCCTGCACTAATTCATGCTGGGAGGGGTTCTGTGCGTTCTCGCCGCGGTGGCGCAAGCCGTCCCCAACGATCGCCGAGACCGTCGCCGACCTGCCGATGATTGACGAACAGAGCCAACTGACTTTCCAGCCCTGGATCAAGCGGTCCCCGGGCCACGCGAGCGACGGTGCGACCGTGGTGTTTCCCCACGCGGGCGGCGCGGCCGCGGCCTATCGCGCTTTCGCCGCCGCATTGGCCGCCGGCGGCAAAGACGTCTATGTCGTGCAGTACCCCCAGCGTGCGGACCGGTTGACCCATCCCGCCCCCGACACCGTCGAGGACTTGGCCGCGCAGCTGTTCGACGCCGGCGATTGGGCTCAACTCGGTCCCCTGAAACTGTTCGGCCATTGCATGGGCGCGGTCATCGCGTTCGAGTTCGCGCGGGTCGCCGAAGCCAAGGGTGCCGACGTCCGCAGCCTGTGGGTGTCCGCGAGCCAGGCGCCGTGCACGATCGCCAGCTCACCGCGGCTGCCCACCGCCGACGCCGAAGTGGTCGCGAACATGGTCGACCTCGGCGGCACCGA
>Ga0075370_10001360_pt1 | contig 10523 bp, 8 predicted proteins | sample EndMethybrTD3035_FD_71398 | JGI IMG/M metagenome (GOLD analysis project Ga0075370, IMG submission 71398) | Populus endosphere microbial communities from Tennessee, USA - Endosphere MetaG P. TD hybrid TD303-5 | ecosystem: Host-associated > Plants > Roots > Endosphere | place: USA: Tennessee... | reverse complement strand
GCGCGCCGGCGCGCCACCCTACGACCTGGTCTTGCTGGACTGGAAGATGCCGGACCTGGACGGCTTCGACCTGGTGGACCTGATCCGTCGCTCGCCGCATGTGCGGCGCATCCCGCGCCTGCTGATGGTCACGGCATACGGCGACGAGACCCTCACGCGGCGTGCGGCGGCCGAGCGGCTCGACGGCTGCCTGGCCAAGCCCGTCAGCGCCTCGACGCTGCTCGACGCCATCGTCAGCGTCTTCGGCCCGCAGGCCGGCCTGCCGGATGTCGGTCAGCCGGCGGAGCAGGGCGCCGCAGATGCACCGCGGGCGCTGCGCGGGCGCCGCGTGCTGCTGGTGGAGGACAACGAATTCAATCGCGTCGTCGCGAGCGAGCTGCTGGCCGACGTGGCCGGCATGGACGTGTCGGTGGCCGAGAACGGCGAGCAGGCCGTCGACATGATTCGCGGCCAGCGCTTCGATGCGGTGCTGATGGATGTCCAGATGCCGTTGATGGACGGCTACCAGGCGACTGCCATGGTGCGCAAGGATCTCGCGCTCGCGGACCTGCCGATCATCGCGATGACCGCCCATGCCATGGTCCGCGACCGCGAGAAGTGCCTGGCTGTCGGCATGAACGACTACGTGTGCAAGCCGTTCGAGCCGCAAGCCTTGTTCTCGGTGCTGGCGAAGTGGGTCGGCGGCAGCGTCGGCGACGCGCAGGCCGCCATCCCTGTCCCGGATGCAGCAGCCGCTGCCGCCGTAGCGCCGGCGGACCCGCCGCCGGTGTCGTTCGAGCTCGGACTTCGCCAATGCCTCGGGCGCGACGACCTGTATCGCAAGATCATCGGCCGCTTCCTCGACGCATTCGGCGACGAGCCTGCCAAGTTGCAGCTGGCCGTGACCGGCGGTCAGCTGCACGCCGCGGGGGAAGTGGCTCATTCGATGATCACGACGGCCAGTACCCTCGGTGCCGGGCCGCTGTCAGTCGCGGCGAGTGCGCTGCAGGTCGCCATCAAGGCGGGCGAGCACGAACGCTTGCCCGACCTCGTTCAGGCCTTCGCGCGCCGCCACGCCGAGGTCCTTGCGCAGCTCAATGCCTACCTCGAACGCGAGGCCGCGCGCGGGAGCTAGCTGAAACTCAGAGCGTCGCCGCCGAGCAGTCGGACGAGCAGCTCGCGCACGCTTCGGATCTGGTGCCCGAAGGGCAGGCTGCCGCGCCCGCTGAAGAAGAGGCCGCGCTTGACGTCCCCGGCGAGCGCCGCAGCCAGTTGCTGGTCGATGCAGAACTGACCCCAGCCCGCCTTGCCGTCGCGAAGGCCGCATTGCGCCAGGCAGTCGAAGACCTTCGTGCACCGTGACTTGGCGTGGGCAACGGCTTGCAACCTGGGCTCGGCCTTCAGATAGGCCTTCAGCCAGGGCGTGAGGACGGCGCGTGCGGGCAGGCCGGCGACGCTCGTGAACTCGACCTTGTCTTCCTCGCGTGCTCCGGCGAGCACACGTTTGAACTCGGGATGCGCGTCGCTCTCCTGCGTGACGGCGAAAGGCGTGCCGAGCTGAACGCCTGCGGCGCCGAGCGCGACGACACGCCGGATGTCGTCGATGCCTCGGATGCCGCCCGCCGCGATGATCGGTGTCTGCTCGATGCCGGCCGAGCGCAGCACGGCCACCGTTTCGGGAATGCAGCGTTCGAACTCGAACCGGGGATCTTCCAGGTCCTTGACGTTGGCTGCCCCCAAGTGGCCGCCGGCCAGGCGAGGGTGCTCGAGCACGATCGCGTCGGGCATGCGCTTCTTGCGCTCCCACTTGCGGACCACCAGTTGCACGCCTCGAGAGTCCGACAGGATCGGCACCAGCGCGACCGCGGGGTGGTCAGCGGCGAGGTCCGGAAGGTCCAGCGGCAGCCCGGCACCGACGACAAGCGCATCGATGCCGGCTTCCAGCGATCGCCGGACGTACGCGGCGTACTCGCCGACCGCACGCATCACGTTCATCGCCAGCAGCCCCATTCCGCCGGACAGGGCGCGCGCCTTGTGGATCTCGCGCTCGAGGGCACCGAGGTTCGCCGAGTCGATGGCAGCCTTTGCATCGGGGCCGACGCCGAGCGAGCGTGTCTGCTCCATCAAGTCGGGATGGTGCCGGCGCAGGTCCACCGAGCTGAGCGTGCCGACGCCGCCGAGGGAGGCGACCGTGCCCGCCAGCCGGTGCGCCGAAACCCCGATGCCCATGCCGCCTTGCACGATGGGCAGAACGGTGCGCCCGCCAAGGCGCAGCGGCTTCAAGGCGCATTGCGCCAGCAGGTGCTGCATGTCGTCTGGAATCGCGAGCGTCATCGAGCGACTGTAGAAGGGCGGGTCGGCGGTGTTCGTGATGCATGTCAAACGCAGTTGGAATCGCTCGTCAAACCGGGAGGCGATTCGCGGCATTGACACAGCGCAATGGCGCTCGCTGGGACGCCAACGACACTCGGCGTCACACCGTTGCCCGAGCTTCCAAGCCGCCCCCAACCATGTATGCACGCATCCTCGTACCGGTCGACGGCAGCGGTACATCCGAACGCGGCCTCGAAGAGGCCATCGCGCTCGCCCGGCGATTGGGTTCGTCGCTGCATGTGCTCAACGTGGCCGACGCACGCGAGCCCGGTGCCGAGGCGTCCACCTACGCCCCGTCGTCGCAGCTCGTCGAAGACTGGCAGATTGCCGGCGAACGACTGGTTCCCGAAGCGGTTGCACGGGCCAGGTCCCAGGGTGTGAGCGCGCAGGGCGTGGTGCGCCACGACACGACCCAGCGAGTCTGTGACCTGATCGTTCAGGAGGCGAAGAACATCGCGGCTGGGCTCATCGTGATGGGCACGCACGGCCGGCGCGGCGCGGCGCGCCTGGCGCTGGGCAGCGATGCCGAGCTCGTCGCGCGGGCCAGTCCGGTTCCGGTGCTGCTGGTGCGCGGCAGCTCGACGAGCGGCTGGTGAACGCAGCGCACGCAGCCTCACGCGCGACGCGGGGTCTGCAGCGCTCGCCGTGTCAGGCGGGGATGGCTCTGACCAGCAGCACGGGCACGGCAGATGTCCGCGTGATCTGCTCGGCGTCGCTGCCGAGCAGCATCCGGCCGACGCCCCGTCGACCGTGCGTGCCGATCACGACGAGATCGGCGTGCCAGGCCGCCACCTGATCGGCGACCGCCTCGGCGAGGCGGACCGCGCTGCCTTCGAGCAGCAGCGCGTCCGCCTTCACGCCCGCGTCGAGCGCGCGCGCCTTGCCGGCGTGCAGGATCTTTGTGCCGGCCTCGCGCATGAGCGGGATCACGTCGTTCGCCCAAGCCGCGTAGGTCTCGAATCCGGTTGCGTACTGAAGGTCGTCGACGAGATGGACGATGCGCAGTTCGGCGCCGGTCAGCGCCGCGAGCTTGACGGCTTCGTCGAGGCCGCGGGTGGATGTTGCACTGCCGTCGAAGGGGACCAGGATGCGTTGGTACATGAGGGGGCTCCGAGATGTCGAGGGTGATCGGACTTCAATCGGGTTGCGCGGGCCGCACCAGCAGATAGCTGCGCACGCGGCCGCGCTGCACGAGCAGGGCCGGTGCGCGATCCGCGCCGCGCCGGCTCAGCGCGGCATCGAACTCGGCGACGCGCGCGACCGGCACCTCGTTGACGGCGAGGATCATGTCGCCGAGCCGGATGCCGGCGCGCTCGGCGGCGCCCTTCGCGGTCGTGACGCGCAGCGCGTCCGCGCCGAGCGCGCGGCGCTCGGCGCCGTCGAGTTCCTTCAGCTGCAGCCCCAGGCGGGCCAGCGTCGGCTCGCGACGCGACTGCCGCGAAATCTCGAGAGTGTCCGGCGGCACCTCGTCGGTGGCCGCGACGATGTGCTCCACGCGGCCGTCGCGCCACACGTTGAGCGCGAGCCGCTCGCCGGGATGGCGCCGCGCGATTTCGCGCTGCACGCCGGCGGCGTCCATGTCGTCGCGCGTATCCAGTCCGAGCAGGATGTCGCCGCTGCGCAGGCCTGCCGCCTGCGCACCGCTTCCCGGCTCGACCCGCGTGATCAGCGCCCCCGCTGCGCCGCGACGCCCGAACGACGCGGCCAGGTCCGGGGTCAGGTCCTGGAAGCGTGCGCCGAGCCGCGCCCGTACGACGCGGCCGCGCTCGCGCAGCTGCGCAGCAATCTGCAGCGCCACATCGATGGGCAGCGCGAACGAGACACCCGCATAGGCGCCGGTGTCGCTGAACATCAGTGCATTCATTCCGACGACTTCGCCGCGCAGGTTGAACAGCGGGCCGCCGGAACTGCCGCGGTTGATCGCCACATCGGTCTGGATCAGCGGCAGCCCCCCGAGGCCGGGGAAGTAGCGCGGCAGCGCGCTGACGATGCCCGCGGTGAGGGTGCGCTCCAGGCCGAACGGCGTGCCGACGGCGGCGACCCAGTCGCCCAGCGCGAGCCGCGACGGGTTGCCGATGCGAGCGCTGGTCAGCGCGTGCGCATCGACTTTCAGCAACGCGACGTCGCTGACCACGTCCAGCCCGACCAGCCGGGCCGCGAACTCGCGCCGATCGGACAGCGACACCGTGATCGCGTCCAGGCCCGCGACCGCATGCGCGCTGGTCAGGATCAGCCCCTCGGGGTCGATGACGATGCCCGAAGCGAGGCTGCGCTGGGTCACGTTCGCCGGCGGCGCCGAAGACGGCGCATCGCCGACGGGGTCGTCGGACGCGCCCTCATCGTCGTCGAAATCGATGGAAGGCAACTGCGCCGCAGCCGGACGCCGGCCGGTCGCGACCAGGCTCACGACGACCGACGTTTCGAAGCGCGCATGCGCCGCGAAATCGGGCACGGATCCACGGACGGGCGAGATGCCATCGTCCGGAAGATCGGCTCGCGCCGGGCCGCCGGCGAGGACGAGCAGACCGAGCACGCATGCCGTCAGCGCGCTTGGGCGGCAAACATGGCGAAGACCTTCGATCAGCATCGCGCGAGCCGCCTCAATGCGACATCAGCACCGGCACCGTCATCGATGCGAGCAGGCCGCGGGTCGCGCCGCCCAGCACGAGCTCGGTCCAGCGCGAGTGCCCGTAGGCGCCCATCACGATCAGATCGGCGTCGAGGTCGGCCGCGTGCGAGAGCATCGCGTCGGCGATGCTCGTGCCGGATCTCTCGATCCGCACGGTCGCCGTGACACGCTGCCACTTGAGCCACTTCTGCAATGCATCGAGCTGCGCTCGCAGGGGCTTCTCCCGGGCCCCCGAACCTTCGCCCCAGGTCACGACTTCCACGTGCGATGCGCGGCGCAGCAAGGGCAAGGCGTCCGACACGGCGCGGGCCGCCTCGTGGGTGTCGTTCCAGGCGACCATCACACGGCTGCCGATCCGCCTGGCGCCTCCCGCGTAGGGCAGCACGAGTGTGGGCCGAGCACTGTGCAGCAGCACGCTTTCGACCAGGTCCTGCGCCACGGCGTGGTTGGGCTCCGACGGATCGGCCTGGGTCAGCACGGTCAGGTCGGCCCAACGGGCATGACTCACCAGCGAGTCGACCTTGCTCGCCTCGTCGATGATCGCCTCGAACGAAGCGAGCTGGCCGGCGTGGCACTCGTCGCGAAAGGCATCGGCAGCCCGCTCGGCCTGGTCGCGCAGGGCGTCCCACACTTTCGCGGCGTATTCCTGCAGCGACGCCGCCGCCTTGGGCGCATTCGGCAAGTCGACCAGGTCGGTCGGCGCGAGGCCGACCAGGTGGCCGTCGAGGTCCTTGGCCAGCCGGATCGCGCAGCGCACGCGCGCTGCGCAGGCCGGCGTGTGGTCGAGCAGGACGAGAAGGCTCCGATAGCTCATGGCGGTCTCCCGATGACGTTCGGGTTCGATTGTTCGTGTCCGTCGGCGCCGGCGGCTTGACGTGGGTCAACGCACAGTCAGCGGCTGCCGTAGGGCTTGCTTTGCGAGGCGGCATCCGGACTCTCGCCGGAGTTCCGGGCGGCAAAGAAGCGATAGGTGAACCAGCGCCGTTGCGCGTCGATCTGCAGCCGGGCGCCGTAGCTGTCGCTGGCCGTGAGGACGCCGGATCGCGGATGGCCGTCCGGCCCGATCGCGAAGGGCTCGTCCTGGCGCAGCGCGAGCGGCAACCCGTCGACCGTGATCGCCCCTTTGACGCTCGTGAGCTGCTGTCCGATCGGCGGCCGCACCATGTCGATGCTGAAGTTCCAGCGCATCGCATGCGGCCCGCGAGCGACCGCCAGATCGCGGTACGAAACGCCATAGGACTCGGTGCCGCGCTGCAGGTCGCTGCGCAACGTGGCGTGTGCGGCGCCGGTCCAGCGCATCTGGGTCGAGCCCATCTCGATGAAGCGGAAGTCGAGCTCGGTGACTTCGCTGCGGCCCTCGAACCGATGCGCCGCGACCACGAACTCGCTGCGGCCGCTGACGACGTTGCCGTCGACCACGCAGGCATCGAAGCGCGCCTTGAACGTGTCGCCGACCGAGAGCGCACCGTCGGTGTCGAGATCGACCACGTCGACCGCGGCGCTCCCGCCACCGGGGCACGGCATGCTGAACCGGCGGCGCTCGGGCGGCGCGAGCGCACGCGGACCGGACTCGCGCAGGCTCGCGTTGTGAACCGATGGCGCGCCCAAGCCCATCAGCATGGTCGAGAACGCGAAGCCGTTCGTGTCGAGAATCTCGCTGACGCCGTCGGCAACGTCGACGAAGTTGCTCGCGCTGAGCCCTGTCGGATCGGCGGCGGCGGCCGAGCACAGCAGCGCGGTCAGCGCCGCCCCCACGGGCCGGGCGATGCGCTGGATCATGCCGGGTCTCCTGGGCTGCCGTTCAGTGCGAGCACGAATCGCAGTGCATCGACGTCCGAACCGGCTTCGTCGAGTTCGAATCCGTTCGAGAGGGCCAGCTGGCGCATCGGCAGGTTCTCGCGCAGCACGAGGCCGACGAGGCGCCGGGTGCCGCGCTGCACGAGGCAGTCGATCAGCGTGCGCATCAGCAGGTGCCCGAGGCCGCGCCCCTTGAGATCCGAGCGCACGATGATCGCGAACTCGGCGTCGATGTTGTCGGGGTCGATCACGGCGCGCGCGACGCCGAGGGTCTGCTGCGTGCCGTCGGCAAGCGCGCGGGTCGCGATGAAGGCCATCTCGCGCGAGTAGTCGATCTGCGTCAGGCGCGCCAGCTCGGTACGCGGCAGCTCGCGGCGCACGCTGAAGAAGCGCAGGCGCAGGTCGTTGGGCTGCAGGCATTCGACAAAGGCGCGGTGCTGGGCTTCGTCTTCCGGCCGTATCGGGCGAATCACGATCGTCTCGCCCTGCCAGGTCAGCGTGCGCGCCAGCTCGGCCGGGTAGGGTGCGATGGCGAAGTGCGCCGCGCCCGCCGGCGCCGATCGGCTCACGCGCACGCGTGCATCGAGCGCGAGCACGCCGTCGTGGTCGGCCCACAGCGGATTGATGTCGAGCTCGGCAAGCTCGGGCAGATCGGCCAGCATCTGCGACAGCGCGATCAGCACGTCGGCGATCGCCTCGAGCCGGGCCGGCGGATGGTCGCGATAGCCGGCCAGCAGCTTCGCCACGCGGGTGCGCGACAGCAGTTCGCGCGCCAGCACGCGGTTCAGCGGCGGCAGCGCGATCGCGCGGTCGGCGATCACCTCGACAGCTGTTCCGCCCTGGCCGAACAGCAGCACCGGCCCGAAGACCGGATCGATACTCGCGCCGACGATCAGCTCCTGCGCGAACGGCCGGTGCGCCATCGCCTGGACCGTGAAGCCGTCGATCCGGGCCTGTGGCCGCGCCGCGCCGATGCGCGCCAGCATCGCGTTCGCCGCGCGCTCGAGCTCGTCGTCGTTGTGCAGGTCGAGGCTCACGCCGCCGGCGTCGGACTTGTGGCTGATGTCGGGCGAACGGATCTTCAGCGCGACCGGGTAGCCGATCTCGCGTGCCGCGGCCATGAGCGCGGCAGGCGCGGCCTCGACCGCCAGCGTGCGCACGGTCGGGATGCCGTAGGCCTTCAACAGTCCCTTGGCCTCGAACTCGTCGAGCATCTCGCGGCCGCTCGCCAGCGCCGCAGCGATCGTCGCGCGCGCCGCGGCGATGTCGGGTGGTCCGTTCTCGCTGGCGCTCGGGGTTTCCAGCAACAAGGCCTGGTTGCGGCGGTAGGTCGCCAGCATCGCGAACGCGCGCACCGCCTCCTCGGGAGTCTCGTAGTCGGCCGCGCCGGCCTCCTCGAAGATGCGGCGCGCCTCGCTCACCGCGGCGTCGCCCAGCCAGCAGGCCATCACACGGCCGGCGGCCGAGCGCACCAGCGGCGCGCAGGCGCGCGCGATGTCGTCGCTGCGCACGATCGCCGTCGGGGCGTGCAGGAACAGCACGGCGCCGCTGTCGGGTGCGTCCAGCAGCGCCTGCAGCGTCTGCACATAGCGCGGGACCGGTGCGTCGCCGATGATGTCGATCGGGTTCGCGCGCGACCAGGTCGGCGGCAGCACGGCGTCGAGCCTGGCGCGCAGATCGCCGCTCAGCGCGCGCAGCGGCACGCCGGCCAGCGCCGCGGCGTCGGCGGCCATCACGCCGGCGCCGCCGCCGTTGGTCATCAGCGTCAATGCGTCGTCCTGGTTGCGGCCGAAGCGGGCGAGCGTCTCGGCGGCCATGAGCAGGTCCTGCAAGGTGTCGACGCGCAGCATGCCGGCGCGCCGGATCGCTGCATCGATGACCACGTCCGAGCCGGCCAGCGCGCCGGTGTGGGACGCGGCTGCCTGCACGCCGTTGCCGGCGCGGCCCGCCTTGACCACAATGACCGGCTTGTTGCGCGCCGCGGCTCGCGCCGCCGACATGAACTTGCGCGGGGCCTCGATCGATTCGATGTAGAGCAGGATGGAGCGCGTGCGGCCGTCGCTCGCGAGATGGTCGAGCAGATCGCCGAAGTCCACGTCGGCATGCTCGCCGAGCGAGATCATGTGCGAGAAGCCGATGCGGCGCGACTTCGCCCAGTCGAGCACCGCGGTGACGAGCGCGCCCGACTGCGAGACGAACGCCATCTCGCCGTCCAGCGCGTCGGTGTGCGCGAAGCTCGCATTCAGGCCGAGGCGCGGCGTGAGCAGGCCCAGGCAGTTCGGGCCGAGCACGCGCAGCACGTGCGGACGCGCGGCGTCGAGCATGGCCTGCTTCTGCAGCGCGCTCAGCCCGGCCGTCATCACGATGGCGGCCCGCGTGCCGAGGCTGCCCAGTTCGCCGATCAGCCCGGCGATGCTGTCGGGCGGCGTGCACAGCACGGCGAGGTCGGGCGCAGCGGGAAGGTCGGCCACGCGGGCGAACACGCGCTGGCCGTCGAGCACGGTGTGACGCGGGTTCACCGCATGGATCGGCCCGGCGAAGCGGCCGGCGCGCAGGTTGCGCCACACGGTCGAGCCGACGCTGCCGGCGCGATCGGAGGCGCCGATGACGGCCACCGAAGCCGGCTCCAGCAGCGATTCGAGATGACGGACGGACATCGGCTCGAGGTCTCGCGTCGGTTTCAATGCGCCATCACCACAGGCAGCGTCATCGACCGCAGGACCGTGCGCGACGCTCCGCCGAGCATCAGCTCGCGAGCACGGCTGTGGCCGTAGCAGCCCATCACGAGCAGGTCGGCACCGGCATCGGCGGCGAGCGACAGCAGCCCGTCGCCGGCCCCATCCGCGGGCGGCGCCGAATGGCGCTCGATCGGTGCCTGAACGTCGTGCGACCGGAGATAGCTTTCGAGTGCCTTCGCCGGATCGGGCACGGGATCGGAGTCGTCCGCGATCGTCAGGTGGATGCACTTCGCGCGTTGCAGGAACGGCAATGCTGCGGACAGCGCATGGGCCGACTCGCGCGTCGGCTTCCAGGCGACGAGCACCTGCTCGCCCACGGTCGTTGGCGTGTCGACGCAGGGCAGCACGAGCGCCGGCCGGCCGCTGGCCAGCAGCACGGAGGCGACGAAGTCCGCAGGAACGCCGACCATCATGGGATCGGTTGGATCGTGCTGGCCGAGCACCAGCAGGTCCGCATAGAGGGCGCGCTGCGCGACACCGGAGATCACCAGCCCGTCGCCCGAGTCCTGCCAGGCGACGGGCTGCGGCAGTCTCGCGGCCGTGCGGTCGAACAGCGCCCGGGCCTGATCGCGATGGTCGATGTCGAGCTGCTGCAGCATCGCGAGCATCTCGCCCGCGCCTGCAGCCATGACGAGCGGGAGGCTCAGCGTGCTCGGCGTGCTGGCGTACAGGGCCGTCACGCGGGCGCCGAACTGCTCGGCCAGTTCGCTGGCGACGAGCAGGCGCCGGGCACTGCGCGGCGACGGGTCGACGTGCAGAAGGATCGATCGCAGCGCGCTCATGGTGTCAGCGCCGTGTCGTACCGACGCCGAGCAGCCGGTACAGCGGACACCAGGCGATGATGCCGGTCAGCAGCGGGACGATGCCGATGTAGCCCCAGGCACCGATGCGGCCCGTGGCGGCCAGCGCGATCAGCGCGACGCCGGCGACGACGCGAAGGGCTCGATCGAGATTGCCGATGTTCAATGCAAGCATGGGATTGCTCCGGTGGTTCATGCCCACGATAT
>Ga0075370_10001359_pt1 | contig 10529 bp, 8 predicted proteins | sample EndMethybrTD3035_FD_71398 | JGI IMG/M metagenome (GOLD analysis project Ga0075370, IMG submission 71398) | Populus endosphere microbial communities from Tennessee, USA - Endosphere MetaG P. TD hybrid TD303-5 | ecosystem: Host-associated > Plants > Roots > Endosphere | place: USA: Tennessee... | reverse complement strand
TATTCGTCGTGGAAGCAGGGGCGCTTGCAGAACTGGCGATACCAGGGTTTGAGCGCCTCGGCCGTAGCCCGGTCCTCAACGCTCCGGTCCACGCGCGCGCGTATCGCCTCCATCTTCTCGAAATCGGCCTGCTCGACGGCTTCGAGCGGCAGTCCCTTGTCACCCGTGATTGTATTGGCGCGCAGGAACTTGGTCATCACATCGGTCCAGCCGTCGCGGATCAGGTCCTCCTCGGCCAGGCCGCCCGAGGTCAGCGTCGTGAAGTTTTCCATCCGACGCTTCTGCCAGCCGGGCTCCAGGCTGCGCCACCAGTCGGGGTCGGTCGCATAGTCGTTTCGCACGTCGATCGAGGAGGGTGTGCGCTGGAAGACGAAGAGGCTCATGGCGCCCGCGGCCAGGTGGGGGATGCACTGAACTGCGGTGGCACCGGTACCGATCACGCCGACGCGCTTGTCGGCCAGGCGGTCCAGTTCGCCTTCGGGCCCGCCGCCGGTATAGCCATAGTCCCATCGGGCGGTGTGGAATATGCGGCCCTTGAAATCCTCGATCCCGGGAATACCCGGCAGCCGCGGCTTGTGCGCGGGACCGTTGACCATCATGACGAACCGCGCGCGCATCCGGTCGCCGCGATTGGTCGATACGATCCAGCGGAGCGCGGCTTCATCCCAGCGCAGTTCGGTCACCTCGGTGTGCAGGCAGGCCTTGTCGTAAAGGCCGAACTTTTCCGCGACGCGGCGCGAATAGTCGAGAATCTCGGGGGCCGGCGTGTACTTGCGCCGCGGCATGAACTGCATGTCCTCAAGCAGCGGCAGGTAGATGTAGCTCTCCACGTCGCAGGCCGCACCGGGATAGCGATTCCAGTACCAGGTTCCACCGAAGTCGCCGCCTTTCTCGATTATGCGGATGTCGCGGAATCCCGACTGGCGCAGCCTCGCCCCTGCAAGAAGACCGCCGAAGCCGCCACCGATGACGATTACCTCGGTGTCGTCACACAACGCCTCGCGCGGCGTGGCGACGGTATAGGGGTCGTCGAGGAAGGCGGCGAACTGCCCCGCCATCTCGATGTACTGGTCGTTGCCATCGGTGCGCAGGCGCTTGTCCCGTTCCTCCCGGTACTTGCGGCGCAAGGCTTCGGTGTCGGGACGATTGTTCAGCGCGGACGGATTCAGATCACTGGCGGTCATGGGATTCCCTGGTCGATCCGCAAGACCTGCACGCTTCCGCGCGGATTGCAATAAAGTCCGGACAATATTTCGTTTCAATCATTTTGTATGGACAATTCTGACCAGGAGCGGCAGGTAAAGCACCGAAAATCGGCACGGCCCGCAAGCCGCAGCCGGACAGGGGAGGACACAAATCATGCGCAAGTTGACACTCGTGTTGGCTCTGGCGGGCGCCAGCCATGCCACTATCGCCTTGGCTCAAAGCGAATCTCCGGCCGCGCGGGCGGATTCGGACGAGATCGTCGTTACCGCGCAGAGGCGCGAGGAACGCCTGCTCGAAGTGCCCATCTCGATCTCGGTCATGCAGGGCGAAGACATGATCAAGAACGGCATCAACTCGACGGTAAACCTGTCACAGGCCGCCCCCGGCATCGTCACGGTGAACAATGGCTTCGGTTTCCTGCCCGTGGTCCGCGGTGTCCAGTCGACCGGCACCTCGCCGGGCGACGAGACCAATGTCGCCATCTATCTCGACGACGTGTCGATCGGCACGCCGATCGCCGGCTTCTTCGACCTTGCCGATATCGAGCGCGTCGAGGTTCTCAAGGGGCCGCAGGGCACGCTCTATGGCCGCAACGCCACGGGCGGCGCCATCAAGATCGTCACACGCAAGCCTTCGTTCGAGACTGAGGGTCAGGTCAGCGCCGACTACGGGTTTCATTACAACGAGCTCAAGGTCACCGGTTTCGTCACCGGCAAGATCAGCGATACCCTGGCCGGATCGCTGAGTGCGACCTACCGGTCGAGCGACGGCTTCATCAAGGGCACCGGCCCCAACGTCGGCCGCAGCTTCGGCGGGGCGGACAATTACGTCTTCCGGGGCAAGCTGCTGTTCCAGCCCTCGTCGAACTTCCACGCGATCCTCGCGGGCGACGTCTGGCGCCAGCAGAACAATTCGGTGTTCATCAGCCACATCAAGAACGGGATAAACCCCTATCCCAACATCCCCGGCGCGATTCCCAACCGACCTTACGAGAACGCGGGTTCGACCGATCCGCTGGCGCGCCTGCGCGGCTTCGGCGGCAGCCTGGACATGAATTGGGATACCGACGGCGGCATCGCGATCCGCTCGCTGACCGCCTATCGCCACGTCGCGGTGAACTCGCAGTCGGACACCGACCGCACGAGCATCGGCACGGGCAACGCCGTCAGCGGTTCCAACCAGATCTCGCAGTATCAGAAGAGCTTCAGCGAGGAACTGACCGTATCGAGCCCCGGCGACGACATGATCGCCTGGCAGGTCGGCGGCTATTACTACAACTCCAGGGCCGGAAACCCCTATTTCCGGACCTATTCGGGCGACGCGACGAAAGGCGGGGTGATCGCCGCCAATTTCACCAACCGGATGAAGAGCGAGGTCTTCGCCGGCTTCGGCGAAGCGACCTTGAACCTGGCCGAAAAGCTGCATGTCACCGGCGGCATCCGCTACAATTCGGAGAAGAAGACCTTCCACTGGCAGAACCTGGTCAACCTCGCGGCGGCGCAGGTGGACCGGCAGCGGACCTGGAACAGCGTCACCTGGCGCGGCGTCGTCCGCTATGACCTGGCCGAGAACGCGAACGTCTATTTCTCCGCGAGTACGGGCTTCAAGAGCGGCGTCTACAACGCCTATTCGAGCCTGGGCATCCCGGTGAACCCCGAGAAGATCACAGCCTTCGAGCTGGGCGCCAAGGCGCGCGTCGCGGGCATCAACCTGGCGCTGGCCGGTTATGCCTACAAGTACAAGGACATCCAGGTCAGCTCCTATACACAGGTCGGCAACCCGCCGACGCTGCAGCTCACGCTGAGTAACGCTGCGCGTGCCAAGATGCGCGGCATCGAGTTTACCGCCGACGGCAAGCTGGGCGCGGGATTCTCTTTCAGCGCCGGGCTGGCCTGGGAACCGACCTCGAAGTACGAAGCCTTCACCGCCGCGCAGGTCACCGTACCGCTGACCGCGGCGGAGCTCGCCGTGGCGGCGCCGGGCATCATCCAGAAGACGGTGGTGCCTTTCGACGCCTCGGGTAGCCGCACCGTGCGCACGCCCGAAGTGACCGGCAACCTGCGGCTCGGCTACGACGCCGAATTGTGGGGTGGAGAGTTCAGCGGCTCGGTCAACACGGCCTATACCAGCGCCTTCTACTGGCAGCCTGGCAATCTCTCGCGCGAGGATCCCTACGCGATCGTCAATTTCCGGCTGTCCTGGACCAAGAACCGCGTGACCTATTCGGTGTTCGGCAACAATATCACCCACCCCGACTATCGCACCGACTATGTCCCCAACGCCCGCGGCGACAGCGTCAAGTTCGTCGCTCGTGACGAATGGGGCGTAGGCGTCAGCTACGCTTTTTGATCCTGCCGCTCCTGTTGAGAGGACGGGATTACCTGTGGTCTTGCCAAATCCCTTTGGGCCTTAGCAAGATCACAGGGTTGCGCGGTTCGTCCGCCGCCGCCAAGCAGGCGGGATGCGCATTGCTCTTTTCGAGCCGGAAATTGCCGGAAACGTTGGCGCCGTCCTGCGCCTTGGCGCCTGTCTGGGCGCGGCTGTGGACCTGATCGAGCCCATGGGGTTCGAATGGGACGATCGAAGAGTGCGCCGGGCTGCCATGGACTATATCGATCATGTGACCATTGCGCGCCATGCCGGCTTTGACGCGTTCAGGGCCACTATCGGTTCGAGAAGGCTGGTTCTGTTCACGACGAAGAGCGGCCGGTCGGCTTACGATTTCGGCTTCATGGCCGACGATGTGCTGCTCTTCGGAAAGGAAAGCGCAGGCGTGCCCGCCGCCATAGCGGACGTCTGCGATGCTCGCGTGCGTATTCCCATGATTCCGCAGGTACGCTCGATGAATCTTGCTACATCGGCGGCGCTCGCGCTTGGGGAAGCCTTGCGCCAAACGGCAACTCTACCGGATTGACCGAGGCGGAATGTTTCCCGCCTTGCAACTCGGTGGATGACGAGAAGGCGGCTCGCCGTCCTCGCGGGCCACATGGTTGTGGAACAGCGATAATCCGTCCTATCGACGCTGCACGCCTGCAATCGCAACCACACCCTTTTCATAGAAAATAGCGGAAGGATGTGTTGCGCTGGTTAACTATCGGACCGCGCCACTCATTACCTATTTATACCCATAATGGAGTAAGTCCCCAATCGCGAAGGTAATTGTCGGACGCGACTGTTGTGACCAATTTGGTTGAGATCGCGATATTTCACGACAATGACATCTGCGCGTGGTGTATTTGCCAACTGACACCGGACGGGGAGGGATCAGTGGCCACACCCAAAACGCTTCTCGATATCCTGGATCGCGTGACGACGCCCGAGATAGCCGCGCCTGAGGCGCTGTCACTTACCACCGCAAAGCACTATGAGCGTGTTCGCACGATCTTCGAGGACGAGAACATCGTCGGCGCCGGAATCGCGAAGAAGATCGCCGGTGATCAGCTAACGGAAGAACTCGGCATCATCTTCTACGTTCGCCAAAAGATCCCGGCGGCAGATCTGCGCCCGGATCAGCTTCTTCCTCCGGTGCTGGCCGCCCGCAACGGAATGGCCGTCTATACCGACGTTATCGAAATCGGCGACGTGGTTCCTCAGAACGGGCCGAACATCCAGAACACGCCGATCCAGAGTGGCTTCAGCGTCGGCTACAAGGATCAGGCTACCGGCACCCTCGGGGCGATCGTCCGCAAGCGCGGCAAGCAGTATCTTCTCAGCAACTCGCACGTCTTTGCCGACGCCGGGCTTGGCCGGGTCGGCGATTCGATCATCTTTCCGGGACCCGATGATGGCGGTGCCGCGCCGGGGAGCCTGGTCGCGACGCTCGACTCCTTCACGCCTTTTGCCGTCGGCGAGACCTATACCAACAGGGTCGACGCGGCCCTGGCGAAGCTTGAACCGGCTGCGCTCGCGCGTCTCGATATGACCATTCTCGGCGCCGCGACACCGATCAAGGTGGGAACGCCGGTGCGCGACATGAAGGTCACGAAGCGCGGCCGCACGACGGGCGACACGCAATCGGTCGTTCGCGACGTCGATTTCAGGATCCTCGTTCGGTACGACGGTGTCGGCGTGGTCGGCTTCACCGGTCAGGTGCTATGTAACACCTATACGGCAGGCGGCGACTCCGGCTCGATCGTCGTCGATCAGGATAGCGGCGCGATCGTCGGCCTGCATTTCGCCGGCTCGTCCCACGGCAGCGTCTTCACGCCCATCCGGACAGTGATGGAGGCGCTGAAATTCAAATTCTGAGGAGATCGCCATGACTGCCACGCTTACCCAGGCAAGCAGCGCGCGGGCGCAGCACGCAGATGACCTGGCCAGGCAAGGCGCTCACGCCATCGGCGTCGAGAAGGGCGATAGCTACGGAAAGAAGGGTTGGGTGGTCGTGGCCTATGTCGATCCGGCAAAGCAGCTCAAATTGCCGGCGACCTTGGCGATGACACTCAAAGGGAAGGCGGTGGACGTTCCGCTCGTGATCGAGAAGGCAGCGCCGTTCGAACCGCAGTGACAGGCAGCTAGGGGATTCACATGCCGATCTACGTGCTCAACACCCGCGTTTCGAATGTCGCCACCGCGCAAGCGCTCGGAGACGAGAGCAATCTTGCGATTGCCGTGCCGGAAATGGTCGGCCGAAGCTGCCGCCTGGAGGGTTACCAGAAGAAGCCTGTCGGAGAATTCAAGGTCAACAAGAAGATCGTCGCCTTCGCCTCCCCCGACTCGACCTACGCCGCGACCAAGCGGCTCATGGATGCCGCGGATCACACGATCCTGATCGGCATCTATGACTTCACCGCATCCTACATGGAGGAGATGCTCCTCGCTGCCATGGCGCGCGGTGTGAAGGTTTCGCTCATGCTCGACATCGATGGCAAGTCGGAGAGCGACATGTTCGACAAAATGGTGTCGATGGGTGTCCGCGGCGTCTCGGCCCCCTCCTGCGCCAACGCCACGGTCCGCGTTTTCCGGTCGAGCCACGAGAAGGTCATCGTGATCGATGGCGAATGGGTCATCGTCCAGAGCGGCAACTACAGCGCCAACAGCATTCCCCTGAACGAAAAGGATGGCGTCGGCGGCCGTGGCTTCCGCACGGGCAACCGCGACACCGGGCTCGCTATCCAGTCGACCGAGCTGGCGACGTTCTTCACCAATATCCTCGAGTCCGACATGGCGCTGGTGGACGCGGTTCCGGAGATGCTTCGAAAACCGGTAGAAGATGACTTCTTTCTGGTCGAGCGGGCACCGAGCCGCCAGCCAGCGCAATTTTTCCCGAGCAAGACCTTCGCTCTCGACGAGGATCTGACGATCCAACCGATCCTGAGCCCCGACAACTACATGAAGGTAATGCCCGATCTCATTGCGGCAGCGCGCAGCTCGATTCTGATCGAGCAACAATATATCCGCTCTTCGCAGCCCAACGTCCGCAAACTGCTTGGGGCGATCAATTCGGCCCGGCAAGCGGCGCCCGGCCTCGACGTGCGCATCGTCCTCGGCAAGCTGTTCAGTGCGGATGACGTCCGCAAGGAGAAGGACAACCTGAAACGCCTGGCCGACGACTTCGACCTGCATCTCGACGCCAACATTCGCTACATCAACACCGATCAGTTCGTGCATTGCCATAACAAGCTCATCGTCATCGACGGCAAGAGCGTGCTTGTCAGCTCGCAGAACTGGTCGGACGCGGCGGTCACCGAAAATCGCGAAGCCGGCGTGTGGCTCACCCACAAAGGAATCGCTGATTATTTCGGCGCGATCTTCGAGCATGATTTCGAGCACGCGTTCAAGACGTTGCCTGATGCAGAAGGAGCGCCCGAAGTGATGACGCCTCAGGCACTGGGCGCGGGCGGTTTCATCAAGGTCGACAAGGGCGACTATGAAGAGGTCTGATGCCCGCTGCTGCGCTGCCGCTTGAACCGGCGAATTCGAAGTCGTCACTGCGAACTCGCCGGGGGCACCTTGCCCCGACTTTCCAGCCGCCGTCCTTCAGGCCATGTCCCTGCCGACGGTTGCGCGCACGGGAATGCCTTCCGGCTCGAAGTCCTCCAGGCAGAACACGTTGATCCCGAGGAAGTCCGGTGTCACGCGCTTGCGGTGGAAAGGGTAGATGCCGCAGGTCCGGCAGAAGAAGTGCCGCGCGGTGTGGGTGTGGAACTGGTATTCCTGCAGGCTGTCCGCCCCGGCGAGCAGTTCGAACCTGCTCTCGTGCACTTTCACCATCAGCGCGTTCTTGCGGCGACAGATCGAGCAGTCGCAGGTCGTGAGTTCGGGAAAATCGGTGGTGATCGCAAAGCGCACCGCGCCGCAGTGGCAGGACCCTTCATAGCGCGCTTCGGGCCGCGTCATGCCGGCACCGCCAGGCCCGGCTGCGCAGCGAACCATGGTTCGAGCCGGGCCAGCGCTTCCTCGACCAGCGCGGTCGAAACGGCGAAGCTGAAGCGGATGAAGCGGTTGCCGTGGACCGGATCGAAGTCGATGCCCGGTGCCGTGGCGACGCCGGTTTCCTCGAGCATCCGGCGGCAGAACGAGAGGCTGTCATTGGTCAGGTGCCCGACGTCGGCATAGATGTAGAAAGCGCCATCGGGCGGGGCGATGTGGCTGAGGCCGAGCTTGCCGATCCCTGCGAGCATCAATTCCCGATTGCGCGCATAGGTCGCGACGTGGCTTTCGAGCTCTTCGCCGCAGTCCATCGCCGCGAGCCCGGCGTGCTGCGCGAGGCTGGGCGGCGTCAGGAACAGGTTACCCATCCGCGCCCGCGCCGGCTCGACCAGTTCGGGCGGCACGACCAGCCAGCCCAGACGCCAGCCGGCCATGCTGAAATACTTGGAGAAGGAGTTGATCACGAGGGCGTCGGGAGCGAAGGCCAGGGCGGAGCGCACCGGCCCGACATAGCTGATGCCGTGGTAGATCTCGTCCGAGACGACCCGGATGCCGCGGTGGCGACAGACCTCGGCGATCCGCGCGAGTTCGTCCTCGGCGATCACCGTGCCGGTGGGATTGGCGGGGCTGGCGACGATCACGCCATCGGGCGCGGACTCCAGCGCGTCGAGCGCGGCCGCAGTCAGCTGGAAGCGCTCGGCTTCGCCGCAATCGAGTTCGACCGGCTCCATATGCAGCGCCTTCAGCACGTTGCGGTAGGCGACATAGCCCGGCCGCGCCAGGGCCACCCGAGCACCGGGCGCGAACAGCGTCGAGAGCGCCAGCACCAAGGCCGGCGAGGCGCCGCAGGTCAGGATCACCTGTTCGGGCCGGATCGAAACGCCGTGCTGTTCGGCATAGCGCGCCGCGATCCGCGCCTTGAGCCCGGGGTTCTCCCAATAGCCCATGGGATCGCTGTCGAGCACCGCATGTGCCACCGCGATCGCCGCAGCCGGCGCGCCGGTCGAGGGCTGGCCGTATTCCATATGGATCACCGACCGGCCCCGGCTCGCAAGGTGATAGGCAAGCTCGCCGATGGAAATGGCGTGGAACGGGTCGATCGTCGCGGTCATGGCGCTTCGTCGCATGACCGGAGAATAGGTGCAACTAGACCAGCGGGGCCGCGCGGTTGCCGCGGTGGTGGAGCAGGGCGTCGAGCAGCGACAGCGCGCGCGGCAGGCGTTCGCGGCTGAGATTGCCGCCGATCGAGACACGGATACTGCGCGATGGCTCGCTGCGGTCGGCGGCGAAGGCCTCGCTCGAGGCCGCCGAAAGCCCCGACGGTGCCAGCGCAGTTACCAACTGCGCTTGGGCCATGTCTCCGGCCAGGGGAACCCACAGATGGTAGCCCTCGGGGTCCGCGCGGTAACTGCCGGGCGGCAGGATGTCGGCGACGATCGCCTGCCGCACGACGCATTCGGCGCGGACCTCGGCCACCAGCTCGGCCCAGGTCTGGTCGCGCAGCCATTGCGTCGCCGCCGCGACATTGAGCGAGGGGGCCATGATCGTGGTTTCGTGAACGTCGGCGACCAGCCGCCAGGCATCGCGCAGCGACGGCGCGCGCAGGTAGGCGACGCGCAGCGAGGGCGACACGATCTTGGACAGGCTGGCGACGTGCCAGGTCCGCTCTGGCGCGAGCGCGGCCAGCGGCGGCAGGGGGGTAGAGGCGAGCCGGCCGTAGGCGTCGTCCTCGATGATGCGCAGGTCGTGCCGCTGCGCAATCTCGGCCAAGGCGTGACGGCGCTCGATGCCCATAGTCGCGGTGGTGGGGTTGTCGTTGGTTGGCACCACATAGACCGCGCGGATCGCCTGCTCGGCGCATGCGCGCTCGAGCGCCGCGGGATCGATGCCCTGCGCGTCGGCTGCGACCGGAACGATCCGCAGCCCCAGCCGCCGCGCGATCGCCAGCCAGCCGGCATAGACGAACGGTCCAGTGCACACCGCGTCGCCCGGCTCGAACACCGAACTGGCGATGGCGTGCAGCGCGGTCTGCCCGCCGCTGACGACCAGCACGTTGTCCTCGTCGGCCTCGATCCCGCGCTGGGCGAGCCACTCCGCACCCGCCTGCCGGTCCTGCGGCGCGCCGCCGCTCGGCTGGTATTGCAGGCGGTTGGCGGCGGCGGGGCCGGACAGGATCTCGCGCAGGGTAGCCGCGTAGCGCTCGGGCATGGAACTGCGCAGCGGCAGCGGCGGCAGGTTCATGCCCGTGTCGAACGGTGCGATCTGCTCGATCGGCGTCGCCGCCTCGCGCACGAAGCTGCCGCGGCGGCCGTCGGCGTCGATCAGGCCGAGCCGGCGGGCTTCGGCATAGGCGCGCGTGACCGTGCCGAGGTCGACCCCGAGGGCATCGGCGAGCTCGCGCTGCGGCGGCAGCCGGTCGCCGGGGCGCAGCCGGCCCGCGTCGATGTCGCGGCCGAGCGCGGCGCTGATCGAGAGGTACTTGGGCCCGGCCACTCGGTCGATCCGGGGAAGCCAATTTTGTGGGTCAGATTGTATTGACTTTGTTTCCATACAAACACCATATGAGCCGGACAAAGGTTCCGCAAGGGCGGAGTCGCGAAAAGGTGTGGCATGAATACCAAGCCCGTTCTTGAAGGTCGCGAGAAGTTCGAGTGGATCGTCCGCTGCGGCTGGAAAGGCCTGTGTCCGCGCTGCGGCGAGGGCGCTATGTTCCGTAAGTGGCTGAAACTCAACGACACCTGCCCGGCCTGCGGTCTCGACTACAATTTCGCTGCGCCCGACGACGGCCCCGCCTTCTTCTCGCTTTGCATCATCGCCTTTCCGCTGATCTTCTTCGTTGTCTGGCTCCAGGTCGCTTTCGATCCGCCGTTCTGGGTCCACCTGCTGACCTCGTTCCCCTTGCTAGGGCTGGGCTGCATCTTTCCGCTCCAGCCGATCAAGGGCTGGCTGGT
>Ga0075370_10001358_pt1 | contig 10534 bp, 9 predicted proteins | sample EndMethybrTD3035_FD_71398 | JGI IMG/M metagenome (GOLD analysis project Ga0075370, IMG submission 71398) | Populus endosphere microbial communities from Tennessee, USA - Endosphere MetaG P. TD hybrid TD303-5 | ecosystem: Host-associated > Plants > Roots > Endosphere | place: USA: Tennessee... | reverse complement strand
CCGCCGGGCCGGTCACGATCAAGGCCTACAGCAATGCCGCCAAGGCCACGCTGCAGGTCAATGGCCGGGCCGTGGGCACGGTCGACGTCGTCGACCGCGTCGCCGTCTGGCCGGCCGTCGAGCTGGCACCGGGGACCGCCACGCTCGAGGTCAGCGACGACCGCGGCAGCCGCGAGCGCGTCGACTGGCAGGTCCAAGGCTGCGGTTCGGATGCCTTGGGCACGTCACGCGTGCTGCAGTTGCCGCGCGACGGCACACCCTACGGCGGCCACCACAGCCGCCTGCCGCTGGCCCCGAACGAGTTCGTGCTGACCTTCGACGACGGCCCCCGGCCGGGCAGCACCGAGCGCGTGCTGCAGGCGTTGCAGGCCGAGTGCGCGCGGGCGACCTTCTTCATGAACGGCGAGCCCCTGCTGCAGCACCCGGCGCTGGCCCAGCGGGTGCGCTCGGAAGGGCACACGGTGGCCATGCACGGCTACAAGCACGCCGCCTTCGGCGAGCTGCCCGCGAAGGAGCAGCTTGCCGACCTCGAAGCCATGCAGAAGGCCTACCGCTACGTGCTCGGCGGTGACGCGCCGGCCTGGCGCTTCCCATACCTGGCCGAGACGCCGGACATGCTGGAGGCGCTGCGCAAGCAGAACGTCGCCGTGCTGTCGGTCGAGACCGGCGTCGAAGACTGGTTGCAGGGCCAGACGCCTGAAGGCATGGCCGACCGCCTGCTGAAGGGACTGCGCCAGACCGGCGGTGGCATCGTGCTGCTGCACGACGTGCAAGACCAGACCGCCGCCGCCCTGCCGCTGATGCTGCGCCGCCTGCGGCAGGACGGCTGGAAGCTCGTGCACCTGCAATGGCCCGAAGCCGGCCGCTGAACCTTGAACCGAGACGAGATGAAGTTCCTCACCCGCATCGCCCTGCTGTCGACACTTTCCCTGGCCCTGCAGGCCTGCCACCACGCGCCGGTGGTACCGGCGGACAACGCGGCGGTCGACACGACCACCATCCAGCTGAACCAGGTCGGCTACCTGCCGGGCGGCGCCAAGTGGGCCGTGCTGCGCGACGTGAAGGCCGAGTCCTTCGCGATCGTGGACGCCGACAACGGCCGCGAGGTCTTCCGCGGCCCGCTCGGCGCCGCGCAGCCCTGGGCGCCCGCGCAGGAGACGCTGCGCCTGGCCGACTTCTCCGCCCTGCGCGCGCCGGGTCGCTACCGGCTGCAGGTGGCCGGCGTCGCGCCGTCGGTGCCTTTCGTCGTTGCCGCCGATGCCTACGCGGCGGTCAACGCCGCGGCGCTGAAGTTCTTCTACTTCAACCGCGCCAGCATCGCGCTCGACGCGGCCCATGCCGGCCTCTGGGCGCGCCCGGCCGGCCACCCGGACGACCGCGTCTTCGTGCACGCGTCGGCCGCCGGCCCCGGCCGGCCCGAGGGCACGGTGATCTCTGCGCCCAAGGGCTGGTACGACGCCGGCGACTACAACAAATACATCGTCAACTCCGGCATCAGCGTCTACACGCTGCTGGCCGCCTACGAGCATTACCCCGCCTTCTTCCGAGCGCAGCAGCTCAACATCCCCGAGAGCGGCAACGGTCTGCCGGACATCCTCGACGAAGCGCTGTGGAACCTGGAATGGATGCTGGCCATGCAGGACCCGGCCGATGGCGGCGTCTATCACAAGCTCACCGACAAGGGCTTCGACGGCATCGTCCTGCCACACCAGGCCGTGCACGACCGCTACGTCGTCATGAAGGCCACGGCCGCAACGCTGGACTTCGCCGCCGTGATGGCGCAGGCCGCCCGCGTGTACGCACCTTTCGAGGCACAGCGGCCGGGGCTGTCGGCGCGCATGCTGGACGCCTCCAAGCGCGCCTGGCAATGGGCCCAGGCCCACCCGGCCGTCATCTACCAGCAGCCCGCGGACATCCACACCGGCGGCTATGACGACAAGCAGGTCGCCGACGAGTTCGCCTGGGCTGCGGCCGAGCTGTTCGTCACGACGCGCGACGAGCGCTTCTGGCAGGCCTTCCGCCAGATCGCGCCGCCCATCGCCGTGCCCGGCTGGCCCGACGTCGGCGCGCTGGCCTGGACGACGCTGGCCCAGCACCGCGACCGGCTCGCCGTCGCCGACCGCCACTGGGTGGAGGCGCAGGTCACGACGCTGGCGGACAAGTTCGCGACGCGCTGGCAGGCATCGCCCTACCGGGTCGCCATGCAGTCCGAGGACTTCATCTGGGGCAGCAACGCCGTCGCGCTGAACCAGGCGCTGATGTTGATCCAGGGCTATCGCCTCGGTGGCGACCGCCGCATGCTGGATGCCGCCCAGTCCGCCCTGGACCTGGTGCTGGGCCGCCACCCCACCGGCTACGCGATGGTCACCGGCTTCGGCACGAAATCGCCGCTGCATCCGCACCACCGGCCGTCCGGTGCGATGCCGCAGTTGCCGCCCGTGCCCGGCATGATCGTCGGCGGCCCCAACCCCGGCTCCGGCGACGACTGCCCGACGCCCTACCCGTCCAAGGCGCCGGCCAAGGCCTTCCAGGACGCGCTGTGCAGCTACACGACGAACGAGATCGCCATCAACTGGAATGCGCCGCTGGTCTACGTGAGCGCGGCGCTGCAGGCGCTGACGCCCGCGGAGAAGCCGTGAGATCCCTGCGCTCCTTCACCTCGGCGTTTGCCGCCTTGTGGCTGGCAGCCGCGCTGGCCGGCTGCGGCGGCGCCAGCACGGCCAGCCCGGCCGCGCAGGCACCCGCCACGCCGGTGCCCCAGGCCACCGCCGGCAGCGCCGGCTGCGGCGCCGCCACCCAGCTCGGTGCCGGCCAACGGACGATCACGTCGGACGGCGTCCAGCGCACCTACTGGCTGGACCTGCCCACCGACTACGACCGCAACAAGGCCTATCCCGTCATCATCGGCCTGCACTGGCGCGATGGCAGCGCGGACGACGTGCGCGGTTGGAACAACTACTTCGGGCTCAAGCCGCTGTACGGCAACAACGCGATCTTCATCGCACCGCAGGGCTTGAATGCCGGCTGGGCGAACCCCGGTGGACAAGACATCCGCTTCATGCGCGCGTTGATCAGCCAGGTCCAGCAAGGCGCCTGCACCGATCCCCAGCGCGTGTTCGCCACCGGCTTCAGCTTCGGCGGCATGATGTCCAACGCCATAGGCTGCGAGATGGGCGACGTGGTGCGGGCCATCGCGCCGCTGTCGGGCTCGCTGTGGAGCGGCTGCAGCGCCTCCACGCAGCGGGTCGCCGCCATCTTCGACCATGCGTTGGACGACAACACCGTGCCCTACTCCGCCGGCGAGGACGCGCGCAACACCTTCCTCTCGCGCAACAGCTGCAGCGCCACCACCGTTCCCATCGGCGCCAATGGCTGCGTCGAATACCAGGGCTGCAGCGCTGGCAAGCCGGTGGTCTGGTGCGGCCACGCAACCGGCGGGCATTGGCCGCCAGCCTTCTCGGCGAGCGAGACCAAGGCGTTCTTCGACCGTTTCTAGCGGGTTCAACGGACCGAGGACGTTGCGGCTGTCGCTGGTTCTGCAATGGCAGGCGCAGCGCGACCCGTCATATCGCGGCGCGGAGGTTCACCAAACTGCCTCGCATACTCTCGACTGAACTGAGAGGGGCTTTCATAACCCACGTCATAGGCGGCCGTCGAGGCATCCGAACCGTTGACGAGCATCAGCCGCCTCGCCTCTGTCAGCCGCAGCCACTTCTGGAACTGCAAGGGACTCATTGACGTAAGGCGCTTGAAATGGTGGTGAAAGCGAGAGCCGCTCATGCCCACCCGCGCGGCGAGCTCAACGATGCTGAGGGGTTCCCGAAAATGACTTTTCAGCCAATCGATGGCCCGAGCGATGCTCTGGTTCTGATCGGCAATGGAGGCCATCTGCCACAAGTGGTTCCCGACTTCACTGCGAAGTAGGCGATAGAAGATCTCGCGCTGTGCCAGCGGGCCCAACACGGGTAACAAATCAGGTTCATCCAACAGCCCGATCAGGCGATCCAAGGCAGACAGCAGCCCTGGTGTCGTCTTGCCTAACACCATGGCGGGACCATTGGCCGTCCGCTCCCGAGGAAGTGGCAGGCCAGTCTCCATGACGATGTCACTAATGACGCGCGAGTCGAGGCGCAGCACCGCGATAAGAAACGGCGCGTCGAGCGAGGCCTGCGTCACCTGCATCGCCACGGGCAAGTCCAACGAGGTGAGCAAAAAGCGATGTTTGTCGTACGAGTAGACCTCGGAGCCGAGCCGCGTTTGTTTCTCGCCTTGGACGGGCACTGCAATGGCGGGTTCCATAAGGCAGTTGAAGGGCGGTCCGGCGTAAGTGTGTCGGTGCAAGGTCAGGCCTGCGACCGCAGGCGTGTGCTGCTCGGTGTCGCCAGTCCACTGCGCGATGCGAGCGGCTAGCCGGCGTCGATTTGTTTCGAAGTCGTCCATGGCCGGACTTTAAACGTCGGCTCGTTGGCCATCAAAGACGAACTTCCTGCGGCTGGGAGGATTGGGCAAGGTTTCGAGAGCATTCACCTTCCGCGATCCGCAGCCCACGGCCAGACTGCATTCGTGCACGGCGAGTGTCGTGCCAGGCGTGATCGCCGTTGTAAGACTGCTGAGGAATCCCGATGAAAGCTCATGTTTACCGCCAAAACGGCGAGCCGTCTCAAGTGCTCGCCCTCGAAGACATTGCCGCCCCGGCGCAACCTGGGCCTGACGAGGTCGTGGTCCGCATCGTCAAGCGCATGGTGCATCCGATCGACGACCTAATGGTGCGCGGCTACATCCCCGCGCCGATCCCCGCTGAAGGAACGGTTCCCGGCGGCGACGGTGTCGGTGTCGTCGAGCAAGTGGGCGCGGGTGTCGATCCCGCTGCCGGCATCAGGGCGGGTCAGCGAGTGATGCTCTTCCCTGCGCAAGGGACGTGGTCCGAGCGCGTAATCGTCCCGGCCATGGCCGTCATTCCGGTGCCGGATGATGTCAGTGACGTGACCGCGTGCCAGATCGTCATTAACGGCATCACGGCGATCGTGCTAATGCGTGCAGCCATTGCCGCCTCCGGCGGCGCGCCGCTGCTGGTTACGGCTGCGGGCTCTGGCGTTGGCCGCAACCTCATCGCGCTTGCGCAAATGCGTGGCGCCAAGGTGGTTGCTCTGGTGCGTAGTGACGCCGGTGCGGCAATCCTGGCACCCCACATTCCTGGCGTCGCCATCGTCAGCTCAGAGCACGAGGGATGGGCGGCCAAAGTCACTGCTGCGGGCGGGCAAGCTCCGGCCGTGGCGATCGATCCGATCGGTGGCGAGATGAGTCCGCAGCTTCTGAACATGCTTGCCGACTGTGGCACCTTGTTGACTTATGGCGGGCTGGACCCTCGTCCTTCAACGATCCCGTCGGTCCCCGTGGTCGTGCGTCAGCTGACGTTGAGGGGGTTGAACGCTTATGGCTGGCTCGCGAGCACCCCTACGCAACGAGCCTCCGACATCGCCGATCTGTTCGAACTGGCGCGTCGCGCGCCGAAAAACTTCGCTGATTACCGCGAGTTTGCGTTTGCGCACGCAACCGAAGCGCTCACCGCTGCCCACGCAACGCCGCGGCGCGGGGCAACGATCCTCACTTCGGAGGACTGAGCCGTGAAGCAGCTTTTTCCTGACCTCTGGGAGACGCAGACGGAGCATCCGTTCCCCGGCGTCGACTCACACGCCTATCTCCTGACGCGGCCCAGCGGCAACGTCCTGTTTTACGGCACCAGCGTCTTGGAAGAGCTGCCGCAGATCAGCGGGCTGGGCGGCATCGTCCGCCAATACCTGACACATCGAGACGAGGCCGGACCAGCACTGGCGACGATCAAAAAGACGTTCGGATCGGCTCTGTGCTGCCACAAGCTGGAGGTCAACGCTATCCAGTCGTACAGCTTCATCGATGTGACCTTCGACGCGCGGGAAACGCACCTGGGCGACATCGACGTTATTCCGACGCCGGGACACACCTCGGGGAGCACTTGCTTCTTCTACCGCTCGCCCTACGGCAAGGCCTACCTCTTTGCCGGTGATTCACTTTTCCCCAAGGGCGAGGCCTGGGGAACACTGATCTGGCCCTTCTCCGGCGGGCGCAAATCCGATCTCAGGGCCAGTCTGGGTTTGCTCCGAGAACTCGATCCCGACGTGGTGATCGCCAGCGCCTGCCAGGGGCCGACGCCCGTCTCGATGACCTCGACGGACCAATGGCACGCCATCGTGGATGGCGCCATTGAGCGCCTTTAGCCGGTCGCCTCGATCGTGAAACCACCAACAGCAACGCAACAACCCAAGGAAAGAAAATGACATGACCGAATTCAAACCAGAAGACCTCCATCGATTGTTTGAGGAAGCGTTCAACTCGGGCGACCTCGAAGCCTTGCTGGCCTTGTACGTGCCCGATGCGCGGCTGATGGCCGAGCCTGGACAGGTCGTGACCGGGCTCTCGGCGATCCGAGAAGCGCTGAAGCCGGCATTGGCGATCAAGGGGCACCTGAAGGTGACAACCATCTACGCGGTGCAAGCTGGCGACATCGCCATGATGCAGGCGCACTCGCAACTCAACGGCGTAATGCCGAACGGGCAACAGGTTGCGCTGAACAACAAGACATCTGAAGTGGCGCAGCGCCAGCCTGATGGCAGGTGGCTCTTTCTCATTGACAACCCGAATGCAGGCACTTGAACCGCTGTATGCGTTGATAGCCTGAACTCGAATCGCCGGGTGTGCATCTTCCAACAGATGCGATGGACGACAACACCATGCCCTAATCGGCCGGCGAGGACGCGCGCAACACCTCCTCTCGAGCAACAGCTGCAGCGCCACCTCGCCAATGCCGGTCGGCTTCTCCGCGGAAGGCCGAAGCCCACGTCGCCATGCACCTGCGCGGTAAGCGCGCGGCGAACCCGTCTTGACTGCCCCTATGCGGCTTGAGCCAACGAGTCGATGGCGTTCAAGGTTGTGATGGCGGGGTAAGTTTGTAGCGACTGGAAGCGGCGCCGGAAGTAGCAATCCCAATAGCTTGTAGCCCTCTGCCTGGTGAGCGCCATGAACTTTGCGTTCTCCCGTGCGAAGTCAGCCAGGTTTCGGACCTTCGCCTTCTGGGTGGCTGCGGCAATCACTTCGACGATCTCGATGACATATTCGCCCAGGAGCTGGACCAAGAACGAGGCGGCCCAAGGGCGATCTGTCGTGATGAGTTGACGCAAGCATTCCTCTCGGACGTATCCATTGCAGTGTCGCGTGCCGAGGCACAGCGCGAGAGTACGGTGGTCGCCAGTGGCCCGTTCGATCAATGCCCGCAGGTCGTCTGGCGAGCAGTAGAGGCGGGCGGGAGCGGAGAGCAGCTCGCCCTGCACGGTGACTTGGAATCCTTGATGCGGAGGGGCAAGCTCCGAAGCGGTCATTGCTTCCAGCAATGCCAATGCTGCCGGCTGAAGTGCCGCGGGGAAGGCCGGTTTGTATGTCATGAGCGCAGCCAGATTTGAACTTCGTCGATCGCCGACGATGACGCCTGACTGCGGGGTAATTTGCTCCGCGCAGGGGCAATGCTACGTCAGTCGATGGAGGAACCTAAGACGTCTCGGATGGACACCCATTGATGCGGCAGCAGTTCGGCGATCCGGCTCGCCGGTTGCATCGGCGCCGGCGTGAGGCAAGAACGCGCCGTCTGCCTATCCAAGTGCACGGTACAAGCGCCGCGCAGGCCCGTGCCACAGCCGAACTTGGTGCCCATGAGTTGCAGTTCATCACACAGCACTCATAACAGGGGCGTGTCGTCGTCAGCAGCGATGCGGGTCGATTTACCTGCGAGTGACTTTGAAAGGATGCTTGCCGCGCCGGGAGCACGCGTGACTTGCTCACAGGCTCATCACTCCATCTTGATGAGCCCTTTGCCACCCAGCCATCGGCCCGCCTCCAAGCTGGCGATCAGACGGGTGCCTTCGGCCAGCGGAACGATCTCTGCGACAGGAAGTCGAAGCTTTCCTTCGCCGGCAGCACGCGCAAGGCTGTCCAAGATGTCGGCCCGTGGCGTACAAATGATCGGCTTCAGGCGGCGATTGAAGATCGAACGGATGAACTTGCCGGGGGTCGGGTCGATGTCCAGGAACACACCGCCCGGGCCCAGCAGGCCGAGACCCGTCTGTGTCGTCATCGTGCCTGCCGTGTCGTAGACCACATCAAAGCGTCGGTCGAGCTTGGAGAAGTCAGTCGTTCGGTAGTCGAAGGCGGTCTCCACGCCGAGGGATCGCGCCCTCGCCATCGCTGCGGCACTGCAACTGCCAGCCACCGTGGCTCCCAGCATCCGCGCGAGCTGCACAGTCGCCTCGCCCACCGCACCAGTGCAGCCATTGACAAAAACTCGTTTGCCCGCGCTGAGCTTGGCCTTGTCCTGAAGACCGTTCCATGCCGTGACCCCTGGGGTTCCCAGGCAGGCCGCCTCCTCGAATGAAACGTTCTCGGGCTTCTTGGCCACAAAGCTTTCGTTCGTCACCACTGCGTGGCCGAATGCGCCGCTCTCTTTGATCCGGGCCAGACCGAACACCGCATCGCCCGGCTGGAATCGCGTCACACCCGGGCCGACCGACAAGACGATTCCCGAGAAGTCGCTGCCCATCGCGCGGGGAAAGGCCTTGCCCGTGACGACCTTGAGATAGCCGTTTCGCAGCTTCCAGTCGACGGGGTTGATGGCCGCGAATTTCACGCTTACCGCGACCTCGCCTTTGCCCGGCGCAGGCAATGCAAAGTCTTCGAGTCGCATCAACTCCGGGCCGCCGTATTTGTCGTATTGAATGCGTTGCAGGTAAGGTTGGTTCATGAGGTATTTCTCTTGATTTGGCCGTATCTGGCGACTGGACCCAGTCGCCATCCGCCACCGGCATCAGCCGTTCAGGCTGGGTTGCCCGACGCTCGATGCGTCCGCGTTCGTCAGGCCGCAGGCGCGGTGGGTTCGACCAGCGGGAACCAGCCGCGCGCAGCCTGGATGGCGCCCCACAACTTGTCCGGTATCGTCAGTTGCGGTACGCGGCCGACGTCGAGCGTCGTCGCAATGGCCGTGGACTGTCCCGAACTCGCGAGTTCCACCCATTTCGGGTTCATCACCAACCCCTGGCCGATCGCAACCAGCGCCAATCCTTTGGCCAAGGCACTTTCCGCGTCATCAGGTGTGCGCACCAGACCGGCTGCAATCACGGGTACGCGATTGGCGACGCGCTCCACGATGAGTTCGGCGGTGGTTCGGTCGCCGGCATAGCCCGTTGGCTTGGCCTTGGGAATATCAAACAGCGGCGCGTGAAGGTAATCGATGCCTTCTTCGATCAGCCGGTCGATGAGGACATAGCTGTCGGCAATGCGCAGCGAACCCTCGCCTGCCTCTTCCGGGGAGATGCGATAGCCCTGCAGGAACGGCCTCTTGGCGTGTTCAGCGATGACCCGCCGCGTTTCGCGCACCACAGCCAAAGCGAAGCGCATGCGTTTCTCGAGCGACCCACCCCAGTCATCGTCACGCTGGTTGGACATCGGCGAGAAGAAGTTCTGGATCAGGAAGCCATGGGCGCCATGCAATTCGACGCCATCGAAGCCGGCTTCAATGGCTCGCCGGGTGGCGTCGCCAAAGGCCATGATGATGTTTTCGATCTCGCCGTCGCTCAGCGCATGGCTGGTCACTTCGGCGCTGTTGAAGGGGCTGGGGGGCACCTTCAGCGCACTGGCGCTGACCACCCGGCCGTTGGGCACCAGGTGCGGCAAGGCTTTGTTTCCTGCGTGGAAGAGTTGCAGGACCGCCGGCGCCCCACCACTTTTCGCCGCTTCGGAAAGACGACGAAGGCTGGGGATGAAACGGTCGTCATCGCTGGAAAACTCATCGGTGAATCCGATGCCGTCCGGCGTCACATGCGTGCAGCCCGTCACCACCATGCCGACGCCTTGCACGCGAGCACGGTAATACGCCAGTTCCTGGTCCGAGACGGTGGCGTCGGGGTTTGCCGACCACGTCGTCATCGGCGCCATCACTGCGCGGTTGCGCAAGGTCAGGCCGTTCTTGAAAGCGAAAGGCTGAAACAGCCGTGGATGGACGGGGCTCATGGGCATCTCCAGGAATAGGAACAGCACCTGGTTCGGTGCGATCGATGCGGAAAAGTATGGTCCTGGAGGGCAAATGGACGTTTGCCGAAACCGTCGCTCTTTTTGCCTGATTCGATGAGAATCGATCGGAGATTTCGTTGATCCAGCTTGCGCGATGCCAGCCTTACCTTCCGTACGACAGGGGGTGATCAGGCCCGCTCCCGAAGGAAGTCGAATGTTTTCTTATGAACAGGCCCACGCCATCGAACTCGCCGGCCTCGTTGGCAGAGTTGCACAAACTGACGGGGACTACGGCACGGGCATTCACGCGCTGAAGCTGCGTCGCTGCAGTTCCACCACCGACCCGATGCCCTGCATCTACGGTCTGGGCCTCGTGCTGATCGTGCAAGGCAGCAAGCGGATCATGTGGGGCGACGAGGTCTTCGATTACTCGGCTGGGCAAACC
>Ga0075370_10001357_pt1 | contig 10540 bp, 7 predicted proteins | sample EndMethybrTD3035_FD_71398 | JGI IMG/M metagenome (GOLD analysis project Ga0075370, IMG submission 71398) | Populus endosphere microbial communities from Tennessee, USA - Endosphere MetaG P. TD hybrid TD303-5 | ecosystem: Host-associated > Plants > Roots > Endosphere | place: USA: Tennessee... | reverse complement strand
GTCGCCGAATTGCGGGACGTCGGCCGGCTGCTGGCCGCGCTGAAGGAGCCCGATCCGCCGACCTCCCTGCGCGAGGCGGGCAAGCTGTGGGACATGGCCAAGGCGGTGTGGGACATGAAGCCCGCCCGGGTCGGCTCGCCGGTTTGCCAGGAGGTGGTGATCGAGGGGCCGGAGATCGACCTGGCGCGCCTGCCCATCCAGCTTTGCTGGCCCGGTGACGCCGCGCCGCTGATCACCTGGGGACTGGTCATCACGCGCGGCCCGCGCGGCGTGCCGCGCCCCAGGCTGAGACAGAACCTCGGCATCTACCGCCAGCAGGTCATAGGCCGGCGGCAGGTCATCATGCGGTGGCTGGCGCATCGCGGCGGCGCGCTGGATTTTCGCGACTTCGCCCGCGTGAACCCGGGCCGGCCATTTCCCATTGCCGTTGCATTGGGGGCCGATCCCGCCACCACGCTGGGAGCCGTCACCCCGGTGCCGGACACCTTGTCGGAGTACCAGTTCGCAGGACTGTTGCGCGGCGGAAGGACCGAGGTGGCCGACAGCGCGGTGGGCGAGGGCGACCTGAAGCTGCAGGTGCCGGCCCGCGCCGAGATCGTGCTCGAGGGGCACATCCCGCCGGCGCCAGCCGGCTACGAGGGCCGAAGCGAGGCTGGCGTGCCCCTGCGCGAGGTCAACGGGTACCTGCATGCACTCGAAGGACCGTTCGGCGACCACACGGGCTACTACAACGAGCAGGACTGGTTTCCGGTCTTCGAGCTGTCGCGCCTGACCCATCGGCGGGACCCGATCTACCACTCCACCTACACGGGCAAGCCGCCTGACGAGCCTGCCATCCTGGGCGTGGCGCTCAACGAGGTGTTCGTGCCCATCCTGCAGAAGCAGTTTCCGGAGATCGTCGACTTCTACCTGCCGCCCGAAGGCTGCAGCTACCGGATGGCCGTGATCTCGATCCGCAAGAGCTACGCCGGGCATGCGAAGCGTCTGATGTTCGGCCTGTGGAGCTTCCTGCGACAGTTCATGTACACCAAGTTCATCGTCGTGACCGACGATGACGTGGACATTCGCGACTGGAAGGAAGTGGTCTGGGCCATCACCACGCGCATGGACCCGGTTCGCGACACCACGCTGGTCAGCGATACGCCGATCGACTACCTCGATTTCGCCTCGCCGGTCAGCGGCCTGGGCGGCAAGATGGGGCTGGACGCGACGAACAAGTGGCCGGGCGAGACCCAGCGGGAATGGGGCCGTCCGATCGCCATGGACCCGGAGGCCAGGCGCCGCATGGACCGGCTCGCCGACGAGCTGCTGCGCTGACCCGATCGGTCATACAGGTCCACTGGATGGGCATGTAAAGATGCTTGCCGCATCCCTGGGGCTGTCGCAAACTGGATTTGCCTTTCGAGGCAAACACCCTGTAAGCGCAATTCCAGCGCCTACGGAGCCCTGGCCGAATTTCGTGCCGGAGCTCCACTGAGTGGCATCGCTACTCACAGGCCCCCCGTCCGCAAGGTCGGGGGGCTTCGTCGTTTCTGGGGGCAGGGTGGGCACGTCCCTGGTGCCGATTGAAACAAGCCCCGAGGCCGGGGTCGGCACAATCTCGGTCCACCCATTCGGGCCGTGGCCTCGTTGGCATCCTCATGCGATTGGAATTTCTCGCGCGCCGTCGGCGCGTCCTGGTGGCATTGGCCGTTGGCCTGGTGCTTCCCGTGCTGCTGGCATGGCTGGTGCTGCCGTTGTGGTTGCGCGGATTTGCGGAGGCCCGGGCGTCCGCTCAGTTGGGACGGCAGGTCACCATCCAGGCCCTGCGGATCAACCCCTTGCGCCTCAGCTTGGGCATGGATGGCGTGATCATCGCGGGCCCTGCGGACGACACCACCCACCCCCAGCTCAAGCTGGCCCACGCCGATATCAACGCGGACCTGCGCAGCCTCTGGCGACTGGCGCCCGTCATCGAGGCGGTGGAACTCCAGGGACTGGACATCCGACTCGCGCGCGTGGCCGACGGTCGATATGACATCGACGACGTCATGGCGCGCCTGCGCCCTGCCGAGCCTCGCGCCAACGCCGAGCCGGCGCGCTTCGCCCTGTACAACCTTCGCCTGACGGACGGCAGCGTCCATTTCGATGACCGGCCCAAGGGACGCGTCCACGAAGTGCGCGCGATCCAGCTCGGCGTGCCGTTTCTCTCCAACCTCGAGGATGCAGTCGACGTCAAGGTGGAGCCCCACCTGGCCTTCGAGCTGGATGGCGCTGCCTTCGACACCGGCGCTCAAGCCAAGCCGTTTGCGCGCGATCGAGAAGGCACGGTGACGCTGAAGACCGGCGACATCGATGTCGCCGCCTGGTTGCCCTACCTGCCGGCGGATCTGCCGGTACGGCCAGTGGCTGGCCAACTGGCCGTGGACCTGAGCGTGCAGTTCTGGATGCCGGCGGGCGTGGCGCCGCAGGTGAGCGTCAAGGGTGAGCTGCGTGCCAAGGGCGTGCGCCTCGCCGATGCCGCCGGGGCGACCTGGGCCGAGCTCAAGGCCCTGTCGCTGCAGCTGGCCGATGCCGAGCCGCTCAAGCGCCGCGTCAGGCTGGGCACGGTGACTGTCGATGGCCTGGATGTGCTCGCGCGCCGCGACGAAGCCGGGCGGGTCAACTGGCTGCAGGCCATCGACTCGGGACAGTCCGCTGCGGCGGAGGCGACCCCGGCTTCGGTGGTTCCGCCATGGCAATTCGGCCTGGCGCGACTGAGCTTGCGCGACAGCCGGCTGCGGTGGCAGGACGAGGCGGTCCGGCCAGCAAGCCGCCTCGCGGTAGAGGGCCTGCAGCTGGAATTGCAGGCACTTCAATGGCCACCCGACGAAAGCACCTCGGCGCGCTTGAAGGCACAGGCTTCGCTGTCATCAGGCGACCAGCCCTCGCGGACCGTCGCTGCGCCCACCTGGCAGGCGACAGGAGAGTGGAACGGCGCCGGTGGCCGCTTGCAGCTGCAGGGCAGCGACTGGCCGCTGGGATGGGCCGGGCCGTATCTCGCTTCGAGGCTCAAGTCTCGAATCGACGGCCGCCTCGGCTTTGATCTCAGCGCCTTGTGGCAGGGCGCCCCGGGCGCCGCAGTTCCCACCTTGCAGCTGGCGTCCGTGCAGGTGGACGACTTCCAGGCCGCCGAGCCCGGAGACCGGCGGCCCGCCGTAGGCTGGAAACAGCTGCGCCTGGCGGAGGTGACGCTCGACCTCGACAAGCGCGGCATCTCGCTGGGCGAGCTGGCTTGGCAACAGCCGACGGTGCGGGCTCATCGGGATGCCGCCGGCCGGATCGACCTGGCGCAGTGGTGGAAGAGCCCCGAGGCCGCCGAGACGCCGGCGGCCGCTGCGGCGGGGGGCGGCGATACAACGTGGCACGTGCAACTCAAGCGGGCCTCGGTGGCGGGCGGTCGTGTGGCCTGGCTGGACGAGGCGGCGGGCGAGGCTGGCCCGGCAGCGCTGGAGCTGCAGGCTCTGGCGCTGGAGCTGCGCGACCTGGGCTGGCCGGCGGCGGCCGGCGCCCAGGCGCTCCTTCAGGGCAGCGCCCAGATTTCGTCCGGCGGGCAGTCCAGCCCGGGGCGGCTCGGCTGGAAGGGCGAACTCGGCCAGTCGCCCTGGTCCTGGCGGGGCAGTGCCCGCATCGAGCGCTTTCCCGCGCATGCAGTCGCTTCCTACGCTGGCGCGTTGCCCGTGCTCATCGCCCGCGCGGAAGTGGGATGGACCGGGCAGGTCACGGCCCGTGCCGAGCCCGCGGGCCTGCGCCTGGCCATGCAAGGCGACGCACGCGTAGGTGACCTGAGCCTGTACCCCCGCGCCGGATCTCAAGGGCCCCGCAGCGGCGAAGAGTTGCTGAGCTGGCAACTCCTGGAGCTGCCCAAGCTGAAGGTGGAACTCGCGCCCGGCGGGGCGCCGAAGGTCGAGATGGGCGAAGGCCGACTGAACGATTTCTACGCCCGGCTGGCGGTCGACGAGAACGGCCACTTCAACCTCGCCGACCTGAACAGCCCGCCGCCTGCCGGAGGGGCTCAAGCGCTGCCCGGGGCCACTGCCGCCTCGTCGGCCGCGGCGGCGTCGGCCCCTCCCGCCGGCTCGCCCGCCTTCGAGCTTTCGGTGGGCGGTCTGCAGCTGGCCAACGGCCGGGTCGACTTCAGCGACCACTTCGTCAAGCCGAACTACAGCGCCGCCGTGTCCGACCTGAGTGGCCATCTCGGCGCCTTCCGCACCGGCACTCGGGAGATGGCACCGCTGGAGCTGCGCGGCCGCGTGGCCGGCACCGCCCAGCTCGAAGTGCGGGGCGCCCTCAACCCCATGGCCAAGCCGCTGGCGCTGGACGTGCAGGCCAAGGCGACGGAACTCGAGCTGGCGCCCCTGTCCCCCTATGCGGGCAAGTACGCCGGCTACGCGATCGAGCGAGGCAAGCTGTCGATGGACGTCAGCTACCGCATCGATCCGGACGGCCACCTCGACGCCAAGAACCAGATCGTGCTCAACCAGCTCACCTTCGGCGATCGCATCGACAGCCCGGAGGCCACCAAGTTGCCGGTGCTGCTGGCCGTGGCCCTGCTGAAGGACCGCAACGGGGTGATCGATCTCAACCTGCCGATCGGCGGCTCGCTGAACGATCCGGAGTTCAGCATCGGCAGCGTGGTGATCAAGCTGATCGGCAATCTGCTGACGAAGGCCGTCACCGCGCCTTTCGCGCTGCTGACCGGCGGGGATGCCGAGGACCTGAGCCAGGTCGAGTTCGTGCCCGGCACGGCGAGGCTGGCGCCGTCTGCTTCGGCCGTCCTCGACAAGGTCGCGCGATCCCTGGCGGACCGTCCTGGCCTGCAGATGACGGTGACGGGCGCCGCCGACCCGCTGACCGAGCGGGAGGCGATGCAGGCGGCCTGGCTCGATGAATGGCTGGCGGCGGAGCGACGCAAGGACCAGCTGCGTGCCGACGCCGCGGCCTCCGCACCGGCGGGCGTGCCGTCCGCCGACGAGCGCGTCCGCCTGGTCCGCCGCCTGTATGCGGACACGAAGCTCCCTGGCAAGCCGCGCAACGTGCTGGGCCTGGCCAAGGACATCCCGCCGGTCGAGATGGAGGCCCTGCTTCGGGCGTCCCATGTCGTCAGCGCCGACAATGCCCGCGAGCTGGCCCTGCAACGCGGGCTCGCGGTGCGCGATGCCCTGATCGCCAAGGGCCTGCCCAGCGAGCGCCTGTTCCTGGCTGCGCCCAGGCTGCGCGCCTCGGGCGAGGACGAGGCGCACTGGACGCCGCGGGTCCAGCTCAGTCTCGCCACGCCTTGAGGAGCCACGCCATGGAAGAACCGCGCCCGACACAGACGATCACGCTTGCAGGAGGCTGCTTCTGGTGCCTGGAGGCTGTCTATGAGCAGGTGCAAGGCGTGCTGGCGGTCGAATCCGGCTACAGCAACGGCGAGGCGCTCAACCCCAGCTACGACGAGGTGTGCGGCGGCAGCACCGGCCACGCCGAGGTGGTGAGGATCGAGTTCGATCCGGCCGCAGTCAGCCTGCGCGAACTGCTCGAGGTGTTCTTCATCATCCATGACCCGACCACCCGCAACCGCCAGGGCAACGATGTGGGGACGCAGTACCGCTCGGGGATCTACACCCATGACGAGGCACAGGCGGCGGTCGCGCGCGAAGTGCTGGCGGAAGTGAACGACGCCACCGGCGGCCGGGCGGTCACCGAGCTGGAGCCGGTGCGCAACTACTGGCGGGCCGAGGACTACCACCAGCACTATTTCGTCAAGCACCCCGGCCAGGGCTACTGCGCCTTCGTGGTGGCCCCGAAGGTGGAGAAGTTCCGCCACAGCTTTGCCAGGCTGATGAAGGGTTAGCCCTTTCGAGGGGCCCGGCAGCCGATCAGGGGGCGAGCCGCTCGCGTATCCACTGGCCTTCGACGTGGCGGTAGCTGAGCCGGTCGTGCAGGCGCGACTTGCGGCCTTGCCAGAATTCCCAGCGGTCCGGCAGGAGGCGATAGCCACCCCAGTGGGGCGGGCGGGGTGGATTCAAACCGTGTTGAGCCGCCGCCTTGGCCGCGTTGGCCACGAGCACGGCGCGCGAGGTGATGGCCTGGCTTTGCGGAGATGCCCATGCGCCGAGTCGAGAATCGAGCGGGCGCGAGCGGAAGTAGGCGTCCGATTCCTCCTCGCTGACCTTCTTGACGGTGCCTTCGATGCGCACCACTCGTTCGAGTTCGACCCAGTGGAATTGCAGCGCGGCATGGGGGTTGCCCGCGAGCTCGCGGCCCTTGCGGCTTTCGTAGTTCGTGTACCAGACGATGCCGCTCGCATCGAATCCCTTGATGAGCACGACCCGGGTGGAAGGCCGGCCATCGGGGCCGACCGTCGCGAGCGTCATCGCATTGGGCTCGGGGACTTTGGCGGCCATGGCCTGATCCAGCCAGTCCGAAAACTGGCGCCAGGGTTCGCCGGCCGAGCTTGATTCGTCCAGCTCTGCCCGCTCGTAGCTTTTTCTCAACGAGGCCAGGTCATCCATGGCTGGCAGTGTAGGGGCTAGGCCTTAGGTGATCGTCCCACTGGAACCGACGGCCCATCGATCCCATCCTAGCCGCATCAGTCACGACAAGCTGTGTTGGGCGGGGCGCCCAAGCCCCGAGGGAACGGTCCAGTACATCATGAAGACGCCACCGACCATCATCGTGCTCGGCGCGGGGCGCGGCACCCGCTACACCGGGCCTCGCCACAAGCTCGCCGAGTCGCTGGGCGCCGAGAGCGTGCTCAAGCGGACGGTGAGCAATGCGCTGGCCAGCGGACTGCCCGTGCTGGTCGTCACCACCGCGGCCTTCGCCGCCGAAGTGGCCGACCTGGTGGCACGGCGAGACATCGTGGTGCTCGGCGAAGCGGACGGCCTGCCCTTGGGTGGCATGGGGGATTCGATCGCCGCGGGGGTCGCCGCGCGGCCCGGCGCGGGCGGGTGGCTGGTCATGCCCGCCGACATGCCGCTGGCCAGGCCCACGTCGATGGCAGCGGTTGCCGCCGCCCTGGCGTCACATTCCCTGGCGTATGCGCAATACCGCGGGCGGCGCGGGCATCCGGTCGGATTCGGTGCCGAGCTCTTTTCCGAGCTCGTGCGCTTGAGCGGCGACGAAGGCGCGCGCCGCATCCTGGCCCGTTATCCGGGGCACGCGGTCGAGCTCGACGACGCCGGCGTGCTGCTCGACATGGACACCGAGGCCGATCTGGCCAGCCTGCGTGCGCACGTGGCTGCCGAGGGCGTTGCCTCCGCGATCAGACGTTGAGGGCGCTGCGGCGTCGTCAGTCGCCGGCCAATCGCATCAGGCGCTCCACTTCGCGATCGCGAATGCCACGGCGGCGCAGTTCCAGCGCGGTTTCACGCAGGTAGTCGAGCGTGCTGCCATAGCGGCCGCGGGCGTGCGCCAGGATGTGACGCATCTGCGCGTCTGCCAGGCGCCCGGTATGGCCCGGGCTGCTGTGGTGCAGGGTGAAGGCCAGGGCCTGCACCGGGCCCCGCGACGTCCGGCAGGACAGCCAGCGCGGGTCGTACACGCCGGTCGGCATTTCCCTCAGCCACAGCAGGCGCAGCTCGGACTCTGCTCGTTCGGCCGGCACGCGGAACACGGCGCCATGACACGAGCCGCCGGCCATGAGCGCAAACACCAGCCCCGGCTGGACGGGCGTGCCCCGGTTGACGCGGGATCGCATGCGAAATGCCCTGTGCCAGCCATGAACCTGCGCCGGCCACTCCGCGTCTATCTCGAACTCCCGTCGCCACAGCAGCGAGCCGTAGCCGAAGATCCACAAGGGTTCCCGGCCGCCCCACTCGTGCAGCGTGCGCTCGAGCAGCGGGGCGGGATCGCGCAAGGTGAGCAGCTCATGCTCCATGACGGAAATCTAGCTCAGCCGGCACAGGCTTTGCCGCTCTTGGTTTGACGCTGTAACCAAGTTACCTAATAATCGACCGCTGAGTTACATCGCGAGCCGCGCCCCATGAAATCCATTCATCCCGTCCTGGCCGACGTCACTTCCCGCATCCGTGAACGCAGCGCCCCTGGCCGCCAGGCGTACCTGGCGCGAGTCGAGGCATTGCGCCAGCGGCCCCGCGGCGCCGAGCGCATGGGCTGCGCCAACGTCGCCCATGCATTTGCCGCCTTGCCGGGCGAGGACAAGCTTCGCATCGTCGCCCAGAAGGCGCCCAACATCGGGATCGTGACCGCCTACAACGACATGCTGTCGGCCCACCAGCCGTATGAAGGCTATCCCGCGCAGATCCGTGCCACGGCCCATCGGCTGGGCGCCACGGCGCAGGTGGCCGGGGGCGTACCCGCCATGTGCGATGGCGTGACCCAAGGCTATCCCGGCATGGAGCTCAGCCTGTTCTCGCGCGACACCATCGCGATGGGTACCGCGATCGCGCTGAGCCACGATGTCTTCGACGCGGCCCTGCTGCTGGGCATCTGCGACAAGATCGTCCCGGGGCTGCTCATTGGCGCGCTGCACTTTGGCCATCTTCCCTGCGTGTTCGTGCCGGCCGGGCCGATGGGCTCGGGCTTGTCCAACAGCGACAAGGCCAAGGTGCGCGAGCAGGCTGCGCAGGGCCTGGTGGGCCGCGAAGAACTGCTCAAGGCCGAGCAGGCGGCCTACCACTCGGCGGGCACGTGCACTTTCTACGGCACGGCCAATTCCAACCAGATGCTGCTGGAGGCCATGGGCTTGCACGTGCCGGGCGCCGCGTTCATCCACCCGCACGATCCTCTTCGCACTGCGCTGACGGACGAGGCCGTGAGCACCGTGTTGAGCCTGCGCCAGGGCCAGCGCGATCTGCCCATCGGGCACCTGGTCGACGAGCGCAGCATCGTCAACGCCATGGTGGCCTTGCTGGCCACCGGCGGCTCCACCAACCACCTCATCCACTGGGTGGCGGTGGCGCGCGCCGCCGGCATCCTGATCGACTGGAACGACTTCTCCGAACTGTCTGGCGTGGTGCCGCTTCTGGCGCGGGTGTATCCCAACGGCAGCGCCGACGTGAACCAGTTCCAGGCGGCCGGTGGTCCTGGCTTCGTGCTGCGAGAGCTGATGCGCGCGGGCCTGATGCATGCGGATGCGCAGGCGGTGGCCGAGGGGGGCATGGCGCGCCATGCCGAGCTGCCTGCGCTCGACAGTGGCCGCGTGCGCTGGCATGCCCTGCCGGATCAGAGCGGCGACGCCGGCGTGGTGCGCACGGCGGACGATCCTTTCTCGGCCACGGGCGGACTGGCCCTGCTGCAGGGCAATCTGGGCCGGGCGGTGATCAAGGTGTCGGCCGTGCCGGACGATCGCCATGTCATCGAGGCGCCGGCCCGGGTCTTCGACAGCCAGGAGGGCTTGCATGCCGCATTCAAGGCGGGCGAGCTGGAGCGCGACGTCATCGTCGTCGTGCGCTTCCAGGGGCCCAAGGCCAACGGGATGCCCGAGCTGCACAAGTTGACGCCACCTCTGGCGGTGCTGCAGGGCAGGGGCCATCGCGTGGCGCTGGTCACCGATGGACGCATGAGCGGCGCCTCGGGCAAGGTGCCGGCCGCGATTCACCTGAGCCCCGAAGCGCTGGCCGGCGGCCCGCTGGCGAAGGTTCGCGACGGCGACATCGTCCGCCTCGACGCGAAGGCCGGAACGCTCGCGGTGCTGGTGCCTGACGATGAATGGGCGGCCCGTCCGCTGGCCGAGCGTACGGACGCGATGGCCGACGAGGCCGGCCACGGCCTGGGGCGCGAGCTTTTTGGCGGCATGCGCCGCAACGTCGCCAGCGCCGAAGAAGGCGCTTGCACCTGGCTTTGAATTTCTTGTCTAGACATGCCTATGAACACGCTTGAACTGGCTTCCCATGGCCCGGTGATCCCGGTGATCGTGATCGACCGTCTCGACGATGCGGTGCCTTTGGCACGCGCGCTGGTCGAGGGCGGGGTGAAGGTGCTGGAGGTGACGTTGCGCACGCCGGTGGCATTGCGGGCCATCGAAGCGATGGCGCGCGAAGTCCCGGGTGCCATCGTCGGAGCCGGGACGATCCGCAGCGCCGCGGATGCACGCGCGGCGCGGCAGGCGGGCGCGGTGTTCGGCGTCAGCCCCGGCTACACGGCCGAAGTGGGCGCGGCGTGCCGCGAGGTGGGCCTGCCGTTGCTGCCAGGCGTGGCCACCGCCAGCGAGGTGATGGCGGCGCAGGCCGATGGCCTGTCCTTCCTGAAGTTCTTCCCGGCCACCGCCGCCGGCGGCATCCCGATGCTCAAGGCCCTGGCCGGGCCCTTTCCCGATGTCGCCTTCTGCCCGACCGGCGGCATCACGCTGCAGACCGCACCCGAGTTCCTCGGACTGCCGAACGTCAAGGTGTGCGGTGGCTCCTGGCTCACGCCGGCCGATGCGGTGAACAGCCGCGACTGGGGACGCATCACCAGGCTGGCCGCCGAGGCTGCTGCACTGCCGCGTTAGGCCGGCGCCGCCGGGGACGGCGGCGCGATGGGCACGGTGTAGTTCAAGGCCATCCGCCCGCCGTCCACGTGCACGATCTCGCCC
>Ga0075370_10001356_pt1 | contig 10546 bp, 10 predicted proteins | sample EndMethybrTD3035_FD_71398 | JGI IMG/M metagenome (GOLD analysis project Ga0075370, IMG submission 71398) | Populus endosphere microbial communities from Tennessee, USA - Endosphere MetaG P. TD hybrid TD303-5 | ecosystem: Host-associated > Plants > Roots > Endosphere | place: USA: Tennessee... | reverse complement strand
GACGCTGAACCGCTTGGAACAAGAGATTGGTGCCAAGCTGTTCACACGCGATCGACGCGGCGCGGAACTGACTGCTGTCGGCTTGGCGGTGGTTGAGGACCTGCGGGCAGCACTTGCTCATGGTGACGCTGCAGCTGCGCGCGCGCGCGCGATGGGCGCCGGCCGCGCGGGGCGCCTGACGATCGGCTTTGTCACTCATGCGGTGTACGACGTGCTGCCACGCGCTCTTCGACGTCTGCACGCGGAGCACCCGCAGCTCGATGTGCTGCTGCGTGAAATGAGCAACGCGGAGCAAGTTGACGCACTGGAAGGTGGGCGGATCGATATTGCCCTGCTGCATCCTCCGGTGTCAGTGAACGCGCGGGTCCACGAACTGAGGGTCGGCGCGGAACCCATGGTGGCCGCACTTCCTGTCGACTACAAGTTGGCCACTGATGGCCGCGTCTCCATGGCCGAGATTTCGAAGATTGGTCTTGTGTGGTTTCCAGAGCACGACATTCCGACGATGCGTACCCAGATGCTCAGCGCGCTTCGAAGCGCGGGCCACGAGACCCGGATCGTGCAGGATGCAAACCGTACTCTCACGGTGCTGGCTTGCGTCGCTGCGGGCCTGGGTTGGTCGTTGCTGCCGCGCTCGGTGCGCGCGTTGCGGCACGAGGGGGTCTGCTACGCCGAGGTTCGGGACGGGGCCAGCCTGCCGTCTTTCGAACTCGCGGCAATGTGGCTCGTGCGCTCGCGTCCGACGTTCGCCGACGTCTTCGCAGCGATCCTGCGTCTCTGAGCAGGGGTCTTAGTCAAGCTGAATTTTGTTCTCCTTTGCCAGCTTGGTCCACTTGGTCAGCTCGGCACGGCGAAACGCGTCGAGCTGGGCAGGGTTCGAACCAACGACTTCGGCCCCCATGCCTTCCAGCCGAGTTCGGACGTCGGACTCCGCGAGTACCGCAGCAAGTTCCTTGGAAAGCCGCTCCACCAAAGCGGCGGGCGTAGCGGCTGGGGCGAACACAGCGTTCCATTCGTAGACTTCGTACCCTGGCAAGCCCGACTCCGCAATAGTTGGCAGTTGAGGCAGAACAGGCGAGCGTGCCTTGCCCGTGACAGCGACGGCGCGCAATTTGCCGCCCTGGATGTAAGGCAGGCTTGAGGCCAGGCTGGCGAAGAAGACAGGTACCGTACCGGCCATCACGTCGGTGAGCGCTGGCCCGCCGCCCTTGTAAGCAACGTGGTTCATTTTGAGGGACGCCATCGAAGAAAATAGCTCCCCGGCGAGATGCTGGGCCGAGCCGTTGCCCGACGATGCGTAGTCGATCTGCCCCGGCTTGGCCTTGGCCTGTGACAGAAGGTCTTTGACGCTGTTGATCGATGTCGCAGGGTTCACAACCAGAACATTGGGAACCTTGACCAGCAAGGACACGCTGGCAAGGTCGACCAGCGTGTTGAATGGCATCTTGCTTCGCAGAGCCGGATTCTGGGCATGATTGGAGGCGTCCAGCAAAAGGGTGTAGCCGTCAGCAGGGCTTTTTGCCACCAGGTCGCCGCCGATTGCGCCGCCGGCGCCCGCGCGGTTGTCTACGATGACGGGTTGGCCCAGGCGAATCGAGAGCTTGGGCGCGATGACACGCGCGACGGCGTCGACCGTACCGCCAGGCGGGTAGCTCACGACCAGCTTGATGGGCTTGGACGGCCAGGCCTGTGCCTGTGCGACCACCGACGCCAGTAGCATTGCGCCGCCCGCGCCAAGATGTGCCAGCCGAAGCCGACGGGTTTTTTTATTCTGCATGGTTGTCTCCAGATGGAAAGTGGAAGAGTCGAGCCGGCGTGTCGATCAAGATGGAGCGTCGCGCCGCCGCATCCGGCACCCACTTGGCCAGTGCAGCATGAGCAGACGGGTAGTTGGCTACACCAAGATGTTGCGTATGTGGCCAGTCGCTGCCCCATACGAGACGTGCGGCACCGAAGGTGCGTAGCAGCGTCTGCGCCGCCGCGCACGCCGAAGCGCCGTTCACGTCGGGCCAGTTGCGATAAGCCGCGGAGAGCTTGACCCAGGTCCGCTCTGAGTCCGCGGCCCCGAGCAGCCATGCGAGGCCCCGATCTCCCGCCCTTTGGGGGCGCCCGAAATGATCTACCACCAAGTTGCAGCCGGCGTCCAGCACGGGCTGGCCGGCGCGCGGAAGTTCATGCAGTTCGCAATGCAGTTCGACGTGCCAATCGAGTTCTCGCACGCGCGCCAGGAAGCGCTGCCAGGGGCCGCGCCTGTAGTCGGGGACTGGCAGGCCGATCAGGTTGAGCCGGACCCCGACGATACCCGCGTCGGCCAGCAAACGAAGCTGGTCGACGTCCGCATCCGCCTCAATGACCGCGACGCCGCGCAGGCGCTGTGGCTGCGCGCGGATGGCGTCAAGCATGAAGCTGTTGTCGGTACCCAGAAAGCTCGGCTGAACCAGTACCGCGTGCGACACCCCGTGCCGGTCGAGCAGTGCCATGTACTCGTCCAGAGTCGCATCTTGGTCGGGCGCATGACGGCGCTGCGATGCCAACTGCAAGCCTCGCACGAAAACATGCGCGTGACTGTCGACGGCGGTGATGATCGGGCGATTGGCGGCCATTTCGGAAGGCAAGGGTTACTGCAAGTCAGCGGTGAAACTGTCGAGAAGTATCTCCAGCCGCCGGGTTCCCCGTAAGCTGCCTGGCGTTCCATCGTTATAAGTGCAGCTTATGGGCAGCGGCTTCATGCTCTGCCAAGTTGGCGAAGCGCAAGCTGGTTGAAGACGCGAAGGTCCCTCGTGAAGTCGGCTGGAATCGCGGGATGACCGCCTTCGGCTGTCACAAACACTCCGCCCGCAGCGTCTATGAAAATAGACTGCCCGCGAAGGCAACGCTGCCATGACCGATCCACTTCCCATCTTCACCAATCTTCGCTCGCGCCTCTTCGGCATCGCGTACCGAATGCTGGGCGTCCGCGCAGACGCCGAAGACATTCTCCAGGACGCCTGGTTGCGGTGGCGCGCGGCCGATCACGCTTCCCTGCAATCCCCGGAAGCCTGGCTGGTGACCGTGGTAACCCGCCTCGCCATCGATCGGCTGCGGGTAGCCAAAACCGAACGCGAAGCGTATGTCGGCGCCTGGCTACCGGAGCCCATCGTGGCCCTGGACGAGCAAACGCCGGAGGCGCTGGCGGAGTTGGCGAGCGACTTGTCCGTGGCGTTCCTGCACCTGCTCGAGCGACTGGGACCGGAAGAGCGCGCGGCGTTCCTGCTGAGGATGGTGTTTGACTACGACTATGGCGAGGTTGCCGAGATGCTGGGTAAGCGGGAGCCGGCCGTGCGTCAGATGGTGCATCGCGCCGCGGAACGCGTGCGCGAAGGGCGGCCGCGGTTCACCGTGGCGCCCGAGAAGCACCGGGAGCTGCTGCAGAAATTCATCGCGGCGGCGCAGAGCGGCCACCGTGCCGCCATTCGCGAGCTGCTGGCTGAGGATGTGACAACGCTGGGCGATGGCGGCGGAAAGGCCACCTCGGTGCTGGGCGGGCTTCTCGGTCGGGATCGTGTCACCAATCTGTTCTGGGCGCACGCGTTGCGCTATGGCCCGCGCATGACTTACCGCCTGGCCACCATCAATGGCGAGCCGGGCCTGCTGCGCTACCTGGACGGCCGGCTGGAATCCGCCAATGCAGTGGTGACGGACGGCGAGCGGATCGTCGCGATCTTTGGCGTGCGCAATCCGGACAAGCTGGCGAACATCGCCGCGTGATATTCCCGGGTGGCCTGTCACAAGGCGCCGGCTGGGACGTCTAAGAAGGGAAAGCGCAGCACGCGCCTTCCTGCCTTCCATCAACCACCTGGAGATCCCATGTCTGCTCGCCTCGACTATCACGCGCTCGCGCCCAAGCCCGTCAGGGCGTTGTCCCAGCTCTCCTACGCTGCGGGCAGTACGCTCGGCCCGCGCCTGAAGGAGTTGGTCAATCTGCGTGTGAGTCAGATCAACGGCTGCGCCTTCTGCATTGACATGCATTGGGCCGACCTGCTGCGGCAGGGCGTCGACCCCCGCCACATCAATGCGATCGCCGGCTGGCGCGAAGCGCATCGCTTTTTCGACGAGAAGGACCGGGCCGCTCTCAATTGGGCGGAGGTCGTGAACGCGATACCGCACCGCGCCCCAGCGGATGGGGACTTCGCCCTGATGAAGAAGGTCTTCACCGACGAGGAAATCGCGGACCTCACCTTCAGCGTCGGGGCCATCCGTGCCTGGAACATGCTCAACGCCAGCTTCCACATGCAGGTGCCGGAAACGCCGTACGCAGCCGGCTAGTGCCGATAGGACCGCCACCCCAACCTGAGATCGCGTCCGTTGGATCGTTCTGCAAATCGGGACCGCTTGAAGTGCGACGATCCCGAGGTGCCTGCGAGTCGTCGACGGTGCCGTGCTGTAGGTGACCACCAGACAGGACGCGTGAAAACGCCCGATCAACGCCGGTGCTAGCGCTCAGTAGCCGCGGGACCGATCGACGACGTCCAAGAGCTGCTCACCGCGTTGATGCCGGCGAAGGTTCTCCAGCAAGATGGGTGCAGCGGTATCGGGCTGGGTCATGCTCGCCACGTGAGGCGTCAGGAACACACGCGGATGAGTCCAGAAGGGATGTTCCGGCGCCAGAGGCTCGGGATCGGTCACGTCGAGAATGGCTCGTGAAAGCCGGCCGGAATCCAGCGCCTCGATCAGATCCGTATCCACGAGGTGCGGGCCGCGACCGACGTTGATCAGTGCCGCGCCGGAAGGCAAAACGGCAAGGAGCTCTCTGTCCAGGATGCCTTTGGTGGCAGGGGTGAGCGGCAGGAGGCAGATCAGGACGTCGCAGCCCTCCAGGAAGGGCTGCAGCTGCTCGGCGCCGGCGAAACTCTCCAAGCCCTCCATGTGGCGCAGGGACCTGTTCCAACCGCGGGTGCGCTGGTATCGGCGGTTGACGAGGTGAGGGCCACGGATCGCGGCTGCCTCCTGGTTCATCCGGGCGATAAGCCGCTGCGCGCGGTCCTTACCGCAGGACGTCCATCAGCCTGTAATACGCACCCACGGCAGGAAGAAACCACGGCTTGCCGAAATGCCCGGGGATCGCGGGCCAATCAAAGTCCTTCCACGGATTGCGGTCGTGGTTTCCATCCATCACGTCTGCCATCACCGTGCCCATGTAGGTGGACATCTGCGTTCCATGGCCGCTGTAGCCCATGGAGTAGTAGATGCCATCACGCTCGCCGGCCCGAGGTAAGCGGTCGCGGGTCATGTCGACCAGGCCGCCCCAACAGTAGTCGATGCGCACGTTCGAGAGATAGGGGAAGGTGGCGACCATGTCGCGGCGCAGGATTTCACCACTTTTTTTGTCCGATTCCGGGCCAGGGGCGGCGAACCGCGCGCGACCGCCGAAAAGGAGCCTGTTGTCTGGCGTGACGCGGAAGAAGTTCACGAGATTGCGGGTGTTCGTCGCATTCCGGCGTCGCGGCAGGATCCGATCGAGCACGTCCTGCGGCAGTTGCTCCGTGACGATGATGTAAGCACCCACCGGAACGATGCGCCGCCGGAACCAGGCGAGGGGGCCTACCGCCGATGTGCCGGTGGCAAGCAGGACCTGGCGCGCCTGCACGCGCGCGCCGGGCGTCTCCACCTCGTGACCCTCTGAGGTCCGGCGCAGTGCGGTCAACGGTGTGTTCTCGTGAATGCGAACGCCTTTGCGCGCTGCGGCGCTCGCCAGCCCCTGGACAAACTTGCCCATGTGCATGCCCGCGCTCTTCTCGAACACCAGCCCGCCGTAGTAGGCGTCCGACCCCAATTCCTCGGACAACGCGGCTTTCGACACCATGTGGGTGTCCGGGTCGACCTCACGCGCCAGCAGTTCCTGCGAGCGCGCCAGCTTGTCGTAGTGAGCGGGCTTGGCCGCGAGCTTGAGCTTGCCGGTGCGGCGGAAGTCGCAATCGATTCCTTCCTCGCTGATGATCCGCTCGACGGTGTCCACGCCAGCGTCGAAGCTGCGGTACAACAGGTTTGCCCGTTCGGTGCCCAGCCGCGCACACATGGCGGCGTAGTCCTGGGCAAAGCCGTTGTTGACATGCCCGCCGTTGCGGCCTGAGGCAGCGTTTCCGACACGCTCGGCCTCCAGCAGAACCACTTGCGCCCCCTTCTTTGCCAACGCCAGAGCGGCGGAAAGGCCGGTGAAGCCGCCGCCCACAACAACGACGTCCGCGCGACCGCCCGGAGGGCCTTGCACCGCTGCGTCGAAGCGCGGCGCGGTGTCGTGCCAGTATGAAGCCAGTTTCATCAGGTACTCCCTTGCATCGCGCGGCGACGGCCGCTGCTCACCCCCGCCGTACCGTTAACGGCGCCTCGCCTCTCGCTCACAAGCCGACCAGCGCGGGCAGGCCGTTGATGTCGCGGATCTCCGCGAAGCTGAACGCTTCGTTGGGCCGCGGTTCGTGGCCGCGATTGACGAACACCTTGTTCTTGATGCCCATGTCGTCGGCCGAGAAGATGTCGTAGCGCGGGTTTGCAGACACGTGCAGGATGTCCTCCGGCGCGCAGCCGAGCTGGTCCAGCATGTACTCGTACGCGGCCAAGCGGGGCTTGTACGCGCCGGCGTCCTGTGCGGTATAGATCTTATGGAACGGTGCTTGGAGCTTGTCCACGTTGGACTGGATATGTTCGTTCATCGCATTAGAGAGGATCACCAGTGGGATCTTCTTGCCGACGCGGGTCAGCGCATGCGGCACGTCCGAGTGCGGGCCCCAGGTGGGGATGGCGTCGTAGACCCTTTGCGCGTGCTCGTCGTGGAACGTGAGGCCGTGGCGCTTGCAGGCGCGCTGGAGGGACGACTGGATCACCTGCTTGTAGGGCTTCCAGTTGGCCAGCACTTCGTCGAAGCGGTAGTCGGAGAAGCTCTTGATGAAGAGCCGCATCTGGTCGGGCGGCAGCTGGCCCTCGTAGATGTCATACGCCACTTGATGCATGGGAAAGTAGGTCAGGGTGCCGTAGCAATCGAAGGTGATGTACTTGGGTCTAAAAGTCATGGTCGTGTCTCCTGAGAGGGCTGATGTGGAAAGTTGAGGTGGCCGGGATCCAGGATCGAGCAGATGCGAAGAAGCCGATGAGGTCATGCTTCCAGCCAGACGTGTTCCGAGTGCAGCATCGCGATGTCCCTAGTTGAACGACTGGTTGGCCAGCGCGAACATGCGTGCCGGCCCCATCGGTGGTAGCTGCGGCCCCTTGACCATGGTGATGGCGTCACTGACCTGGCGAAGCCCAATACTTTCGAGCCAGTCCCCGAGCTGCGTGGAGGCCGCGGTGTCGACGCGCACGAAGACTTGGCCAAGTCGTGCGAGCGCGGCTTCGATCAAGGCGCGCGCATCGGCGGCGCTTTCGGCGACCAGGGGGCCGATGACGTGCCCGCGGCCAAAACGGCGTGCAATGGCATAGCCGCGCGGCTCGCCGCTGCGCATGAGCACGTGGCCGTCGCCGGCCTGGATCAGCCGGTCCAGCATCCGGCGCCTGGTCCAGCCCGTCGCCTGTTGGTCCAGATGCGCGAGCGCGTCGAGGTCCGATGGCGCCATCGCCCTGACAAGGCCGGCCGGGGGCGCCTGATGGCGCTCGTGGGGAACGCCTTGATGCTGCTGGATCACGCCGATCGGCACAAAGCCGCGCCTTTCATAAAGCGCCAGGCCTTCGGCCGTCGAGTTCAGCGTGATCGTTCGCGGCTGCGCCGCGGCCAGCAGCGCATCCATCAGCCGGGCACCGTGGCCACGGCCCTGAGCCGCCTTGGCGACAATGATCATCCCGCATGAGGCATGGGTCTCGCCGTAGGCCCACCAGGCCGCGGTCGCGATCACCGTGCCGGCGCTGTTGCGCAGCACGAAGCCCTGGCCGAGTTCGAGCGCGATGGCCCAGTCCTCGAGCCGATAGGGCCAGGACATCTCCTGCGAAAGCTCAAGCGCGGCTTTCAGGTGTTCCGTGGCAAACGGGAGCAGCACCACGTCCTCTTGGTCGTCGCGGCCGGGGTGGACGGGCTGGGTCGTCATGGCGGTCATGGTTCGCGCACGGCGATGGCGTCGATCTCGACCAGGTACCCGTGGTGCAGTTCCGGCACCGGAACCACGCTGCGCGCGGGGCGCGCATCCGGCAGCATCGACGCATAGACCGCGTTGAAGCGGGCCCAGTTGTCGATGCCGACAATGTAGGCCGTCACCTTGACGAGCTGCTGCGGCGAGCTGCCTGCGGCGAGCACGATCTCCAGCATGTTCTGGATCGCCTGCCTGGCCTGCGCCTCGAATCCATCATCGTCCAGCGGACGTCCATCCGCGCGGATCGGCAACTGGCCCGAGACGAACACGTGGGTGCCCGAGACCACGGCCTGCGTGTAGTGGCCTGCCGGCTTCGGTGCCCTGTCCGTCAGGATGCCGATGATGCCCGGCTGCGCGCTCATCGCCAGCCCCCGAAACGCGACCACTCGGCCTCGACCCGATCGGATGCACCGCGCACGACTTGATAGGCCCGATGCTGGGCACCGGTGGCGCAGGCGTGGTTCGGCAGGATCCGAACGCGATCGCCGATCGCCAGATCAGGCAGCTTGCCCGCTGCGCCGGGACGCACCGCGATGATCCCGTGCTCCTGGTTGGCGTCGGCAACGATCAGGTCGGGATAGGGCACCCCGGCGGCGTCGCAGACCAGCCCATAGCCTTGATCGACCGCCTGCTTGCGGGTGCCGCGGTCCTGCGACAGCGCCATCCAGCCGGCGTCGACCAGGATCCATCCCTTGGCGCGCTGGTGGCCGATCACCGTCGCCTGCACCGACAGCGCGATGTCGTCGACCTCGCAGACACCGATCCCGGCCATCACCAGATCGAAGAACACGAACACGCCGGCGCGCACTTCGGTGACGCCGGTGAGGTCGGTGGCGCTGTGCGCAGTCGGTGTTGAGCCGACACTGACCACGGGGCAGGGCAGCCCCGCCTCGCGCAGGATGGTGGCCGCATCGACCACGCTGCGGCGCTCGACCTCGGCACATTGCCGCAAGGCCTCAGCCCCGCGGGCCAGGTAACTGTCTCCGGCGTGCGTGATCACGCCGCGCAGTTCAGCGCCGTCTTGCAGCGCATGGCCGATCTCCAGCAGCAGTTGACGGTCGGTCGGCAGCACGCCCGAGCGGTGGCCGTCGCAGTCGATCTCGATCAGCGCCGGAATGCGCGCGCCGGCCTGGCGCGAGGCCTGCGCAACGGCTTGCGCCTGCGCCACGGTGTCCAGCACCACGGCCACGTCTGCGCCCCGGGCGCGCAGCGCGAGCACCTGCGGCAGTTTTGCGGGTGCAATGCCGACGGCGTAGACGATGTCCCGCACGCCAGCCGCTGCGAACGCATCGGCCTCGAGCAGCGTCGAAACAGTTGCCGGACCCGACGGCGACGTCATGACGCGCCGCGCCACCTCCACCGACTTGGACGTCTTGAGGTGCGGACGCAGCGTCACGCCCAGGCCGTCCAGTCGGGCTTTGAGGCGCGCAATGTTGCGCTCCATGCGCTCGGCGTCGAGCACGAGGCAGGGCGTCGCGAGCTCCCCCAGCGTGGTTGCGGTCTGTTCGGCTTGCGCCTGCTTGATGGCTATGGCCTGGCTCAATGTCGTGCTCCAAGTTGTGCTTGTTCGATGCGGCTTGCTGGATGCGGACCGAGCAAGCGGGATGGCTGGATGTTGCGCCCGATCGATTGAACCTACAATTTATCGAACCTGCATCTACAGTTAAGGATGGCCTGAATGATCAGCTCCGAGGATCTGCGCTTCTTCAACGTGCTGGCCCGCTCCGTGTCGCTCGCTGAAGCGGCCCGCAAGATGGATGTCACGCCGCCGGCCGTCACCCAGCGCCTGCAAGCGCTGGAAGCACGGATCGGCATCCGGCTGATCGACCGTTCCGGGCGCAGGATGGTCCTGACCGATGAAGGCGATCTGGTCGCATCGCACGGCACGATCGTGGCCGATGCGATGGAGACGCTCGCCGAGGCGCTGGCCAATCGCAAGAAGGCCGTCAGCGGGCATTTGCGCATCGCCGCGCCGCATGGCTTCGGGCGACTGCATGTCGCACCGGTGGTCGATGCGTTTGCAAAGGCGCACCTTGGCGTGACCGTCACTTTGGACCTGGCCGACCATCCCGGTGCGCACCTGCTCGAGAGCAACGACGTCATCGTCCACATCGGACCGCCTGGTGCCCAGAACCAGATCGTCACGACACTGGCGCCGAACCGACGCATCCTCTGCGCCAGCCCGGACTATCTGGCCAGCGCTGGGCCGATCCAGTCGCCTTCGGACTTGCTGCGGCATCGATGCCTGGTGGTGAGGGAGAACGACGAGGACGTCACGCTGTGGCGCTTCGTGCACGCCTCGCGCGGCTCGGAAACCGTCCGCATCCGTCCCACCATGTGCAGCAATGACGGCGCGGTGGTGTGCGAGTGGGCGGTGGCGGGGCAGGGCGTCGCGATGCGGTCGGAGTGGAACGTCGCGGCCGACCTGGCGGCCGGCCGCCTCAAGCGGGTGCTTG
>Ga0075370_10001354_pt1 | contig 10555 bp, 10 predicted proteins | sample EndMethybrTD3035_FD_71398 | JGI IMG/M metagenome (GOLD analysis project Ga0075370, IMG submission 71398) | Populus endosphere microbial communities from Tennessee, USA - Endosphere MetaG P. TD hybrid TD303-5 | ecosystem: Host-associated > Plants > Roots > Endosphere | place: USA: Tennessee... | reverse complement strand
TCATTTCGTTTTCTGTTGGGCGTGCGCTGCCTTGTCAAGGTCCGAGCTCGGCGCGCGAGGAACGCATTACTGACGCCGGGTTCCAGGGACGGCCACTGCGGTCTCATTGCCAGCCTTGAGCGCCAGGACGGGCGTCGCGGGGTGCCAGTCGCATCGGATATTCATAGCGCTTGCACACCTCGCAGAACACACTCAGCGCCGCCAAAGACTCTTGGATCACGGGTTTACCCGTAATCCCTGGGGTTGTGGTCACCCACGGGGCGACGTGGTCGCTCCTTGGGAGATCTCGTCGGCCAGGGTCCGCAGCAGCGGAACGTAGCGCAGCGCAATGTCGCGATCGGAGACACCGTTCCGCTGCAAGACTAGGTTGACCGCGCCGATGGCATGTTCGCCAATGCGTATCGGAAACGCGATCGCGGTGACGGTTGCCTCGGACAACCACTCTCCCTTGTTGATGGCATAGCCCCTGCGACGGGTTTCCCGTATGACGCGCTTGACATACGCGCTGTCCCTTGCCAGCTTGCCGATCGCGTCGGTGCGCTCACGGAGCAAGAACAATGTTGCCTCGCGTTCTTCTTCCGCACACCAGCTCATCCATGCCCGACCCAGAGACGACACCAGCATCGGTATCCGGATGCCGATTGTGGCCCGGTGCTGGGACAGCATGCTCACGCGGTGGGTGGACTCCCGAACGATCATGAAACCCTCGTCCGGCGTGGCCAGGTCGCTCGGCCAGGACAGGGCTCGAAGGTGCGCGCGCATGGCAGGTGCTGCCACCTGATCGATCCAGTCGGCGCCCACATACCCCTCGGACAGTCGCCTGACTTCAAAGCCCAGGGCGTACGACAGCCCGTCATCCTTGTGATGCACCAAGCCGTCGCTTTTCAATGTCTCGAGAAGGCGCTTCACCGTCGTGCGGTGCAGCCCGGTGATACGGGCTATTTCCAGGACACCACCAATCCCGCCGGGCATCGCATTCAAGGCGCGAAGGACAGCCAGGCCGCGACTGAGCCCCCGCACCTCCCGGTAAACAGATGGGTCAACAAAGCTATGTGGTGAAGACGCCATGGGCAATTCCAGATGGTGCACTCTGTGCACGGACTATACGGCCGGCACCTCTCCTCGGAAACTTCGATTCATCGCAGCAGCCATTGCGACAGAAACCGATTCACGACCCTTTAGGAGACAAAATGACCCTCACGCGCCGCGCCTTGTGCACCCTTGCAGCATTAGGCTTTGCCATCCAGCCGGCACTCGCACAAGAGTGGCCCGGCAAGCAGCCCATCCGCATCATCGTGCCGTACCCAGCCGGCGGAAACGCCGACTCGGCCGCCCGGGCCGTCGCCGAAGCGGCATCGGCCAACCTCAAGCAAACGATCATCATTGACAACCGCCCCGGTGCGTCCTCGATCATCGGTTCCGATGCTGTGGCCCGCTCGCCAGCCGACGGCTACACGATCGGCGTGGTTTCGGATTCCCACGCCATCAATCAAGCGATGGTCAAGATCCCCAAGGCCGCCGACCTGCTCGGCGCGAAGGTGCCGTACGACGCAGTCCGCGATTTCGTGCCGGTGTCGGGAATGATCCTGGTGCCCCTCGTCCTGGTGGTCAATCCGAAGGTTCCAGCGAAGAACGTCAAGGAGCTGGTGCAGCTTTCCAAGGACCGCAAGAACTCAGGCCTGAACTTCGGCACGATGGGTTCGGGCAGCCCGTGGTCCATCCACATGCACCAGTTGGCCACCTTGACGAAGGGCGACTTCGTCGACGTGCCCTACAAGGGTCTTGCGCCGGCTGCCACCGACCTTCTGGCAGGTCAGATCGACACCATGGTAATGCCCGTGCACTACGCACAGCAGTACATCAAGACCGGCAAGCTCGTGCCGATCGCCACCCTGAGCGCGCAGCGCCACCCACTGCTGCCTGAAGTGCCGACGCTGGCCGAGAGCGGTTACCCGGGCCTGGCGATCTCCAACTACCTCTACTTCGTCGCGCCGGCTGGCACGCCGCAAACCGTCGTCGACCGGCTTGGCCGCGAATTCAATGCCGCGCTGAAGGAGCCGGGCATGAAGGACAAGCTGGGTGTCTCGGGCGACCCGTATCCCGCCGAGGCTGGCGAACTGGCAGCGCGTCTGAAGCGCGACATCGATACCTATGGCGCGGTCATCCAGGCCACTGTCAAGAACTGAGAGGGGCAACATCATGTGTCGAGATCGAGCGTTCCAAGCCGACGTGCTCGTGGTAGGCACCGGCCCGATGGGTGCCACGACCGCGCTGGCCCTGGCGACGTACGGCGTACGCGTCCACGTGGTCAACCGCTACAACTGGACCGCCAACACCCCGCGTGCGCACATCACCAATCAGCGCGCCATGGAGGTGCTGCGTGACCTGGGTATCGAGCAGGAAGCGCGAAGCGCTGCAACGCCTTGGGAGTGGATGGGCGACACGCTCTTCACGACCAGTCTTGCGGGCCCCGAGATTGCCCGGCTGCGCACCTGGGGGACCGGCGATGAACGCATCGGTGACTACCTGCAAGCCAGCCCGTGTCCGATGATGGACTTGCCGCAGGACAAGATGGAACCGCTGCTGGTCAAGAACGCGGCCGAGCGTGGCGCTGTCTTCTCGTTCAACACCGAGTACCTGAGCCACCAGCAAGACGCGGATGGCGTTACGGTGAGCCTGCGCGACTTGCGCGATGGTCGCCAATACACGGTCCGCGCCCGATACCTGGTGGGCGCCGACGGCGCCAAGTCCAAAGTCATGGACGATGCCGGCCTCAAAGTCGAAGGGCAACTGGCACGCGCCGCAACAGCCTACGTCCTGTTCACGGCTGACCTCACACGTTATGTGGCGCACCGGCCCAGCATCCTGTACTGGATGGTCACGTCCGATGCCTCGTTCGGGGAGATCGGCATGGGGCTGTTGCGCGCCATCAAGCCCTGGAACCAGTGGATCGCGGGCTGGGGTTTCGACATGTCCAAGGGCGAACCGGACTTCTCGCCCGAGGAAGTCAAGCGCAAGGTGCGCGCGCTGGTCGGTGATCCGAACCTCGACTTCAAGGTCGACAGCACGTCGGTCTGGTACGTGAACCAGGCGCACGCGCCGGTCTACTCATCGGGCCGGGTCTTCTGCGGCGGCGATGCGGTGCACCGCCATCCCCCGTCCAGCGGGTTGGGTTCCAACACCTGCATGCAGGACGCCTTCAACCTCGCCTGGAAGCTTGCATTCGTCGTGAAGGGCCACGCAGGCGAGAAGCTGCTCGACTCGTACAGCCTGGAGCGCGCGCCGGTCGGTGCGCAGATCGTAAAGCGCGCCAACCAGTCGCGCCTGGACTACGCCCCGCTCGGTCGCAGCTTCCGCGACGCCGATGCACAGGATCCGCTCGCAGCGGGCCTTGACGAGCTGGCCGATCCAGGTCCGGCTGGCGTTGCCAGACGCAACGCTCTCGCCGAGGCTTTGAAGCTCAAGGACTACGAATTCAATGCGCAGGGCGTCGAGTTGAACCAGCGCTGCGTGTCAGGCGCCGTCATCCCGGAACCTGGCGCTGCCGAAGAAGTCTGGAAGCGCGACGCGCAGCTCTACGTTCAAGCGACCACCCGCCCTGGTGCAAAGCTCCCGCACGCCTGGGTGGTCGGTGAAGGTGGCCGGCGCGTCTCGACGCTCGATCTGGTGGGCAAGGGCCGCATGTCGCTGGTGACGGGCCTTGCGGGGCAAGCGTGGGTGGAAGCTGCCCAGGAGATGGATCTGCCATTCCTGAGGACCGTTGTCGTTGGCAGCCACGCTGCGCAGGACGTCTACTGCACCTGGCACGCAGCGCGGGAGATCGAAGAAGCAGGTGCGCTGCTGGTTCGTCCCGACGGTGTCGTGGCCTGGCGTCAGCCGCTTGCCGTGGCCGATGTCGCGCAGGCACGCAGTGAACTCGAGCACGCGCTCGCGGCACTCCTTTGCCAAACCGCACGGGTTGCGGAGACGGCGTGATCAAGCGCGCTTTCCTCGGCATCTCGCACTCACCGCTCATGGGGCTCAACCCCGTGGCGGCCGAGGTGGAGAGCGACCTGAAGGCAGGTCTGGCCAGTGCACGCGAGCAGGTGCTGGCGTTTGCGCCCGAACTTGTCGTTTTGATCGCGCCCGATCACTACAACGGCTTTTTCAACGAGCTCATGCCGCCGTTTTGCATCGGGACCCAAGCCAGATCGGTGGGTGACTACCTGACGCCGGCAGGCGATCTCAACGTCAACGCCGATGCGGCCGTAGCCTTGGCCACGCGTTTGATGGACGAGGACTTCGACATAGCGATTTCGCACCGCATGCAGGTCGATCATGGCTTTGCTCAGTCGATGCAAGTGCTGTGGGGCGGGCTGGATACGCCCCCTGTGCTGCCGATTTTTCTCAACGCGGTGGCTCAGCCGGGGATTCCCCGCCTGCGCCGGTGCCGGGCGTTGGGCCAAGCCATAGGGCGCTTCCTCGATGGCCTGCCACAACGCACGCTGCTGATCGGTTCCGGCGGCTTGTCACACGAGCCGCCGGTACCAACCCTGTCGCACCCTGATCCAGCCGTGCGCGAGCGGATCACCGTCAAGAGTCAACCGACAAAGGCCGAGCGCGACGCCAAGACGCAGCGCGTCATGGCGGCGGGGGTGGAACTTGCCAGGGGCTCCAGCGCGATGAAACCCATCAATCCCGAATGGGACCGGCGCTGGATGGACGCGATCGCGGGCGGCGCCACGCAGCTGGATGCACTGTGCGCGGCCAGCGAGGACAGCATCGAAGCCGCAGGGGGGCTCTCTGCCCACGAATCTAAAAGCTGGCTGGTGGCGCGCAGCGCGCTGTCGGAAACCCAGGCGTTGACCTGCTCTCTGCGCCACTACCAGGCCATCCCCGAGTACATCGCCGGCTTCGGCGTCATGTTGCTCGAACAACGAAACTGAAATACCAAGGAATCACCATGGACCACCGTGTCGAAGACTGGGCCAAGCGCCTACGCATGGCCGAAGTACAACGCGAACCGATCGAGCCGCTGCGCGACGAGATCGGTGCCGATCAGGACGGAAGCCTCGCCTACGCCATTCAACAGGCGAACGTCGCCCACGCAATCGCCCAGGGCCGGCGCATTGTCGGCCGCAAGATCGGCCTCACGTCTCCCGCGGTTCAACGCCAGCTCGGCGTGGACCAGCCCGACTTTGGCACTCTGTTCGCGGACATGCTGTACGGCGATGACGAGGAAGTGCCGCTCTCGCGCACGCTGCAGCCGAAGGTCGAAGCAGAGGTCGCCCTGGTTCTGGAGCGCGACCTGACGGCCGTCGACACCACGCTGGTGGAACTGATCGGTGCCACGGCCTACGTGCTGCCTGCCATCGAGATCGTCGGCAGCCGCATCGCCAAGTGGAACATCCGCTTTACCGACACCGTCGCGGACAACGCGTCCAGCGGCTTGGTCGTGTTGGGCGGCGTGCCAACCAAGCTCAACGGCCTCGACCTGAAAAAGAGCGCCATGACGATGAGGCGCGGTAATGAGGTCGTCTCGAGTGGCAGCGGCGCCTCGTGCCTCGGCCATCCCCTCAATGCTGCCGTCTGGCTGGCTCGCAAGCTCGCCGCCCTTGGCCAGCCGTTGCGTGCCGGCGATTTGGTGCTGACCGGAGCTCTCGGACCTATGGTGGCCGTCAACCCAAGCGACAGCTTCGAGGCGACGGTCGAGGGCGTTGGCAGCGTCCGCGCACGCTTCTCCGCAGATTGATAGAGCAGAGGCCATGACGCTCGCAACGACAACCCCGGCCGTCGCGCCGCACAAGGAAACCACATGACCCGCAAACTAAAGGCCGCCATCATCGGCAGCGGAAACATCGGCACCGATCTGATGATCAAGATCCTGCGACATGGCCGCAACGTCGAGATAGGCGCCATGGTCGGCATCGACGCCGCCTCGGACGGACTGGCCCGCGCCGCGCGCATGGGCATCGCAACCACCCACGAGGGCGTCGAGGGCCTGTCGCGCTTGCCGGTGTTCGACGACATCGATATCGTGTTCGACGCCACCTCTGCCGGCGCACACGTCAAGAACGATGCCTTTCTACGTGGACTCAAGCCGAATATTCGCCTGGTAGATCTCACGCCTGCGGCCATCGGCCCGTACTGCATCCCTGTCGTCAATGGACATGCGCACCTGACGGCTCTGAACGTGAATATGGTCACCTGCGGCGGACAAGCCACCATTCCGATGGTGGCCGCCGTATCGCGCGTGACCAAGGTGCACTATGGCGAGATCGTGGCGAGCATCTCGAGCAAGAGTGCCGGCCCCGGCACGCGGGCGAACATCGACGAGTTCACCGAGACCACTTCGAAGGCAATCAAGGTGGTCGGCGGCGCAGCCAAGGGCAAGGCCATCATCGTACTCAACCCGGCCGAACCGCCGTTGATGATGCGTGACACAGTCTACACACTGAGCGACTTCGCCGATGAAGACGCCATCGCCAAGTCGGTCGAGCGCATGGCCGCCGATGTGCAGGTCTACGTACCAGGGTACCGCCTCAAGCAGAAGGTGCAGTTCGATCGCATCGAAGCGGATCAGCCCATTCGCATCCCCGGCGTGGGCGCACGGATGCACGGCCTCAAGACCTCGATCTTCATCGAGGTGGAGGGCGCTGCTCACTACCTGCCTTCCTACGCAGGGAACCTCGACATCATGACCAGCGCAGCGCTGTGCACGGCCGAATCCATGGCCGATCGCGTGTTCGGCCCGTAGCCGCGGTGGGCTGAAGGAGAACATCAATGAGTCAACCTGACAAGAAAATCTACATCTCCGACGTGACCCTGCGCGATGGCAGCCACGCGATCCGCCACCAGTACAGCGTTGCGCAGGCGATGCAAATTGCACGGGCGCTCGACGAGGCCAACGTCAATTCGATCGAGGTCGCCCATGGCGACGGCCTGCAGGGCGGCAGCTTCAACTATGGCTTCGGTGCGCACACCGACGTGGAGTGGATCGAGGCCGTGGCCAGCGTAGTCAAGCACGCCAAGATCGCAACGTTGCTCTTGCCCGGCATCGGAACCGTTAACGACCTCAAGGCGGCTTACGAGGCCGGTGCGCGCATCGTGCGCGTGGCCACCCACTGCACCGAGGCTGACGTATCACGTCAGCACATCGAATACGCGCGGCACCTGGGTATGGAGGCCGTGGGCTTTCTGATGATGAGCCACATGACGACCCCTGCGGCGCTGGCTCAACAGGCCAGGCTGATGGAAAGCTACGGCGCTACGTGCTGCTACGTCGTCGACTCGGGTGGCGCGCTCAGCATGAACGACGTTCGCGACCGCTTCCGCGCCTTCAAGGACGTGCTCAAGCCAGAGACGCACACCGGCATGCATGCCCATCACAACCTGAGCCTCGGCGTTGCCAACAGCATCGTCGCCGTGGAGGAAGGCTGTGACCGTGTTGACGCGAGCCTGGCCGGCATGGGTGCAGGCGCCGGCAATGCGCCGCTTGAGGTCTTTATTGCCGCGGCAGCTCGGATGGGCTGGGACCACGGAACCGATCTGTACAAACTGATGGACGCAGCCGACGACATCGTTCGTCCTCTGCAGGACCGCCCCGTGCGCGTTGACCGCGAAACGCTGGCCCTTGGCTATGCCGGCGTGTATTCGAGCTTCCTGCGCCATTCGGAAGCGGCCGCAAAAAAGTACGGCCTAAAGACCGTTGACATCCTAGTCGAACTGGGCAAGCGCCGCATGGTGGGAGGCCAGGAAGACATGATCGTCGACGTGGCGCTTGACCTGCTCAAGACGCGAGAACCCGAGCGCGCCCACCCCATGCCCACCATGAGCCAGCCGCCTGACAAGGCCTGCAACACAGAACCCGAGAAGACACCATGACCAACCAGAACCAGACCATCACCGACGCTTCCACGAGTCGCTTCGTCCGCATTAAAGAGGGCGAACTCGACCTGCAACTGCACTACAACAACGCGGGCAGTGGCGACGAAACCGTCGTCATGCTCCACGGCTCGGGGCCTGGCGCCAGCGGCTGGTCCAACTTCAATCGCAACGTGGGGCCGCTGGTGGCCGCGGGCTACCGAGTGGTACTGATGGACTGCCCCGGGTGGAGTAAGAGCGATACGGTGGTGAGCACCGGCTCGCGCTCCGAGTTGAACGCGCGCGCCCTCAAGGGCTTCATGGACGCGATAGGCCTGGACAAGGCGCATCTCATCGGCAACTCGATGGGCGGGCACAGCGCCGTGGCATTTGCGCTGGCCTACCCCGGGCGGGTCGGCAAGCTGGTGCTCATGGGCGGCGGAACGGGCGGCGCCGGGCCCCTCGTGCCTCAGCCGACGGAAGGCATCAAGCTCATCGGTGCGCTATACCGCGATCCGACGATCGAAAACATCAAGCGCATGATGAATGTGTTCGTCTACGACACGAGCAATCTGACCGACGATCTGATGCAGACCCGGCTTGAGAACATGCTTGCTCGTCGGGATCACCTGGAAAACTTCGTCAAAAGTGCCGAAGCCAATCCCAAGCAGTTCAACGATGTAGGTCACCGGCTTGGAGAGATCGCCGCGCCGGCCCTTCTGGTCTGGGGTAGAGACGACCGCTTCGTGCCGTTGGACGTGGGCTTGCGCCTTCTGGCGGGCCTGCGCGACGCCGACTTGCACGTGTTCAGCCGATGCGGTCACTGGGCGCAATGGGAGCACGCTGACAAGTTCAACCGCATGGTCATCGAGTTCCTGGCGCGCTAACCGCCCCCGCCGCCCTCGCCTGCCTGCGCGCATGGCACTCGGGACTGAGCTCCCGCGATGCGGTTGAGCAGTTTTTCGGCCCTTCCACGGTACCTGGTAAGTCCTTGAGGTCGAGGATCGCGACCATTCGCCGCGAGCGCGCGGATTTTGCCCGCTCCCGGCAACGCCTCGACCTGGCAGGCTTGCTTGAAGTGAAGACTTCAAAGAAAACGCAGAACGCCCGCAATGTGGCCGAGGCGATCGAGACGCTGGCGCCGCTCGGGGTGCCCTCACCTTCAGTAACCGATGACATCGATGGGTGGCTTACGCCCCGCACGGTGAACACCCTGCGTGCCCACGGGATCCGGACCCTGGCCGATCTCACGGTTCGCGTGCCGCGCCGGCGTTGCTGGTGGGCGGGCATTGCGGGTCTGGGTGCGTCGGGAGCGCGCCAGGTCGAAGCGTTCTTCAGCGCATCCGGACCTCACGGAACGGGCCCGCACGTTGGTGCATCTGGACACCCGTTCATGCGCGAGCATGATGAGATCGGGATCGCTGAATGCGGCTACAACGAGACATCGAACTGACGGCGGAATTCGCCTGGCGTGCATCCTTCGGTGCTGCGAAAGAACTTGATGAAGTTGGTCGCCTCGTCGAATCCAAGACGCTGCGCGATGGTGGAAATCGGTGTCTCCGTGTGCACGAGCAGGCGCTTGGCTTCCAGTGCAAGGCGCGACGCGATAAAGGCCTTCGCGCCAACGCCAGCCACCCCACTGCAGATGCGAGTGAGAGTCTTCTCGGAACATCCCATAGCATGTGCGTAGCGCGAAACGTGATGCCATTGATGCACCTTCGCGTCCAGGAGCCGTTTGAAAAGACGGAAGCGCTCCGGCGCGTCGGACGCCGTTCCGGCGGATCGCTGTTGCTCGGCATGAAAGATGTGCAGCCGCGTCACCAGCGTTGTCAGTTCACTCTGGAGCAGCCAGTTCAGCAGCGGTTGCCGGGCGTCGAGCGCGCAGTCCTCCTCCAGCCGCGCGACTGTGTCAGCCAAAAACCGACTCGTCGACCGGTCGAGGCTCAGATGGCCAGGAAGCGCATCGACTAGTTCAGGCATCTGAAGGCGTTCCTCGCCTTGCGAAGCCTGCAGCAGCTCGGGTCGGAAGAGCAGGAGGTTTGCGTCCCAACGGCTTCCCGGGCCGAAACGGTGAACCTGTCCGGGCTGAATGGTCAGCAGCGATCCGCCGCCACACTCGATGTGGCTGAAATCCACCACGGCGCGGCATATTCCGCGTGTGACGTGCACGAACATGTGAAAGTCGTAGCGGTGGTAGCGCTGTAGGTGGGCTCGGGGCACCCTTCGTTTGAGGTCTGACATCGAGAAGACCTCGAGATCCAGCGCCCTCTCGGCCGAGGGCCGATATTGGACCTGTTCGATTTCGATGGGTCTCGTTCCGTGCGGCATCGGTCCATTGTCCGATATTTACCATTTTGCAACCGACTTTGATCTTGTCTAGCACGCCGGCAACTCGAACAATATGGGAATATGGGCACGGGGCGGCCACCATGCCCCCGGTCCCCTCCCGATAGACAGCCCGAGGCGACAGATGCAAACCACAAACCGACAGTTCATGGCTCGCTTCGTGGAGTTCATCAACACCGCGGACCCGCGGCTAGCCACAGAGTTGGTTTCTCCGGACGCCGTGTTTCACGTGCCCGGGCGCGCCGACCCCGTGCACGGGCCACAAGGCTACCTGGAGATCATCGGGATGATGCGCGGCGGATTCCCCGACATTCAGTGGACTCTTGAGGAAACCGTCATCGAAGGTGATGTCATCGCGGCGCGATTC
>Ga0075370_10001352_pt1 | contig 10559 bp, 11 predicted proteins | sample EndMethybrTD3035_FD_71398 | JGI IMG/M metagenome (GOLD analysis project Ga0075370, IMG submission 71398) | Populus endosphere microbial communities from Tennessee, USA - Endosphere MetaG P. TD hybrid TD303-5 | ecosystem: Host-associated > Plants > Roots > Endosphere | place: USA: Tennessee... | reverse complement strand
ACCGCGTCGGCCCCTCGGTCAAGGAGATGGCCACCCCGGTCGCCCCCAACGAGCTTCCGGCGGTCAGCTTCTCGCACACGGTCGGCGAGGCGATCGCCCGCCGGGCCCTGGCCGCCTGACCCCCCACGCCATTAGGACCACACCAGATGACCCAACTGAACGTTCGCAAAATCCTGCCCAGCGTCGGCGCCGAGATTTCGGGCGTCGACCTCCAGGGCCCGATCTCCGCCGGCGACTGGCGGGTGATGTGCGACACCTTCGACAAGTGCGGCGTGCTCGTCTTCCGGGACGTCGACGTGGATGTCGCCACCCAGCACCGGGTGATCGAGACCCTGCACTACGGCGGCGACACCTCGAAGCTGAAGGACATCAACACCACCGGCTTCGGCTATGTCTCGAACAAGGAAGAGGGCGGCGGCGCCCCTTACGGGCGGCTGCTCTACCACGTGGACATGATGTGGTCGGAGATGCCCTTCCAGACGCCCTCGCTCTACGGCTACGAGGTCGAGCCAGGCGCCGCGGCCACCACCTTCGTCAACACCGTGGACTCCTGGAACCGGCTGCCCGAGGACCTCAAGGCGCGGCTCAAGGGGCTCAAGGCGCGCCACGAGAGCGGCCAGCAGGGCCGCGGCGACACCCAGTACGAGAAGGAGCTGATCCAGCCTGACTGGGCGCGGCCGCACGAGACGGTGACCCCGATCGCCATGAAGCATCCGCGCACCGGCCAGACCATGCTCTACGTCTGCGAGCAGCAGACCCGCGAGATCGTCGGCCTGCCGAAGAAGGAAAGCGATGCGCTGCTCGATCAGCTGTTCGCGCACATCTACAACCCGGCCTACGTCATGGAGCACCACTGGCGCACCAAGGACCTGGTGATCTGGGACAACATGTCGATCCAGCACAACCGCTACTATGTGGAAGGCGGCGGGCCGGTCCGCACGCTGCGCAAGATCCACGCGCCCTTCAACGACCTGAAGGCCTACATGCGCAAGGTGGCGGACGTTCCGACCTACGCCGACGCGGCGGGCTGAGCCGGCGGAGCCTCAGTCGGATTTCGGCTTGAGGTCCGGGCGCGAGGCCAGGAAGGCGGCGCGCTCGGCCGCGGTCAGCACCTTGGCCCGCTTCTGCCGCGAGACCTTGGGCGTCGGCGCCGCATAGACGCCGGCGCCCGGGGGCGCCCGCTTCAGGTCGGAGAGCCTCTTGGGCGGCGGTTTCATCTTTGTCCTGCTCCGACCGGGTCAGGTCATCTTACGCAGGAGTCTAGCGCTTGCGGAACCGCTTGGCCTCGGCCTCCAGCTTGGAGACCCAGGCCTGCGGGGCGTCGCTCTCGGGGACGAACGGCAGCGATCCGGCGACCCCGCGCAGCGCCAGCCAGAGCGGGCCGCTGAAGTGGCCCAGCACCCGGAGGGGGCGGCGTTTCTCGTCGGTGACGTCCCAGCCCAGCGCCTCGAAGGCGGCGGCCTGGACCGCCGGCGCCTTGCATTCGATGTCGTCCCAGCCTTCCGGCCGCGGCAGGGCCTCGGCCTCGTCGGCGGTGAGGCCGAAGAGGGCGCTCGTGCAGGCGTCGATCTCCGGGAACTCGGCGCGCGCCTGCGGCTCGGCGAAGTCGCGCTTGAGGATCGCCCGGTATTCCAGGGCGTCGACGCCCGGCAGGTCGATCAGGCGCCGCAGGGGCTCAGGCTTGTCGCTCATGCCCAAGGCCTAGCCCTTATCCCTCGCGCAGGCGAGCGCCGTGGCGGGGCCATGGGGCCCGCGACTGCGGCGTTGACCCCATGCCCGAACGGGCGCGTGAAGGGCTCATGGCCAGCGAAACCGTCTTCATCGTGCAGTCCTACGTCCGCGGGCGCGGCCGGGGGCTGAAGGCGGAGCCGCAGGTGGGGTGCAAGAGCGCCGAGGAGGCGCGGCGCAAGGCCGAGCGCCTGGGGCCGCTGCGGGCCGGGGTGGTCGCCTTTTCCGCCACGGCGGACACCGAGCTTGGCGACTATGACGAGAACCCGGTGATCCTGTTCCGGTCCGGCGAGTTGCCGCACCCGTTCAGCGAGGCCTGAAGGCTCAGTCCTCGACGCGGGTCGCGGGCCGGTCGTCGCCGGAGTCGACCTCGTCATGCCACTGGCCCGAGGAGTCCTCGAAGCTGATGCCGGCGGTCTCGCCCGGGACCCGCTGCTCGCCGGCGGCGCGCACGGCCGCGCGGTGGGCCGCCTCGTGGCTCGGGAAAGTCTCCGACAGGGTGCCGCCGACCTTGTAGGCCCAGCCGCCGTCATGCTCGACGACCTCGTAGACCAGTTCCGTCATCGCGCAGGCTCCTTGCCTCGATGGCTCCTCATAGCACGGCGGCGGGGCCGCCGCGCCTCAGGGCCGTCAGGTCATGCCCAGATAGTCCCGCTTGCCCACCTCGACGCCGTTGTGGCGCAGGATCGCGTAGGCGGTGGTCAGGTGGAAATAGAAGTTCGGCATGGCCTGTTCGAGCAGGTAGGCCTGGCCCTTCACCACGCTGCTCTGGCCCCGCCGGACCAGGGTGATGTCGCGCGCTTCCGAGCCGTCGACCTGGGCCGGGGCGTAGGCTTGGACGAAGGCGATGGTCTTCTCCACCCGCTCGATCAGGTCGGCGAAGGTCTTCTCCTCGTCGCTCCAGGGCGGCGGCTCCTCGCCGGCCAGGCGGGCGGTCGCGCCCTTGGCGAAGTCGGTGCAGACCTGCACCTGCTTGGTCAGCGGGAACATGTCCGGATAAAGCCTGGCCTGCAGCAGGGCGGCGGGATCGAAGCCCTTGGCCTCGGCGTGGGCCGCGCCCTTGGCCAGCACCCCCTTCAAGCCGTGCAGCAAGCGGACGAAGACCGGCACGGACGCCTGGTGCATGGAAAGCGACATGGGGAGGACTCCTTGCGATAGGCGCCCCTATAGCCTGCCGGGCAGGCCGCGGCTCAATCGGATTTCGCTTGAGGTCGGGGCGCGAGGCCAGGAAGGCGCCGCGCTCGGCGGCGGTCAGCACCTTGGCTTCTGGTGCTAGACCCCGGGCGTGGGCGCCGCGTAAGTCTCGGTCGCGGCGGGCGACCGCTTCAGGTCGGAGAGCCTCTTGGGCGGCGGTTTCATCGCTGTGGCTCCGGCCGCCCCTGCGGGGGTGTGCAAGTCTAGGGCGGTCACGCAGGCGAGCGTCGCGGCGGCGTCAGCGAGATGGTCCGAAAGCCGATGTGCGAGGTCGGCAGGTCGGCCTCCTGAGCCTGCCAGCCCGCCGGGCGGAAGTTGGCGCAATAGTCGAATGCGCAGAGGAAGGAGCCGCCCTTCACCACCCGGCCGCGGTCCGAGGGCTTGGTGGTCCACTCCCAGGCGTTGCCGATCATGTCATAGAGGCCAAGGGCGTTGGGCTTGAAGCAGCCGACGGGCGCCAGGCCCGCGTAGCCGTCGGCCTTGGTGTTCAGCACCGGGAACACCCCCTGCCAGGTGTTGGCGATCGGTTCGCCCTCGCCATCGTAGGCCCAGGCGCTGGGCGCCACCTCGCCCGACTGGTCGCCACGCGCCGCCCGCTCCCACTGGGCCTCGCTTGGCAAGGCTCTCCCGGCCCAGCGGGCGTAGGCCTGGGCGTCGGCGAAGGTCACCTGCACCACCGGCTCCTGCATCCGGTCGCCGATCTCCGAGCCGGGACCGCGGGGATGGCGCCAGTCGGCGCCGCGAACCAGCCGCCACCACTGGGCCGGGTCGTCCAGGCCATCGACGTGCTCGGGATGGGTGAAGACCGCGCCGGCGCCCTGGAGCTCGGCCTGGCTGCGATAGCCGGTGGCGGCGACGAAGGCGGCGAACTGCCGGTTGGTCACCTCGTGGCGGTCGATCCAGAAGGCCGCCACCGCCACGCGGCGGCCGGGCCTGCCGGGACCGTCCTCGCCCAGAAGCACCTCGCCGGCCGGAACATAGGCCGCCCCCTCGGCCGCGTGGCAGGAACGCGCCGCCGCCGGCTGGGCCTTGGCGGGCCGCTCCGGCCCGGCCCCCGTCGCCGCCAGGGCCGCAAGGACCAGGGCGCCGGCCGCCAGCCTCACGGTTGCGCCGCCGGAGGGATGATGACCCCGGTCTGCTTCGCATACGCCTGCCACGCCGCCACCAGGGCCTTCAGCCGCTCGGGCTCGGCGGCGGCCAGGTCGTGGGCTTCGGCCGGGTCGGCGCGCAGGTTGAAGAGCTCCCAGGTCCCTACGGCGCTCGCCGCGCGGCTGTAGGCGCCGCCCTTGGAGACGGGCAGGAACACCGCCTTCCAGTCGCCCTGGCGGATAGCCCGGCGGAAGAAGAGCTCCCAGCCCACCGGCTCGTTGGCCGGCCGCACCTCGGCCTCGGCGCCACGCAGCACGGCGGCCCAGCTATGGCCCTCCAGGGGATAGACCGGATGGCCGTGGTAGCTGTCGGGGTGGGCGACGCCGGCCAGCTCCAGGACGGTGGGGGCGATGTCCTTCACGTGCAGGAAGGCGCTGCTGATCCGTCCCCCCGCCACGCCTGGGCCGGCGACGAAGGCCGTGGTGCGGATGCCGCCCTCGGTGGTATAGCCCTTGAACAGCCGCGAGGGCGCCGAGCTCGCCTGGGCCCAGGCCGGGCCGTAGCCGACGTAGGAGTTGGCGGCGCCCAAGTTCCCCAGGCTGTTGTCCAGCTTGAGCGCAGCGAAGTCGTCGGCGGTGGCCAGCGGCTTGCCGCGTGCGTGACCGCCCGGCCGGTCGATGGCGCTGCCCTCCGGCCCGTTGTCGGAGAGGAAGATGATCAGGGTGTTGTCGAGCTGGCCGGTGGCCCTGAGCGCGGCGATCACCTTGCCGACGTTCTGGTCCAGCCGGTCGACCATGGCCGCGTAGATCTCCATCTTGCGAGCCTCGATCGCGCGCTGCTCCGGCGTCAGGCTTTCCCAGGCCGGCACGCCGACGACCGGGTGGGCCTCAGTGGCGGCAGGGATCAGGCCCAGCGCCTTCTGGCGGGCCAGCCGCTGTTGGCGCAGCACCTCGGGCCCGGCGTCATAGCGGCCCTTGTACCTGGCGATGGTCTCCGGCGGAGCCTGCAGGGGCCAGTGCGGCTCGGTGAAGGTCAGGTAGGCGAAGAAGGGCTTGTCGGGTCTGGTCTCCTTGAGGAAGCCCGCCATCCGATCCCCGAAGTAGTCGGCGTCGTAGGTCCCTGTGGGATAGGCGACGAGCTTGGCATTCTCACGGAAGGTGGAGCGCTCGCCGATGGCGTCCCAGGCGGCGTCCTGGTTGGCCCCGAAATGGTTCTGCAGTCCCTGCAGCAGGGCGAAGGACTTTTGGAACCCCCGAGCCGCCGGCGAGCGGTCCTCGGTCAGGCCCAAGTGCCACTTGCCGACCATCAGGGTCTGGTAGCCGGCGTCGCGCAGGAGCTCCGGCAGGGCGACCACTTTGTCGTTCAGATAGCCCTCGTAGCCGTCGTGGCCGTCCTGCAGGGGCGTGAGCGCCTCAGCCATCGTGCCCAGGCCCGCCTCGTGGTTGTCGGCGCCGCTGAGCAGCATCGAGCGGGTCGGCGAGCAGGTCGGCGCGGTATGGAAGCCGGTGAAGCGGACGCCGAGCTTCGCCAGCGCGTCGAGGTTCGGCGTGTCGATTTCGCCGCCAAAGGCGCCCAGGTCCGAATAGCCCAAGTCGTCGGCGACGATCACCAGGACGTTGGGCCGGCGCGGCGTGGCGGCGGCCGGCGCCGTCAGCGATCCCAGGATGGCCGCCGCGGCCGCCAGTCCCCTCAACAGTCCGGTTCCCATCTCCGCCCTCTCTTCGCCTGAAGCGCCAAGGTGGCGCCCGGAAGACGTAGCCAGGGCGTTCGCCACGCTCAATCCTACTAGTCTAATAGGAATGATAGGAATTCTGTTGAGGGGTCTGGCGGCAAGGCTGGCTAAAGCGGCGCCATCGGCCCCGGCGACGCCCGGGACCCGACCATGAATCTCGACGAGGGGACCAACCGACCATGCCTGCCAACCACCCGCTCCCACCCTTGCTGCGCCCGCGTTCAGTCGCGCTGAGGATGGCGCTTCTGGCAGGCTGCGCCGCGCTCTCCACCGCCGCCCGCGCCGCCGAGCCGGCGCCCGCCGTCACCGGCGTCGACACCGTCGGGGTCGAGGAGGTCGTGGTCACCGCGCGGCGCCGCAACGAGGACGCCCAATCCGTTCCGGTGGCGCTCAACGCCTTCACGGCGCAGACCCTGGAGGCGCGCCGCGCCTATAACGTCCGCGACCTGCAGCAGCTGGCGCCCAGCCTGGTGGTGACGGTCACCAATCCACGCAACACCTCGATCAACATCCGGGGCCTCGGGAACAACGTCTCGGTCTACAACGACGGCCTGCAGCCGGCGGTCGGCGTCTACCTGGACCAGGTGTTCCTGGGCAGGCCCGGACAGACCGTCTTCGACCTTGCCGACATCGAGCGCGTCGAAGTCCTGCGGGGGCCGCAGGGGACGCTGTTTGGCAAGGACACCTCGGCCGGCGCCATCGTCATCACCACCAATGCGCCCAGTTTCACCCCGCAGTTCAGCGGCGACGTCAGCGCCGCCACCCACCGCTATTTCCAGGCTCATGCGGTGGCGACCGGGCCGATCAGCGGCGACGTCCTGGCCGGGCGCATCTCGCTCGCCACCACTCAGCACGGAGGCTACGCGCACAACATCTACGCCGGGACCAGGACCCAGGATTACCGGGACTGGAACGCCCGGGCGGAGCTGCTCTACACGCCTAACGCCAGCCTCCGCTGGCGGCTGACCGCCGACTATGGTCAGCAGCGCTCCTCAACCGCCGCCAGCGTGCTGGCCGGCATCCTCAGCAAGTACACCGACGGGACCGCCTATCCCTTTGGCTATCTGCAGCGCCTGGCCGCCGTGGGCGTGACGCCCCTGCCGATCGATCCGCACGCGCGGCTGGTCTATCCCGACAGTCCCAACACCTATTGGGAGGAACAGGGCGGCGTCGCCTCCATCGCCGAAGTGACGATCCCGGGCGCGGTGGTCACCTCGGTCACCTCCGGCCGGGTCTGGAACTGGTCGCCGCACAACGACGGCGATTCCACCCCGGCCCGGGCCGGCCTGGACTTCCACCAGGCCAACCAGCAGCGGCAGTTCAGCCAGGAGCTGCGCATCGCCTCCACCGGCGAGCGCCGGCTGGACTATGTCGCCGGCGGCTATGTGTTCGTGCAGCGCATCAAGGCCGCGGCGATCAACGCCTATGGCCCGCAGGCCGCCGCCTGGTTCGTCTCGCCGGCCGCCGCCAGCCCGGCCGCCGCCGCCGCGGCGCTCAACAACTACACCTTCTCCAGCCGCTCCAGCCCCAAGACGGTCAGCGCCGCGGCCTTCGCCCAGGGGGTGTTCCACGTGACCCCAAAATTGGATGTGACGGCGGGGGTCCGCTACACCTGGGAGCGGATGACCGGCTACTTCAACCAGGTGGCCTCGGGCGCCGACCTGTCGTCGCTCAGCGCCGCCGACCGGGCCCAGGCCCAGACGCTGCGCGCCCGCTTCGGGATCGCCAACAGCTTCACGGCCCGCACCAGCAAGGGCTCGGTCACCGGCACGCTGAATGTAGCCTACAAGATGAAGGACGACGTGCTGGCCTACGCCACCTATTCCCGAGGCTACAAGGCCGGCGGGCTGAATCTCTCCAACATCAACACCGTGGGCAATCTGGCGGTGAACCCGGTGATCGCGCCGGAGACCATCGACGCTTATGAGGCGGGCCTGAAGAGCGCCTGGTTCGACAAGCGGCTGACCGCCAACCTGGCCCTGTTCTGGACGGAGGACCGCAACTACCAGACGACCCAGGTCAATCTGATCAACGGAGTCAGCTCGCTGACCAACGCCGGCAAGGTCCGCTCCCGCGGGGTGGAAGCCGACCTGCAGGCCGAACCCATGGAGGACCTCAACCTCTATCTCTCGGCGACCTACGACGACGCCAGCTACCTGAGCTACAAGTCGGCCCCCTGCGCCATCGAGGTGCATACCACCGGCACCTGCGATCTGAGCGGCCTGCGCCTGCCGGGCCCCTCGTTGTGGGCCGCCTCGGCCGGCGGCGAATACGCCCATCCGGTGGGCGAACTGCGCGGCAAGGTCGCTAAGGCCTATGCGGGCGCCGACTACAGCTATCACTCGTCGGCCTTCACCACTGCGGCGGATTCGATCTACTCGAAGATCCCGCAATACGGCATCTTGAACCTGCGCGCCGGCCTGCGGGCCGACGACGGCTCATGGGACGTCCAGGTCTGGGCCCGCAACGTCACCGACAAGGACTACTTCCTGTCACTGTCGGCGGCCAACACAGGGGCGATCACCGGGGCGCTCGGCGAGCCGCGCTCGGTCGGCGTAACGGTCCGGGCCCGGCGCTGAGCCTGGAGTGACACGGCGCGGTCCTTTCCGGCCCACCGGGAAGGACCGCTGCTCCGCAGCCGCGCCGCCTAGTGCAGATGCTTGAGCTTCTCGGGATTTCGCATGACGTAGATGGCGCGGACCTTGCCGTCCTCGACGTCCAGGGCCGTCGTCTGCAACTCGCCGTCCGCCTCGCGGGTGATGAAGCCCGGCAGGCCGCTGATGAAGGCCAGGCGGACGAGCTCGGAGCCGCGCAGCCGGAACATCGCCGCCAGCCCCTTCTGTAGCTGCATGACGTCATCGAAGCCCACGAGCGGCCGCATCGCCGCCGACCGCTTGCCGCCGCCGTCCGCATGCAGGGTGACATCGGCCGCCAGCATCTGGGCCAGGGCGGCCATGTCGCCGCTGCGCGAGGCGGCGAAGAAGGCGTCGGCGATCTCCAGCCCGCGCTGCTTCTCCACCTGGAACCGCGGCCGTCCCTCGCGGACGTGGAGGCGCGCACGGGCGGCGAGCTGGCGGCAGGCGGCGGGATCCCGGTCGATCGTCGCCGCCACTTCCGTAAATCCAAGGCCGAAGACGTCGTGCAGCAGGAAGGCCGCCCGCTCCAGGGGCGAGAGCCGTTCCAGCGCCAGCATCAAGGGCAGGGTGACATCCTCGTCCACGTCCGGCTCGTCGGCCAGCACCGGGTCGGGGAGCCAGGGCCCGACATAGGTCTCCCGCTGGCGGCGCGCGGACTTCAGCTCGTCGAGGCAGAGCCGTGTCACCGTCCGGCGCAGGAAGGCCTCCGGCTCGCGCACCTGCCCGCGGTCGACCTTCATCCAGCGGACGAAGGCTTCCTGCACCACGTCCTCGGCGTCGGCCACCGAGCCGAGCATGCGGTAGGCGACGCGGATGAGGCGGGGACGCAGCGGATCGAAGCTCGCCGCCGCATCCGTTGCGTCCCCTTCCGACATCAGGCGGCCGTCTTCTGCAACGCCTTGGCGGCCTGCGGGTCGATCCACAGGCCAAAGCCGACGGCCAGGCGGTTCCAACCGTTGATCACGTTGATCATCAGGGTGAGCTTCACCTGCTCCTCCGGGGTGAACTGGGCCTCGAGGGCTTCATAGGCGGCCTCATGCTGGTGGCCTTCGGAAAGTCGCGTCAGGGCGTCTGTCCAGCCGAGCGCGGCGCGTTCGCGATCCGTATAGCAGGGCGCCTCGCGCCAGGCCGAGAGCAGGTAGATGCGCTGCTCGGTCTCGCCCTTCTCGCGCGCCTCGAGCGTGTGCATGTTGAGGCAGTTGGCGCAGCCGTTGATCTGCGAGGCGCGGATCTTCACCAACTCGATGAGGCTGGGCTCGAGACTGGCGGCGACGGACATGGAGAGGCCCATCCAGCCTTTCATGAGGTCGGGCGCGACGGCGTAGGGTTCCAGCTTTGCGGTCATGGTCAGCTTCCTTTCGGGGATGTTGACGACATGACGAGCGAGCCTGGCGGCATGTGACATCGGCGTGGACAATCGGTCGATCTTCGCGCCCTGGGGACGAGGCGCCGGCGCCCGCGAACCGGCCAGAAGCCCTCTACCGCCGCAGCCAATGGATCGCGCCGCTGGCTATCGGCGGCCCGCGGCGGCAAGCTCGCCTGCCCGCAGCAACACGGGCGGCGGCTAGGGGGACGCGGCGTGGCCAAGGTCCGGACGGGCGTGGGGCCCCGGCAGGCCCAGGTGCTGGTGCTGGTGGGCGCCACCGGCGACCTCTCCAAGCGCAAGCTGCTGCCGGCGCTGTTCCACCTCTGCAGCTCGCGATTCATTCCCGCCTGCCGCATCGTCGCGGTCTCGCTGGACGAGATCGACGCCGAGGGATTCCGCGCCGCTGCGAAGGCGGCGGTGGAGGAATTCTATCCGCGCAAGGTGGACCCGGCCGGTTGGGCCGGCTTCGCCGAGCTGCTGGACTACGTCTCCCTCAAGTCCGGCCCTGAGGCGCTGAGCGCGGCGGTGGCGCGGGCGGAGGGCGAGCTCGGCGGGGAAGTGAACCGGCTGCACTATCTGAGCGTGCCGCCCGACGCGGCCCTGGCGGCGGTGCGGCTGCTGGGCGAGGCCAACCTGGTGGAGCGCTCGCGCATCATCATGGAAAAGCCCTTCGGCACCGACCTGGAGAGCGCCCGGACCCTCAACGCCCGCCTGCACGAGGTGTTCGCCGAGGACCAGATCTTCCGCATCGACCACTTCCTGGGCAAGGAGGCGGCGCAGAACATCCTGGCCTTCCGCTTCGCCAACGGCCTGT
>Ga0075370_10001349_pt1 | contig 10568 bp, 9 predicted proteins | sample EndMethybrTD3035_FD_71398 | JGI IMG/M metagenome (GOLD analysis project Ga0075370, IMG submission 71398) | Populus endosphere microbial communities from Tennessee, USA - Endosphere MetaG P. TD hybrid TD303-5 | ecosystem: Host-associated > Plants > Roots > Endosphere | place: USA: Tennessee... | reverse complement strand
CAGCTTCAGACGCCGGACGCCCTGCGCGCATTCGGCAGCGTGCTGGCCGTGCACGGGGCCGGCGCGGTGATCGGGGTCGGTTCGCGGGTCGGCCGACGGGTCTTGGCCCAGTCGCCTCTGCCCGATTGGCTGCCCGACGCGATCCGCGCGGGCCTTGCCGGCGTGCTGGCTCTGCTCGGGCTCTCCGGCGTCGTGATGACGGGCTCGATGATCGTGCACTGGGCGACGATGCACGATCTGTACGGCATCACCGACTCGGTGTTCGGGCAGCTCAGCCTGACCCTGCTGTCCGTGCTGTACATCCCGAACGTCCTCGTCGGGACTGCCGCGGTCGCCGTGGGGTCCAGCGCGCACATCGGGCTGGCGACATTCAGCTCGTTCACCGTGTTCGGTGGCGACATCCCGGCGCTGCCGGTGCTGGCCGCCGTACCGACTCCGCCGCTCGGTCCAATTTGGGTGGCGCTGCTGATCGTCGGCGCGGTCTCGGGCGTGGCGTTGGGCCAGCAGGCGGCGCGGCGGCCGCTGCCCCTACTGCCCGCGATCGGCAAGCTCGTCGTCGCCGCGGCACTCGCGGCGCTGATCATGGCGGTGCTCGGTTATGCCGGTGGCGGGCGATTGGGCAACTTCGGTGACGTCGGCGTCGACCAGGCCACGTTCGGACCAGCGGTCTTCCTCTGGTTCGCCGGCATCGGGGCGCTGACCGTGGCGATGTCGGGTGGCATCGCGCGGCGGGTCCGGGTGCCCAAACCCAAACCGGAACCCGAAACCGAGGCTGAGCTCGAGACCGAAACCGAAACCGAGAGTGAGTTCGAAACCGAGGGTGAGTTCGAAACCGAGGGTGAATTCGAAACCGAGGGTGAGTTCGAAACCGAGGGTGAGTTGGAGCCCGAGTTCGAGCCTGCGTTCGAGGCCCAGCCGGATGCCGGATTCGAGCCTGCGTTCGAGCCCGAGCCCGAATCAGCCGACGACGGCCTCGATCCGCGGGTGTCGGACGACCTGTATGCCGAGCCCCCGGACGCCGCTCCACGAGCCCGGCGCGAGCCCAGGGACGTCTTCGGTGACCCCGAAGACCACTTCGTTGTAGACGACGTTCTAGACGACGGTCCAGACGATCAAGCCACGCCGGGTACGACCACGGACCGGGCGCCCAACCGCGACGATTAGGCTGCCAGGCGTGCAGCAACCTCTCCGTGTGCCCCCGAAGGTGCCGGCGCGCGTTGTGGTGCTGGCATCGGGCACCGGTTCGCTGTTGCGATCCCTGCTCGACGCCACCGATGGCGACTATCCGGCCGACATCATCGCGGTCGGCGTGGACCGCGACTGCCCGGCCGTCGACATCGCCGCGTCGGCGTCGGTGCCCAGCTATGCCGTGCGACTACGCGATCACCCTGACCGCGAGGCCTGGGACGCCGCGATCACCGAGGCGACCGCAGCGCAGCGACCCGACCTGATCGTGGCCGCCGGTTTCATGAAAATTCTTGGGCCCCATTTCCTTTCCCGCTTCATGGGCCGGATCATCAACACCCACCCGGCGTTGCTGCCCTCGTTTCCGGGGGCGCATGCAGTACCCGACGCGCTGGAATACGGAGTCAAGGTGACGGGCTGCAGCGTGCATCTCGTCGACGCGGGCACCGACACCGGCCCGTTGCTGGCGCAGGAAGCCGTGCCGGTACTCGACGATGACGACGAAGCCTCCCTGCACGAGCGGATCAAGGTCGTCGAACGACGACTGCTCGTGGACGTGCTGGCCGCGGTGGCAACCCGCGGTGTGACCTGGACCGGACGAAAGGCGACAATCGGATGACTGACCGCAAGGCCATCAAGCGCGCATTGATCAGCGTGTACGACAAGACCGGTCTCGCCGACCTCGCGCGCGGCCTGCACGAGGAGGGCGTCGAGCTGGTCTCCACCGGGTCGACCGCGAAAACCATTGCCGACGCCGGTGTTCCGGTCACCTCCGTCGAACAGGTCACGGGGTTCCCCGAGGTACTCGACGGCAGGGTCAAGACCCTGCATCCGCACGTGCACGCCGGCCTCCTCGCCGATCTGCGCAAGCCCGAACATGTTGCGGCGCTCGCTGAACTCGGTGTCGCAGCGTTCGAACTCGTCGTCGTCAACCTGTATCCGTTCACCCAGACCGTCGACTCCGGTGCGAGCGAAGACGAATGCGTCGAGCAGATCGACATCGGCGGTCCGTCGATGGTGCGGGCCGCGGCCAAGAACCACCCCAGCGTCGCGGTGGTCGTCGATCCGCTGGGCTACGACGGGGTGCTCGCCGCGGTCCGGTCCGGCGGTTTCACGCTGGAGGAGCGGAAGAAGCTGGCCTCCTTGGCATTCCGGCACACCGCCGAATACGACGTTGCGGTCGCGGCGTGGATGTCTTCGGTGCTCGCCTCCGAAGGGGATGCGGCCCCGCCGTCGCTGCCGCTGTGGACCGGGGCGACATACCGGCGCGAGGCGGTGCTGCGGTACGGCGAGAACCCGCATCAGCAGGCCGCGCTGTATCGCTACGACTCGGGGTGGCCCGGTCTGGCCCAGGCGCAGCAGCTACACGGAAAAGAGATGTCGTACAACAACTACACCGATGCCGACGCCGCCTGGCGTGCGGCGTTCGACCACGAAGAGATCTGCGTGGCGATCATCAAGCACGCCAACCCGTGCGGAATCGCTATCTCGTCGGTGTCGGTGGCCGATGCGCATCGAAAGGCCCACGAGTGCGATCCGCTGTCTGCGTTCGGTGGCGTGATCGCGTCCAATACCGAGGTGACCGTCGAGATGGCGGAAACGGTCGCCGACATCTTCACCGAGGTGATCATCGCGCCCGCGTACGAGCCGGGGGCCGTGGAAGTGCTTGCGCGCAAGAAGAACATCCGCGTGTTGTTGGCGTCGGAACCGCAGCAGGGCGGCACCGAGTTCCGTCAGATCAGCGGCGGGCTGCTGATCCAGCAGCGTGACGAGTTCACCGCGCCCGGCGACGATTCCGCGAATTGGGAACTGGCCACCGGCTCACCCGCCGACCCGGCGACGCTCGCTGACCTGAAGTTCGCGTGGCTGGCGTGCCGCGCGGTGAAGTCGAACGCGATCGTGGTCGCCGCCGACGGCGCGACGGTCGGGGTAGGCATGGGTCAGGTCAATCGGGTCGACGCGGCCAAGCTGGCGGTACAGCGGGCGGGCGATCGAGTGCGGGGTGCGGTCGCGGCGTCCGACGCCTTCTTCCCGTTCCCCGACGGGCTGCAGGTGCTCACGAACGCCGGCGTGAAGGCGATCGTGCACCCGGGTGGTTCGGTGCGCGACGACGAGGTCACCGCGGCGGCCGCCGAGGCGGGCATCACGCTCTACCTCACCGGCGCGCGCCACTTCGCGCACTAACCGTCCCTGCCGAACGTGGTTTACGCGCACGCATTCGGGCGCGAAAGTGTGACTCAACCCCACGCTCGGTGGCCTAGGAGTTGCGGATCTTGTCGATCAGCTTCGACTTGGTGAGCGAGGAGTAACCCGAGAGGCCGATCTCCTTGGCGCGTTTCTTCAGGTCCGAGACCGTCCAGTCGTCGTAGGACCCGGACTTTCCGCCCTTGCGGCCGACGGCGGACTTGCCACGCGCTGCGGCGGCGTTGGCGATCCTGGCGGACTTCTGCTTCGAGTTGCCCTGATCGCGCAGGTCCTCGTACAACTTCTCGTTCTTGATCGTCGGGTTGGGCATTTGCGGCACCTCCTTGTTTCGTGTGCCAGAAGGGATTGCCCGGTGAAGAGGGTTTTACTCCATCTTCAGACAGATGGCTCAGGCAGCGCCGACCTCGATTACCGATTGCGGCGTGGCCGTGTGGTGCACGGCCGTCCGCCTGAGCCCAGCACGCTCGAACAGGGCGTCGTACTCGTCGATCGATCGCTCCCGCCCCGGGCTCATGACGAACATGTTCATGTCGTTGAGTGCTGCGAAAGGGTTCTCCTTCCTGACGATCAACTCCATGACGGCGATCCGGCCGCCGGGTGCCAACGAAGCCCGACAGTTCTGCAGAATCTGCACGCACTGTTCGTCGTTCCAGTCGTGCAGGATGAACTTGAGCAAGAGCAGGTCGCCGGGCGGAACCGACTCGAAGAAATCGCCGGCGACAATCTGGGTGCGGTCTGAGAGGCCGCTTTGTGCGACCGCCGCTTCGGCGAACTCGACGATGTTGGACCTGTCGTAGATGATTCCCCGGAGCGACGGGTTCTTGACCTGAAGCAGCTGCAACAACGACCCGCTGGCGCCGCCGATGTCTACCGCGCATTGCACGCCCGTCGTGTCGAGAACGTCGGCCATGGCCGCGCCCCACAGTCCGGTCGTGACGGCCATCGCCGCGGTGAAGGTGTCGGCTTCGTCTGGATGGGCGGCGAAGTAGTCGAACATCGTCCCCCCAAACGCCTTGGTGGACGGGGTCTTTCCAGCTCGAAGGCCGACTTCGAGATCGCGCCACGGTAGCCAATTGCCCAGCATGGACACCAACCCCGCTCGTATGGACCTCGGATGGTCGGCACGCAACGGATCCAGCATCGGCGTGCTTGCGAATCGGCCGTCAGCTTCTTGCGTCAACAGCCCCGTTGCGACCGCGGCGCGCATCAGGCGAAGGGTGGCATCCACCGAGCTTCCTTCGCGGTCGGCCACCTCAGCCGCGGTGAGACTGCCGTGTGCAAGGTGATCGGCGATCGAAAGGTCGGCGACGGCCCTGGCGGTCCAGCAGGCCCAGTAGCCCATGAGCATTCCCACCAACTGGTTGCTTTCATCGTCCTCGGTACCCCACGGCGCAATCGATGTAATCGGTAAGGCCATGCCACGCTCCAATCTTTCGATGAACGCGAATCGCGTCCACTGGAAATAACGCGGCGATCAAGGCTATGAGGCCGAAATGTCGCTTGGAGTCCGCTGTCTGTGGACGCCCAGAGCTCCAGCGTTGTGCAAGTTTTCGAGCATTCCGATATGAGTGAATGAAGGCGCCGGCAGTCATTGCCGCGACGACGCGTTCGACGCGGTGCGCGAAGGAATAGCGAGATGCTAGGTCCCGGTGCGGTGCACGAAGCTCGTTCACTGTGGGTTGCCGGCAGAGATGTACCGCTTCGTCAATCCGGGCATCGGTCAGTCCGGTGAGATGCCGACGACGGCGATGTCAGTCCTCATGCAGCTCGACGACGAGGCCCACCTGGTCGCGGTCCGGGTGGGTGCAGCGCGGCCAGACGACCCCATGGCTGCGCGGGCCGTCGCGACCATTCTCACCGGCTTCCAGCCGCTGCGGCCGGCGCCGTCCTGAGCGTGCGGCAAATCTGACGAATTGGCGGCGTGTCGACCGGGGACACGCACGCTCGACAGACAAGTCGTAGCGTGGAGTTGTGACATCACCTAACGATCTGCCCCGGACCGTCGGAGAGCTCAGGGCCTCCGGTCACGTCGAGCGGGGCGTCAAGGCCGAAATCCGCGAGAACCTCCTGGCCGCGCTGGCCGAGGGGAAAGACGCGTGGCCGGGCATTCTGGGCTTCGAGGACACCGTGATTCCGCAGCTGGAGCGTGCTCTGATCGCCGGGCACGACGTCGTGCTGCTGGGCGAACGCGGTCAGGGTAAGACGCGCCTGCTGCGCGCTCTGACCGGCCTGCTCGACGAGTGGACCCCCGTCATCGCCGGCTCTGAACTCAATGAGCACCCGTACTCGCCGATCACCCCGGAGTCCATCCGCCGGGCCGCGGACTCCGGTGACGACCTTCCCATCGAGTGGCGGCACCGCAGCGAGCGCTACACCGAGAAGCTCGCGACCCCCGACACCAGCGTGGCCGACCTCGTCGGCGACATCGACCCGATCAAGGTGGCCGAGGGCCGCAGCCTCGGTGACCCGGAGACCATCGCGTACGGCCTCATCCCTCGCGCGCACCGGGGCATCGTCGCGATCAACGAGCTGCCCGACCTCGCCGAGCGCATCCAGGTGTCGATGCTGAACGTGATGGAGGAGCGCGACATCCAGGTGCGCGGCTACACGTTGCGACTGCCGCTGGACGTGGTCGTCGTCGCCAGTGCCAACCCCGAGGACTACACCAACCGTGGGCGCATCATCACGCCGCTCAAGGACCGGTTCGGCGCCGAGATTCGCACCCACTATCCATACGAGCTCGACGCGGAGGTCGGTGTCATCCGGCAGGAGGCGCATCTGGCCGCGGAGGTGCCCGAGTATCTGGTGCAGGCGCTCGCCCGGTTCGCCCGTTACCTGCGAGAGTCGCGGTCCATCGACCAGCGCTCCGGCGTATCGGCGCGCTTCGCGATCGCGGCCGCCGAAACCGTCGCCGCGTCTGCGCGGCATCGCTCGGCGATCCTGGGCGAAGACGATCCGGTGGCCCGGGTCGTCGACCTGTCCACGGTGATCGACGTGCTGCGCGGCAAGCTGGAGTTCGAATCCGGCGAGGAAGGCCGCGAGCAGGCGGTGCTCGAACACCTGCTGCGTCGCGCGACCGCGGACACCGCACAGAAGCTGCTCGGCGGCATCGACGTCGGTCCGCTGGTGGTCGCGATCGAGAACGGTTCGGCGGTCACCACCGGTGAGCGGGTGTCCTCCCGCGACGTGCTGGCCGCGGTGCCCGAAGTCCCGGCGATCGCGGAGATCCAGAGGCGGCTGGAGGCGACGACCGACGGTCAGCGCGCGGCCGCGGTCGAGCTGGCCCTCGAGGCGCTGTATCTGGCCAAGCGGATCGACAAGGTGTCTTCAGAAGGCGAAACCGTCTATGGCTAAACGCACTTCGCGGTACTCGCGATACACCGGCGGACCTGACCCGCTGGCGCCGCCGGTCGACCTGCGCGAGGCACTCGAGCAGATCGGCCAGGACGTGATGGAGGGCAGCTCGCCGCGGCGCGCACTGTCGGAGCTGATGCGGCGTGGCACGCAGAACATGCGCGGCGCCGACAAGCTCGCTGCCGAGGCCAACCGTCGTCGCCGGGAACTGTTGCAGCGCAACAACCTCGACGGCACGCTGCAGGAGATCAAGAAGCTGCTCGACGAGGCGGTGCTCGCCGAGCGCAAGGAGCTCGCTCGGGCGCTCGATGACGACGCACGGTTTAACGAGATGCGCATCGAGTCGTTGCCGCCCTCGCCGGCCAAGGCCGTTCAGGAACTCAACGACTACGACTGGCGCAGTGAAGAGGCGCGCGAAAAGTACGATCAGATCAAGGATCTCCTCGGCCGCGAGATGCTCGACCAGCGTTTCGCGGGCATGAAGCAGGCGATGGAAAACGCGACCGACGAAGACCGTCAGCGCGTCAACGAGATGCTCGACGATCTCAACGATCTGCTCGACAAGCACGCCAAGGGCGAGGATTCGCAAGAAGACTTCCAGAACTTCATGGACAAGCACGGCGAGTTCTTTCCGGAGAACCCAAGGGACGTCGATGAGTTGCTCGACTCCCTGGCCAAGCGCGCCGCTGCCGCGCAGCGCTTCCGCAACAGCCTGTCGGCAGATCAGCGTGCCGAGCTGGATGCGTTGGCGCAACAGGCATTCGGATCGCCGTCGCTGATGAATGCGCTCAACCGACTCGACGGCCACCTGCAGGCGGCTCGGCCGGGTGAGGACTGGTCGGGATCGTCGCGGTTCTCCGGGGACAACCCGATGGGTATGGGCGAAGGCGCCCAGGCGATGGCCGACATCGCCGAACTCGAGGAGCTGGCCGAGGCGCTCTCGCAGAGCTACGCCGGTGCCACGATGGAGGACATCGACCTCGATATGCTCGCCCGCCAACTGGGCGACGAGGCCGCGATCGACGCCCGCACCTTGGCCGAACTGGAACGCGCGCTGATGGACCAGGGATTCTTGGATCGCGGCTCCGACGGGCAGTGGCGACTGTCGCCCAAGGCGATGCGCCAGCTCGGTCAGGCCGCGCTACGTGATGTGGCGCAACAGCTTTCAGGGAGACAGGGTGAGCGCGACACCCGTCGCGCAGGAGCGGCCGGTGAGCTGACAGGAGCAACACGGCCTTGGGCCTTCGGTGACACCGAACCCTGGAACGTCACCCGTACCCTGACCAACACAGTGCTGCGGCGGGCGGGCACCGGTGGCGTCGACATGCCGTTGAAGTTCACCGTCGAAGACGTGGAGATCTCCGAGACGGAGACCCGCACGCAGGCCGCGGTGGCGCTGCTCGTCGACACGTCCTTCTCGATGGTGATGGAGAACCGGTGGCTGCCGATGAAGCGCACGGCGCTGGCGCTGAGCCACCTGGTCAGCACGCGGTTCCGCTCGGATGCGTTGGAGATCATCGCTTTCGGCCGCTACGCGCGCACCGTATCCACGGCCGAGCTGGCCGGCTTGGAAGGTGTTTACGAGCAGGGGACCAACCTGCACCACGCACTGGCATTGGCGGGCAGGCACCTGCGCCGCCATCCAAATGCGCAGCCGGTGCTGCTGGTCGTCACCGACGGTGAACCGACAGCGCATCTGGAGGACTTCGACGGTGAGGGCACGTCAGTCTTCTTCGACTACCCGCCCCATCCGCGCACACTCGCCCGCACGGTGAAGGGCTTCGAGGACATGGCCGGGCTGGGCGCGCAGGTGACGATCTTCCGGCTGGGCAGCGATCCGCAGCTCGCGAAGTTCGTCGATCAGGTGGCGCGCCGCGTTGAAGGTCGTGTCGTGGTGCCCGATCTCGACGGCCTGGGCGCCGCCGTCGTCGGTGACTATCTGCGGTCGCGACGACGCCGTTAGGCAGGCTCGCCTGCGTATTGCTAGGCGGGCTTGCGCTTCTTGCGCTTGACGCCGACGCTGCCCCACAGCGAGAAGCCGCGGATGCGCACGCACGGCGCGCCCGGTGAGCCGTCACCGCTCACGCTGTGGTCGAAGGACCCCATCACTCCGACGCCGCGCAGGTCCACGTTCACCTCCGGCGGTACCAGGATCGTCTGGCCGCCGAAGATCGAGTACGAGTGGATCTCGACGTCCGGTGACGTGAAGTCGGCGTACCGCAAATCGACGACGCCGCCGCCGAACAGAGCAAACGTGGTCAGGCGCTTCGGTACGTTCCATCGGCCACGACGTTCGAAGCCGCTCATGATCGCCAGCAGCATCGTTGACGGCGCGGGCCGAACGGGGCCGCCAGTCTGCCCGCGCGCCGATGCGCCTGGCAGGTCGGCCGAGAGCCGGTCGAGTTCGTCATACGTCTGCGCCGCATAGGCTCTGGTCAGGCGTTCTTCGTATTCGTTCAGCGGTAATCTGCCCTGAGCGGCGGCATCCGTGAGCAGCTGCGCCATGTGGATACGGTCGGTATCTGCAGCGCGCATGGAGCCGTTCGGCGACGCTGGAGTAGTCATCCAGGCCATCTGTTCTTTGCGCAGGCGCTCATCACTGACGAGCCTACGACGAACGCTGGCACATGCAAGGCCGATGGCCAATCTGTGCACTTATCGATGCCGGCGAATCAGATAGATGAGCAAACTTTATTCGGCTGCCGCCAGGTAGTCGGCAAACTCGATGGTGCCGACGGGGTTCTCGGGCGCGAGGTTCGCGCCCGCTCGGAATCCGGCAACCGTGCGTCCCGGCACCGGCACGGCCACGACCTTGCGGCGACCCCCACGCGCCGACAGGTATATCCGCGCCAACTCCGTGTGAGTGTGAACGCTGGGACCGCCGATGTCGGGCGCCCGGTCCGCCGGTTCGGAGTCGATCAGCTCGACGAGGCGCTGCGCGACATCGCCGGTGTCGATCGGCTGAAACCGCATACCGCGCAGGGCCCACAGCACGGGGGAGTACCGCTGGATCGCGAAGATGGTGGCGATCAGGTCGTGGAACTGGGTAGCGCGCAGCACTGTATGCCCGACGCCGGAGGCCTGCAGCACCTGTTCGACGCGAAGCTTGGTTTGGTAGTACGGCAGCGGGATTCGGTCGATGCCGACGATCGACACGTGCACGGTGTGGTCGACGCCGGCGCGCCGCACCGCCGACGTGAGGTTCTGCATCGAGGTGACGTCCTTGTCGCCGGTCGGCTGTGTGGCGCAGTTGACGATCACGTCCATACCATCGACCGCGGCGTCGACTCCGGTGTTCGCGAGCAGATCAGCTTGCCGCCAATGTAATTCGCCGCTGTCGGGCTGGTCGCGCCGACTCAGTGCATGAACCTCATGGCCGGCGGCGATGGCCGCAGGCAACACCCGGCGGCCCAGCGTGCCGGTCGCCCCGGTGACCAGAACCCGTTTGGCCATGTCGGTGATCTTATGCCGCGATCACTGCCGCGTGAGGATGCATACGTAACGCCGTGGCGTGTTGTAGAAGCAGGAGCTGTTTTTTGCCGGGAAACCGACCAGTGCCGCCTCCGCGATTTCGGCCGCTCCGCCGCAAGCCAGCCCGATCGAGCGCTCGAACAGCGGGTCGCACGTCATCACGAGAAACTTCGCCTCCGACGGATCGACGATCGGAACGCCGCTGCGGCGCAACGGGAATTCGATCGCCCCTCCGGATTTGTTGACCCCGGTGACCGCGATCGGCACGTCCCCGAGTGCCGCCGTGACCTTCTCGGCCGCCTGCACCGCATGCGGCCAGCCCTTTGCCGAGGGTGCGAACGACGGCATCACCA
>Ga0075370_10001348_pt1 | contig 10568 bp, 10 predicted proteins | sample EndMethybrTD3035_FD_71398 | JGI IMG/M metagenome (GOLD analysis project Ga0075370, IMG submission 71398) | Populus endosphere microbial communities from Tennessee, USA - Endosphere MetaG P. TD hybrid TD303-5 | ecosystem: Host-associated > Plants > Roots > Endosphere | place: USA: Tennessee... | reverse complement strand
AGGGTAACGGTCCGATTGACCGATCCAGCGATGTTTTGACGGCGGAAAACTGGGTGAACGATCCGAGCAAACCGCAAGTGAGATCGGATATCGGAAGCGGCTCTAACGTGGGATCGCTCGGTACTTCTGCTACCGCCACCTCTAGCGCTGACGAAAATGAGATGGACAAAATGGACGATAGTTTTGTCAACGCCAGAAATAGAGCAAAAGACTATGTAGATGCCATCGGCTTGAGACTAAACCCCGCTGAACAGACATATTTGACCCAGCGACTGCAAGTCTTCACATCCTCGGGGACTTCATTGAGTCAAGATCAGGTTTATGATCTCGTTGATGATGTTGGCTCTAGAAGCGGCCTTCTAACACCCACACAAATTCAAACCATATTCCCCAAAATCAACTCCAATCTGGCCAATTCGTATGCCTATATATTTAATACTCATCTGCCAGACTACGGAATTGATACACCTCAAAGGCAGGCCGCATTTTTTGGACAAGTAGCGCAAGAGACCGGCGGCTTGACCTCACTAAAGGAAAATCTGGACTACTCTGATCCTCAAAGGCTCGCAAACATGTTTAAACGAGTCTTCAATGGCAACGCTGCTGCGGCATTGTCATACGTTCACAATCCTGTTGGCTTAGAGCAGGTGGCGTACCCAGACGGAGTTGGTCGAGGCGTTTTACAAATCACAGGTGCCGCAAATCTTCGCAGTATAGGCTCAGGAATTGGAGTCGACCTGGTTGGCAATCCCGATTTGTTGGTCTCGAATATTGGTATCTCTGTCCAGGCGGCCGCACAATATTGGAGCGACCGAAATATCAACGCAGCAGCCGATAGATGGGATATAACAACCGTCACCCGCCTCGTTAACGGTAGCGGACTAGTAGGACTCAACGGGACAGCTGCCAATCCTGGGCGTTTACAACTCTCGAATCAATATCTAGCCATTCTCGGTAGAAATTAGTATGAAGAAAATGCTCGCCTTGCTTCTGCTCCTTCTTTTTTCTCAATCAGGCTTGGCTTCCACTGAATGCCAGCAGCTTAAAGAGGGGGGCAAATGGAAGTTGCTCAAAAACACGGTGACCGATGTCCATTTTTTAAAATCTCCTCTTGTAGGCTGCTTCGCTGGGTTCTCAGAAAAAGGCGAATCCGTCTATCGATTTGGAATTTTCCAACAAGGAATGCCTGCAATGATTCTTCCAAGTGCCGGTAGCTTCGAAAAAACAAATATCTTAAGCACAAACGACGCAATGAGGGACATTTTGGCAGTGTCGTTCCGGGATCTAAACGGGGACAATCATCGAGACGTATTGATCTTTGGAATCGCATCGGGCTGGGGTGGAGATTCAAACTTTGCGTTGATTTACTGGGGTTGCCATTCAGGCTTTGTATTTGACGAAAATCTCAGTTCAAAAATAAGCGCTGAGTCAATAAATGACAAAGAAGGTTACCCAAAGCCAGGCGCTAATATAACCTCGGTTATTGCATATATAAAGAGGCAGAAGATGCGACACATCTGTCCAAGTTGATTTGAGAATCAACTCCTTGGCTCGCCGATTCGAGTCCTCGAACAAGTCCGACCCAACGCGCCTATCCCTCGCTGCGGAAAAGCTCGATGACCTCACCCACGCACAGCAAACGCCCGCTAGCGAGTTGGAGGGGCTTTCTGCTCGGAATGGCCCTGGTTTTTGGCCTCTCGGTTTACGCGAGCCTCTCAGGTAGCAGCGACGGATTTGCGTTTCATCGGGTCCAAGGAGACGAGCGTCATTACTTGGATGCTGTCCTCTCGGAAGGTAAATTTCAATTAGATGAGTCTGGGGAGATTTACTTTTGGCCGAAACCTAGTCGCGTCTCCAGATTTACGCCCTGCACTTCGTGGCACGCGATGCCGATGGCTTCATCCTGACGGACGCCACGGGCAAAATGGGCAACTGGTGGGCAAGCGCGATGCGAACGGCAACCAGAGCACGGTGCAGGTCAATGCCGCGGGGCTGGCCGTAGCGGAATGGCATCCGGGGGCAGCGGCGGGAAGCAGCACCGTGGTGCGCAAGGCCTATGGCGTGTTCGGCAACCTACACACGGTGACGGCCGGGTCACGAGCAACCGAGCAACAGCTATCTTGCGGAGACAGTGGAGCAACTGGGCTGGCAATGGCCCAAGCAGTCGCGACCAAGGTCGGGGAGTGTAGGTATTTCGGCCGCTCACTGACCCCGACTTGTCAGCAATGCCGAGCAGATCGGGGTCGAAGAGCACCGCGCAGCCGTTGATCTGGGAGGCCCTCGACAATCCATCCGCCCCCTATGGGCCCGGCCCTATCGCTAAAGCTAAGGCTGCGTCGTCTTTTTGGACTTGTGACGCCCCCGCCAGTCGCCCTCGTACAGCGGCATGATTTTCTTTAAGCTCGCGTTTCGCTGCAACCGGCGTGCCCGCGCCTCATCGTCGTCAACATCCAGAGGGGAAATAGCGTAGGCCATCAGAATTTTGTCGATCTCTTCTTCACATTTTTCGACCAAAGCGATGCAATATCTTATAGATGAATCGGCCTTCCCCCTTATTCCTCGATCCAGTTGATCAATGTGAAATTTCCTGAGCGCCAATACCCCGTGGACTACAAACTGTCGGCATTCAGATAGTTCGGAGCGAATTTTTCTCAGGCGACGCATAGTTGGCCTATTGAGCTCAAGATGCTCGATGGTCCACTTTCCAACCTCTGAAATTCCGTCCAGATATACATCCCCATTGTCACGAACGCTGACGCCAAAGTGTTGATCAAATGCGTCCCAGTCTGGTCGGAAATAGCGATGCCCATCCTCCCTAGCCTGACTAGGCGGACAGAGGTCCAGTTTGAAGGTATTGCAAGAGTCGCAGGAGTAAACCAAATTCGAATATTCGTTCACCAATGAAGCGTCCATGGTGACAGGAATATAGTGATCTATTTCAAAGCTGCGACCCATTCCTTCTGATTCGGTCATGGTGCAGTATCCGCAAGAACACATGAAGTCCTGCCGCAGCCATTGCCGATACTCACCGTAAGTTTTTGCGACAGACGGTGCACTACGGACTACCGACGGCAATTGCTCTATGCCATTAATTTCCGCTCCTTCGGTAGCCATTTCTATTTTTTCTTCCCCGGAAGACGTGCCTTCAAATTCGAATGGAGCATCAACAGTTCATTTTTGCAGTGCCGGTATTGGCTCACAAGATCTTCAAGGGTGTCTAACGCTGGCCCGTACTTCGCATCCTCTACTCTCTCCAGCGACCATCGAACGTAAGTAAGACGCCGAGCCTCCCCGACTGATAGTTCCTGCGTCATTTGCTTGCGCAACAAAGTTGCTCTTTGCTTGAGCAATTCACTTCTCTCCGTTTCCGATACTCGTGCAGCAATTGCGCGACCGGCCGCCCTCGTATCCACCACTTGCTGCGAAATCGGCTTCGGTGTGACCGGCGCAAAATCAGGCCCTCCATATGCGCTTGGCTCTTCAACCACGCTGATTGATGTCGGGAAACTCTCGCTGACAAACGCAGATGCAGTACTCACAATATTTCTCCTGCCCCTAGTGCTTCAAAATACTCTCGAGCTCGCTTTGAAACCCCAGGCAAGCGCTCAGATATCGCGGATGACTTGAGATTGGCTGAAGTAGCAAAAGTTCTCTGATAGTCTAAATTCAGCAACACAGGCTCTCCCTCTTCCGCGGGAATCGTCAATTGATGAATGCACCGGTCGATTGAGCCTTCCGATTGACTGACTTCAGCGGTGATTCGGACATTCAAGTCATGAATTTTGTTTTTCCAAGGCTTTCCCAGGTGATAATAAAGCTCCATTATTCCAGGCGGAATTTCCTCTATTAACGCCTGCGTGGAGGATACGATTCCAATCTGATTGACCGGTCTTTTTCCGGTCGGGTCGATTGCCTCATAAATCTCGATGAGCCGAGCTTCCGCATCCTTCAGTAGCTCTGAATATGGCCTCGGCTTACTGAGAATCTGAAGAACTGGGCCGCCGCCGCTACCCGGCGAAACTTTGACTCGATGCTTGAAATCAACAAATACTTTTGAGTGATCAGCGCCATAAGAAAAACCATCGCTGACCTGAACCTCGAACGAGAAGGGCGTAACCTTGTCTATTGTTATTTCGCGAGGCTTCTTGTTGGCCCACTTGGACAAAAGGGGCGACAACGCATCAATCATGCCACTGGTAGACTGATAAAAGGGTTCGAACGCAATCCCCACAGAGGGGACTGACGCAAGCTTGTCGCACCAGATCACGGAAACTCCTGAAAGGTAACCGATTGTCACACTCGACCGCGCGTTGATCCAACCGTGCACGGAACGGACGGGTATACGCCACTCTAGCAACGTTTGTGCTCGATGCGCCAAGCGAAGCGATCTATGCCTTACGACTGCGCCCACTTCTGCACAAACGTGTCCTGTCCACATGGATTCCTCACCTCCGCTACCCCGCGCGGTAGGCGGTTTCGAGTGGTCAACGCGTCCTTGCTCCGGGAAGGGTCACCTTTCGACTGAGTCGAGGGAGGCTTGATGGACGCGGGCTGCCTCTTTTTTGATCAATTTTCACCATCAGACCGAGCTTGTCCTCGGCCCGCGTGGGCGCGTGGGCGCTGCCTCATTGATCGACTTGCTTGTGTTCGGGCCCTTCCTCCACGTCAACATCGAACGTAATAGCCGGTCAGCCGTCCTTCGAGTGCTTGCACCCATCGCGCTGCACCTTCTCGGGCATGGGCTTGCTGCACATCCGCCAACGTCTTGCCTTGCCACGCCACCATCGGCGTCAGACCTTGGAGGTTCCGATGAACCCGCACGTGGTTGTAGAACCAGGTGAACTCCTTGAGCGTTCGATGCAGCGCCTTCGAGTGATCGGCTTGATGGACCGCAGCAAGGGTTTCAAGGTTCCGAACAAGCGCTCGATACGTCCGTTCTGCCAGGGACAGCCAGTCTGGCTGCGCCGATGGCAGATGCCCAGTGGGCCGACACTGCGCGCCAGAACATGCTCACGAACATCGACTCGTTGTCGGTGCGGATCACCGCCGGCACGGCGCAGCACGCCATCGTCAGAAACAAATGGCCCAGCAGCGTCAACGTGCACTTGCGCGGCAAATGCTTCAGGCACAGCAGTCTGCGCGAGCCATGATCGATGATGCCCAGCATGGCGAAGGTCGGACCCTGCTCGTTGACCATGAACGTCATGTCCATCGCCCAGGTGTGGCCGACCGCGAACCAACGAGGCCGACGGCGATGCATCGCGCGCCTGCGCTCCGCGATCTGCCGCATGCTCCTTGACGTACTCGGCCACCCAGCTGTGACCGACCGTCATGCACTCGCCATGCTCGCGGTTGAACCTCGCCTCTATCTCGCGGCAACTCCAGCCGTGCGCGGCGAAGTGGATCACCTCCTTACAGGCCCACGCGGGTTGGTGCGCCAGTGGGGCATGCGCACATTGCCAGTGGGATGTCGCGTCGTGCTGCCGGAATGCGCCGTTCCTCTGCTGCGACGGCCGCGGCGTGCGGGTATTGGCGTGCGGCGATGACGCCAGGCCCATTCGAGCCAGCAGGCACACGACCACGCGGGGTCGAAGAAGACCAGCACCAGACAGGATGCGAGAAGCAAGAGCATCGCGATTCATCCAGCACTGGCGCGGCGCGTTTAAGTTTGGTGGCCTGTACACCCGAGCCTCCTCTACAACTACGCGCTGCACTTCGTGGCGCGCGATGCCGACGGGTTCATCGTCACCGATGCCACCGGCAACGTGACCATCGGTGCAGGCGGCAGCCAAGGCACGAAGGCCTGGCTGACCGGCGGCGTCAAGCACCAGGTGCCCACCTTCGATCCGGGCCTGCCCCAAGGCCGGACCCCTCAAGGTGCGCTACCGCGAGAAGGGCGCCACCGCGAAGGACTTCACCGAAGCCACCGCCACGCGCAGCTGCAGCAATGGCGGCTTCAAGCGGGACGCGACGGCGAATCACAGAGCCGGTTCCGCAATTTTTAACGCTGCAAAGTAAAAAAGGCCGCTCCGCTGGGCGAGGATAGAGCCCCAGAACAGGAGCAGAAAGATGAGCAAAAGACCCCGGCGCGACTACTCGGCGGCATTCAAGGCCAAGGTGGCGTTGGAGGCCGTCAAGGGCGACAAGACGATTGCGGAGATTGCGCAAAAGCACGACGTGCATGCCAGCCATGTCACCGAGTGGCGCCGGCAGTTGCTCGAACGCGCCGCCGACGTGTTCGGCAGCGGTACTGCCGACGCCGAGCCTGCGGCTGACCTGAAGGAGTTGCAAGCCAAGATCGACCAGCAGGCGCTGGAGATCGATTTTTTAGCCGACGCGCTCACCAAGGCCGGATTGCTGAGCGCAGGCGATGATCGACCGTAAACATCTCCTGCCCATCAAAACCATCAAACGGCAGCGAGCTTGGAACCCGGCGCACTGGGCGTACCCCTACGTGCTGCGCAGCCTGGCCATTGAACGGGCCAACAGGTCTTGGCCCTGGACATCACCTGCATCCCGATGGCGCGTGGCTGGGTGAAATGGACCAACTAACGCGTCCGCCCCTTCCGATACATCCCGCTGGTGCTGCGCGCCAGCACCGCCGCCTCCCCGAGCCGAGCCATCGAGCTGCCCACGTGCGCATGGGTGATCGCGATGCCCAGCGCGTCGGCCGCATCGCTGCCGGGCACGCCGGGCAGCTGCAGCAGGCGCCGCACCATCTCCTGCACTTGCGCCTTGGCGGCGCGGCCGTGGCCGGCCACCGCCTGCTTCATCTGCAGCGCCGTGTACTCGGCCACCGGCAGCGCGTTCGTCACCAGGGCCGTGAGGCAGGCGCCGCGCGCCTGTCCCAGCAGCAGGGTGGATTGCGGATTGACGTTCACGAACACGATCTCCACCGCCGCCGCGTCCGGCTTGTAGCGGGCCACGATCTCGCCGATGCCGTCGTACAGCACCTTGAGCCGCGCCGGCAGCTCGCCCTGCGCCACGCTGCGGGTGCTGATGGTGCCGCTGGCGACATAGCGCAGCGCATGGCCGTCCATGTCCACGACGCCAAAGCCGGTGGTCTGCAGGCCGGGGTCGATGCCGAGGATGCGCATGGCGGGCCGCGTCTCAGGCACCGAAGTACCAGCGCACCGAATGGAAGAACACCGGGGCCGCGAAGCACAGCGCATCGACGCGGTCGAGCAGGCCGTTGGCGCCAGTCACGCCCACGCCGCGCCGGCCCCAGTTGGGAATGCCGCGGTCGCGCTTGAGCGCCTTCATCACCAGGTGGCCCATGGAGCCGGCCACGCAGGCGAGCAGGGAGACGGCCAGCGCCTGGCCGAAGCGGAAGGGCGTGATGAAGGAGAACAACGCGCCCACCACGCTCGCGATCGCCATGCCGATGGCCCAGCTGCGCCAGTTGAAGCTGCGGCTCACATGTGGCGCGGCGGGCGCGTCCCTGAAGAGCCAGTCGCCGATGCGCTTCAGACGATTGCCTGACGCTTCGGCATCTTCTTCCGCTGCCGCTTCGTCGCCAGGCAGGCTGCCGCGCCGCCCGATCAGGTGCTGCACCAGCACGCAGGTCTGCACCACGAAGACCAGGAAGAACACGAGAAAGGCGCTCTTGCCTTCGTAGCCGGGAAAGGAGAGCAGCAGCAGCGCCGGCACATGGCTCATGCCGTAGACGCAGACCATGATGCCCCACTGCAGCTTTGCGTTGCGCTCGAGGAACTGGTTCGGATCGCCGGCCAGCGCGCTCACCACCGGGATGGCAAGGAAGACATAGACCGGGATGAACACGGTGAAGAGGTCGAAGCGCGCGGTCGCCACCAGCCAGAACTGGAAGGGCAGCACCACGAAGAAGGCCAGGATCAGGCTGCGGTGATCGCCGCGCCGCGTCGGCGACAGCGTGATGAACTCCCGCAGCGTGAAGAAGGAGATCAGTGCGAACAGCACGGTGGCCACCGTCTCGCCCAGCGCCCAGCCGATCCAGAAGATCGCCGCCATGAACCAGGTCGTGCCCAGCAGCCGGCGGAAATGCGCCAGCTCGCGCTGCCAGCGCTCGTCGTGACGGGGGTTGCGGCGCTCGCGGAAGGTCAGCAGGAAGGCGACGATGCTCACGAGCACGAGCAGGCCGAAGACGATGAAGAACAGGGCCGCGACCTGGTGGGTGGGCGAGAGCTGGCGGAGGTATTCGTCCATCTACACGTACCGCAGTGCGATCACGGCTTCGCGCGCGCGGTCGAGGAAGGGGCGGCGCTCCTCGCTCTGCTCGAGGCGGATCGGCTCGCCGAAAGTGACCGAGCAGAGGATCGGCACCGGCACCACCTCGCCCTTGGGCATCACGCGCTGCACGTTGTCGATCCAGGCCGGCACCAGCACGGCCTCGGGGAACATCTGCGCCAGCGTGTAGAGGCCCGACTTGAACTTCTGCGGCTCGCCGGTGTTGCCGCGCGTGCCTTCGGGGAAGATGATGATCGAGTCGCCGCTCTGCAGCGCCTCGATCAGCGGCTGCAGCGGCGCTAGTGCCTCGGCGCTGCCCGGCCGCGGCGTGGGTGGGGGATCGGCGGGTGGCGCTGACAGCGGCAACTCCGCTTGCATGGCGTCGACCGGCTCGGGGGCCACGGGCATCGCCTCTTCGAACACGGGATCGATGCGCTCGCGGGCCGCGGCCGGCGCGGGTTCAGGTGCAGGTGCGCCGCCGCCGCGATCCACGTAGATCGCATTGAACACCCCGGTGGTGATCCAGCGCTTGAACGGCGTCGTGGCCCAGTAGTCGCGCGCTGCGATCGGCCGCGTAATGCTGCGCAGCTCCTCGGGCAGCGCGGCCCAGATCATCACCAGGTCCAGGTGGCTCTGGTGGTTGGCGAAGTAGATGCGCTGCTCGGCCTTGGGCGGGCAGCCCCACCAGCGCGCCTGGGCACCGGTGAGCAGCCGGATCAGGCCCAGCAGCACCCACCCCGTGAACTTTGCAAGCATGGCGGCGATGATACGGGCGGCGCATGAAGGTTTTTCTTCCGCAGCGGGCGGGGAGGGCTCTCGAATCCGTTATGATTCGCACCCTTCAAACGCGGGAATAGCTCAGTTGGTAGAGCGCAACCTTGCCAAGGTTGAGGTCGGGAGTTCGAGCCTCCTTTCCCGCTCCAGATCCCCTTTCTTCGATACGCGTGCTGCCCTCCAGTCAAGGCAGCTCGGCCGCCGGCATGCGCGCCGCGATGGTCGCTGCGCGACCTGCAAGGTAGGCTGATTGGGGGCGCCTCTCGAAGAACTTCGGGCTGGGCAGCATCACCGCCAGCTTCGAGGCCTCCTGCACGCCGAGCCGAGAGGCCGGCTTCCTGAAGTAGTGCTGCGCCGCGGCCTCGGCGCCGAAGATGCCTTCGCCCCACTCCACGCTGTTGAGATAGATCTCGAGGATGCGCTCCTTGTCCAGCAGCAGCTCCAGCGCGACCGCGAGCAGCAGCTCCTGACCCTTGCGCAGCAGCGTGCGTTCGCCCGACAGCAGCAGGTTCTTCGCCAATTGCTGCGTGATGGTCGAGCCGCCGCGCAGTTGCACCGGGCGCGGCTCCTTGCCGCGTGCACGCATCTGCGCCGCGCGCCGCTGCGCAATCTGCTCGGCCCTGGCATTGCGTTGACGCGCCCGCTCGACGGCCTCCCACTCGACGCCGTTGTGATAAACGAACTCGCCGTCCTCGCTGGCGATCACCGCGCGCTTCAGGCTGTCGGCGATCTGCGAATAGGGCACCCATTGCTGCTTCCAGCTCCGGTTGCCGTTGTTGCGTCCTTCGGTCGCGAGCTGCCAGGCCTCGGAGCGCTGGAACGCGGTGGACTGCGGATCGATCACTGCCATCGCGGCGATGCGCCCGATGAAGAAGAGTTCGAGCACGACCGCCGCGAACAGCAGGCACAGCGCCCAGCGCAGAAGGGCCTTCACTTGCCGTCGACCACCGCGCGCAGCTCGGCCAGCACCTGCCCCGAAGGCGGCCGCACGCCGCGCCAGAGGGCGAAGGACTCGGCCGCCTGCTCGACCAGCATGCCCAGGCCATCGCGCGGCACGGCGCCGTGCTCGCGGGCCCAGTCCATGAAGCCCGCAGCGGCCGGACCGTACATCATGTCGACGGCCAGCGCGCCGCGCCTGAGCACGCGGGCCGCCACCGGCACTTCGCCGCCGGCGAGGCTGGAGGCGGTGCCGTTCACCACCACGTCGAACTCGCCGGGCACCGACTCCAGTGCATGCGCCTCCAGCGCGATGCCGTGCTGCAGCGCGAGCGCCGCATGGCGCTGCACCACGGCAATGGCCTTGGCCAGCGTGCGGTTGGCCACCACCACGCGGCGCGGGCCGGCCTCGAGCAGCGGGCCCAGAACGCCGGCCGCGGCGCCGCCGGCGCCGAGCAGCAGCAGCTCGCTGCCGGCCAGCGTCACGCCGGCATGCTGCGTGATGTCGGCGACGAGACCGGCACCATCCGTGTTGTCGCCATGGATGCCATCGTCGTCGAAGCGCAGCGTGTTCACCGCGCGTGCCAGCATGGCCCGCGCGCTCAGGTGCTGCGCCAGCGCAGCGGCCTCGAATTTGAAGGGCACGGTGACAT
>Ga0075370_10001346_pt1 | contig 10575 bp, 6 predicted proteins | sample EndMethybrTD3035_FD_71398 | JGI IMG/M metagenome (GOLD analysis project Ga0075370, IMG submission 71398) | Populus endosphere microbial communities from Tennessee, USA - Endosphere MetaG P. TD hybrid TD303-5 | ecosystem: Host-associated > Plants > Roots > Endosphere | place: USA: Tennessee... | reverse complement strand
TCCGTCGCCCCTCGCTGCGCGAGGGGTTCCCTGCGATGCTCGCAACCCGAGGCTCGCGCAGAACTCGCTCCGCTACGCGCCGCTCAAACAGCTGCGCGAAGTCAGTTGTCGAAGCGCGCTACGCGCGCGCCTCGGATTGCTGCGCTTCTCGGCTCCTCCAAAGGGGGGTGATGAAACAGCCAAACCCGCAAGCCGGCTGGCGCCGGCTGTTCGGTATGCCCCCTTTAGCACCGCCGAGGAACGGAAGGTCTTGAGGGCGTGCGCGGAGTGCACTTCAATAACTGACTCCGTGCGGCTGTCTGAGCGCAGCGTAGCGAAGCGAGTTCCGCACGGGCCCTCAAGGTCTGAGTACCGCAGGGCACCCGCAGCTTCGCTGCGGGCGGTGCGGTCGGGGGGAGCTTTTTGCCTACTTTTTGGCGGCCCAAAAAGTAGGTCGCCCGCCGGGGCGAAATCCCGGCATCACGCTTGGCGAACAACCCGCTGCTGCATAGTCCACCGAACGCTCAATGCGAAGCACAGGACCATGCTCGCCTCCCAATTCGTCTTCCACCTCACACTCAAGCGCGACGAGGTCGAGTCCTTCGACCGCTACCCGTTCAACCTGCCCGCCGTGAAGACGCTGGAGCGGTTGGAACTGCACCCCAAGGTGTCCTTCTTCGTCGGCGAGAACGGCTCGGGCAAGTCCACGCTGCTGGAAGCGTTGGCGGTGTCGCTGGGGTTCAACCCGGAAGGCGGCACGCGCAACTTCAACTTCGGCACGCGGGCCTCGCACTCGGTGCTGCACGAATATCTCCGCGTGGCCAAGGGCGTGAAGCGATGGCGGGACGGCTTCTTCCTGCGGGCCGAGAGTTTCTTCAACGTCGCGACTGAGATTGAGCGGTTGGACGAGGGGCCGGGCGGTCCGCTGGTCGTCGGTTCCTACGGCGGCCGCTCGCTGCACGAACAATCCCATGGCGAGGCCTTCCTGAAGCTGCTGCGCGAGCGCTTCGGCGGCCGCAGCCTGTTCCTCCTCGACGAGCCGGAGGCGGCGTTGTCACCGCAGCGGCAACTTGACGCGCTGGAGCGCATGCACGATCTCGTGCGGCAGGGCTCGCAGTTCGTCATCGCGACGCATTCGCCGATCCTGATGGCCTACCCCGACGCCTGGGTCTACCGCTTCGACGCCGACGGCATCCACCGCGTGGGCTACGAAGACACGGAACATTTCCGCGTCATGCGTGACTTCATGGCCGACCCGTGCGGGATGCTGGATCGGCTGCTGCCATAGCGGGCCCTCGCGCAGGGACGGCCGCTTAGGATGCAGCCCCATGCTCCACCCCCTAATTCGTGGCCTCCTGGCGGTCCTGCTGACCGTGCTCGCGCTGGGTAGCGCGCGGGCGGATGCCGGTGCCGGCCCGCTGGAGGTGCAGTTCCGCAGCGTGACGGTGCCGCAGAACTCGGTGCCGGCCATCGCGCAGGACCGCGCGGGGCTGATGTGGGTCGCGACGAGCCAGGGCCTGACGCGCTACGACGGTTACCGGCTGCGGCCCATCGAGCTGGCGGGTGACGCGGCGTCGGCCAAGCATGGCCTGGGCTGGGTGCGGGCGATGGCGCCGTCGGCCGACGGGCGGATGTGGATCGGCACCGAGTTCCTGGGCCTCGTGGCCTACGACCCCGTGCAGGACCGCGTCGAGCGCCACGCCGAGGGCGCGCCGCAGGCGCCCATCCGTGCCGTGGCCGAGGGCCGCGATGGCGCCGTCTGGGTCGGCACCATGGGGCGCGGGCTGTACCGCTACGACCCTGCCACCCGGCAGGTCGAACCGCAGGCGCTGACCTCGCACGGCGAGCCCGAGGCGCGCGTGCTGGCGCTGCAGGCCGGCGGCGACGGCACCGTCTGGGCGGGCCACTGGCGCGGGCTGGCGCGGCGCGTGGGCAACGCGTGGCAGGACCTGCCGCTGCCGGACCTGCCCGACGGCGTGCCGGTGCTGGCGCTGGCCGAGGACGCCAAGGGCCGCCTCTGGCTGGGCACGCAGGACGGGCACCTCGGCGTCGTCGAGCAGGGCCGCGTGCGCTGGGTGCAGGCGCTGGGCTTGCCGATCCACGCGCTCGCGCAGGCGGCCGACGGGCGGCTGTGGGTGGGCAGCAAGAACGGCGTGTTCTGGGTCGACGCGGCCAGCGGCGCCGTCCAGGCCCGGCTGCGCCAGGACCCGCGCCGCGCGATGGGCCTGGCCGGCAACGACATCAGCGGCCTGCTGCGCGACCGCAGCGGCGCGATGTGGGTCAGCGGCTACGGGCTAGGCCTGCAGCGGCACCTCAGCCATCCGGCGCTGGCCGTGCGCGGGCCCGACGCCGACCCCGCCGGCCCGCTGGCCGAGGCCGACGTGCGCGCGCTGCTGGCGTTGAAGAGCGGCGAGGTGCTGGCGCCGACGCAGACCGGCACCGTCGTGCGGCTGGACGGCCGCCCGGGCCGCGACCTGGCCACGCTGGGCGAGTGGCCGCGCGAGCGGCACACCGTCGTCGAGATCCTGGCCGAGGCGCCGGACGGCAGCCTGTGGATGGCCGCGGCCGGCCGGCTGGAGCACCGCGCCGCCAGCGGCCGCCTGCTGCGCGACTGGGCGTTGGACGGCGGCCGCGCCCAGCAGCTGCTGCGTCGCGCCGACGGCAGCGTCTGGCTGGGCATGCAGGAGGGCTTGTACCGGCTCGCCGGGGATGACGCGCCTGCGCTGGAGCGCGTGCACGGGCTCGGCGACGTGAAGCTGCACGGCGGCATCTACGTGCTGCGCCAGGCGCCGGACGGCCGGCTGTGGGTGGGCGGCCAGCCGGGGCTGCTGCGCGAGCGCGAGCCGGGCCGTGGCGGCCTGGAGTTGGTGCCGCAGGCGCCGGGCGAGGGGTTGGGCCACCCGGCCGCCGTGGCGCTGCTGTGGACGCGCGACGGCCGCCTCTGGGTGGACACGCCCGCCAGCGGCCTGCACCGCCTCAAGGGCTGGGATGCGCAAGGCCGCGCGCGCTTCGAGCGCATCAGCGAGCGCCACGGCGTGGAGGGCGTGTTCGGCGGCCACCTGCACGAGGACGCGCAGGGCCGCCTCTGGAGCCAGCTCTACGTCTACGACCCCAAGGCCGACCGGCTGGACAGCTTCGGCAATGCCGAGGGCGCCAACTTCGGCAGCTTCTGGTTCTTCGCCAGCACCGAGCTGCCCGGTGGCGGCCTGCTGTTCGGCGGCAGCCGCGGCCTGCTGCGCGTGCTGCCCGACGCCTGGCAGCCGGACCGCGGCAGCCCGGCGCTCGTCATCAGCAGCGTGCGCGTGAACGGCCAGCCGTGGGGGGCGCCACGCGCGCCGGGCCAGGCGCTGCGGCTGCCGCCGGGCAAGCGCACGCTGTCCGTCGAGTTCGCCGCGCTGGACTACGCCGACCCGGCCCGCCTGCGCTACGAGTACCGGCTGCAAGGCCTGGACGACGACTGGACACGCGTCGACGCCGCCGGCCGCAACCCCAGCTTCGGCCCGCTGCGGCCCGGCCACTACACGCTGCAGGTGCGCGCCACGGCGCATCCATCGCTGTGGGGCGGCGAGACGCTGCAGCTGCCCATCGACCTGGAGCCCGCCTGGTGGGAGACCGACCTGGCCCACGCCGGCGGCCTCGTCGCGCTGCTCGTCGGCGTGTGGGGCTGGACGCGCTGGCGCACCCGCCAGCTGCGCCAGAACGAGGCCGAGCTGCAGGCGCTGGTGGACGAGCGCACCGCCGAGCTGCGCGAGCTGAGCCTCACCGACGCGCTGACCGGCCTGCGCAACCGCCGCTACCTGGAGCTGCGGCTGGAAGACGACCTCGCGCTGTGCCTGCGCCGCTTCGAGACGCCCGATGCGGCCGGCCCCGGCCCGGACGCGGACCTGCTGCTGCTGCTGCTGGACCTGGACCACTTCAAACGCATCAACGACCAGCATGGCCACGCGGCCGGCGACGCGGTGCTGATGCAACTGGCCGGGCGGCTGCGCAGCGTGTTCCGCGAGACCGACTCGCTGGTGCGCTGGGGCGGTGAGGAGATCCTCGTGCTGGCCCGCGAGACCGACCGGCGCGACGCCGCCGAACTGGCCGCGCGCGTCTGCGCCGCCGTGCGCGACCTGCCGTTCGACATCGGGCCCGGCGAGACCGTGCACGTCACCGTGTCCATCGGCTTCTGCGCCTTCCCGCTGGACCCGCGCCACCCGCGGCTGTGGGACTGGCGCAGCTGCCTGGCGCTGGCCGACTCGGCGCTCTATGCCGCCAAGGCGCAGGGCCGCGACGGCTACGTGGGCGCGATCCGCAGCAACGGGCTGTCGCCGCGCGAGGCGCCCGACGGCCTGGTCGCGTGGCGCACCGAGACGCGGCTGGACGTCGCCAGCAGCTCGGTCGACGACGCGCTCACGGCCTGAACAGGAACGTCAGCGCGCCGGGCAGCGCGGCGCGCCAGGCCGCCTCGTTGTGCGCCGCGTCGGCGGCGATGTACAGGTCCAGCTGTGGCGGCGCGAGCTTGCGCGCCAGCCGGCGGTGCATGTGGCGGGTCTGCCCGGCCATGCTGCCGCCCAGTACGACGGGCTGTAGAGGCCGAAGCGGCTGAACACGTCGCCGTGCCACAGCATCGCCGCGTGGTTGATGAGCCCTCAAGAACGCCTTCAGTAAACCGGACAAAAGCCCGCCATTGCGCGCTGGACTCCAATCAGGTGGAGGCGCTGGATATCGAGCTGCGGCGTGACCGCATCGTCGAACCGATGCGCAAATGCATAACGGCCCACCGCAGTTGCCACCTCGGAGGCGCACGTCTTGCTGGATCTGACCGGACTCGCCTCTGCCAGGGCCACGACCATTGTTGTCTGCAGACGATCTAGTTCGGGTCTTACCGTGCCGACGAGGTTGACAGGTGCGTGAGGGGGAGCGTAGTTCAAGAACCGCCAAGTCGACAGCAACGAATACTGGACCAATTTGTTCGCTTCGATCTGAGCTTTGAAAAAGCGCGCGACATCTTCGCCCGCGAGCTGCCTTCCTCGACCTTCGGCGACAGCGCTTGCTATCACTGCCGCCTCTCGCACGGGGTCTTCGACACTCATTGCGCTGTCCCACTTCGACAGTGCTACCTGGTCTGCGATGGCGACCCGCTGCGCGGAACTCTCCACCAGCAACTGCAGCGGATCAATTGACGACTCCGCGTTGGCAACACCGCTGTTCAGTAGACAAGCTGCAGCGCAAGCGACGCAAATAAGATTGCGAACTGACATTTTCCCGAATACTTCCAGTCAAGTTGAACGGATGTTGGCGCCGATGCTGATGTGTGCCACCGCGCCGACGATATCGTGAGCCGCCCGGCGGCGTTGCATGACGGCGCACGTTAGCGCCCGGCCGGGCCGGTGCCGCTCGTCATGCGGGCTTTCCTAGAATTCGTCGATGGCCGCCCCTCAGCTTCCACGCACCCTGCTCGAACTGCTTGCTCCTGCCCGCGATGCCGACATCGGCATCGAGGCCGTCAACCACGGCGCCGATGCCGTCTACATCGGCGGCCCCGGCTTCGGCGCGCGCGACAAGGCGCCCAACCAGATCGGCGACATCGCGCGGCTCGCGAAGCACGCCCACCGCTTCAACGCGCGCATCTTCGTCACGATGAACACCATCCTGCGCGACGACGAGCTGGAAGGCGCGCGCCAGCAGGCGTGGCAGCTGTATGAGGCGGGCGTCGACGCGCTCATCGTGCAGGACATGGGCCTGCTGGAGCTGGACCTGCCGCCCATCCAGCTGCACGCCAGCACGCAGACCGACATCCGCACGCCCGAGAAGGCGCGTTTCCTGCAGGACGTGGGCTTCTCGCAGATGGTGCTGGCCCGTGAGCTGGACCTGAAGCAGATCGTCGCCATCCGCGAGCAGGTGCAGCACGCGACGCTGGAGTTCTTCGTCCACGGAGCGCTGTGCGTGGCCTACAGCGGCCAGTGCTTCATCAGCCATGCCCACACCGGCCGCAGCGCCAACCGCGGCAACTGCAGCCAGGAGTGCCGGCTGCCGTATACGGTGACCGACACGCAGGGCCGCGTCGTCGCGCACGACAAGCACGTGCTCAGCCTGAAGGACAACGACCAGAGCGCCAACCTCGAGGCGCTCATCGACGCCGGCATCCGCAGCTTCAAGATCGAGGGCCGCTACAAGGACATGGCCACCGTCAAGAACGTGACGGCCCACTACCGCACGCTGCTGGACGCGATCATGGATCGCCGCCCCGAGCTGGGTTCGACCGGCCACGGCCGTTGCACCTTCACGTTCACGCCCGAGCCCGAGCAGGCCTTCAACCGCGGCGGCACCGACTACTTCGTCAACGGCCGCAAGATCGACATCGGCGCCTTCGACAGCCCCAAGCATGCCGGCCTGCCGCTGGGCGACATCGTGCGTGTCGGCGCCGAGGACTTCGACATCGACACGGGCGACGCGGCCAAGGTCGTCAACAACGGCGATGCGCTAACCTGGTGGGACCGCCAGGGCGAGCTGCAGGGCGTGCCGGTCAACGTGGCCACGTCCATCGGTGGCACGCGTTGGAAGATCGAGCCCAACCTGTCCAAGGGCCAGTCGTTCGGCGACCTGAAGGACCTGTTCCCCGGCACGGTGGTCAACCGCAACCGCGACATGGCCTGGGAGCGCCTGCTCGCCAAGCCCAGCGCCGAACGCCGCATCGCCGTGGACGTGACGCTGGCGCAGGTGAACGACGGCTTCGAGCTGACGCTGAAGGACGAGACCGGCGTGAAGGCGTCGGTGCGGCTGCCACACGCGCACGAACCCGCGCGGGACTGCAAGCAGGCCGATGCGCAGATGAAGGAGGCGCTGGCCAAGCTGGGCGACACGATCTTCGAAGCCCGCCGCGTGCGGCTGGCGATGCGCGGCGAGCCGCTGTTCCTGCCGGCCAGCAAGCTCAATGCGTTGCGCCGCGACGCGATCGCCGCGCTGGAAGCGGCACGCGATGCCGCCTTCGAACGCCTGCCCCGCGCCACGCCCGCCGAGCCGCCCGCGCCCTACCCCGACGACACGCTGACCTACCTCGCCAACGTCTACAACAGCCGCGCCGCCGCGTTCTACGCGCGCCACGGCGTCAAGGTCATCGGCGCCGCCTACGAAAGCCACGAAGAACTGGGCGAGGTGCCGCTGATGATCACCAAGCACTGCGTGCGCTGGTCACTGAGCCTGTGCCCCAAGCAGGCCAAGGGCGTCACCGGCGTGCAAGGCACCGTGCGCGCCGAGCCGCTGACGCTGACGCATGGCGAGGACACGCTGACGCTGCGCTTCGACTGCAAGCCCTGCGAGATGCACGTCGTTGGCGCGATGCGCAAGAACGTGTTGAAGCAGCTGAAGGCGGAGCCGCTGACGTTCTACAAGATGCGGCCTGCGGCCCACGCGGGCTGACACGGCCCGCCGCACTGGCGGCATCATGCGTGGACAAATCCAAGGTCAGGGAGACCGCATGAGATCGTCCGGCATCCTGCGCTCGTGGAACGACGAGCGCGGCTTCGGCTTCATCGCGCCCACGCAGGGCGGGCCGGAGCTGTTCGTGCACATCAGTGCCTTTCCGCGCGACGGCTCGAAGCCCGTCGTCGGCGAGACGGTCAGCTTCGAGCGCGGGCAAGGCCCCGATGGCCGGCCGCAGGCGGTGCAAGTGATGCGCGCGATGGTGGGCCACGCGGCGACACGGCCCAAGCCCCCCGCCATCGCCGCGCCGGCCAGGCGCACCGGGTCGAACCTGTGGGGCACCGTCGTGCTGATCGCCGCCCTCATCGCCGGCGGCGCGTGGGGCTACCGGCACTTCCAGCAAGCCAGCCACCGCCGGCAGCTGGCGAACCTGCCGGCGGAATCGCCGCGGCCCGCGGCCGCGCCCACCGAGCCGGCCACGAACTTCCGATGCGATGGCCGCACGCAGTGTGCGCAGATGACGTCCTGCGCCGAGGCGACCTGGTTCATCAACCACTGCCCCGGCACCCAGATGGACGGCAACCACGACGGCGTGCCCTGCGAGCGGCAATGGTGCACATCTCCGGGGCCACGCTGACGGCGTGCACCGGCAATCTTCCACGCAACAAGCGGTTTGAATCCGGGCTGATCCCCTGACCGCGGCGCGCCCGTGGTGACACACTCGCCCCCCAAATCGACCACAGGGAGGCGAGCTTGTCGACAACTCCGAACGGGCCATTCCAGCTGACCCGGCGCCGCGTCATCGGCACCGGCGCCGCCGCCGTGACGTTGCTGGTGCACGACCTGGCACTGGCCTTCAAGCCGCCCACGCCGCGCCTGCCTGGCGTGCGCTCGCAGCCCGAGGGCATGCCCACGCAGCCTTTGCTCGGCAGCAAGGCACTGGCCAGCGGGCCGGATTGGTCCGGTGGCCCCGGCAAGGCGCGATTCCGCATCGACGGCCTGGCCAAGGTGACGGGCCAGAAGATCTACGCGCGGGATTTCCGTGCCGCCGACATACCGGGCTGGCCGCAGACCGAGCGCATGGCCATGATCCTGCGCGCGACGAATCCGCGCTTGATCTTCGCGGGCCTGGACCTGAGCGCGTTGGCCGGCGCGGACGCGCAGCCGCTCATGGTCATCACGCAAACGCCGCTGGGCAACTACACCGGCCCGCAGCGCGACCTGGCATCGTTGAACCTGACGCTGCCGTTCTCCAGCGCAGGTGCCAACGGCGTCAGCCAGCTGCTGGTGCCCGTGGGCCAGGCGCCGCAGTTCTACGGCCAGCCGGTCGCCATCCTGATCTTTGCCGACAGCAACGCGTACCGCCGCGCCAAGCGCGCGCTGCAGTTCCAGCCCGGCGTCGTGCAGACCGGCAGCCTGCCGCCGCCGCCCAAGCAGCCCTGGGCGCAGGCCTACAGCCCGGTCACCACGTTGACGCGCTTCGACGCCGACGGCGCCAAGCCGTTCTCGCAGGTGCAGGTGGGCTACGAATCCAACCCCTACCAGCCGGACTCGTCGAGCCAGCCCTACAACAGCACCGCCCGCGAGCTGCGGGGCCGCATCGATGCCGCGCTGCAGGCACCGGCGCCGCACGTGCTGCAGCTGGGCGGCACCTACAGCACGCAGGTGCTGGACCCGATGTTCATGGAGCCCGAGGCGGGCCTGGCGTGGCTGGACCGCACCGGCACCGGCACGCTGAACCTCGTGCTCGGCACGCAGGCCACCAACGGCGACGCGGGCGACAGCCTGGCGCTGTTCGGCGACCCGTGCCCGATCTCGGTGAAGACCATCGTGCTGAACTCCTGCTACCCCGGCGGCGGTTTCGGTGGGCGCGACGTGTCGACCTTCCCGCCGCTACTGGCCGTCACGGCCGCACTGGCGGACGGGCCGGTGCGCATTGCGCAGGACCGCTACGAGCAGTTCCAGGGCGGGTTGAAGCAGCTGGCCAGCAACATCACGCAGCGCATCGCGGTGGATGCGAGGACCGGCCGCTTCCTCGCCTTCGGCAGCCAGCAGGTGCTGCCGTCCGGCGGGCAGAACAACTACAGCCAGTTCGTCGCGATGCTGGCGGCCTACTGCGGCCTCAGCGGCTACGACATCGGCCAGGCCTACGTGGACGCCATCGCGCAACCGAGCACCGGCGTCGTGGCCGGCTCGATGCGCGGCTTCGGCGGGCCGCAGGCGAGCTTCGCGGTGGAGACGCTGGTCGACGAGGTGGCTGTGGCACTGAAGCGCGACCCGATCGAGTTGCGCGAGGTCAACGCGCTGCGCGAGGGCAACCGCACGATCACCGGCGCGCCGTTGGAGCAGCCGATGCGGCTGCACGAGATCTGCCGCCGCGCGCGCAGCCACGCGCTGTGGCGCGACCGCGAGGCCGTGAAGGCGCGCAAGGCGCGGGAAGGCGTCCGCTACGGCGTCGGCTTCGCGCTCGCCAACCAGGCCTACGGCACGGGCAAGGACGGCGTGATGGCCGAGGCGGCGCTGTCACCGGAGGGGCGCCTGACCGTGCGCACCAACTGCGTGGACATGGGCAACGGTTCGGCGACGACGCTGGCCATCTCCACGGCCGGCTGGCTGGGCCGCAACGCGCACGACGTCGTCATGGGTGACGTCGGCAGCTTCAATGCGCTGGACCTGCACAGCGACTCCAAGGGCAGCTGGGCCGACCCGCGTTGGACGGCCAGCTTCGCGATGTCCAGCAGCGCCTGCCTGACGGCCTTCCATCAAGTCCACGTGACCGAGCAGGCCAGCCGTGTGCTGTTCGAGGCCGGCCTGCTGCCGGCCGCGGCGCTGATCTGGAAGGTGCCGCTGGCGCAGCTGCAGGGCAAAACGCGTTGGGAGTCGGGTCATCTGGTGGCGCCCGGCCTGAAGGCGCTGCCGCTGGCGGCGTTGGCGGCGAAGGCGCATCAAGCCGGGTTGACGACGGCGGCGATGGTGCACGGCCTCTATGAAGCCGCCTGGGTGTCGGCCACCTACGCGGTGCCGGCCGGGCCGCCGCTGCAGCTGCCCATCGATGGCCTGTCGCTGCGTGCCGGCGGCACGTCGACGTGGACGCCGGTGCTGCGGCAGAACGTCGTGCCGCCCAAGCCCGAGGCGGGCCTCTACGGCCGCAGCCTGTACGCGCCGTCGGGCGTGCTGGTGGCCGTGGAG
>Ga0075370_10001344_pt1 | contig 10588 bp, 9 predicted proteins | sample EndMethybrTD3035_FD_71398 | JGI IMG/M metagenome (GOLD analysis project Ga0075370, IMG submission 71398) | Populus endosphere microbial communities from Tennessee, USA - Endosphere MetaG P. TD hybrid TD303-5 | ecosystem: Host-associated > Plants > Roots > Endosphere | place: USA: Tennessee... | reverse complement strand
TGGGCGCGACGTCGCCGGCTGGCTTGTCAGCGCACGGCGTGGAGCCCGTTCATGAGCCTGCCCGCAGCCGAGGCGGCCGCGCTCACCGGCACCGCGAGCCGGCCGATGCCGCCGGGCTGGAACGGCATCCACTTCCTCGCTGCCTTGTACCTCGCATTCGGCAGCCACCGCGCGTTCGACGTCTCGCAGACGATTGGCGCTGCCGTGCGCAACCCCGTGGTCGGGGTGAGCGGGCATGCCGGCGCGGCGCTCGGCGTGTATGCGTATTTCTCCGGCTTCATCGCCAACAGCACGACCCACGGTTTTCGCTCCGAGCTGGCCGACCCGCGCACCGCCAATCCGCAGACCGGGCACTTCTTCTCGTACGTGGTGTGGGCGCTCGACGGCATCGACGACACCGAATGGCAGCTCGCGCTCGGCCACGAGCTGTACCCGGACACCGGCGAGTTCGACCAGTTCACGCAGCAATGGCAGGCGGGCCTGATCGACGGCGGCGCGCTGCGCGCCATCGTGGTCGGCTTGCCGCTGGACGCGAACGCCAACCTCAACTACGCGAGCATGGACCGCCAGTTCCGCGCCCTCGGCTGGGACACGCGCATGGTGCCGTTCCGCCCAGACGGCGAAGGCTACGCGGACGACGAGCACCACCTGAGCTGGTACGACGCGCATCCCTACACCGGCAACTCGATCGAGGACCTGCGCTGCACCGTGGCGGGCTTCCAGTTCGGGCGGCTCGTCCGCTCGGGCCAGTTCGCCAACGCGACCGCAGCCGCACGCTGGCTCGAGCGCAACGTGCTCGACGGCTCGCTGCGCGAGCTCGACTTCTCTCCGGCGCCATGACTTTCGTCGCTTGAGCCCACCCCGACCGCTCCCTACAGTCGATCGCAAATGCCGCATCCCTTTCGCATCAAGACACCGCTGCCCGAGGGGGACCTGCTGCTCGAATCCTTGAGCGTGCGCGAGGCGTTGAGCGTGCCGAGCGAGATGCACGCGCACCTGCTCAGCCCGCGCAGCGACATCGACGCCGACGCGCTGCTGGGCAAGCCCGTCACCTTCGAGATCGAACTGCGCGACGAATCCAAGCGCCACTTCCACGGCTACATCACGCGCTTCTCCCTGGGCGGCGGCACCTCGCGCTATCACGGCTACCAGATCGTCGTGCGGCCGTGGCTGTGGTTCCTGTCGCGAACCACCGATTGCCGCATCTACCAGCACAAGAGCGTGCCCGACATCGTGAAGGCGGTGTTCGAAGACCACGGCATCGCCTCGTTCGACTTCAAGCTCTTTCGCGAATACCGCGAGTGGGACTACTGCGTGCAGTACCGCGAGAGCGACCTGAACTTCGTGAGCCGCCTGCTCGAGCACGAGGGCATCTACTACCGATTCGAGCACAGCGACGGCCGGCACAAGCTGATCCTGCTCGACTCTGCCAGCGCACACGACCCGCAGCCGCACAGCACGGAGCGGCTGCCGCTGTACGCGAACGCGTCGAGCGCGCCGCCCGACATCGACTACGTGAGCCGCTGGAGCACCTCGCGTTCGGTGCGCCCGGGCAAGTTCGCGATCAAGGACTACGACTTCGAGAAGCCGAGCGACAAGCTGCTCACCGAGGGCAAGCGTCCGCACGAGTACGACCACGCCGACGAGGAGGCCTACGACTACCCCGGCTACTACACGAAGGCCACCGACGGCACGCAGTACCTCGACAACCGGATGGACGAGGTGTACTCCGACTTCGAAGGCTTTCACGGTTCGAGCAACGCGCACGCGCTGGCGGTCGGCTTCACCTTCAAGCTGCAGCGCCACCCGCGCGCCGACCAGAACGCCGAGTACCTCGTCACGAGCACGCACATCCAGGCGCACAACGGCAGCATCGATGCAGCCGCGGGCGCTTCGCACGCGGCGCCCGGCCTGCACGTCAACTTCACGGCGCTGCTCACAAGCCAGCAGTTCCGGCCTGCGCGCCGCGCCCGCAAGGCCCTGGTGCAGGGGCCGCAGACGGCGCTGGTCGTCGGCGAGGCCGGCAAGGAAATCGACACCGACAAGTACGGCCGCGTGAAGGTGCAGTTCCACTGGGACCGCTACGGCAAGAAAGACGAGAAGAGCTCGTGCTGGGTGCGCGTGTCGCAGGCCTGGGCCGGCAAGAACTACGGCGTGATCTTCACGCCTCGCATCGGCCAGGAAGTGATCGTCGACTTCCTCGAAGGCGACCCTGACCAGCCCATCATCACCGGCCGCGTGCACAACGCCGAGCAGATGCCGCCCTGGGACCTGCCGGCCAACGCCACGCAGTCGGGCATCCTCACGCGCTCGAGCAAGGGCGGCGCCTACGGCAACGCCAACGCGATCCGCTTCGAGGACAAGAAGGGTTCGGAGCAGCTCTGGATCCACGCCGAGAAGAACCAGGACATCGAGGTCGAGAACGACGAGACCCACTGGGTCGGCCACGACCGAACGAAGACGATCGACCACGACGAGACCACGCTGGTCAAGCACGACCGCACCGAGACGGTCGGCAACAACGAGACGATCTCGATCGGCGTGAACCGCGTCGAAAGCGTGGGCTCGAACGAGACGATCTCGATCGGTGCCAACCGCACCGAAAGCGTAGGCGCGAACGAAACGATCTCCATCGGCGCCAACCGCTCGATCAGCGTGGGCGCGAGCGAGACGGCCACGGTGGCGCTGCAGCGCACGCACACGGTCGGCGTGAACGAGACGATCACCGTCGGCGCGGCGCAGGAGATCACCGTCGGGGCCGCGCAGGTCTTCACGATCGGGGCCAACCAGACGACGACCGTCGGTGCCAACCAGAGCAACTCGATCGGAGCGAATCAGAGCAACACGATCGGCTCCGCGCAGACCAGCAGCATAGGCGCCGACCGGTCGGTCACGGTGGGCGGCGCGCAGAACACGAGTGTCGGCAAGGCGCGCACGACCTCGGTCGCCCAGGACGACAAGCTCAGCGTCGGCAAGAACCTCGTGATCAGCGCGGCCGACTCGGTCTCGATCACGACCGGCAGCGCGAGCATCACGATGAAGAAAGACGGCACGATCACGATCAAGGGCAAGGACATCACGATCGAGGGCTCGGGCAAGATCAACGTGAAGGCCTCGAGCAACATCGTGATGAAGGGTTCGAAGATCACTCAGAACTGATTGGAGCGCAGCATGAGCGGCAGAGATCTGAGCCCGGGCGAACCGGGCAGCGAAGCGATCGCCGCCACGGGCGCATTCGCGATCGGCGAGCTGATCGCCCTGGCCGACGACGGCGCGACGCCGATGGTGCTGTATGCGGGCCAGCCCGGTGCCGCTGCACTCGCCGCGCGCACGACCGTCGACCTGACCGCGCGGCAGCTCGGCGCCCAGGTGCTGCTCGTGTTCGAAGGAGCCGACCCGCGCCGTCCGATCGTGACGGGCGTGCTGCGCGGATCGGAGCCGCCACGCGCGTGGTGCGGGGCCGAGGCGGACGAGCACGTCGAAGTCGATGCCGACGGAACGCGGGTGTCGATCCGCGCACAGCAGCGCCTCGTGCTGCGCTGCGGCGACGCGAGCATCACGCTCACGAAGGCGGGACACGTGCTGATCCGCGGCAGCTACGTGCTCACGCACTCGACCGGACGCAATCGCGTCGTCGGGGGCTCTGTCGAGCTGAACTGAGCCGCCGTCGAATGAACCTGCCGCGGGCCGAGCGCCGGGACGAGGGGCAGTCATGAGCCATACCGTCTACGCGAACGGTGATGGGCTATTCCACAAGGGCAGCGGAGGCAGCGGCAAGGCGTTTCCCGATGTCTGCCTGAGCCCGCCTCCGGCACCGACCGGGCCGGTGCCGGTTCCGTACCCGAACATCGCGCAGGCGAGCGACCTCTCCGAAGGCAGCAGCACCGTCAAGATCAACGGAGAGCCGACAGCGCTCGAAGACAGCTCGTACGTGTCGACCAGCAGCGGCGACGAAGCGGGCAACCAGGGCGGCAACGTCGTCACGCACAAGACCAAGGGCAAGGGTTACTTCAGCCTCTGGTCGTTCGACGTGAAGGTCGAAGGCAAGGGCGTGGGCCGGCACAGCGACCCGATGGCGCAGAACTGCGGGTCGCCACCGCCGGGTGGGCTCACACCAGCGGCATTGGTCGACGCGGCAGTCGCCGAGTCGGGCGCGGCGGAATGCGACAAGCCCTACTCGAAAGCCGAACGCTTCGGCACACCGACCGACAAGCAGAAAGACGCGGTCAACACGCCCAACGCCGAATGCTGGGAGTGCGGCAGCCCGTCGGCGCGCGGCTGGAAGACACCGCCGAAGAAAGGCCCGCCGCCGGTGCCCGGCGTGCCGCTCGTCAATCCGAAACGCAAGGGCGGCAAGAAGCGCCGCTTCGTGGCCGACCACGATCCGCCAGTGCTGGTGGCCTACTATGCCGGCATGTGCAACGAAGACGAGCCCACGCGCAAGAAGAACGCGCAGGACACGAAGACCGTGAAGGCGCATTGCGCGAAGTGTTCGTCGAGCCAGGGCGGCTACATGAGCAACTACTCGCGGGTGCTGCGCACGGCGCACGGCTTGTGAACCGACGGGAACCGTTGCATGTCACCGCACGAGAAACTCTTCGCCGCCTATGTGAAGGAGCTTCGCCTCGTGAAGGGCGAGGTCGATGCCTGGTGGTCGGCGTTGCTCGATGCCGAAGCCCAACGCGTGGGCGACCGCGCGCAAGCGCAGCGCGAACTCGAGCTGCGTTGGCCCGCCGGCGCAGCGGCCCACCCGCGAATGATCGCGGTGATTCGCAAGTACTACCTCGCCTGCAACGCGCTCAACGAACGGCTCGCCGACGAAGATGAGGATGAGGTCGACGACAGCGACGATGGCGACGAGGACAACGACGAAGGCGAACGCGAGGTCGAGCCGGTCGTCTTCATGAGCGAGTGGCTGCTGGACGGAAAGAACATGGACCTCGTCAAGTTCCTCGGCCGCTTGAGCTACTGGCCGATCGGCTTCGACGACGAAGGCGACATGGCCTAGCGCCTGTTGGACAAGACGCACACGAACGGGAGCCGAGCATGCAGAACGACGACGAACTGACCGCCTTTCTCGCCGCCTTGAAGAAGGACGGTGCGATGAAACGCGATCTGTCCGAGCGCTCCTTCGCCGGGGGCAAGCTGGAGAACATCCTGTTCTCGTTCGGCAAACTCGTCAGCGCCGACCTGAGCGGCTGCACCGTGTTCGCGTGCGGATTCCAGAAGACGGACCTCACCGGTGCCAAGGTGTCGGGCACGACGTTCGAGCAGTCGGTGCTGCGCTCGGCGATCCTGCGCAACGCGAATGTCGACGACGTCCAGATCCGCTCCTGCCCGATACAGGCCGCCGACTTCACGGACGCCTCGGCTAAGCGATTGCAGATCACCGGATCGGTCGTCGTGGGTTCGAAGTTCGTCCGCTGCGATCTGTCGAAGGCAGTGCTGCGCGACCTCAATCTCGGTGGCTGCGATTTCACCGACGCGAAGCTCGCGGGCGCCGACCTCAGCGACTCGCACCTGCACGACGCAATCTTCGCCGGCGCCGCGCTGGACGGCACCGACTTCTCGAAGGCCGAGCTGTACGGCGCCGACCTGTCGAAGGCCGCGCTCGCGAAGGCGACCTTCGATGGAGCGAAGTACGACGCAAAGACTCGCTGGCCCGGAACTGCGCCGGCAAAGACGGTCTTCGTCGAGAACCCTGACGTCTGAGTCCGAGCGATGGCCACGACACTCCCTTGGGCCGATCGGGCGGCGCGCCTCGTGCGAGCCGTGAGGGACGTTGCGCCGCCCGGGCATCCACTCGCGGGCATGCCGGGCTCGGCGCGGCACGCCGAGCTGTTTCGGCAGTACGTCGAGGCACTCGCCGACGGGGTCGAGGAAGCCAAGGACTGGTGGCAGGCGCTGATCGACAACGAACAGAGCCGCACCATCGATCCGCAGCTCGCACTCGCGAACGTGCGCTCGCGCCGTCCTGCGGGGCCGGTGACCTACGGCAGCGTGGTGCACGTCGTTCGCACGTATTGGCTCGCCTGCGCCGCGCTGAACGAGCGTGCGAAGGTGGAGGCCGACGCGGTTGCACCCGAGGAGCTCGTGCTGGTGTGGCTCGCCCGCTCGCAGCGGCGCGACCTTGCAGAGTTTCTGTCCGGCCTGCCGTTCTGGCCGCTCGGCCTGGACGACAAGGGCCGCTGGATCTGAGAGCGAGCCGATGACCGCGCTCACGAACTTCACGCCGTTCGTCGCCAAGCACATCCCGTGTTTCGACGAGAAGTCGCAGCAGCTGTCGGTGCTTGCATTGAGTGCCACGTTCGAGGCCTCGCCCTCACGGCACCCGCACCTTGCGATCGCCGAGGTGCAGATGCCCGTGCACGACAGCGACGTCTGCCGCGGCGAGCCAGGCCTCTCGTCGGTCGTCTACGAGGGCGAGGTCGCGTGGCACAAGCCGCGCGTGGACGTGCTGGTCAATGGCAGCGCCTACGCGCCGGCCGGTCGCCGGGTGGCGAGCATGCCCGTGGCGCTGAAGGCAGCAGACATCGACAAGGTCCTGCAGGTCTGCGGCGATCGCGAGTGGCGGATGAATCGCGCCGGCGCACCCGAGCCTTTCGAGCGCATGCCTCTCATCTACGAGCGCGCCTTCGGCGGCACCACGGCCAAACGCGCCGATCTGCGCAACCCGATCGGGGTCGGCTTCGACGCGGCGCGTTCGGCGTCGCCGGACGTCGCGACGCAGCTTCCCAATGTGGAGTATCCGAACGAGCTGATCCACTCCACGTCCGACACGCCTCGCCCCGCCGGCTTCGCTGTCTGCAGCCGCGGCTGGCAGCCGCGCCTGCGCTACAGCGGAACTTACGACACCGCATGGCTCGCGCGCCATGCTCCGCTGCTGCCGCCCGACTTCGACACGCAGCACTTCCAAGCCGCCCCGGCGGACCAGCAGAGCACGACGCTGGCCGGCGGCGCGCCGGTGACGCTGATGAACATGACGCCCGAGGGGAGCTGGAGCTTCGTGCTGCCGACCTTGTGCGTGCCGATCCGCTTCCGCTATGCCGATCGCGTGGTCGACGTCCCTCTCAGGACCGACACGGTGCTGATCGAACCCGATCACAAGCGCGTGGTGCTCATCGCCCGCTGCGTACTGGCGCTGCAGCGCAATCGTGCGCCGCTCGTGGAGATCATCGTCGGCGACGTCAGCCCCGGCTGGCTGTGGGCGCGCCGCCGCGGCAAACCCTATTGGGGTGCACACGCCGCGCAGGGCGGCGGCGGACCCAAGCGGGAAGTCGTTCTGTGAGCACCACGCTCGACGTGCTGGCCTGCGGCGCGGTCACTCCCGTCGGTTTGTCGGCATTGACGACCCACGTGGCCATGCGGGCCGGCATAGCGGCGTTCTCGGAATCGAGCTTCTTTCAGAACACGCTGCCGCCCAAGGCGCACCAGGCGAGCAGCGTGCCTCGGCGGCGCAGTTCGTCGGACGACGACGAGCCGCGCCGCGCGCGACTCGTTCGGCTCGCAGCCGACGCCATCGCGCAGTGCCTCGTGGCGGTGGAGTCCGACGCGCTGGCGCGCATCGCGCTGATCCTCTGTCTCGAAGAACCGTTTCGCGCAGGCGCGAACGAGCACGATGCGATCGACGACGCCATCTTCGACGACATCCAGGCCGTGCTCGGCGTTCGCTTCCACGCGCGCTCGAGCATCGTGCGCGAAGGCAACGCAGGTGCGCTCGCGGCCTTGCTGCTCGCGCGCGAGCTGATCGACACCGGCCAGATCGATCAATGCGTGGTCGGCGGCGTCGATTCGTTCGTCAACGTCCGCGACCTGCGCCGGTTCGAGAGCAGCTACCGGCTCAAGCAGGTAGGCGTTGCGCAGGGCTTCGTTCCGGGCGAGGCCGCGGCCTTCGTCAGGGTGGCGGCGCATGGTGCGGTTGCCGCGAATGTGCTGGCCGAGATCGTCGGCATCGGCACCGCACGCGAAGACCAGCGCGCCACCGTGCTGAGCGACGGGCACCCGACCGGCGACGCGCTGCGCGAAGCGGTTCAGCGCGCGCTGGCCGACGGCAACGTGTCGGAGGCGGACATCGTCTTTCGCGTCTCCGACCTGAACGGCGAGCAGTACCGCGGGATCGAATCGATGCTTGCGATGAGCCGCATCTACCGCACGCATCGCGACGAGATTCCGATCCGGCTGCCGGCGGCGGCGATCGGTGAAACGGGCGCGGCGGCGGGTGCGCTGCTGCTGCTGAGCGCCGCACTCTCCTTCTCATCGGGCGATGCGCCGGGGCCGCTCGCCGTGTGCGAAGCCTCCTCCGACCGGGGCTTGCGCGCGGGTTGCGTCGTGCGAGCGGCGCAGTCGTCGCCGGGCTCGCCGATGGCGGTGCAGCGGCCGCCGATCGCGCACATCGTGGCTCAGCACGCCGAAGAGGTGGCTCACCTGCGCGAAGTGCGGTCCGTGCTGGTGCGCGCGCCGCACGTCGGCCTTTCGGCGCTGGCCAGGCACGACGAGCGCATCGCGGCGCACCTGAAGGGCGTGGAGGTCGCCGGCGAGAGCGGCGCGCGGGCGTGCTTCGAGGCGCTCGATCCGCCCGGCCCGGGGCAACTCTTCGCCGCCACCGTGTGCGCGATTCTTTCGCGCGATGCCCAACGTTTGCGCCAGCTCATCGCGCTCGCGCAGGCCATGCCGGAACTTCGCCGCGGGCTCACATCGGCGTTCGGCTGGGTGTCGCCATCGAGCCTGAGCGGCATCACCAAAGACTTGCTCGGGGCGACCGAGGCATGGCCGCTGGAGATCGGCCTGAGCGCCTGCGCGATGCATCGCGTCGACCCCGGTCCGGCGCTGGAGCGCGCGCTGACACGCGACGAGCCCGAACTTGCCGCTCGGGCATTGAACGTTGCCGCCGATCTCGGACGTCGTGACCTAGGCGCCGCGGTGCTCGCGGCCATGCAACGGCCGGAACTCGCCGGCACCGCCGCGCGTGTGGCGGTACTGCTCGGCGAGCGCACGCACGCGCCCGCGGTACTGCAGCATTGGGCCAGCCAGCCCGGCGAGACAGCGCTTGGCGCGCTCGAGCTGCTGCTCAAGCTCCTTCCTGCCGAACAGGCGCACGCGCTCCTGAAGACCATGGTGGGCACGCCCGGGCGCATGCGCGATGTGATTCGAGCCGTCGGCGTCGCGGGCGATCCGCATTACGTCCCCTGGTTGATGGCCCGAATGAGCGAGCCCGAGTTCGCACGTGCGGCCGGCGATGCGTTCGCTTCGATCACCGGAGCAGACCTGTCGGCCCTGCATCTGGACCGTGAGGAAGCGGCCGATTCATCCGCGGAGCTCGACAGCGACGACAGCCTGCCGTGGCCGGCACCCGACAAGATCGACGGCTGGTGGAGCGCACACGGCGCGCGCTTCGTTCCCGGCACGCGCTATTTCGTCGGGCAGCCTCCCTCGCCCGGCCATTGCCTGGACGTGCTCAAGACGGGAAGTCAGCGTCGCCGCGCCGCTGCTGCCCAGTACCTCTGCTTGTTCAACCCGGGCACGCCGCTCTTCAACGTGGCTTCGCCGGCGTGGCGCCAAAGGCGCCAGCTCGCGCAAATGTCGGGCGCCTGAAGGCCGTCGCCGCCTCAAGTGACTTTCGTTGCTTGCCCGTGCGTCGGCACCGTTCCATAACCACGCCATGAACCTCGTTCTGCGCGCCCTGACCCTCAACGACCAGCCGTTGTCGCAGGCGATCGTCGGCTGCTTCGACGTCAAGGGCGGAACGATCGGCCGCTCGGACACCAACACGATGACGCTGCCCGATCCCGAGCGCCACATCTCGCGCTTGCAGGCCGAGGTGATCGCGCACGAGGGCGAGTTTCTCGTGCGCAATGCGGCATCGGCGAACGCGATCTTCATCAACGGTCGCGCCCTCGCCCCGGGCGAGCGCGGCGTGCTGGCGAGCGACGACGAGCTGCGCATCGGCGGCTACGTGCTGGGCGTGCTGATCGAGGCCGACAACGAAGTCGTGCGCACGATCACGCAAGGCCGCGCGGTCGTTGACGCGCGCGCGGTGATCGTCAACTCGGCGGTCGAGCACCGCACCGACCCGCATCAGATGGCGAAGGGCCGCGACGCGCGCGCGGCGGCGCCGCTGTCGCAGCCGCCGTTGCCGCCCGTGCCTGCGATGCCGCCCGTACCGAAGGTCGCGAGGCCACCCGTCGCGTCGCCTGTGCCCGCGGCCTTCGTGCCTGCGCCGCCCGCCGCACCGGCCGCGACGGCGAATCCGTTTGCAGACCTGCTCTCGCCGAGCCCGCCCTCGGCAAACCCGAACGATCCGTTTGCGGGCTTGCTCGGCACACCGGCCGCGCCTGCGAGTGCACCTGTCGATCCGTTCGCGTTCCTGAGCGCACCCACGCCCTCACCCGCACACACACCCGCATACACACGCGCACACACACCCGCCGCTGCGCGGGCGCCGTCGCTCCCACCCGCGCCCGCACCCGCACCCAGCGGCGCACCCGCGCGACTGCCCGACGACTTCGATCCGTTCGCAGACCTCACGCCGCCCTCGTCGCCGAGCGCCGCGGCTTCGACGCGGCCGGTCGGCGCCAACGATCTGCTGGGC
>Ga0075370_10001341_pt1 | contig 10594 bp, 8 predicted proteins | sample EndMethybrTD3035_FD_71398 | JGI IMG/M metagenome (GOLD analysis project Ga0075370, IMG submission 71398) | Populus endosphere microbial communities from Tennessee, USA - Endosphere MetaG P. TD hybrid TD303-5 | ecosystem: Host-associated > Plants > Roots > Endosphere | place: USA: Tennessee... | reverse complement strand
CATCGAGGTCTTCAACGCGATCATGCTGACCGAGCCGGTCAGCATGATCGCGTTGAAGACCTCGATGTGCTTGAGCTTCACTGGCAACCCTGGGTCCGTCCATCTCCGTCCATTAGCGAACCTTATGGTGGATTGTGATCTTTCGATAGGACAAGGCGCGCCGTCGAACCCAGAATGGCCGCGATCGCCCAAGGACATCAACCTGAACGCACCAATGAGCAAGGAACTGGTCGACAACCTGAAGAACCTTTCGGACAGGCCTGCGACGTGAAGCCTTCCGACCACAACTTCGACGGCGTGGTCGGCGTGCTCGGCGGCATGGGGCCGCTGGCGACCATCGACTTCATGCACAAGGTGATGGCCGCCACCGACGCGCAGCGCGACCAGGACCATGTGCCGCTGCTGGTCGCGTCGATCCCCCAGGTGCCCGACCGCGGCACGGCGTTTCGCGGCGAGGGGCCGTCGCCGGCCGGCGCGATGATCGAGATCGGCAAGCGCCTTCGCGACGCCGGCGCGCGAGCGCTCGTGATCCCCTGCAACACCGCACACCTGTGGTTCGACACCGTGCGGCGCGCGGTCGGCCTGCCGATGCTGCACATCGTGGACGCCGCACTCGATGCGGCTTTCGCGAGCGTCGGCAAGGACACGCGGCTCGGCCTGTTATGCACCGAGACGACGCTGGCCTCGCGACTCTACGTCTCGCGCGCGCCGCAGCTCGACTGGGTGCTGCCCACCGCGGATGAAATGCGCGCGCAGGTCATGCCCGGCATCGCCGCCGTGAAGGCCGGCAAGCTCGAGCTCGGCGGCGCGCTGCTGAGCGCCGCGGCGCACGCGCTGGCCCGCCGGGGGGCGCAGGCGCTGGTGCTCGGCTGCACCGAGATACCGCTCGTGCTGGGCCCAGCCGATGCGCCGCTGCCGATGATCGACGCGACCGCCGCGCTCGCGCGACGCACGGTGGCGTGGTCGCTCGCGCAGCGCGAGCCGGCGCAAGCCGAGCTCAGTCCAGGCTGACTTCGGTGCGCACGACGCCGGCGCGGTCGGCGCGAGCGGTCAGCGCGAGGTGCGTGCCTTTCGGCGCGCGCACGACCCACTCGACGACCGTGCGGTCGCCGCTGACCTCGCGGTTCGGCAGGAACGCCTGCAGCGACGCCTTCGGTGCATGGCCTTCGAGCTGCGCCCCTTCGACACGCGGCTTGCCGCTGACGAGCGAGATCTCCGGGTTGCCCTCGGGCAGGTGGATCTCGAAGATCACGCCGCGCACCACCTTGCGTTCGAGCGCGCGCTTGGTCACGTAGGCCGGCAGCCAGCCGGCGTTGCCGACCGCGAAGCGGATGCGCCAGGTGTCGGGCCCGAGCGCGCGCACCTCGGTGCGCAGCAGCTCGAGCTTGGGCAGGCTCAGCGCGATCTGCGTCATCCACGCCGGGAAGCGCGCGACCTCGCGCTCGCGCAGATGCGGCGGCGGGTTGCGCCAGAAGTTCAGCTTGTCCCAGCCGCCGATCTCGACCGCGCCGAGCTGCGGATGCATGAACGGCTTCCACTCGGCATGCGCCTGGCCGGCGCACTGCTCGTCGCTCCACTTCAGGAGCTTGAGGTCGTCCTCGACCGGGTGCTCGCGGTACCAGTCGATCCACTTGTAGTCGGTGATGCCGGCCTCGCGGTTCGGCGCCCACAGCTCGACCACCCAGAACAGCGCGCCCAGGTGCTCGTAGAGCCAGTCCTGCGTGCCGCCGATGGTTTCCTTCGGGTGGTACTTGAAGTCGTGCCAGATGCTGATCGCCGGATAGCCGGTCAGCTCGGCACCGAGCGTGCTGAAGCGTTTGATCGACCACAGATCCTCGGCGATCATGTCGTCGTCGCTCTGCGTGCCCATCGGCCGCAGGATCACGCCGCTGTGCGTGTGGTAGCTGATCGCCGCGCCGATGTTCGGGTGCGCGAGCACGAAGTCGATCATCGCCTTGACCTCGGGCTCGCTCGCCGGATAGGCGCCGGCGCCGACCTGCTCGAACTCCTGGCGCCAGGCGGCCGGGAAGTTGCGGTTCAGGTCCAACCCTTCGGGGTCGCGGTTGACGTTGATCGTCAGCCCGTCGTAGTTGATCAGCGTGCCCTCGGGCATCAGCCGGTAGTACTCGCCGCCGAACTCGCCGGGGCGGCGCGCGACCATCAGGCGCGGATCCTGCTCGCACTTCTTGTAGCCGCCGTGCGGGTCGGGCACCCGCATGAACAGCACGCGGCCATCGCCGTCGACGTCTTCGATGCGCAGCCCGTCGACCGCGTCTTCCTCGAACGGATAGCGGCGCGTGCTCGAGCGGATGTGGCGCGGCTTGTCGGCGAGCGCGAGCTCGGCGCCGTCGGGATTCAGGCGCGGGCAGAGGTAGACGGTGCGGGTAGCCAGCAACTGCGTGATCTGGGGGTCCACGTTGTGGCCGGTGACGAGCTGGTGCAGGTAGTACAGCACCGCGGTGCTCGCGGTGAGCTCGGCCGCGTGGATGTTGCCGTCGGCCCAGAACGCGGGCTTGTCGGTGTCGGGACCGGTGGCGCTATCGGTGACGGCAGCAACCCAGATGTCGCGGCCCTCGAAGCTCTTGCCGATCGAGGTGACGCTGACCAGATCGGGGTGCGCGTCGGCGTAATCGAACAGCAGCCGGCTCAGCGCGTCGTAGCGATAGAAGGTGTCGAAGCGGGGAGTCGGCGTGGCGGGTGCGGTCATGAGGTGAAGTCGGAGGGGCCGTGCATTGCCGTGTGTTGGCGACGCGGGCATTTGAACACGGGCCGCGCGGCGCCGACGACGTCAGCGCGCCACGCCGCCCAGGACCCGAGCCGACGCGCGGGCGACCTGACTCACGCCCGATTCGCTCAGGTGGCAAGCGTCGAATCGATCCTGCGGGCGCAGCAGCGCGTCGAGGTCCACGCCTCGCAGCACGTTCCTTGCGCGAACGCCGTGCCAGGCAAGCACACCGCGCTGCGCGCGGGCGACCGGGTTGTCGGGGGTCCAACGCTCGGGGGCCAGGCACCAGGTCGCCGTGTACACGTGGACGGGCGCGCCGATGCCCGCGCGACGTATCGACGCGACGACGTGGCCAAGCGCCGCCGTGTAGGCCCGCTCGCTGGTCTCCCGCCCGAAGTCCGCTTCGCCCTGGACCCACAGCACCGCCGTGACATCGAGGCGATGCTGCAGCTGCGTGGCCTCTCGCGCCAGCACCGGCTGCAGGTCGCCACGACCGACCCAGCGCGCGATCGGGGAGCCGGCCACCGCGATCGGCGCCAGCACGACGCGGTCGAACTTGCCGCTGGCCAGCAGCGAGCGAGCCATCGGCGTCCAGGGCTCCTGCTGCCAGCCGGTCGCACCCAGCAGCGGCGACGCGGCGACATGGCAGCGGCCGTCGTGCCAGTTCAGCACGGCTTCGTCGGACGCCGCCGGCGACGCGCTCTGCGCGTGGTTGCCGGCGTTCGATTGGCCGAGGATCAGGATCGTCGCGACGCGCGGCGAGCGCTCGGGGCATGCCGTTTCGCGCTTGCCGGGCCACGCGACCAGGCGCTGCGCGGCATCGAATTGCGCGCCGGGGGGTGCCGGCTGCGCCGCCGCTGCAACGCACGACGCGCCGGCGGCCCAGGCGACGGCACGACGACGATCCATCGCGCGGCCGGCCACAGCTTCTCAGGCCGGCGGCTGCTCAGGCCCAGGCAACACGCCGGGCACGCGCTTCCAGCCGGCCTTGCGCCAGCGCTGGAACGCGCTCTTGAGCCGTAGCGAGCGCTCTTCGACCAGGTGCCAGGAAGCGTATGCGAACAGCCAGGTGATCACGAACGCGAGCACGAGCATGCGCAGCGGCCCGACCTGTGGCCAGAGATGGTAGATCGCGATCTGCACCGGGAAGGCGTAGATGTACATCCCGTACGAGAAGTCGCCGACGCGGTTGAACAGCCGGACCCGCCCCGCGGGCACCAGCGCGAGGTACAGCGTCAGGTACGCGATCGAGCAGCGGTAGACCACCCCGAACGCGGTCATGCTGAACGCCGACAGCGCGAGCAGCGCGACCACCCCGGCCAACCAGAGTCGTGTGGCCGGGATGCGGTCGCGCGCGACGTACAGCGCTGCGCCGCAGAAGAACTTCGCGAACAGCCGCCAGAAATCGGTCGGCGTGTCGGTCAGGAAAAGGCTGAGGTCGACGACCACACCGAGCAGCGCCGCGACGATGCACAGCATCGACAGCACGCCGGGCCGTCGGCCGCGCAGGAACCACAGGCCGACCCACGTGCCGCCGAGCAGCGCGTACATCGCGATTTCGCTCGGCAAGGTCCACAGCGATCCGTTGACCGCATGCGGGAAGCCCGGCAGCGTCCACTCGACGCCGCGCACGAGGAGCGCGTTCTTGATCGCGAAGCGCCAGGTCTGCCACTCCGAGAAGAAGGCCGACGGCGCGAGGCTGGTGAAGCAGAACCCGAACACCAGCACGGTGAGTGCGAGCGACACCCACAGGCCGGGGAAGATCCGCAGGCAGCGCGCCGCTGCGAACTCGATCGCATCGCGCCGCGTAACCAGGCTCGCGGTGACGAGAAAGCCGCTCGCGGCAAAGAATATGTCGACCGCGAGCTCGCCCAGCGACAGCCCCAAGCTGGCGCGAAACGGCTCGGCGGCTCCGCTTTGCAGCGAGATCGCGAAGCTGTGGCTGACCAGCACCAGCGTGGCCGCGACCAGCCGCAGCAGGTTGAAGTTGTTGTCGCGCCCGGACCAGTGATCGCCCAGCCTGCCGCCAGACCGCAGCGTCGACGGTTCGGATGGCGTGCCGTGCCCCTGGGTCATCACTGCGCCCGAAAGAGGCTCTGGAAATGCCGCGACACCGGCAGCTTCTCGTCGCGGCCGCGCAAGGTCAGCACCATCGTGCCGTCGTCGACACGCACGGCGCTCGCGATGTGGCGCTGGCTGACGACCACCGAACGGTGCACCTGCCAGAAGCGATTCGGGTCGAGCTGCGCGAGCAGCTCCTTCAGCGGGGTTCGAACCAGCGCTTCGCCGCCGCCGTAGACGACGCGCGTGTAGCGGCTGTCGGACTCGAAATACACGACGTCCTCGACCCGCACCAGGCGGACCTCCTTGCCGACACCGGCCTGGATCACCTCGAGCGGCGCCGGCTTGCGAACCTGGCCGACGAGCTGCGTCAGCAGCGCCTGCAGATCGGGCGGTGCCGCGTTCGGCGCCGCGAGCCGATCCTTGACGCGGCCGCAGGCGCGCTCGATGCGGTCGACCTGGATCGGCTTGAGCACGTAGTCGACCGCGCCCGCATCGAACGCGGCCAGTGCATGGTCGCCATGCGCTGTGACGAACACGACGTGCGCGCGCGACCGGATGCGCTGCGCAACCTCGATGCCGGTCAGCCCCGGCATGCGCACGTCGAGGAAGCAGACCTCGGGCTCGTGCTCGAGGAACGCGTCCCATGCGTCGACGCCGTTCACGCACTCCTGCACCACGCGCAGCTCGGGCCAGGCATGCCGCAGCATGTGCACGAGCTGGGCACGCGGCGCTTCTTCGTCGTCGGCGATCAGGGCAGTGGGCATGGAAATCGGCACGCAGGCGGTCGCGGGTCGGAGCTCGAAGCGTGTCGATCAGGACCAGCACGGGGAAGCCAGCAGTTTGCACGATTTGGTGCCGGCCTCAGCCATCTCGACAACACCGCGGGCCCCTCACACAGGGGGGACGGTGTCGACGGGCCAGCGCGCGAGCGCCTGCGTCCCGTGCGAATCGTCCCTTGCCTGCAAGCGCAGCAGCGCCCCCTCGCCGAAGGCATGGCGCAAGCGTTCGCGGGTGTTGGTGATGCCGACGCCGTCGCTTGCATCCGCGGCCAGGCCGATGCCATTGTCGAGCACCTGCGCTTCGCAGCAGTCATCGCGGCGGCGCACCTGGACCCGCAACTCGCCACCGCGCAGGGCCGGCTCGATCCCGTGCTCGATCGCGTTCTCGACCAGCGTGATCAGAATCCCCGGCGGGAGGGTCAGCATCGCGCAGTCCTTCGACAGATCGATCCGATAGCGCAGACGCTCGCCGAGCCGCGCGCTCATGATCTCGAGATAGTGGCGCAGCACCTCGCACTCCTGCGCGAGCGTGACCCGCGCCACGAGCATGTGTTCGGTCGAGCCGCGCAGAAAACTGGTCAGCGCGCGCAGCAGCGGTGCGGCGCGCGCATCGCCGACGTCGACCCAGTGCTGCAGCGCCGCGAGCGTGTTGAACAGGAAGTGCGGCTGGATCTGCGCCTGCAGCAGCCGCAGGCGTGCCTGCGTCGCCTGGCGCAGTACCGCGTCGCGCTCCTGCTCGGCACGCGCGCGAGCGAGCTCGCGCTCGAGCAATTGCCGCCGGGCCGCCGCCACCGCCGCGAGCAGCACCAGCACACCGGCAAACGCGACGAACTGCAACGGGGTGGCACGCCGCGCCACGAGCATCAAGGCCTCGTGCCAGGACATGCCTTGCTCGACCAAGCCGTCCAGACGCCCGCCGAACGATGCAATCGCCGCGGCGTAGGTCGCGACCAGCACGATCAGGAAGACGCGCAACAGCCGGCGCCCGCGAAAACGATGCGGCCGCAGCCACGCCGACATCCCCGCCTTGAACAGCCCGACGAAGTTCGTCACGGCGAACAGCAACGCGAGCCACATCGGGAGTGGATCCGGGTCGGTCGCGAACCCGTAGGTCGTGCCGGCGATGCCGCACACCAGCCCGACCCACAGCCCGCTCGCACGCGGGCTCAGCAGGAAGGCGTCGCGCTCGATCGCGACCGGCCTCAGCTCGGCCGGAAGCCGCGTGTACCGCGCGATCGAACGCCCGAGGACCCAGCGTTGCAGCCGACTCAGGCCGACCGGCAATGTGACCGTGTTGCTCATCGCGGCAGTGTAAGAAGCGCCCGATGCGCCCGCCGGCCCGATGCGGTGAGGCGCCGGCGCGACGACACGAAACGCCGCCAGCGCTGCATGAGCGGCATCCGGCGCAGCGCGGCGTACCATGACGCACTCCTTCTTGCTCCGAATCCGCACCGACCGTCATGTGCCAGCTGCTCGGCATGAACTGCAATGTTCCGCAAGACATCATGTTCAGCTTCACCGGCTTTGCCACGCGCGCCGAAGAGCACAAGGACGGCTTCGGGATCGCGTTCTTCGAAGGCGCCGGCGTGCGCCTGATGGTCGACGCCCAGAGTGCGCGCCATTCGCCGATCGCCGAGATGGTGCGGCGCTATCCGATCAAGAGCGACAACATCGTCTCGCACATCCGCAAGGCGACGCAGGGCCGGGTCGCGCTGGAGAACACCCATCCCTTCGTGCGCGAGCTGTGGGGCCGCTACTGGGTGTTTGCGCACAACGGCGACTTGAAGGGCTTCACGCCGCGCCTGCACGGCGCGTTCCGCCCGGTCGGCGAGACCGACAGCGAGCGCGCCTTCTGCTGGCTGATGCAGGAACTGGCCAAGGCGCACGCGAGCGTACCGAGCGTGCACGAGCTCACCGCCACGCTGCGCGAGCTGGCGCCGACGCCGGCCGCTCACGGCACCTTCAACTTCATGCTCAGCAACGGGCAGGCACTGTGGGCGCATTGCTCGACCCACCTGCATCACCTGGTGCGCCAGCATCCGTTCGCGCACGCGTCGCTGCACGACGAGGACCTGAGCGTCGACTTCGCGCAGGTCACCTCCACCACCGACCGCGTCGCGGTGATCGTCACCGAACCGCTGACGCGCGACGAGCAGTGGACGGCGATGTCGGCGGGCGAGCTGTGCGTGTTCGTCGACGGGGCCCGCGTCGATCGGACGTAGAACCCGCTCGCAGGCCGGGCCGCCTCAGCCGCGCTCGATGAAGAGCCGCAGGATGCCCTTGGCGCTGACCAGGTTGCCCGGGTTGCTGGTTTCGTTCAGCACGCCGCTCATGCGCCGCAGGATGCGTGGGCTGCCGCGCGCGCGCCAGATCAGCAGATCGGCGAGCCACGGCCGGCGGTTCACGACGTTGGCCCGCTGGTACAGGTCGAAACGCGGCTTCAGCGCGTGCAGGCGCGCTTCGTAGTCGGCGCGCACGGCAGCGTCAAGCCGGTCGTGCGAACGGCCGCCGACGATCGCCTCGGCAGCGTGGATGCCGGTCTCGAGCGCCTTGCCGATGCCTTCGCCGGTGAACGAGTAGGTGCTGCCGGCGGCCTCGCCGGTGACGAGCAGTCCGGGCCGCGAAAAGAGCGCCCCTTCGAGCGTGCAGCGCAGCGGCGCGCCCTTCATCGGGCCGAGCAGCGTACCGTCGCTCATCAGCTCGCGCGCCGGCGCGTAGACGCGCGTGAAGTCCTCGAACACCTGACGCAGGTTGCCTTCCTTCTTGGTCAGCTTGCCGCGGCGCTCTTCGCCATGGCTGTCGGCGATGCCGACGCCGATGTTGAACACCCCGTCGCGGCACGGAAAGATCCATCCGTAGCCGGGCGCGAGCGCGCGGTGCCAGACGACTTCGAGCTTGTCGATGCGGCCGGCCATGCGCTCGTTCTTCACGTAGCCGCGCAGCGCGACGCCGCTCGGCGTGTGGCGCTGCGACATGCCCGAGGCCAGCAGCGCCTGCGGCACCGCGCCGGTCGCGAGCACGACCCAGCGGGCGCGCAGCTCGCGCGCGGTGTCGCCGTGCTGCAGCGTCGCGCCGACGACCGCGCCCTCGGCCTCGATCGGCGCGACGAAGCGCAGCGGCGCGAACATGCGCACGCCGGCGTCGACCGCGGCGCGGCACAGGAGGTCGTCGAGCTGCTTGCGCGGCAGCACCGCGAGCGTGCCCGGCACGTCGATGCGTCCGCCGCGCGGCCCGATGCAGCCGACGAAGCCGCTCGCCTGGGCCTGCGCCATCACCGCGTCGAGCACGCCGAGCTTGCGAAGCGCGTTGTGCGCGTCGGGGATCAGGCCGTCGCCGCAGACCTTGTCGCGCGGGAAGGCATGCTGGTCGACCAGCACGACGTCGATGCCGGCGCGTGCGAGCGTCAGCGCGGCGGCGCTGCCGGCCGGGCCGGCGCCGACCACGAGCACATCGCAGGAAGAAGGGAGGAGTTCAATGCCGAGATTCATCAAGCGGGCGATTCTAGGGAGCCTTGCGCGGCGCCATCTGCAGCGCGGCGAGCACCGCACATGCGGTGATCGCGCCGATCAGCACGAAGGTTTCGTGGAACGCGCGCACCGGATCGTCGTGGCGCGCCTGCAGCCGCCATTCGAGCACGATGCCGACCAGGCTGATGCCGACCGCGCCGCCGAGCTGGCGCATGAAGTTGATCGTGCTCGCGCCTTGCGAGATCAGCTCGTCGGGCAAGCCGCGCATCGCGCCGAGGTTCAGCGACGGCAGCACGAAGCCCAGTCCGATGCGCCCGACGATCGCCCACACGACGATCCACCACAGCGAGCTCGCGAGGCCCACCGTGACCATCAGGAAGAACGACGCGGCGAGCAGCAGCAGCCCGGTCGCGACGAGGCGCGACACGGGCTGCCGGTCGGCCAGCCGACCGGCGAGCGGGATCGTCACCGCGAGCACCAGTCCGGCCGGCAGCAGCGCGACGCCGGCCTGCGACGGCGGCAGCTTCAGGCCGATCTGCATGAACACCGGCACCAGATAGGTCGAGCCGAACAGCGCCATGCCGTAGGTGAACGCGACCACGCCGCCCATCGCGAACGCGCGGTGCCCGAACAGGCGCAACTCCATGAGCGGCCGCGTGCCGCGCCGCTGGTGCACGATGAAACCGAACACCGCGGTCGCGCTGCAGCCGAGCAGCGCCCAGCCGGTCGTTGCCGATGCGCCGTGCAGCTCGACCATGCCGTTGAGCAGCGCCAGCACCCCGATCGCGATCAGCACCAGGCCGACCGCGTCGAGCCGCGTTCCAGGCTGGTTGATGGCCGCACCGCCGGGCGCCGCCACCGGCAGATAACGCCGCGCAAGCCACAGCGCCGTCACGCAGAACGGCACCACGACGAAGAAGATCGAGCGCCAGCCGAACCACTCGACCAGCACACCGCCGACACTCGGCCCGAGCGCCGGCGCGAGCACGACGCCGAAGCCGAAGATGCCCATCGCGCGGCCCTGCTCCTCCGCGCCGAACGCGCGCATCACGATGATCGCGGGAATCGGCTGCAGCACGCCGGCCGCGAGCCCTTCGGCCACACGCATCGCGAGCACCAGCTCGAACCAGCGCGACAGCCCGCCGAAGATGCCGCCGCCCATCAGCAGCAGCACCGCGCCGACATAGGCGTGCCGGTAGCCGAAGCGCTCGAGCAGCCACGGCGTGGTCAGCATGGACAGGGTCATCGCCGCCATGAAGCCGGCCGACAACCACTGCGCCCGCTCCTGGCCGAGCGCGAAGACGCGGCTCATGTCGGGCACTGCAACGTTGATGATCGTCGACGCCATGATCGACGCCATCGTGCCGATCATCACCGTCAGCAGCACGAACCAGCGGTAATTCGGCCCGAAGCGCTCGCGCAGCGCGTCGCGTGAATGCGGATGGGTGTCGGTCATGCGGGCACGGCGGAGCCGGCGAATGCCGGCTGCGCGATTGTGCCCGGCCGCGGTACGCGTCGAGCCCGAGCGCCGGGCCGCCCCGAGCCGGGCTCGATCCCCC
>Ga0075370_10001340_pt1 | contig 10598 bp, 7 predicted proteins | sample EndMethybrTD3035_FD_71398 | JGI IMG/M metagenome (GOLD analysis project Ga0075370, IMG submission 71398) | Populus endosphere microbial communities from Tennessee, USA - Endosphere MetaG P. TD hybrid TD303-5 | ecosystem: Host-associated > Plants > Roots > Endosphere | place: USA: Tennessee... | reverse complement strand
CGCGCGAACTTCTCCGGCGGGTGGCCGCGCTCGCTGCTGTCCAGGCCGACGCCGATGAACCGCGAGCGCGCATTTTCAACATACGGCAGCGCTTCATCGAGGGTTGCGAACGCCGCTTCCTCGCTGAGATGCCGCAGGAAGCACAGGATCAGCGCCGCGCTGATGTCGAGCTCGCGCTGCGCGCTGTCGCAGGCGCGGCTCAGCCCATCGATCACGGTCTTGAACGGCACGCCGCGATCGGTGTGCGTCTGCGGGTCGAAGAACAGCTCGGCGCGCACCACGTGGTCGGCCGCGGCTCGGCGGAAGTACGCCATCGCCATGTCGTGGAAGTCTTCCTCCTTCAACAGCACGCTGGCGCCGGCGTAGTAGATGTCGAGGAAGCTCTGCAGGTCGGTGAACGCGTAGGCCGCGCGCAGCGCCTCGACGCTCGGGTAGGCCAGCGCGACGCCGTTGCGCTGCGCGAGCGCAAAGATCAGCTCGGGCTCGAGCGAGCCTTCGATGTGGATGTGCAGCTCGGCCTTGGGCATGGCGCGCAGCAGCTCGGGCAGGTGCGCGCGGGGGATGGCGTCGAAATCGATGGTGGTCATGGCATACGTCTCGGGAAACAACGAGGGCCGCTCGCGGCGGCCCTCCCCCTGCCATCTCCTCGGAAGGAGAGGGAATCGAACTTACTTCTTGTCGCCGCTCGGCACCTTGCCTTCCACGCCCTTCACGTAGAAGGTGATGCCCTTCATGAACTTGTCGTCGGCGGCCGCGTCCTTCGCGAGAATCTCCTTGCCGTCGCTGCCGACGATCGGGCCTTTCCAGATCACGAGGCTGCCGTCCTTCAGGCCGGCCTTGACCTTCTCGAGCTTGTCCTTCAGCTCGGCCGGCACCTTGTCGGAGATCGACACGAGGTCGATCGCGCCTTCCTTGACGCCCCACCACGTGTCGGGCCCGGCCTTCCACGAGCCGTCCAGCGCTTCCTTCGTGGCCTTGATGTAGTACGGGCCCCAGTTGATGACCGACGAGGCCAGGTGCGCCTTCGGGCCGTAGGCGGTCATGTCGCTGTCCCAGCCGAACGCATACTTGCCGGCCTTCTCGGCCGTTTGCAGCACGGCGGGCGAGTCGGTGTTCTGCATCAGCACGTCGGCGCCGCCGTTGATCAGCGACTGCGCGGCCTCGGTTTCCTTCGGCGGGTTGAACCACTCGTTGACCCAGACGACCTTGGTCTTGATCTTGGGGTTCACCGACTGCGCGCCGAGCGTGAAGCTGTCGATGTTGCGGATCACCTCGGGGATCGGGATCGAGCCGACGACGCCCAGCGTGTTCGTCTTCGTCATGCCGCCGGCGATCACGCCGGCCATGTAGGCACCTTCGTACGTGCGCGAGTCGTAGGTGCGCATGTTGTCGGCGCCCTTGTAGCCGGTGGCGTGCTCGAACTTCACGTCCTTCGCGTCGGCGGCCACTTTGAGCATCGGCTCCATGTAGCCGAAGGTCGTGCCGAAGATCAGCTTGTTGCCCTGGCCGATCATGTCGCGGAACACGCGCTCGGCGTCGGCGGCCTCGGGCACCTTCTCGACGAAGCTGGTCTCGATCTTGTCGCCGAGCTCCTTCTCGAGCATCTTGCGGCCGTTGTCGTGGGCGTAGGTCCAGCCGCCGTCACCGACCGGGCCGACGTATGCGAACGCGACCTTCAGCTTGCCCGGCGCCGCGGCCGATGCCGCCGCGGCCGGCTCCGATGCCGCGCTCGCCGCGGTGGCGGGCGCCGCTTCTTCCTTCTTGCCGCAGCCGGCCAGCGCCGCCAGCGCCGCGAGCGAGCCCCAGCCCGCTGCCTTGATGATCGAACGTTTGGAAATGCGAGTCATGTTGTCTCCAGAGTGAGGATGGAGCGAAAGCGCGGGCGATTATCGAGCACGGGCTTGCCGCTAGCTTCCGGGAAAGAACGGCTTGCCGATCGAGGCCGGCATGTTGATGCGGATGAACGCGGCATTGCGCGAGATCAGCACCAGCACGACGATGGTCGCAAGATACGGCAGCATGCTGAGGAACTGGCTCGCCACTTCGACCCCCTGGTTCTGCAGAAACAGCTCGAGCATCGTCACGCCGCCGAATAGGTAGGCGCCGAGCAAGACACGTGCCGGCCGCCACGTCGCGAAGGTCGTCAACGCCAGCGCGATCCAGCCCTTGCCGGCCACCATGCCCTCGACCCACAGCGGCGTGTAGACCACCGACAGGTACGCGCCCGAGACGCCGCACAGCGCCCCGCCGATCACGACCGCGAGCAGCCGGATGCGCCGCACTGGATAGCCCAGCGCATGCGCCGACTCGGGCGATTCGCCGACCGCACGCAAGACCAGGCCGGCGCGCGACCGGTACAGGAACCAGGCGAGCGCGATCGTCAGCGCGATCGCCACGTACACCATCGGGTGCTGCTTGAACAGCGCCGGGCCCACCAGCGGGATGTCGGCGAGCCCGGCGATCTCGAAGTGCGGCCGCTCCGAGAGCTTCTGCTGCGTGTACTTGATGCCGGCGAAGGCCGAGAAGCCGGCGCCGAACAGGCTGAGCGCGAGCCCGGTCGCGTACTGGTTGGTGTTGAGCCAGATCACGAGCACGCCGAACGCCGCGGCCAGCAGCGCGCCGGCACCGGCGCCGGCCGCGAACGCGAGCCAGTCACTGCCGGTGTGCACGCCGGTCGCGAAACCGGCGATCGCGGCAACCAGCATCATCCCTTCCGCACCCAGGTTGACGACGCCGGAGCGTTCGTTGATCAGCATGCCGAGGGCGGCGAACGCGAGGACGGTGCCTGCGTTCAGCGTGTCGTGCAGCAGGTGGGCTAATGCTTCCATTTCAGTGGCTCCTTGTTCGCTTGGGGCGAGAGCCCGCCGGATTTCGCCCGGCCGGCGACCTACTTTCATTTGTGGGCACAAATGAAGGTGACCCGCCGGCCGGGCGGGACCGGCGGGCTCTCGCCCTGAGAGACACCATCTCAAGCCCCCTTCGAAGAAGTCGTCGCCAACACGGCTGCCGCCGGCACATGCGCATGCGGCACGCTCTTCCACCGCACGCGGTAATGGATCAGCGTGTCGCAGGCCAGCAAGGTGAACAGCAGCAACCCCTGGAACACGCCCGTCAGCGACTTCGGCAGCCCGAGCCGCGACTGCGCGAGCTCGCCGCCGATGTAGAACATGCTCATCAGGATGGCCGAGAACACGATGCCCACCGGATGCAGCCGGCCGACGAACGCGACGATGATGGCCGCGAAGCCGTAGCCGGCCGGCACGTACGGCGTGAGCTGGCCCAGCGGGCCGGCGATCTCGAGGCCGCCGGCGAGGCCCGCCATCGCGCCCGAGATCAGCAGCGCGGTCCACAGCGCGCGGCGCGACGAGAACCCGGCATAACGCGCCGCTGCCGGCGCGAGCCCGCCGACCTGCAGCTGGAAGCCGGCATACGTCCGGAACAGCAGCACCCAGAACAGCACCACCGCGACCAGCGCGACGATCACGCCGGCGTTGACCCGATAGCCGGTGAAGAGCTTGGGCACCTGCGTCGATTTCAGGAACGTGATGGTCTGCGGGAAGTTGTAGCCGGCCGGGTCCTTCCATGGTCCGTAAACCAGGTAGCTCAGCACGAAGCCGGCGACGTACACGAGCATCAGGCTGACCAGGATCTCGTTTGCGTTGAAGCGGTCGCGCAGCAGCGCGACGATGGCCGCCCAGACCATGCCGCCGACGATGCCAGCGACGAGCACGAGCACCACGAACCAGCCGCCGGTGGACGGCGTGGCCTGCATCGCGACGCCGCTGGCGAAGATTGCGCCGAGGATGTACTGGCCTTCGGCGCCGATGTTCCAGACGTTGGAGCGGAAGCACACCGCGAGGCCGAGCGCGATCAGCAGCAGCGGCGTCGCCTTGATCGCGAGCTCGTTCAGCGCGTAGAGACTCTTGATCGGCTCGATGAAGAAGATCGTGAGGCCGCGCAGCGGATCCTTGCCGAGCAGCGCGAACAGGATCGTGCCGATCACGACCGTGATCGCGAGCGCGAGCAGCGGCGACGCCATCGACATCAGCTTCGACGGCTGCGGGCGGACTTCAAGCTTGAGCATGGGTGGTCTCCTTGTCGGCGGCTGTCGGGCGCTTGTCTGCGCTGCTGTCCCCGCTCTTGTCTGCGCTCTTGTCCCACAACCCGCTCATCCACTCGCCGATCATCTCGATCGTCGCTGCCGACGTCGCGACGCTGGGCGAGACGCGCCCCTGCGCGATCACGACGAGCCGGTCGCAGATCTCGAACAGCTCGTCGAGCTCTTCGCTGACGACCAGCAGCGCACAGCCCTGGTCGCGCAGCGCGAGCAGCTCGCCGCGGATCTGCGCGGCCGCGCCGACGTCCACGCCCCAGGTCGGCTGCGAGACGATCAGGAGCTTCGGGTTCGCGTCGATCTCGCGGCCGACGATGAACTTCTGCAGGTTGCCGCCCGACAGGCTCTTCGCCGCCGCGTCGGGCCCGCCCGCCTTCACGTTGAAGCGCTTGATCAGGTCGGCGGCGAGCGTGCTCACGTCATGCGTGGAAATCCAGCCGGACTTCGACACCGCGCCGGTGCGCGTCAGCAGCGTGTTCGCCGCGAGCGAGAGCGTCGGCACTGCGCCGCGGCCAAGCCGCTCCTCGGGGACGAAATGCAGTCCGGCGTGGCGCCGCCGGCGCGGGGAAGCCTGGGCGATGTCGCGGCCGAAGAGCGTGATCGAGCCCTTGGGCGCGCGCGCGTCCTCGCCCGAGAGCGCCGCCATCAGCTCCTGCTGGCCGTTGCCCGAGACGCCGGCGATGCCGACGATCTCGCCGGCGCGCACGTCGAAGCGGATGTCGGCGAGGCTCATGCCGAAGTGATCCTCCTTGGTCAGGCTCAGGCCCTTCACGTCGAGCACGACCTCGCCGAGCCGCGGCGGACGGTGCTGCAGCTGCGGCGGCTCGGCGCCGATCATCATGCGCGACAGCCCGGCGTTGGTCTCGGTGCGCGGATCGACCTCGCCGGTGACCTTGCCGCCGCGCAGCACCGTGCAGTGGTGGCACAGCGCGCGGATCTCGTCGAGCTTGTGGCTGATGTAGAGGATCGAGCAGCCCTGCGCCGCGAGCTGGCGCAGCGTGACGAACAGCTTGTCGACGGCCTGCGGCGTCAGCACCGAGGTCGGCTCGTCGAGGATCAGCAGCTTCGGGCCGGTGAGCAGCGCCCGCACGATCTCGACCCGCTGGCGCTCGCCGACCGAGAGCGTGTGCACCGGGCGCAGCGGGTCGACGTCCAGCCCGTATTCCTTCGCGACCTTGGTGATGCGCCCGGTCACGTCGGCCAGCGAGATCGTCTTCTCCAGGCCGAGCCAGACATTCTCGGCGGCGGTCAGCGTGTCGAACAGGCTGAAGTGCTGGAACACCATGCTGATGCCCAGATGCCGCGCCTCGTGCGGGTTGCGGATGTTCACGGGCTGGCCGTTCCAGAGGATCTCGCCCTCGTCGGGCCGGACCGCGCCGTAGATCATCTTCATCATCGTCGACTTGCCGGCGCCGTTCTCGCCGAGCACGGCGTGGATCTGGCCGGCCTCGACCTTCAGGTTGACCGAATCGTTGGCCTTGACGGCCGGGTACTGCTTGCTGATGTTGATCAGTTCGAGTCGAAGCATGGCGCGAATCTCCTGCACCCGGAAACCTAGCAAGTATCGGGCGCAGCGACCCGCGCCCGACTGCGACTGAACCCTAGCTTCAGCCGCCGCCGATGTAGATGAACTTGAACAGGAACACGCCGCCGATCAGCCAGGCCATCGCGTGCACGTCCTTGACCTTGCCGGTCAGCAGCTTGATCAGGCAGTAGGCGATGAAGCCGAACGCCAGGCCGTTGGCGATCGAATAGGTGAACGGCATCATCAGCGCCGTCACCGCGGCCGGAATCACCTCGGTGCTCTCGTCCCAGTTCAGCTCGACCAGCTCGCGCAGCATCAGGCAGGCGACGTAGAACAGCGCCGGCGCGGTCGCATACGCGGGCACCGAGCCGGCCAGCGGCGCGATGAACAGGCAGGCGAGGAACAGCACCGCGACCGTCAGCGCCGTCAGGCCGGTTCGCCCGCCCGCCTGCACGCCGGCGGCGCTCTCGGCGTACGCGGTGGTGCTCGAGGTGCCGAGCAGCGAGCCGGCGAAGATCGCCGCGCTGTCGGCGAACAGCGCCTTGTTCAGCCGCTCCATCTTGCCCGGCACGAGCAGCCCGGCGCGCTTGGCCACGCCCATCAGCGTGCCGGTCGCGTCGAACAGCTCGACCAGGAAGAACACCAGCACCACGTTCAGGAAGCCGCCCGACAGCGCCGCCTTGATGTCCAGCTGCAGGAACGTCGGCGCGATCGACGGCGGGCTGGCCACGAGGCCGTTGAACTTGTTGCCGCCGAAGAAGAACGAGGCCACCGTGACGGCCATGATCCCGATCAGGATCGCGCCGGGCACCTTCAGCCGGTCCAGCACGACGATCAGGATGAAGCCGATCGACGCCAGCACCACCGGCGCCGAGTGCAGATCGCCCAGCGTCACGAAGGTCGCGTCCGACTTCGCGACGACACCGGCGCCCTTCAGCGCGATGATCGCGAGGAACAACCCGATGCCCACGGTGATCGCGATGCGGATCGACTGCGGGATCCCGCGGATGATCAGCTCGCGCAGCTTGAAGACCGTGACGAGCAGGAACAGGCAGCCCGAGACGAACACCGCACCGAGCGCGGCCTGCCAGGTGAACCCCATGTGCAGCACGACGACGAACGCGAAGTACGCATTCAGCCCCATGCCCGGCGCGAGCGCGATCGGGTAGTTCGCGTACAGCGCCATGATCGCGGTGCCGAGCGCGGCGATCAGGCAGGTCGCGACGAACACCGCCTCCTTCGGCATGCCCGCCGCCGACAGGATCGACGGGTTGACGAAGACGATGTAGGCCATTGTCAGGAAGGTCGTCAGCCCGGCGACGATTTCGGTGCGCACGTCGGTCTTGTGCTCGCCGAGCTTGAAGAACCTCTCGAGGAATTGCATCCGGCCTGGCTCCTTGCGGTCTGCCGGAGCGCCTGCCGGTGTCGTCGTCGCGTCGTGTGTCGCCGCCGCGGCTGTCGTCGTCGAATGAAGCTGCATATGCCTTGTCTCCTGGCGGCCTGCCGGCCTGTCTGTCGTCGTAGCCCCCGTGTCGCTTGTTGTTGTCGTCGTCGAATCGGAAATGGTGCGACCTATGGGCTCGGGTCGCGCGAATCACGCACGTCTCGCACGTGCCGCGGCGTGCCGGCCACATAGGCAGCGACCAGGTTGCGGTCGTCGGCCAGCGTGATGAACGCGAACACGCGCTCGTGCAGGCCTTGCGCCACCTCCATGCGGCGCTGCGCGACCGGCTCGGCAGCCCAGTCCCAGACGCAGACGTCGGCCGTGCAGCCCGCCTCGAACGAGCCGATCTCGGCATCGAGCTGCAGCGCCTCGGCCGCGCCGCGCGTCGCGGCATGCAGCGCGACCCACGCGGTCAGCCGCTCGCCGCGCAGCGCCTGGACCTTGTAGGCCTCGGCCATCGTGCGGATCATCGACAGGCTGGTGCCGCCGCCGACGTCGCTCGCCAGGCTGACGCGCGCGCCGGCCGCGTTCATCGCGGTCCAGTCGAACAGCCCGCTGCCGAGGAACAGGTTGGACGACGGGCTGTGCGCGATCTGCGCGCCGCTCGCGTGCAACGCGGCGCGGTCCTCATCGTCGAGCCAGATGCCGTGCGCGAGCACGCTGCGCGCGTGCAGCAGGCCGGCGTCGGCATACACGCCGAGATAGCTGCGCGCATCCGGGAACAGGGTGCGAACCCAGCGCACCTCGTCGCGGTTCTCGGCGACGTGGGTCTGCATGTACAGGCTCGCGTCGCTCCGGCACAGCGCGCCGGCCATCGCGAGCTGCTCGGGCGTGCTGGTCGGCGCGAAGCGCACGGTCACCGCGTACGCGAGCCGGTCGCGCCCGTGCCAGCGCCGGATCAGGTCGGTGCAGTCGCGCTCGGCCTGCATCACATCGTCGCGCAGGCCATCGGGCGAATGCCGGTCCTGCAGCACCTTGCCGGTGACGAGGCGCATGCCGCGCGTGCGCGCCGCCTCGAACATCGCGTCGGCCGACACCTTGTGCGCGGTCGCGAACACGACCGCCGAGGTCGTACCGTTCGCGAGCAGCGCATCGGCGAACAGCTCGGCGCCGGCGCGCGAGCGCTCGGGGTCGGCGAAGCGGGTCTCGGCCGGGAAGGTGTAGTTGTTCAGCCAGTCGAGCAGTTCGGTGCCGTAGCTCGCGATGTTGTCGAGCTGCGGCATGTGCACGTGGGTGTCGATGAAGCCCGGCATCACGAGGCGGCCGCGGTGATCGTGGCGCTCCCACGATGCGTCGGGCGCGTCGGGCTGGACGCCGGTGATGCGACCGCCGTCGACCAGCAGCCAGTGGTCGGGCCGATAGCGCACGGCCGGCGAGGCGACATCGCCCCACGCCGGCTCGTCGCCGAAGTCCAGCAGGTCGCCGCGCAGTGCGAAGCGGGCAGCGGCGGTGGGCGCGGGCGCGGGCTGGGGTGTCATCGGTGTCGTCGTCATCGCGTGCGGCCGTTGGCTTCGGTGGATCGGGAGTTCGCGGCGGTCGCCGCGGCGGCGCCACCGCCGTTGCCGGCCTGGCGGCGCGGCATGCCGTGCGCCGCGAGGCCGCGGGCGACGTCACGCACCTGCTCGCGCAGCCAGCGGCCCGACGCGGCGGCGTGCGTCAGGTCGTGCCACAGCTGGTAGTAGGTCAACGCCGGGAACGGCACCGGGCAGCGCACGATGCGCACCGGCAGCGCATCGACATAGCGCGAGCAGAACAGCTTGCCGGTCGTCAGCACCAGCAGGCTTTGCGCGACCATCAGCGGGATCAGGCTGAAGTGCGCGCTGCGCACCATGATCTGGCGGCTCAGGCCGAGCGAGCTCAGGTGCTCGTCGATCACGCCCGGCGCCTCGCCCTGCAGCCCGGTGTGCAGCGCGGTCGGCGCGACGTGTTCGCAGGCGAGGTAGCGCTCGGCAGTCCAGGCGCGAGTGCCGGCGGCGCGTGCGGCCGGGTGGTCTTCGGCGACGAGGCAGACGATCTCGTCGGACATCAGCCGCGCGAGGTGCAGCTCCTCCGGCGGCGTCAGCCAGTTGCCGATCACGAGGTCGACCTCGCCGGCCGCCAGGCTGCGCCGATAGTCGAACGCGCTGGTCAGCGGCCGCACCTCGAGCCGCACCTGCGGCGCGACGCGCTTCAGGTGCGCGACGAGCTCGGGCAGGAACAGCGGATCGAGGTAGTCGCTCGCGGCGATGCGGAAGGTCGCGGTGCTGGTCTGCGGCTCGAAGCCGCGCTGCCGCGAGCGCGCGCCGAACAGGCGCTCGGCGTCCTGCAGGATGCGCGCGGCCGGCTCGACGAGCTGCACGGCCGCCTCGGTCGGGGCCATCTGGTTGCCGGCACGCACCAGCAGCGGGTCGCCGGTCAGCGCACGCAGCCGCTTCAGCTGGGCGCTCAGCGCCGGCTGCGTGCTGTTGAGCCTCATGGCGGCCCGGGAAACGCTGCGCTCGGTGATCAAGGTATGCAGGACTCGCACGAGATGGAGCTCGATCTTGTCGAATTCAGCGCGCTGCGCCATAACGTCTCCTTGATACTCGGCATATGCACGGCAGTATGCGCGTGGCGGCATGATGCCGGTGCGGCGGCGCCGCGCCATATGCGCACGGGCATATCGTCCATCGCTGCGCCCATATCGTCGGCGGGCACGAATCGCGCTAAGGTCTGCTTTGCACCAAACCCTGCGCGCATGCCATGACCATTCGCCCGATCCGCTTCTTCCACCGCGGCGCCGTCGTCGAGGTTGCCGATGCCGCGACCACCCGCACCGTGCTCGACTGGCTGCGCGAAGACGCGCGTTGCACCGGCACCAAGGAAGGCTGCAACGAGGGCGATTGCGGCGCCTGCACCGTCGTGATCGGCGAGGTCGCCGCGCCGGACGACCCGGCAGCGGTGCGCGGGCTGAGCCTGCGCACGGTCAATGCCTGCATCCAGTTCCTGCCGACGCTGGACGGCAAGGCGCTGTTCACGGTCGAAGACCTGAAGGCGATCGCGCCCGCCACGGGCGCCACGAAGGACGTGCGGCACGCGCTGCACCCGGTGCAGCAGGCGATGGTCGACTGCCACGGCTCGCAGTGCGGCTTCTGCACGCCGGGTTTCGTGATGTCGCTGTGGTGCGCCTACGAACACGGTCGCGCCTGCGACCGCGTGCCCACACGCCAGCAGCTCGCCGACGAGCTCTCCGGCAACCTGTGCCGCTGCACCGGCTACCGGCCCATCCTCGATGCCGGCCAGCGCATGTTCGACCTGCCGGCCGCGACGCTGGACACGGCGCCGGTGCTCGCGGCGCTGAAGCAGATCGGCGCCAGCGACGACACCTTCGGCTACCGCGCCGCCGGTGCAACCTTCCACGCGCCGAAGTCGCTGGACGAGTTCGCGGCGCTGCGCGAGGCGAACCCGACGGCACAGCTGCTCGCCGGCTCGACCGACATCGGCCTGTGGGTCAACAAGCAGTTCCGCCCGCTTCCCGACATCCTCTACATCGGCGA